>Ga0209075_1000019_pt1 | contig 112543 bp, 106 predicted proteins | sample Stecom2011_FD_187523 | JGI IMG/M metagenome (GOLD analysis project Ga0209075, IMG submission 187523) | Agricultural soil microbial communities from Utah to study Nitrogen management - Steer compost 2011 (SPAdes) (version 2) | ecosystem: Environmental > Terrestrial > Soil > Agricultural land... | reverse complement strand
CCTTGCGCCTTGCGCCTTGCGCCTTGCGCCTTGCTACTCTTCGAGCTCATCCGCCCAGGCCAGGCTGCCGGCGTCGAGCAGCGCGGCGAGCAGTGCATCGGCCCCTTCGTGGGTCAGCAGTTCGGCATCCAGCACCGCCTGGGAGGCGATCAGCCGCGCCAGCGGCAGGGCGCACTCGGCCCCGTCGCCGTCGGCGAAGAGGGTGGCGCGCTGCTCATCCAGGGCCCGCCAGGCGAAGCGCGAGCCGGGGCTCCTGACCAGCTCGGCGCCCTCCTGTAGTGCGGCAACAAGGGTGTCCGGCGCGGTGGGCGCCTCGTTGGGCACCAGCTGGTCGACGTACTTGGGCTGGGTCATCACCCGGCCGAACCACTGGGCGAGCCGGGCCGGATCGTCCAGGGTCTCGAGGATGAAGCGCCGCATGCGTGCCACGGCCTCGTCGTCGAGCTCGGCGGGGTCGTCGGGCAGCGCCATGCCGGCGTCGGAGTAGCGCCTCGAGGCGGGCAGCTGCTCGCCCAGGTAGTCGGCGAAGGAGGTGATCGCCTCGTCGGCGGAGGGGGCGCGGAAGCCCACCGAGAGGGTCAGGCAGTCGTCGGACTGGCTGACGCCGTGGTGAGCCCAACCCGGTGGCAGGTAGAGCATGTCGCCCGGTTCCAGCACCCAGTCGGCGTCGGCCTCCACCGCGAAGCGCTCGAGGATGCGCAGGTCGATGCCGGCGATGATGGGGGCGTTGTCGGGGACCCGGCCGCCCAGCTGCCAGCGGCGGCTCCCCATGCCCTGGAGCAGGAAGACGTCGTACTGGTCCACGTGGGGGCCGACGCTGCCGCCCGGGGGGGCGTAGCTGATCATGATGTCGTCGAGCCGCCAGCGGGGCAGGAAGGTGAAGGCCTCGAGCAGTTCGGCCACCTCGGGCACGTAGTGGTCCACCGCCTGCACCAGCAGGGTCCAGTCCCGCTCGGGGAGGGTGCCGAACACCGCCTCGTCGAAGGGGCCGTGGCGCACCTGCCAGGGGCCGTCCGCGCCGTGCTCCTCCACCAGGCGCGCCTCGATGCCCTCCTCGCAGGCCAGCCCCGCCAGTTCGTCGGGAGTGAGGGGGCATTCGAAGTCCGGGAAGGCGCCGCGGATCAGCAGCGGCCTGCGCTGCCAGTGGTCGCGCAGGAACTCGGCGGCACTCAGGCCGCCGAGCATGGGCAGCGGGGCATCGGATGACATGATCAGAGCCTCTTCGCCTGCTCGACGGCGTTGCCGATATAGGTGCCCGGGGTCAGCGCCTTGAGCTCGGCCTTGACCGCGTCCGGCAGTGCCAGGGTGTCGATGAAGGCGGCGAAGCCGGCCTGGTCGATGCGCTTGCCCCGGGTCAGCTCCTTGAGCTTCTCGTAGGGCTTCTCGATGCCGTAGCGGCGCATCACCGTCTGGATCGGCTCGGCGAGTACCTCCCAGCTGGCGTCCAGGTCCTCGGCCAGGCGGGCCGGGTTGGCCTCGAGCTTGGCGATGCCCTTGAGCGATGCCTGGTAGGCGATCAGGCCGTAGGCCAGGCCCACGCCCAGGTTGCGCAGCACCGTGGAGTCGGTGAGGTCGCGCTGCCAGCGGGAGATCGGCAGCTTCTGGGCCAGGTGGCCGAGCACCGCGTTGGCGAGCCCCAGGTTGCCCTCGGAGTTCTCGAAGTCGATGGGGTTGACCTTGTGGGGCATGGTCGAGGAGCCGATCTCGCCGGCCACGGTCTTCTGCTTGAAGTAGCCCAGGGAGATGTAGCCCCAGACGTCGCGATCGAAGTCGATCAGGATGGTGTTGAAGCGGCAGACCGCATCGAACAGCTCGGCGATGTAGTCGTGGGGCTCGATCTGGGTGGTGTAGGGGTTGAAGGTCAGCCCCAGGCCCTCGACGAAGGTGCGGGCGTTGGCCTCCCAGTCCACCTCCGGGTAGGTGGCGAGGTGGGCGTTGTAGTTGCCCACGGCGCCGTTGATCTTGCCGAGGATCTCCACCCCTTCGATCAGCCTGAGCTGGCGGCGCAGGCGGTAGGCGACGTTGGCCATCTCCTTGCCGAGCGTGGTGGGGCTCGCCGTCTGGCCGTGGGTGCGCGAGAGCATCGGCAGTTCGGCGTGCTCCCGGGCCAGGCGGGCGATCTCGTCGGCGACCTTGCGCATGTCGGGCAGCAGCGCCTTGAGGCCGTCGGTCAGCATCACGCCGTGGGAGAGGTTGTTGATGTCCTCGCTGGTGCAGGCGAAGTGCACGAACTCGGTGATGGCGTGGAGCTCCGGCTGGCCTTCGATCCTCTCCTTGATGAAGTACTCCACCGCCTTGACGTCGTGGTTGGTGGTGCGCTCGATTTCCTTGATGCGCTCGGCGTCGGCCAGCGAGAAGTCGCGGATCAGCGCCTCCAGGAAGGCGGTGGCCTCGGCGGAGAGCGGCGGCACCTCGGTGACGCCGGGCAGCTCGGCCAGGCGCTGGAGCCAGCGGATCTCGACGATGACGCGGGCGCGGATCAGGCCGAACTCGCTGAAGTGCTCGCGCAGGGCGGCGGCCTTGTCGCCGTAGCGGCCGTCGACGGGAGAAAGGGCGGTCAGGGCGGACAGGGGGAGTGAAGAGTGCGACAGGGCTTGCATGGTCGGGTTCCGGGTCGATGAGAGCGGTGAGAGGAAAGGGGCGGATCAGGCCAGCTGGTCCAGGGCCTTCTTGAGGGCGCCGCGCTGGAAGATCAGCTTCCAGCGTCGGCCGCCCTGCTGGTGCCAGAGCAGGGCGAAGCGGATGCCGGCGAGCAGGATGGCCCGCACCCGCTCCGGCATCATGCGGCTCTGCAGCAGCGAGGGGTCGCCCTGGACGATGATGCGGGTCTTGAGCGTGGAGAGCGTCTCCTGGTAGGCCTCGCCGAGGCTGGCGATGACGTTCTCGTGGGTCTCGCCGAAGTGCTCGGCCTGGCCCTGGATTCGGGTCAGCCGGCTGCCGAGTTCGCCGAGCATGGCGTCATTCTTGCGCACCTGGTTCATCAGCAGCAGCAGGGTGAAACCGTAGCGCAGTACCACGGGGTTGGCCTGCTTGCGGCCCACCACCGCCTCGAGCACCTCGAGGCCGCGACGCAGGTTGTTGGGGTGGCCGCCGTAGATCGCCTCGAAGCTCTCGGGATTGGTGTCCAGGGTGGCGCGGATCAGGGTGTCCCAGGCGCGGGGGTCCACCTGGCCGGTATGGGCCAGCTCGTCGACCAGGCTGGCGGCCTGGAAGACCCCGGCCAGGGCCAGGGCCTGGCGGGTGACGGGGTCGTCGGGCACGCGATGGATCGGCGTCGAGGCGGTCATCAGGTGCGCTCCTCGCGGTTCCAGGTGTCGCGGATCACGCCGCCGCCCAGGCAGATCTCGCCGTCGTAGAGCACCAGCGACTGGCCGGGGGTGACGGCGCGCTGGGGATCATCGAAATGGACCTCGACGCCGCCGTCCGGCCGGGTGCGGAAAGTGCAGGGCACGTCGGACTGGCGGTAGCGGGTCTTGGCGGTGAGGCGCCCCTCGGCGGCGGGCGGCTCGCCGGCCACCCAGTCCATGGCCTCGGTGGCCAGGCTGTCGGTGTAGAGCAGCGGGTGGTACTTGCCCTGGACCGCGATCAGCACGTTGCGCTCGAGGTCCTTGCCGACCACGTACCAGGGGGCCTCGGGGTGGTTGGCCAGCCCGCCGATGCCGAGCCCCTGGCGCTGGCCCAGGGTGTAGTACATCAGGCCCATGTGCTCGCCGATCGCCTCGCCCTCCGGGGTCTCGATCACGCCGGGCTGGGCGGGCAGGTACTGCTGGAGGAAATCGCGAAAGCGCCGCTCGCCGATGAAGCAGATGCCGGTGGAGTCCTTCTTGCGTGCGGTGACCAGGTCGTGGCGCTCGGCGATGGCGCGTACCTCGGGCTTCTCGAGCTCGCCCACCGGGAAGAGGGTGCGGGCGATGGCCGCCTCGGGCACGGCGTGGAGGAAGTAGCTCTGGTCCTTGTTGGCATCGAGCCCCTTGAGGAGCCGCGGACGCAGCAGGCCGTCGGTGGCGCCGCGGACCTCACCTTGACGAACATAGTGGCCGGTGGCGATCTTCTCGGCGCCGAGCATCTCTGCGTACTCCAGGAACACCTTGAACTTGATCTCGCGGTTGCAGAGGATGTCCGGGTTCGGGGTGCGCCCGGCCTTGTACTCGGCCAGGAAGTGCTCGAAGACGTTGTCCCAGTACTCGGCGGCGAAGTTGGCGGTGTGCAGCCGGATGCCGAGCTTCTCGCAGACGGCCTCGGCGTCCGCCAGGTCTTCCTTGGCGGTGCAGTATTCGGTGCCGTCGTCCTCGTCCCAGTTCTTCATGAACAGGCCTTCGACCTGATAGCCCTGCTCGAGCAGCAGCAGGGCGGAGACGGAGGAGTCGACGCCGCCGGACATGCCGACGATCACCTTGCCTGGGGTGGCGGTCATGGGCGCCCTCGGAATCGGTGGAACATAAATGGGGCAAGATTATACCTGAAGAATGCGACGGGCGCTCAGCGCTCGTGGATCACGTCCATGGAGTAGAAGCGTCCGGCCAGGGCGTCGCGGATACGTCGCAGCACCAGGGGGCTTCTCAGGCGCCCCTCGCGCTCCAGTGCCTCGATCTGTTCCAGGGTCAGCCAGTGCACGGCGTGGATCGCCGGGTCCAGGGCATTGCCCATATGCGCCAGCGCCATGCCGAGGAAGGCGTGGCTGTGGAAGGTGAGGCCGTCGGGGGTCTCGAGCACGTACATGCCCAGGTAGTCGCTGATGCCCACCCGCCAGGCGGTCTCCTCCTCCACTTCGCGCAGGGCGGCGTCGCGGATCCGCTCGCCGGGCTCCAGGTGGCCGGCGGGCTGGTTGAACAGCGTGTGCGGGCCGCCGCGCTCCTCCTCCACCATCAGGAAGGCGCCGGCGCGCTCCACCACGCAGGCGACGGTGACATAGGGGTGCCAGCGGCTCATGGCCTGCCTCCTCGCTTGCGGGTCGGTCCTCTTCCGGGGCCGCTGCTGCGCCCCCGGGTGCCATGGCGGGCGGGGGCGTGGAGGGTCTCGCGGCGCCACTCCCCCGGCGCCAGGCCGTCGAGCCGCCAGGGGCCGATGGCCACCCGCACCAGGCGCAGGGTGGGGTGGCCCACATGGGCGGTCATGCGCCGGACCTGGCGATTGCGCCCCTCGCCGATGGTCAGCTCCAGCCAGCTGGTCACCGGATGGCGCTTCGGGTCCAGGGGCGGGTCACGCTCGGGCAGGCCGCTGTCGGCCAGGCGTCGCACCTTCGCCGGTTTGGTCATGCCGTCCCCGAGCTCGACGCCGTCGCGCAGCGCCCGGAGAGCGTTGTCATCGGGCACCCCCTCCACCTGGACGCGATAGACCTTGGGCTGCTTGTGCCGGGGGTGGCTGATGCGGTGGATCAGCTCGCCGTCGTCGGAGAGCAGCAGCAGCCCCTCGGAGTCGTGGTCGAGGCGCCCGGCGGGGTAGATGCCGGGCACGTCGATGACGTCGGCGAGGGTCGCGCGACGCTCGTCGTTGGCGCCTGCCCGGTCGGTGAACTGGGACAGCATGCGGTAGGGCTTGTGCAGCAGGTAGAGGGTGCTCATGGCGCAATCTTACCGGCAAGCGGAGCGGGATGGCAGGGGGAGGCGGGCGGCGCGTCAGCCTTATTGCTCATGCGCCGAGGCGGGGCGGCTGGTATAATGCGCCCGCTCGCCGGGAGCGCCCTCGTCGTTCCGGGGCCTGCCGAGACTCCGCCACCGGGTCGATGCCAGGGGCATCCCCGTCAGATCACAACAGTGGGTGGAGCACGCCGGGACCCCCCGTTCGAGACATCGTGAGCGCGCGCTACCGATCCAGTTTCATGCCACCGCAGTGACCAGAGAGATCAACGCCAACATGTCAAAAACGCCGAAGATTATCTACACGCTCACCGACGAAGCGCCGGCCCTGGCCACCTTTTCCCTGCTGCCCATCATCGATGCCTATACCGATTCTGCCGGGGTCATCGTTGAAACCCGCGACATCTCCCTGGCAGGGCGCATCATCTCCCAGTTCCCCGAGTATCTGAGCGACGAGCAGCAGCTCGGCGACCACCTGGCCGAGCTGGGGGAGCTGGCCAAGACCCCCGAAGCCAACATCATCAAGCTGCCCAACATCAGCGCCTCGGTGCCCCAGCTCAAGGCGGCCATCCGCGAGTTGCAGTCCCAGGGCTACAAGCTGCCCGACTACCCCGACGAGCCCACCAGCGCCGTGGAGCGCGAGGCCAAGGCGCGCTACGACCGCGTCAAGGGCAGCGCCGTGAACCCGGTGCTGCGCGAGGGCAACAGCGACCGCCGTGCGCCCAAGTCGGTCAAGAACTACGCGCGCAAGTACCCGCACCGCATGGGCGAGTGGAGCGCCGACTCGAAGTCCCACGTGGCCTGCATGACCGACGGTGACTTCTACGGCAGCGAGAAGTCCGCCACCCTGCCCGCCGAGGGTGCGGTGAAGATCGAGCTGGTCGGCAAGGACGGCACCACCACCGTGCTCAAGGAGAAGACGCCGGTACTGGCCGGCGAGGTGATCGACGGCTCGGTGATGAGCCACAAGGCGCTTGCCGCCTTCATCGCCGAGCAGGTGGCCGATGCCAAGGAGAAGGACGTGCTCTTCTCCCTGCACCTCAAGGCCACCATGATGAAGGTCTCCGACCCGATCATGTTCGGCATCGTGGTGGAGGAGTTCTACCGCGACGTGCTCGAGAAGCACGCCGACGCCCTGGAAAAGGTCGGCTTCGACTCCAGCAACGGGATCGGCGATCTCTACGCCACCATCACTCAGCTGCCGGCCGAGAAGCAAGACGAGATCAAGGCCGACATCGAGGCGCTCTACGCCGAGCGCCCGCGCCTGGCCATGGTCAACTCCCACAAGGGCATCACCAACCTCCACGTGCCCAGCGACGTCATCATCGATGCCTCCATGCCGGCGATGATCCGCGACTCCGGCAAGATGTGGGGCGCCGACGATGCCCTGCACGACACCAAGGCGGTGATCCCGGATCGCTGCTACGCCACCATCTACCAGGCGGTGATCGAGGACTGCAAGGCCAACGGCGCCTTCGATCCGACCACCATGGGCAGCGTGCCCAATGTCGGCCTCATGGCCCAGAAGGCCGAGGAGTACGGCTCCCACGACAAGACCTTCCAGATCCCCGCCGACGGCACCGTGCGCGTCACCAACGACGCCGGCGAGGTGCTCTTCGAGCACGCCGTGGAGAAGGGCGACATCTGGCGCATGTGCCAGACCAAGGACGCGCCGATCAAGGACTGGGTCAAGCTCGCCGTGGCCCGCGCCCGCGACAGCGAGACGCCGGCGATCTTCTGGCTCGACGCCGAGCGCGCCCATGACGCCCAGCTGATCAAGAAGGTCGAGGCCTACCTCGCCGAGCACGATACCAGCGGTCTGGATATCCGCATCATGGAACCGATGGCTGCCATGAAGCACACCCTGGAGCGCATCCGCCGCGGCGAGGACACCATCTCCGTCACCGGCAACGTGCTGCGCGACTACCTGACCGACCTCTTCCCGATCATGGAGCTCGGCACCAGCGCCAAGATGCTCTCCATCGTGCCGCTGATGAACGGCGGTGGCCTGTTCGAGACCGGCGCCGGCGGCTCCGCGCCCAAGCACGTCCAGCAGCTGCTGGAGGAGAACCACCTGCGCTGGGACTCCCTGGGCGAGTTCCTGGCCCTGGCCGCCTCCCTGGAGCATCTGGGCAAGACCTTCGACAACGGCCGTGCCCTGGTGCTGGCCAAGGCCCTGGACGAGGCCAACGGCAAGTTCCTGGACAGCAACAAGTCGCCGTCCCGCAAGGTGGGTGAGCTGGACAACCGCGGCAGCCACTTCTACCTGGCCATGTACTGGGCCGAGGCCCTGGCCGCTCAGGACGAGGACGCCGAGCTCAAGGCGCTCTTCACCAGGCTGGCCGCTGAGTTCCAGGCCAAGGAGGAGGTGATCGTCGAGGAGCTCAACGCGGTGCAGGGTCGGGCCGTCGACATCAAGGGCTACTACAACCCGGACCGCGAGCTGACCGAGTCGGTGATGCGTCCGAGTGAGACCCTCAACGCCGCCCTGGCCCTGGTTTCCAAGGGCTGAGCCGCCAAGGGCTGAGCGGCAACGCTGACGCTCCGGCACCGCCAGTGCCACGGCCCCTGCCCGGAGACGGGCGGGGGCCTTTGCATTGGGCCACTCCCGAGCGTTGAGAGAGATGATGAACCCAGCCGGCCCGAAGGCGTCGAATCAATCTGACCCGCCCGACAGGCCGGCCCGTCAAACGAGTCGTATTTCGCTATGTGGCAACCAGACGAGTGGTGCGGCATGACTCGCCCTCCCGGCACCGAGGAGGAGGGCGATCTCGCCGTGCAGAGCGCCGAGCCCGAGTTGGCGCGCCCGCCGATGTACAAGGTGGTGTTGCACAATGATGACTTCACCCCCATGGAGTTCGTGGTGGAGGTCCTCCAGACCTTCTTCCAGATGGACAGCGAGACCGCGGTGCAGGTGATGCTGACGGTGCATACGCAGGGCAAGGCGACCTGTGGCATCTTTACCCGCGACATCGCGGAAACCAAAAGCCATCAGGTCAATCAATACGCTAGAGAGTGCCAACATCCGCTGCTCTCGGATATCGAGGCGGCGGACTGACTCCCCGGACATGGTCGCGACGGGTGGACACCGCCTGCCGTTGGCAAGAGGGCTTGCAACGGCGGCGTTTGTGCCCGATGTTGATGATGCCGGATGACGAAAGATCCGACGCAATGCCCTGGGCGGCAAGAAGGGGACTGCCATGCTGAGCAAAGAACTTGAACTGACTCTGAACACGGCGTTCACCGTGGCGCGCTCCAAGCGGCACGAGTTCATGACCGTGGAGCACCTGCTGCTGGCCCTGCTGGACAACGCCTCCGCGGCGGATGTGCTGCGTGCCTGCGGGGCCAACCTCGACAAGCTCCGCTCCGACCTGCAGGATTTCATCAACTCCACCACGCCCCTGATCCCCGAGGATCAGGCCGACCGCGAGACCCAGCCCACCCTGGGCTTCCAGCGCGTGCTGCAGCGCGCGGTCTTCCACGTGCAGTCCTCCGGCAAGAGCGAGGTCACCGGGGCCAACGTGCTGGTGGCGATCTTCTCCGAGCAGGAGAGCCAGGCGGTCTACTTCCTGAAGCAGCAGAACGTGGCCCGGGTCGATGCCGTCAACTACATCGCCCACGGTATCTCCAAGGTGGCCGGGCACGGCCAGGCCCCCTCGTCCTCTCCCTCGGATGCCGAGGAGGGCGAGGAGGCGAGCAGCGAGAACGGGGCCAACCCGCTCACCGGCTACGCCACCAACCTCAACGAGCAGGCCCGCATGGGCAAGATCGACCCCCTCATCGGTCGCGAACAGGAGCTGGAGCGGGTGGTGCAGATCCTCGCCCGGCGGCGCAAGAACAACCCGCTGCTGGTGGGTGAGGCCGGGGTGGGCAAGACCGCCATCGCCGAGGGCCTGGCCAAGCGCGTCGTCGAGGAGGATGTCCCCGACGTGATCGCCGATGCCGTGGTCTACTCCCTGGACATGGGCGCCCTGCTGGCGGGCACCAAGTACCGCGGCGACTTCGAGAAGCGCCTCAAGGGGCTGCTGGCCGAGCTGCGCAAGCAGCCCAACGCCATCCTCTTCATCGACGAGATTCACACCGTGATCGGCGCCGGTGCCGCCTCCGGCGGGGTGATGGATGCCTCCAACCTGCTCAAGCCGCTGCTCTCCTCCGGCGAGCTGCGCTGCATCGGCTCCACCACCTTCCAGGAGTATCGCGGCATCTTCGAGAAGGACCGCGCCCTGGCCCGTCGCTTCCAGAAGGTCGACGTGCCGGCCCCCTCGGTGGAGGACACCATCCGCATCCTCAAGGGGCTGCGCTCGCGCTTCGAGGAGCACCACCAGCTCAAGTACACCGATGCGGCCCTGGAGAGCGCCGCCAGGCTGGCGGATCGCTACATCAGCGACCGCCACCTGCCCGACAAGGCCATCGACGTGATCGACGAGGCCGGTGCCCACCAGCGGCTGCTGCCGCCGGAGGTGCGGGTCGACACCATCGATACCGCCCAGGTGGAGGCGGTGGTGGCCTCCATCGCGCGGATCCCGCCGAAGAGCGTCTCCAGCTCCGACCGCAAGCTGCTCGAGAAGCTCGATCGCGACCTCAAGATGCTGGTGTTCGGCCAGGACGAGGCCATCGACAGCCTCTCGGCGGCGATCAAGCTCTCCCGCGCCGGCCTCAAGGCGCCGGACAAGCCGGTGGGCAGCTTCCTGTTCGCCGGCCCCACCGGGGTGGGCAAGACCGAGGTGGCCCGCCAGCTCTCGAAGATCATGGGCATCGAGCTGGTGCGCTTCGACATGTCCGAGTACATGGAGCGCCACACGGTGTCACGGCTGATCGGTGCGCCGCCGGGCTACGTCGGCTACGATCAGGGCGGGCTGCTCACCGAGGCGATCACCAAGCACCCCCACTGCGTGCTGCTGCTCGACGAGATCGAGAAGGCGCATCCCGAGGTCTTCAACCTGCTGCTGCAGGTGATGGACCACGGTCGGCTGACCGACAACAACGGCCGCGAGGCGGACTTCCGCCACGTCATCCTGATCATGACCTCCAACGCCGGGGTCGAGCAGGCCACGCGGCGCTCTATCGGCTTCCAGCACCAGGACCACTCCACCGACGCCATGGAGGTGATCCGCAAGACCTTCTCGCCGGAGTTCCGCAACCGCCTGGACGGCATCATCCAGTTCCACTCCCTGCCCGCCTCGGTGGTGCGCAGCGTGGTGGACAAGTTCCTGGTGGAGCTGCAAGCGCAGCTGGACGAGAAGCGGGTGCAGCTGGACGTGGACTTGGAGGCGCGGGACTGGCTGGCCGAGAAGGGCTACGACCCGGACATGGGGGCCCGCCCCATGGCGCGTCTGATTCAGGAGAAGCTCAAGAAGCCTCTGGCCGAGATGATCCTCTTCGGCGAGCTCTCGGAGCACGGCGGCGTGGTACACGTCAGCGTGGAGGAGGGCGAGCTGCACCTCTCCACGGAGGCGGAGCTGGCCGACGCGCCCTGAGTCGGGTTGACGCCCGCGCACGACACAGCGCCCTGTCTACGGACGGGGCGTTGTTGTCATTTCATGGCGTCATGTCATGGCAAGGCTGAGCTTGCCGGGCTCGACCGCGGCTCAGCGGGAGCGGTAGACGATACGACCCTTGGTCAGGTCGTAGGGGGTCAGCTCGACCTTGACCTTGTCACCGGTGAGGATGCGGATGTAGTTCTTGCGCATCTTGCCGGAGATGTGAGCGGTCACCACGTGGCCGTTTTCCAGCTCGACGCGGAAGGTGGTGTTGGGAAGGGTATCGACGATGACGCCTTCCATTTCGATATGGTCTTCACGTGCCATATAGGCGGTTCCTCGCTGATGGATAATACAGGGACAGTATGGCTGCCCTTGAAGAATAGCGCGATATTGTGCCGCATGCCGGGCGGCAAGGCAAAGAAAGGCGGCGAACGGCGACGTTCAGGTCGCGATCAGGCGCCGCCAGTGGCGGCCGTCGAGCATCTCCAGGGGCTGGAAGGCCTGCTTGTAGGCCATCTTGCGACACTCGCGGATCCAGTAGCCCAGGTAGAGGTGGGGTAGCCCGCGGCGGCGCGCCTGGGCCACCAGGGTGAGCACCGCGAAGGTGCCGAGGGAGCGTCGCTCCAGGGCGGGGTCGGGGTCGAAGAAGGTGTAGATGGCGGAGAGGCCGTGCTCGAGCTGGTCGAAGGCCGTCACCGCGACCAGGCGACCGTCGAGGCGGAACTCCAGCAGTCGGGCGTACTCCTGGTCGAGGGTCAGGAAGGTGCGGTACTGCTCGTGGCTCGGCGGGTACATGTCGCCGTCGGCGTGGCGCGTCCGGATATAGTGGGCATAGAGGCCGTAGTGCTCCGGGTCGTAGATGGCCGGCCGCAGGTGCAGGGTGAGGTCGGTGTTGCGGCGCGCCAGGCGGCGCTGGCTGCGGCTGGGGGCGAAGTCGGCCACCGGGATGCGTACCGAGATGCAGGCGCTGCACCCCTCGCAGTGGGGGCGGTAGAGGTGGCGGCCGCTGCGCCGGAAGCCGAGCAGCGCCAGGGTGTCGTAGACCCCCTGGCCGGGGGACTCCTGGGGGTCGAGAAAGAGCGTGGTGGCCTCCCGCCCGGGCAGGTAGCTGCAGGCGTGGGGCACGGTGAGAAAGAAGCGCAGGTCCCTGACGGGCTGGCGCGGGGCGTTGCTGCTCACGACGACTCTCTCCGGCTCCTGGTGGCGTTCACTGGTGGACACTCCGCGGCATCGCCGATGGCTTCGAAGGACCAGCAGGCCGGGGTGAAGGTCAGGCCGCCGGGCTCCACTTCCGCGGGCTTCCCCAGCCACTCCTCAAGATAGCCGATGAACGTCTCCCGGGCGATATCCCGGGCGCCCAGGCTGGCCAGATGGGGGGTGTGCATCTGGCAGTCGATCAGTCGCCCGCCGCCCGCCGCCATGGCCCGTCCCAGGTGGACCAGGGCCACCTTGGAGGCATCGGCAACCCGGGTGAACATCGACTCGCCGAAGAAGACCGGGCCCAGGGCCACGCCGTAGAGGCCGCCGGCCAGCCGGCCTTCGTGCCACACCTCCACCGAGTGGGCCGCGCCCAGGGCGTGCAGGTGTCCATAGGCGTCGCGCATCTCCGCAGTGATCCAGCTGCCCGGCTGCCCCTGCCGCGGGGCCGCGCAGGCCGCCATGACGGCGTCGAAGGCGCGGTCGGCGGTGACCGTGAAGCCGCCGTGGCGCACCCGCTTGGCCAGGCTGCGGCGCACCCTGATCGCCTCCGGGAGCAGCACCATGCGCGGGTCCGGGCTCCACCACAGGATCGGCTGATCGTCGCTGTACCAGGGGAAGATGCCGCGGCGGTAGGCGGCGAGCAGCCAGTCCGGGCCCAAGGCGCCGCCGGCGGCCAGCAGGCCATCCGGCTCGCGCAGGGCCGTGCTCACGGAGGGAAAGCGGGGTGGGTGCTCGGGCAGCCAGGGGAGCATCGGCGGGGGTCCTTGGAATCGTGGGCCCAGTGTGCCGCTCGCCGCGCCCCGGCTCAAGAGAGCAGCCACCACTGTGATGGGGGAGCCGGGCTCGGTATGATTGGCGCCAATCAACCGGAAGACGCCAGCGGTGGCGCAAGGGGGATGAGCACTTGAGTGTCGAAAAGAAGTCCTCGCCGCGTCGTGTGAGCGCGGCCCAGGCCAGGGAGACGGCCAGGCGCTTCGGCCTCAGGCTGCAGGGCTCGGCGCGGGAAGGGGTGGCCATCGTGCTGCTGGCCGCCTGCGTCTTCCTGCTGCTGGCCCTGTTCAGCTTCGAGCCCGGGGACCCGGGCTGGTCGCGCAGCGGCCCCGAGACCCGTATCGACAACTGGATGGGGCCGGTCGGTGCCTGGCTTGCCGATGTCCTCTATTCGCTGTTCGGGGCGAGCGCCCTCTGGTGGCCCGCCATGCTGGGCTTTGCCGCCTGGCGGCTGTTGCGGTCGCGCCAGGGAGTGCACCTGGAGTGGGATGCCACGGCGCTGGCGGTACGTGGCGGCGGCCTGGTGCTGCTGCTGCTGGGGACCACGACGCTGGGGGCGCTGCACTTCTACCGTCCTCCCGCGGAGACGATCCTGCCCTACTCATCCGGCGGCATCCTGGGCGAAGGCCTGGTGGGTGCCCTGGTGCCCCTGGTGGGTACCGGGGGCACGGGCCTGCTGGCGATGGCGGCCCTGCTCAGCGGCCTTCCCCTGTTCAGCGGGCTCTCCTGGCTGTCGGTGATGGATGAGCTGGGGCTCCGTGCCCTGCGCCTCTGGGGCTGGCTGGCCGAGCGTTTCGCCTTCACCCGCCCGGCGCCCGCCGAGCCCGAGCCCTCCGACCCGGAGGGCGAGGAAGGGCGGGGCGCGGCCGCTCCCGATGCCGAGGCGACGCCGGCCGAGGAGGCGCCGGCCGCATCGCCGCGCTGGTGGCAGCGGCTGCTGCCGGGTCGCCGGACGCGTCCCCCGCGGCCGGATGCCGGCGTTGGCGAACGACGCGAGCCGGGCCTGGGCAATGCCGGGGATACCGAGATTCCCTGGGACGTGCCCGAGAGCACCCCTTCGGCCAAGCAGCCCGGGGCGGCCTATGTGGACCAGGCCGCCGCGGCCCGCCACCCCGAGCCTTCGTCGTCCACCCCGGCACCTGCCCCTGCGGCGCGGGACCCCGAGCCCTCGTCGTCGGCCCAGGGTGCCGCCGCGGCTGGCGCCGCCCTCCTGGCGGCCGGTGCCGCCCGGGCGGCGGCCGAGCGTCCCGCCGGCGGAACGGCAGGCGAGCCGCCCCGCGGCCCTGCCATCCCGCCCCGTACGGCGGAGACGGTGCCCGATCCCGTGCTGCCGGACGATGATGCCCCCCTGAGCGGCTGGGGCGGCGAGGCGCTGCGGGCCAGCCGTGACGAGGCCGCCCCGGCGCCCGCGGTGATGCCCGGGACCGGGGGCAGCGGCCGTCCTGCCGCCCCCGAGCCCTCACCCCGGCCCGCCGAGCGTCGTGAGCCAGAGCTGAGCACCACCGCCGAGGGCGAGTGGGACGGTACCGGCGCTGACGAGCCGCGACTCGCCTGGGATGAGCCTGGGGTGGCCGAAGAGGCGCCGGCGGCGCCTGCCGTCGCGCCCTCCCGGCTGGCCGAGACCCGCACCGCTGTCCTGCAGCCGCCGGAGCCCGAGGAGGTGCCGGAGGGTGAGGGGGCGTCGGAAGGCGAGGCGCCTGCGGAGCCACGCCTGGCCACCGCCGAGCAGGCCCGGGAGGCCGCCGACGATGCCGGCATGCGACTCTGGACCGTGGAGCATCTGCAGAATCAGCGCCCCGTGCTGGACGACATGCCGGAGCCGGAGGGCGAGTTGCCCAGCCTGCGCCTGCTGACCCCGCCGGAGCCCCAGCAGCAGAACTACAGCGCCGACCAGCTGGCCGAGATGGCCGAGCTGCTCGAGGTGCGTCTGCGCGAGTACGGGGTCAAGGCCGAGGTGGTGGATACCTGGCCGGGCCCGGTGATCACCCGCTTCGAGATCCGCCCGGCCGCCGGGGTGAAGGTCTCCAAGATCAGCAACCTGGCCAAGGACCTGGCGCGCTCGCTGATGGTCAAGAGCGTGCGGGTGGTGGAGGTGATCCCCGGCCGCCCCACGGTGGGCATCGAGATTCCCAACCCCCATCGGGCGATGATCCGCCTGCGGGAGGTGATCGACTCCGACCGCTACCAGCAGGCCGACTCCGCCCTGACCCTGGCGCTGGGCCAGGACATCGGCGGGGGGCCGGTGGTGGCCAACCTCGGCAAGATGCCCCACCTGCTGGTGGCCGGCACCACCGGCTCGGGCAAGTCGGTGGGGGTCAACGCCATGCTGATCTCCATGCTGCTCAAGGCGACCCCCGACGAGCTGCGGCTGATCATGGTCGACCCCAAGATGCTCGAGCTCTCCGTCTACGACGGCATTCCGCACCTGCTGGCGCCGGTGGTCACCGACATGAAGGAGGCCGCCAACGCCCTGCGCTGGTGCGTGGCGGAGATGGAGCGCCGCTACAAGCTGATGGCCGCCATGGGGGTACGCAACATCGCCGGCTTCAACGCCAAGCTCGACGAGGCGGAGCAGGCCGGCGCCCAGGTGGCCGATCCCCTTTGGGAGCCCCAGCCCTGGGAGATGCACCAGACGCCACCGGTACTGGAGAAGCTGCCCTACATCGTGGTGGTGATCGACGAGTTCGCCGACATGTTCATGATCGTCGGCAAGAAGGTGGAGGAGCTGATCGCCCGCCTGGCCCAGAAGGCGAGGGCCGCCGGTATCCACCTGATACTGGCCACCCAGCGCCCCTCCGTGGACGTGGTCACCGGGCTGATCAAGGCCAACATCCCCACACGGATGGCCTTCCAGGTCTCCTCCCGGGTCGACTCGCGCACCATCCTCGACCAGGGCGGCGCCGAGAACCTGTTGGGCCACGGTGACATGCTCTACCTGCCCGCGGGCTCGGGGATGCCGACCCGGGTCCATGGCGCCTTCGTCGACGACGACGAGGTGCACCGGGTGGTGGAGGACTGGAAGCGCCGCGGCGAGCCCGAGTACATCGAGGAGATCCTTTCCGGCGGGGTCTCCGCCGAGGCCCTGGCGGGCCTGGAGGCCGAGGGCGCAGGCGACGGTGACGATGCCGAGCAGGATGCCCTCTATGACGAGGCGGTGCAGTTCGTGACCGACTCCCGGCGCGCCTCCATCTCGGCGGTGCAGCGCCGCTTCAAGATCGGCTACAACCGCGCCGCCCGGCTGGTGGAGGCCATGGAGATGGCCGGCGTGGTCTCCACCATGGGCACCAACGGCTCCCGAGAGGTGCTGGCGCCGCCACCGGTAGGCGACTGAAGGCCGGCGTCGCCGATGGCAGACGCCCCCGAATCAACCATGCAACCAGCATGCAAGCGCCGGCGGGCCCGCAACCCGCCGGCGCTTCTGCAGTCCGAAGGACAGGATTCCACAGGGAACCGTCCAGGGAGAGAGAGACATGAATGTGAAGAAGACCCTTGCCGCCGTCGCCTTACTCGTCGTTGCACCCATGGCCATGCCGCTGGCGGCACTGGCAAGCGAAGGAGCCGAGCGACTCAATCGCCTGCTGGAGCCGCTTCAGACCTACGAGGCGCGCTTCGAACAGCAGATCCTCGACGCCAGCGGCGAGCGCCTGCAGGAGGCCCGGGGCCAGATGTGGCTATCGCGGCCCGGCAAGTTCCGCTGGGAGGTGGAGGCGCCCTACCTGCAGGAGGTGATCTCCGACGGCGAGGAGGTGATGCTGCATGACCCCGACCTCGAGCAGGCCACCATTCAGCAGCTGGACCAGCGGGTGACCCACACCCCGGCCCTGCTGCTCTCCGGCAGCGCCAGCGAGCTCACCGACAGCTACAGCGTGACCCGCCAGCAGCAGGGGGCCGCCGAGACCTTCACCCTGCTGCCCAGGGATCCTGACACCCTCTTCGAGGAGCTGAAGATGACCTTCCGCAGCGGGGCACTGACCACGCTGCAGATGACCGACAGCACCGGCCAGCGCACCGCCATCGAGTTCCGCGACGTGCAGATGAATCACGCCATCGACGATGGCCGCTTCGTCTTCGAGCTCCCCGAGGGGACCGATGTGATTCGCGACACGCACTGAGGCCTTCGGCCAACCGCTCAGTAATGGGCGGCCGGTGCCACCTGCCAAGGAGCCCCCGTCGGAATGAATCCGACGGGGGCTCCTGCCTTTCACAGTGTTCCCGGCGCTCGGTCTGGCGCTAGGCGCCGCCGCCCTCGTCCGCCTCGGCATCGAGCTGCTCCCGCCAGGCCATCAGCTGGCCGTAGCGCTTCTCCTGGCCCTGCTCCGTCGGCCGGTAGAACGACTCGCGCGGCGTCCCGTCGGGCCAGCAGTCGTGGGCGCTGCCGGCGGGGTAGCCGTGGGGTTCGCTGTGGGCGTAGCGGTAGCCCTGGCCGTGGCCCAGGGATTCCATCAGCTTCGTCGGGGCGTTGCGCAGGTAGGGGGGCACCTCGAGCCGCGGCTGGCCGGCCGCGAAGGCCTGGGCCCGCTTCCAGGCCTGGTCGATGGCGTTGCTCTTGGGCGCCACCGCCAGGTGGATGGCGGCATGGGCGATGGCGCGCTGCCCCTCGTAGTCACCCAGGCGCAGGTAGGCATCCCAGGCGGCCATCACCAGCGGCAGGGCGCGGGGGTCGGCGTTGCCCACGTCCTCGGAGGCGATGGCGGCCAGGCGCCGCACCACGTCCAGGGGATCGCCGCCCCCCTGGACGAAGCGGGCGATGTAGAGCAGGGCGGCGTCGGGGCGCGAGGAGCGCACCGACTTGTGGATCGCCGAGAGCAGGTCGTAGTAGTGGTCCCCCTGCTTGTCGAAGGCGCTGGCCTGGTGGCCCAGCACGTCCGCCAGCGCCTCCCGGTGCAGCACCTCGCCGCCCTCGCCGTCGGGCTCGGCGAAGTCGCAGGCGCTCTCCAGCAGGCCCAGGGCGCGACGGGCGTCGCCGGCGGCGGCCCGGGCCAGCAGGGCGAGCACCTCGTCGTCGACCCGCAGGCGGCGTGCCCCGAGGCCGCGGGCTTCATCGTTCAGGGCGCGCCTGAGCACCTCGACAAGCTCCGCTTCCTCCAGCGACTTGAGCACGTGGACCCGGGCCCGGGAGAGCAGCGCCGAGTTGACCTCGAAGGAGGGGTTCTCGGTGGTGGCGCCGATCAGCGTCAACAGGCCCGACTCTACGTGGGGCAGCAGGGCGTCCTGCTGGCTCTTGTTGAGGCGGTGGATCTCGTCGAGGAAGAGCAGCGTCGCCTGGCCGTGGGCCTGGCGGGCCCGGGCTCGCTCCACCGCGGCGCGGATCTCCTTGACGCCGGCCATGACCGCCGAGAGCTGCTCGAGCTCGGCGCCGGACTCGGCGGCCAGTATCTCGGCCAGGGTGGTCTTCCCGGTGCCCGGCGGTCCCCACAGGATCATCGAGCGCACCACGCCGGTCTCCACCATGCGCGCCAGCGGCTTGCCGGGGCCCACCAGGGCATGCTGGCCCACGTAGTCGGCCAGCCGCTGCGGCCGCATGCGCCAGGCCAGGGGGGCCCCGGGATCACGCTCGTCGACAAAGAGGTCCATGGCAAGCTCCTTTCGTTGACCTCCAGCAGCGGCAGGGTCGCCGCCCGGCTGCTAGAGTGGGGATGACTCATCGCTGGCCAGGCGGCGATGAACCCCATCCTGGATGGCGCATCCAATGGTGAGTGTGCCTTCGCTCTGTCTCACTGCACACACTGAACAGGAGGGCCCGACATGCCCGTGCTGACCCAACTGCGTCTGGATCATGCCAACATGGCGCGCATGTTGCACGTTCTGCAGCTGAAGCATAAGACCCTTGCCGGCGGAGAGCGTCCCAACTTCCAGCTGGTGCGCGAGGTGGTCGACTTCATCCTTGACTACATGGAGGGGTTCACGCTGCCTCTGGAGCGGCTGTTCAGCGAACGCCTGGCGGAGGTCGATCCCGAGAGTCGCAAGGTCACCGAGCGCCTCGCCGCGGACTATCAGGGCCTCAAGGCACAGCTGGGCCGTCTGTCCGGCGATATCGACATGATCCTGATGGATGCCGTGATCCCCATGGACCGCTTCGTCGATGACCTCAAGGCCTATCTGGATGCCCATCGCGCCTACCTCCGCGACGAGCGCGAGCTGCTCTTCCCGCTGATCCGCGAGCATTTCAACGAGGCCGACATGGACCGCCTCGCCGAGGCCCTGCCCGAGGGGGCCGCGGCCGAGCTCGAGCGCCTCCAGGAGGCCTACCCCGAGCTCTATGCGGAGCTTCGCGAGGCGCCCGAGCCCGTCTGAGCCGGGCTGCCAGAGGGGCACGGCTGGGGTAGAATGGCATCAACTCCAGCCGGTGCCTCGCCATGCCACGCCCGATCCTCGCTCTCCCCACCTCCTGTCGTTCTCGCCGCTTGGCACCCTGCGGTCAACCCCGGGGTGAGGCGTGAGCCGGGGCCCCATCCTGGTCTTCGACTCCGGCGTCGGCGGGCTCTCCGTGGTAGAGGCGCTGCGCCGCCGGCTGCCCGAGGCGGCCCTGTCCTACGCCTGCGACAACGCCATGCTGCCCTACGGGGTGCGCGAGGACGGCTGGCTGGTCCGGCGCATCCTGGTGGTCTGCGAGGCCGCGGTGGCGGCCAGCGGCTGCGTGACCCTGGTGGTGGCCTGCAACACCGCCAGTACCCTGGCGCTGGATGCCCTGCGCGAGCGCCTGGCGGTGCCGGTGGTGGGGACCGTCCCGGCCATCAAGCCGGCCGCCGCCCTGTCCCGCAGCGGCCATCTCGGCCTGCTGGCTACCAGTGCCACGGTGGCCCGCCCCTACACCCTGCGCCTGATCGAGACCTTCGCGGCCCACTGCCGGGTGACCCGGGTGGCGGCGGATGCCCTGGTGCGGGAGGCGGAGCGCTGGCTGGCCGGGGAGACCCCCGACCCCGAGGTGGTCCGCCGGGCCCTGGCGCCGCTGTGGGAGGACCCTGCCCTGGACACCGTGGTGCTGGGCTGCACCCACTTCCCCCTGCTGCGTGACGTCCTGGCCGCCGCGGCGCCCCGGGAGATCGCCTGGGTCGACTCCAGCGAGGCCATCGCCCGGCGCACCGCCCAGGTGGCGGCCGGCGTAGCGTCGGGGCAGGGGCCGGGGACGAGCTTCGCCACGGCGGAGGACCCGCGGCTGGCCGAGGGGCTGGCGCGCTTCGGCTTCGCCCCTCCGCAGCCACTGCGGGTCCCGTGACCCGACCGACCCGTCTTTTTCTCCGTTTTCCGAAGGAGGCTTCTTGGCCATTCCCGTTGTCGACCCCGCCCGCTATGACCAGCAGCTCGAGGCGAAGCGCCAGCGCATCACCGAGCAATTCGCCCGTTTCTCGCCGCCTGCGCTGGAGGTCTATCCCTCGCCGCCCAGCCACTACCGCCAGCGCTGCGAATTCCGGATCTGGCACGAGGGGGACGACCTCTTTTATGCGATGTTTGAAATACAGGAGTCCGAGGGGGATCCCGGGGAGCCGAACAAGAAAACCAAGACGGTGGTGCGCCTGGACGACTTCCCGGTGGCCAGCCGGCGCATCAACGAGTTGATGCCGGCCCTGCTCGACGCCATCCGCGACGTGCCCCTGCTGCGCCGCCGGCTCTTCCAGGTGGAGTTTCTCACCACCCTCTCCGGGGAGGCCCTGGTGACCCTGATCTACCACCGCCCCCTGGACGAGGCCTGGGAGGCCCAGGCGCGCCGCCTCCAGGAGGCGCTCGGGGTGATGATCATCGGGCGCTCCCGCAAGCAGCGGCTGGTGCTCGAGCGCGACCACGTCTGGGAGCGGCTCACGGTGGAGGGGCGCGAGTTCGTCTACCAGCAGGTGGAGAACAGCTTCACCCAGCCCAACGCCGAGATCTGCCGCGCCATGCTGACCTGGGCCCGGGAGGTGACCCGGGACAGCCGTGACGGCGACCTGGTGGAGCTCTACTGCGGCAACGGCAACTTCACCGTGGCCCTGGCCGAGAACTTCCGGCGGGTGCTGGCCACCGAGATCTCGCGCACCTCGGTGGCGAGCGCCCGGGAGAACCTGGCGGCCAACGGCATCGACAACGTCACCGTGGGCCGCATGTCCGCCGAGGAGTTCGCCGAGGCGCTCAGGGGTGAGAAGGGCGGCCGCCGGGTGGCGGAGTGGGCCCTGGACGACTACGACTTCACCACCGTGCTGGTGGACCCGCCCCGGGCCGGCCTCGACGAGGCGAGCTGTCGCCAGCTCAGCGGCTACGCCCGTATCGTCTATATTTCATGTAATCCGGATACGCTGGAGGACAACCTGGCGCTGCTGACCGAGACCCATCGCATCACGCGCCTGGCGCTGTTCGACCAGTTTCCCTGGACCCACCACTGCGAGTGCGGCGTGCTGCTGGAGCGGCGGAGCTGAGCCGACAGCGTGCCGAAACCTGTCAAGCGGCGATGCCCAACCGTCATGCTCCATGAGCATGCCGACATGCCGCTGGGGCCGGGGCGGAGAGTGGCGTAAGCTGGCGGCAGGGCGCCCGTGCGGGCGCCGTGTCGAAGACTTCCGGTCGCCGTGGCGGCCCTGGGCACGAGGTGTAGGATGCAGCATGTTGCAAATGACGACGCCAGACAGGACTTTCTCAGGCAGCTCGCCGAACGGCTGAGCGCTCGGCTGGAGGCCGGCAAGGCGGCGGAGGTGGAGGCCTTCGCCAGCTACTTCTATGCCTCCCTGCCCTTCGATGACCTCGAAAGCCGACGCCTGGATGACCTCTATGGTGCCACCCTGTCGGTCTGGCACTTCATCCAGAACTTCGACGTCGCCGAGCCCAAGGTGCGCGTCTTCAACCCGGACTTCGAGGAGCACGGCTGGCAGTCTCCCCACACCTTCGTGGCCGTGCTGCACGATGATATGCCCTTCCTGGTGGACTCGGTGCGCATCGAGCTCAACCGCCGCGGCATCACCGTGCATGCCATCCACAACGCGGTGCTGGCCACCGAGCGTGGCGCCGACCACCGCCTCGCCCGGGTGACCGGGCCCCGGGCGTCCGACGCCCCCGACGGCCGCGAGTCGCTGATCGTCATCGAGATCGATCGCCATTCCGACCCGGCGGTGCTCGCGGAGCTGCAGGCCAGCCTCCACGAGGTGCTGGTGGACGTGCGCACGGCGGTGGCCGACTTCGACCCGATGCGTGAGCAGGTCAAGCGGGCCCTCGAGGAGCTGCGCGTAGGCTGCCCGGCCCAGACCGCTCCGGAGGACCACGCGGAGGCCATCGCCTTCCTAGAGTGGCTGCTCCATGACAACTTCACCTTCCTGGGCTACGACGCCTACGAGACCGTCGAGCAGGGCGGCAAGCAGCAGCTGGTGAAGGCCGAGGGCAGCGAGCTCGGGGTCTTCCGGCTCGACCAGCCCCGCTACCGGGAGCGCATCCGCACCGAGCTCGGGGTGGAGGCGGGGCGCTTCGTGCTGGTACCGGAGCTGCTGACCTTCTCCAAGAGCGCCCACCACGCCCGGGTGCATCGCCCCACCTACCCCGACTACATCTCCATCGACCGCTACGACGGTGAGGGCAACCTGATCGGCGAGCACCGCTTCCTGGGGCTCTTCACCGCCACCGTCTACAACGAGTCGCCGCGCAACGTGCCGATCCTGCGCCGCAAGCTCAAGGCGGTGATGGAGATCGCTGGCTTCAATCCCAAGGGGCACAACGGCAAGCAGCTGCTGCAGATTCTCGAGGTCTATCCCCGCGACGACCTCTTCCAGATCGGCACCGAGGAGCTGGCGCAGACGGCGCTGGGCATTCTCAGCATCCGTGAGCGCCGCCGGGTCCGGCTCTTCGTGCGCGAGGATCGCCCCGGTCGCTTCTACTCCTGCCTGGCCTTCGTGCCCCGTGACGTCTTCTCCACCGAGCTGCGCCTGCGCATCCAGGAGATGCTCTGCGAGGAGCTCGACGCCACCTTCGGCGACTTCAACACCTACCTCTCCGAGTCGGTGCTGGCGCGCATCCAGTTCATCCTGCGCTTCAAGGGCGACCGCCCGGTGGAGTACGACCTCAAGCGCCTGGAGGCCAAGCTGGCCAAGCTGGCCCGCAACTGGCGCGACGACCTACAGGCCGCCTGCATCGAGGGCTTCGGCGAGGAGCAGGCCAATCGCCTGATGGACCGCTTCCGCGACGCCTTCCCGGCCAGCTACCGGGACGACTTCAGCGCCCGTACGGCGGTCTACGACCTCCAGCATATCGGCGAGCTGGACGAGGGTGAGCCGCTGTCGCTGTCGCTCTACCGGCTGGTGGAGGAGGAGGGCAGCGGGGTCAACCTCAAGCTGTTCCATCGCGAGGTCCCCATCCCCCTCTCCGACGTGCTGCCGATGATGGAGAACCTGGGCCTGCGGGTGATCGGCGAGCGCCCCTACGAGATCACCGCCACGGATGCCGACTACTGGATCCACGACTTCGACCTGGAGCATCACACCAGTGCCGAGGTCAACCTCCAGGAGATGCGCAAGCCCTTCATCGAGGCCTTCCAGCGCATCTGGGCCGGCGAGGCGGACAACGATGCCTTCAACCGCCTGATCATCGGCGCCAACCTCGACTGGCGCGAGGTGGCGATGCTGCGGGCCTACGCCCGCTACCTGAAGCAGATCCGCTTCGGGGTCTCCCAGGAGTACATGGCCGCCACCCTGGCCAGCCACCCGGAGATCACCCGGGAGCTGGTGACCCTCTTCGAGCTGCGCTTCGACCCCGAGGAGCGGCCCGCCGAGGGCGAGGTGGAGGCCTGCATCGAGCGTATCCACCGTCTGCTCGACGACGTGGCCAGCCTCAACGACGACCAGCTGCTGCGGCGCTACATGGAGCTGATCCAGGCCACCCTGCGCACCAACTACTACCAGGCTCGGCAGGATGGCGAGCCCAAGGACTACATTGCCTTCAAGCTGGAGCCCGGCAAGGTGACCGGGATGCCCAAGCCGCGACCGGCCTTCGAGATCTTCGTCTGCTCGCCGCGCCTGGAGGGGGTGCATCTGCGCGGCGGCAAGGTGGCCCGGGGCGGCCTGCGCTGGTCCGACCGCCTCGAGGACTTCCGCACCGAGGTGCTCGGCCTGGTCAAGGCCCAGCAGGTGAAGAACTCGGTGATCGTGCCGGTGGGCGCCAAGGGGGGCTTCGTCTGCAAGCGCCTGCCCGAGGGCGACCGCGAGGCCTTCCAGCGCGAGGGGATCGAGTGCTACAAGACCTTCATCCGCGCGCTGCTCGACGTGACCGACAACCTCAAGGGCGGTGAGCTGGTGCCGCCCCGGGAGGTGGTGCGCCACGACGAGGATGACCCCTACCTGGTGGTGGCGGCGGACAAGGGCACCGCCACCTTCTCCGACATCGCCAACGAGATCTCCGCCGAGTATGACCACTGGCTGGGAGATGCCTTTGCCTCCGGCGGGGCCAACGGTTACGACCACAAGAAGATGGGCATCACCGCCAAGGGGGCCTGGGAGTCGGTCAAGCGCCACTTCCGCAACCTGGGCGTCAATACCCAGCAGGACGAGTTCACCGCGGTGGGCATCGGTGACATGGGCGGTGATGTCTTCGGCAACGGCATGCTGCTCTCGGACCGGATCCGCCTGGTGGGTGCCTTCAACCACCTGCATATCTTCGTCGACCCCGAGCCCGACGCCGCGGCCACCTTCGCCGAGCGCCAGCGCCTGTTCGAGATGCCGCGCTCCAGCTGGGAGGACTTCGACGCTTCGCTGATCTCCGAGGGGGGCGGGGTCTTCAAGCGCAGCGCCAAGTCGGTGCCGATCTCTCCCCAGATGAAGAAGCGCTTCGGCATCCGGGAGGAGCGGCTCTCCCCCAGCGAGCTGATCCGCGCCATGCTCAGGTCCGAGGTGGACCTGATCTGGAACGGCGGCATCGGCACCTACGTCAAGGGCAGCGAGGAGAGCGACGCCGACGTGGGCGACAAGGCCAACGATGCCCTGCGCATCGACGGCCGCGAGCTCAACTGCCGCGTGGTGGGCGAGGGCGGCAACCTCGGCTTCACCCAGCGCGGTCGCATGGAGGCCGCGGCCCGGGGCGTGCGGATCAACACCGACTTCATCGACAACGCCGGCGGGGTGAACTGCTCCGACCACGAGGTCAACATCAAGATCCTCATCGATGAGGTGGTCAAGCGCGGGGACATGACCGGCAAGCAGCGCAACCAGCTGCTCGCCGACATGACCGGCGAGGTCTCCGAGCTGGTGCTGCGCGGCAACTACCGCCAGACCCAGGCGCTGGACCTGGCTGAGCTGCTCTCCCGGGAAGGGGTCGGCCCCTTCCGCCGTTTCATCAGCGAGCTGGAGGCGGCCGGCCAGATCGATCGCGAGCTGGAGTTCCTGCCCGGCGACGAGGTGCTCGAGGAGCGCGCCGCCAACCAGCAGGGCATGCTGCTGCCCGAGCTCGCGGTGCTGATCTCTTATGCCAAGAGCGTGCTCAAGGGCGACCTGATCACCTCGGAGGTGCCCGATGACGCCGTCATGGAGGGGCACGTGGAGCGCATCTTCCCCGCCGTGCTGGTAGAGCGCTACCGCGACGAGATCTATGAGCACCGCCTGAAGCGCGAGATCGTCGCCACTCAGGTGGCCAATGACCTGGTCGACCATATGGGCATCGTCTTCGTGCGCCGGCTGATCGACGCCACCGGTGCCGGCCGTGCCGAGATCGCCCGCGCCTACGTCATCGCCCGGGAGGTGTTCCAGCTTGACCACCTCTGGGAGCAGATCGAGGCGCTGGACAACCAGGTGGCCAGCCAGGTGCAGTACGGCATGATGCTCGACCTGATGCGCCTGATCCGCCGGGCGACCCGCTGGTTCCTGAGGGCGCGGCTGGGGTCGGATACCCGCGAGATCATCGACTACTTCGCCCCGCGCCTGGCCCAGCTCCGGGAGGGGATCGGCAAGCGGCTGCGCGGCGAGGAACTCGAGGCCTGGGAGGCCCGCCGTGCCGAGCTCGGCGCGGCCGGGGTGCCCGAGGCGCTGGCCGCCAGCGTGGCCGCGGCGGGTAGCCTCTATGCCGGGCTCGGCATCATCCAGGCGGCCCGCCAGGCCGGCGAGAAGCCCCAGAAGGTGGCCGAGGTGTTCTACGAGATCGGCTCTCGCCTGGAGCTGCCGTGGCTGATCGGTCAGATCACCGCGCTCAGGGTCCGCGACAGCTGGCAGGCCCAGGCCCGGGACACCTTCCGCGACGACGTCGACCGCCAGCAGCTGGCGCTCACCGTCAGCGTGCTCGGCATGGAGGGCGGTGGCACCCAGGCCGGTGCCGAGCGGGTGGCTCGGTGGCTTCAGCAGAATGCCGAGATGCACCGCCGCTGGTGCCGCCTGCTGGAGCAGGTGGGCAGCGGCAGCCAGGGAGGCTTCCCGCTGTTCGCGGTGGCCGTGCGCGAGCTGGTCGACCTGGCGGAGAGCAGCCGCGCGGCCTGATGCCCTGAAGGCCATCCCGCAACGACGAACCCCGCCTTGTGGCGGGGTTCGTCGTCTGCGCCGGGGGGGGCGTTGGCTCAGGGCGGGCAATGGCTCACCGCTCTCTGGTTCAGCGGTGCTGGCTCACAGCAGGAAGAGGGTGGCCAGGCCCAGGAAGGCCATGAAGCCTACCACGTCGGTGACGGTGGTCAGCACCACGGAGCCCGACAGCGCGGGGTCGATGCCGGCCCGCTTGAGCAGTAGCGGGATCAGGATGCCGGCAACGCCGGCGGCCAGCATGTTGATCACCAGGGCGGCGGCGATGATGGCGCCGATGGCCATGCTGCCGAACCAGACCACCGCGAGGAGCGCCACTACCAGCGACCAGACCAGGCCGTTGAGTGCGGCGATGCCCACCTCCTTGCGCAGCAGCCAGGCGCTGTTGGTGCGGCTGATCTGCCCCAGCGCCAGGCCGCGGATGGCCAGGGTCAGGGTCTGGCTGCCGGCGATTCCCCCCATGCTGGCGACGATGGGCATCAGTACCGCCAGGGCGACGATCTTGTCCAGGGCGTCCTCGAAGCGGCCGATCACCCAGGCGGCCAGGAAGGCGGTGAGCAGGTTGATCCCGAGCCATACTGCCCGGCGCTGGGCGCTGGGCAGCACCGGGGCGAAGAGATCCTCCTCCTCGTCCAGGCCCGCCATGTTCATCAGCGCCTGCTCCGAGTCCTCCCGGATCACGTCGACGATATCGTCGATGACGATGCGCCCGAGCAGCAGCCCGGTCTCGTCCACCACCGGGGCGGAGGCCAGGTCGTGGGTCTGGAACAGGGTTGCCACGTCCCGGGACTTCATGTCGACCCGGATGCTGTCCACTTCCCGGTCCATCAGGTCGGCGACGGCCATCTCCGGGTCGTGGCTGACCAGGCGCGCCAGCGGGAGCACGCCGGCGAAGCGGCCGTCGCGGTCCACCACCATCAGCAGGTGGGTGTTGTCCGGCACGGACTCCCTCCAGCGCAGGAAGCGCTTGACCGTCTCCAGGCTGACATCGGCGCGCACGGCGATGGTATCCATGCGCATCAGGCGCCCGGCGCTGTCTTCCTCGAAGGAGAGCGTCTCCTCCAGCCGTGTGCGCTGCAGCGCGTCCATGGAGCGCAGCATGTCCTCGGCGACCTGCTGGGGCAGGTCCTCGAAGATCTCCGCCAGGTCGGTGGTGTCCAGTGCCGCCGCCGCGGCCACGATCTCCTCGTGGTCCATGTCCTCGAGGAGGGTGCCGCGCACCTCGTCATGCACGTGCAGCAGCACCTCGCCGTCGACCTCCGCGGGCACGCGCTGCCACAGCCGGACCCGCGCCGCGGGGGGCAGCGACTCAAGCAGCAGGGCGATCTCGGCGGGCTCCAGGTCGGCGATGACGGCATCCACGGCCTCGAGCCGCTCCTCCCCCATGGCGCGGTGGATCCGGGACAGGCGGTCCTCGAGGGTGTCGGTGGTATCGGACATGGGCGTCTCCCGGGCGGTGGATGGCGTCGTTTCGGGGCTGAGGCGCTGTTATACTCTCGGCCGCCCGCCACCGCCACACTTCCGGAGATGCTATGTACTCGCTTGCCCGCTCGCTGCTGTTCCGCCTGGATGCGGAGACCGCCCACGGGGTCGCCCTCAGGGGGCTCGATGTCGCCGGACGACTGGGACTGGCGGGGCGGCTCGGGGGCGAGCGGGTGGAGGATCCGGTGGAGGTGATGGGGCTGCGCTTTCCCAACCGGGTGGGCCTCGCCGCGGGGCTCGACAAGAACGCCGACCACCTGGATGCCCTGGGAGCGCTGGGCTTCGGCTTCGTCGAGGTGGGCACCGTGACCCCGAAGCCCCAGGCGGGCAACCCCCGGCCGCGGCTCTTCCGGCTGCCCGAGGCCGGCGCCATCATCAACCGCATGGGGTTCAACAACGCCGGCGTCGACCACCTGGTCGAGAGGGTGAAGGCGAGCCGCTACGACGGGGTGATCGGCATCAATATCGGCAAGAACCTCACCACCCCGGTGGAGCGGGCGGTGGATGACTACCTGGCCTGCCTCGGCAGGGTGCACGCCCACGCCCACTACGTCACCGTAAACATCTCCTCGCCCAATACCCCGGGGCTGCGCAACCTCCAGTTCGGCGAGCAGCTCGACGGCCTGCTCTCGGCGCTGCGGGAGGAGGGAAGCCGCCTGGACCGCGAGAGCGGCCGGCGGGTGCCCCTGGCGGTGAAGATCGCCCCGGACATGGACGCCGAGGAGGTGGGCCTGGTGGCCCAGTGCCTGGCCGGCAACGCCATCGATGCGGTGATCGCCACCAACACCACCGTTGCCCGGGAGGCGGTGGCGGGGCTGCCCCACGCCGAGGAGGCCGGGGGGCTCTCCGGGCGGCCGGTCTTCGAGGCCTCCAATGCCGTGATCCGTGAGCTGCGCCGCCGGCTTCCCGAGATGCCGATCATCGGCGTGGGAGGCATCGACAGCGGCGAGGCGGCGCTGGCCAAGCGCGAGGCCGGCGCCGACCTGGTGCAGCTCTATTCGGGCTTCATCTACCGCGGCCCGGCCCTGATAGGCGAGTGTGCCCGGGCGCTGCGGCAGCAGAGGGCGGGCTGAAGACGCAAAAAAGCCCGTGGAGTGCGCCACGGGCTCGATGGGTGTGAACCTCTGCAAGAGTCGATGAAAGAGGATAGGGTAGTGGGTTCACATCACCATGGGGTTCTTGTGGATGCCGGAGACGCCAGTCATGCCGGCCCATTGATCCCCACGACCTTCACGCCAACCGCTCATCCAGTATTCGCGTAGATTGACGTCCTGACTGGGACAATCATCGCGGGAGCGACCTGAGACACCTGCCTTGTAGCCATGAATGTAGGCACGCTGGAAGCGATCACGTTTCTGTCGTTTCATTGGACTACCTCTTGATAAGGTATCTAACTGGTGCCCTCCGATGGCGCAGGGAGCACCGTAACGTGCCACGGGCCGGGAGCGTTGAGCGGCTGACCCGTTGACAGTAAACGCATGCGTGTTTCAGTAGCTACTGGGTTATTGATAGCCCACTTCGATCGGGCTTGTCGACCCCCGATTTGTAACCGCTCGTTCACCCGCCCGTCATGGCGGTGACCCACTCATCTGTATGCCGGTATCTCTCATCATGAACGCCCCACGACACGACGCCCCGCTGGACCTCCTTGCCACCTGCCCCCAGGGGCTGGAGCTGCTGCTGGCCGAGGAGATTGCCGAGCTGGGCGGCGAGCCCGGCAAGACCACTGTGGGCGGGGTCAACCTGAGCGCCGACCTGGCCGGCGCCTATCGCCTCTGCCTCTGGTCCCGCCTGGCCAACCGGGTGGTGCTCTGCCTGGCCCGGGAGGAGGGCATCGAGACCCCCGAGCAGCTGCGTGCCGTGGTGGCCGGCATCGACTGGACGGAGCACCTCGCCCCGGGAGCCACCCTGGCGGTGGACTTCCACGGGCGCAGCGAGGCCATTCGCCACACCCGCTTCGGGGCCCAGACCGTCAAGGACGGGGTGGTCGACCGCCTGCAGGCGGCGGGACTGCCGCGCCCCAGCGTGGAGCTCAGGCAGCCCGACCTGCGCCTCTACGCCCACCTTCACCGCGGCCGCCTGACGCTGGGCATCGACCTCTCCGGCGAGAGCCTGCACCGCCGCGGCTACCGCCGCGACGTGGGCCATGCCCCGCTCAAGGAGAACCTGGCCGCGGCGCTGCTGGTGCGGGCCGGCTGGCCGGCCCTGACGCGCCAGGGCGCCCCCCTGGTGGACCCGCTCTGCGGCGCCGGCACCCTGCTGATCGAGGCGGCCATGATGGCCGCCGACCTCGCCCCTAACCTCATGCGTGAGCGCTTCGGCTTCCACGGCTGGGCGGGGCACGACGAGGCGGCCTGGCACGAGCTGAAGCGGGAGGCCGAGGCCCGAGCCAGCATCGGCCGCAGGCGCTGTCGGTCGCGCTTTTACGGCTTCGACCAGAGCCCGGCGGCGCTCTCCGCGGCGAAGAGCAACGCCATGCGCGCCGGCATCCCGGCGCTGATCGAGCTCAAGGGGGCAGGGCTCGGCGATCTCGAGCGCCCCGCGGGGCTGCCCGAGGCCTCGGGCCTGGTGATCACCAATCCCCCCTACGGGGAGCGCCTGGGTGAGCTGCCGGAGCTGGTGACCCTCTATGCGCGCCTGGGCGAGCGGGTGAGGGCGGCCTTCCCCGGCTGGCAGCTGGCGGTCTTTACCGCCAACCCGGATCTTGGCCACAGGATCGGCCTGCGGGCCCACAAGCAGTACGCCCTGCGCAACGGCCCCCTGGAGGCGAAGCTGCTGCTGATGGCGGTGCCCGAGGCGGGGGAGGAGGCCGGCGAGGCTCGGGAGGTGCCGCGGCGCTCGGAAGGCGCCCAGATGTTTGCCAACCGCCTGGAGAAGAATCGCCGCCGGCTGAAGAAGTGGCTCAAGAGGAGCGGCGAGACCTGCTACCGCCTCTATGACGCCGACATGCCGGAGTACGCCCTGGCCATCGACGTCTACGGCGAGCGGGTGCACGTGCAGGAGTATGCGGCGCCGAAGTCGGTGGATGCCGCCCAGGCCCAGAAGCGGCTCTTCGAGGCGCTGGCCGTGATCCCCGAGGTGCTCGAGGTCGATCCGGCCCGGGTGGTGGTCAAGCGCCGGGAGCGCCAGAGCGGGCGGGCCCAGTACCAGAAGCAGGCCACCACCGGGGAGCGCTTCGAGGTGCGCGAGGGGCCGGCGCGGCTCTGGGTCAACCTGCGTGACTACCTGGATACCGGCCTCTTCCTGGACCATCGTCCGGTGCGGCGGATGCTTCACGAGATGGCCGCCGGCAAGCGCTTCCTGAACCTCTTCTGCTACACCGCCACCGCCACGGTGCAGGCGGCCCTGGGCGGTGCCAGCGAGAGCGTCAGCGTGGACCTCTCCAATACCTACCTGGAGTGGGCCCGGGACAACTTTGCCCTCAACCGCCTCGACCCCGGGCGCCACCGCGCGGTGCGCGATGACTGCCTGCGCTGGCTGCAGACTGCCGGAGGGCAGTTTGACCTGATCTTCATGGACCCGCCGACCTTCTCCAACTCCAAGAAGATGGCGGACACCCTTGACGTGCAGCGCGACCACGGCCGCCTGGTGCGCCTGGCCATGGCGCGCCTGGCGCCGGGCGGCACCCTGGTCTTCTCCAACAACCAGCGCCGCTTCAGGCTGGATGCCGACCTGGCCGAGCACTACGCGGTGGAGGAGATCTCGGCGAAGACCTTCGACCCGGACTTTTCAAGAAATCCCGACCTGCACCACGTGTTCCTGATCCGTCACCGGGAGGCGCACGCATGATCACGCTGCGTCTTTACACCACCCTGGGGTGCCATCTCTGCAGCCAGCTCGAGGCGCTGCTGGCCACCCTCTGCGCCGGCGAGTACCGCCTGGAGCGGGTCGAGATCAGCGAGGATGACGCCCTGATGGCGCGCTACGGGGTGCGGATTCCGGTGCTGGCGGATGCCGAGGGCAACGAGCTGGACCGCGGCTTCGACGCGCCGCGCCTGGCGGCCTGGCTGGAGGCGCGGGGCTGGCTGGAGGCGCCGGCCTGGGAGGCGCTGCGCCGCCAGCTGGAGGGCGAGGTGGGCGCGGCGGAGCCCCGGGGCGCGGTAATGCGCGGTGGCCGGCGCTACCTGGGCTAGCGCCTAGAGGGCATCGAGCAGCGACAGCTGACTGACCGCCTCGCGTCCCTCGGGGCTCTGGTCCTCCACCTCCAGTACCTTGCGAAAGCCCCGGGAGGCCTGGATGGTGGCCTCGTCGGCCAGCCACATCATCGCCTGGTCGTGATCGTCGGCCAGCTGGTGCTTGAGGCCGCCGAACTGGGTGCCGATCTGCCCCCAGGCGCGGCTGAAGATCCAGTCGCCGAACATGTCCTGATGGATATGCACCAGCACATAGTCGTGGTCGGTTTCCCAGCGGATGATCATCGGGGCTCCTGGCAGATAGAGGCTCCCCATGGCCGCAGGGGGAGTGGTAGGTTGGTGCGTATTGTAATCACCTGAGAAATGGGAACAAGTGAGCATGCGAATCCTTGTCGATGCCGACGTGCCCGCCGCCGAGGCCTGTTTCGGGACCCTGGGCACGCTGATCCGCCGGCCGGGGCGGGAGATCACCGCCGCCGACCTGGCCGACGTGGATGCCCTGGTGGTGCGCTCCATCACCCGGGTGGACGAGGCGCTGCTCGCCGAGGCGAGCCGGCTGCGCTTCGTGGGCACCTGCACCATCGGCACCGACCATATCGAGACCGCGCTGCTCGCCGAGCGGGGCATCGCCTTCGCCAGTGCGCCGGGCTGCAACGCCGAGGCGGTGGTGGACCATGTGCTCGGCAGCCTCGCCACCCTGGCTGAGCGCCAGGGGTGGCGGCTCAGCGAGCGCCGGGTGGGGGTGGTGGGTGCAGGCAACGTGGGCGGGCGGCTGCTTGGCCGCCTCGCCGCCATGGGCATCGACTGCCTGGCTTGTGACCCGCCCCGGGTCGAGGCGGGCAGCGTCGAGAAGGAGAGTGTCGGCTTCGTCGATCTGGAAACCCTGATCGAGGAGTGCGATGTGCTCTGCCTGCACACCCCCCTGGTGCGCGAGGGCCCCCATGCGACCCGTCACCTGCTCGACGCCGAGGCCATTGCCGAGCTGGCCCCGGGCACGCTGCTGCTCAACGCCGGCCGCGGCGACTGCGTCGACGGTGCGGCGTTACGCCAGCGGCTGGCGGGGCAAGGCGATATCAGCGCGGTGCTGGACGTCTGGGAGCAGGAGCCCGCCATCGACGCCGCCCTGCGGGACTTCGCCGAGGTCGCCACGCCCCATATCGCCGGCCACAGCCTGGACGGCAAGCGGCGCGGCACCCACATGATCTACCGGGCGCTCTGCCGGGAGCTGGGGCTCCCCGCCCGGGTGACGCTCGATGCGCTGCTGCCCCCGCCGCCGCTGCGCCGCCTGGAACTCGGCCCGGGGCTCGAGCCCGAGGAGGCGCTGCGGCTCTGCCTTCGCGCCGTCCACGACGTGCGCCGGGACCACGACAGCCTGCTGCGGGAGAGCCGTCGGCTGGGGATGGCCAAGGGCTTCGACGCCTGCCGGGCGAACTACCCCCTGCGCCGGGAGTTTTCCACCCTGGCGGTCACCCTCGCCGAGCCCGACGACGCCCTGGCCGCCCTGCTGGGAGGGGCCGGTTTTCGGGTCGTGACGCCCTGAGCCCACCGGCACCGAGCGACCAACGAAGGGGCCCGCCAATGGCGGGCCCCTTCGTCTTTCAGTCTTTCTTCTTACTGCCGGTAGGCCGCTTCCTTGAGGGCACGGATGCGGTCATCCAGGGGGGGGTGGCTGGCGAACAGCCGCTCCATCAGCGAGCGGGTCTGGCCCTTGGTGATCGCCATGGCGCGCATGGTGTCCGGCATCTGATCGGGCACCTCGGTCTCGGCCTTGAGGCGGGCCAAGGCGTTGATCATGGCGCCGGAGCCGGCGAGCTTCGCCCCGGCGGCGTCGGCGCGGTACTCCCGGAAGCGCGAGAACCAGGCGACGATGGCCGAGGCGACGATGCCGAAGACGATCTCGGCGACCATCACCACCGCGAAGTAGCCCATGAAGCCGAGGCCACCCTCGCCGTCGCTGCGGCTCCTGAGGAACTGGTCCACCAGGTGGGCCACCACCCGGGCGAAGAACATCACGAAGGTGTTCACCACCCCCTGCACCAGCGCCAGGGTCACCATGTCGCCGTTGGCCACGTGGCCGATCTCGTGGGCCAGCACCGCGCGCACCTCCTCCGGGCGCATGCGGTTGAGCAGGCCGGCGGAGACCGCCACCAGGGCGTCGTTCCTGTTCCAGCCGGTGGCGAAGGCGTTGGACTGCTGGGCGGGGAAGATGCCCACCTCCGGTGTCTTGATGCCGGCCTCCCGGGAGAGCTCCTCCACGGTGTCGAGCAGCCACTTCTCGGTGGCGTTGCTGGGCGTCTCGATGATCACGGTGCCGGTACTGCGCTTGGCCATCCACTTGGAGATGAACAGCGAGATCATCGAGCCGGCCATGCCGAAGATAAAGCAGAAGATCAGCAGGCTGTTGAAGTTGATGCCCTGGCCGCGCAGGTAGCCCTCCACGCCGAGCAGGCGCAGGGTGATGCTGGCAACCAGGATCACCGCCAGGTTGGTGCCCAGGAAGAGCAGGATTCTCATCATGTTGCGTGGTCTCCGGTCGTTAGGTGAAAGGTGGGGATTCAGGGGGTGCGTGCCGCGCCGGTGGGGCGCGGCGTTCAGAAGCTTTGGCTTAGATACGGTCGGCGCGCCGGGGTTTCAAGCGGCGGCTCTTTGCGGGGCCAGCCGCTACTGGCGGTAGCGGGAGAGGAAGCGGGCGAAGCGCTCCAGGGCATCGCCGAGCTGGTCGGCCCAGGGCAGGGTGACGATGCGCACGTGGTCCGGGTCCGGCCAGTTGAAGGCGGTCCCCTGGACCAGCAGGATCTTTTCCTGGAGCAGCAGGTCGAGCACCAGCTGCTGGTCGTCCCGGATATTGAAGACCTTGGGGTCGAGCCGCGGGAAGGCGTAGAGGGCCCCCTTCGGCTTGACGCAGCTCACCCCGGGGATGGCGTTGAGCTTCTCGAAGGTGATGTCGCGCTGGGCCAGCAGGCGCCCGCCGGGCAGGATCAGGTCGTTGATGGACTGGTAGCCGCCGAGAGCGGTCTGGATGGCGTGCTGGGCCGGCACGTTGGCACACAGGCGCATGGAGGCGAGCATGGTCAGCCCCTGGATGAAGTCCGCGGCGCGCTGCTTGGCCAGGGTGCCGGAGAGGATCATCCAGCCGGAGCGGAAGCCGGCGCAGCGGTAGCTCTTGGAGAGGCCGTTCATGGTCACCACCAGCTGGTCCTCCCCGGCAAGTGCCCCGGTGGAAACGTGCTCCACGTCGTCGTAGAGGATCTTGTCGTAGATCTCGTCGGAGAAGACCACCAGGTCGTGCTGGCGGGCGATCTCCAGCAGCTCGCGCACCACTGCCGGGGGATAGACGGCGCCGGTGGGGTTGTTGGGGTTGATGATCACGATGGCTCGGGTGTGGCTGGTCACCTTGGCGCGGATGTCGTCGAGGTCCGGCGCCCAGTCCGCCTGCTCGTCGCACAGGTAGTGCACGGCGCGGCCGCCGGAGAGGTTGGCGGCGGCGGTCCACAGCGGATAGTCCGGCGCCGGGATCAGCACCTCGTCGCCGTCGTTGAGCAGCGCCTGCATGGCCATCACGATCAGTTCGGAGACGCCGTTGCCGATGTAGATATCCTCGATGCCGACGCCGGGGATCTCCTTGCGCTGGCACTCCTGCATGATCGCCTTGCGCGCCGAGTAGAGGCCCTTGGAGTCGCAGTAGCCCTGGGCGGTGGGCAGGTTGCGCATCACGTCCTGAAGGATCTCTTCCGGCGCCTCGAAGCCGAACGGGGCGGGGTTGCCGATGTTCAGCTTGAGGATGCGCTGGCCCTCCTCCTCCAGGCGCTTGGCGTGGTCGAGCACCGGTCCGCGGATGTCATAGCAGACGTTGTGCAGCTTGTGAGATTTGCGGATCGGGGTGGTGTCCATATCGTTCGGTGTCCAGTATCCAGGGCGGCGGGCGAAAGGGGATTATGCGTCGGGGGCGGCGTCGGCGTCATCCTCGCCGGGGGCGGGCTCGTTTATGGGCTCGGGCGGGATGTCCGCCGGGGTTTCCAGGGTCAGGCGCCCGAGCTTGCCGTCGCGCAGCTCGTGCAGCAGTACCTCGGCGCCGCGGTGCAGGTCCACCTCGCCGCCGGGGCGCAGGCCGCCGCGCCGGGCGGCGATCTCGGCCAGGATGGCGTGGCCGTCGAAACCGGCCACGGCCAGCAGGTCCACCCGTGCCGGGCCGTCGGCCTCGACCCGCTCCGCCTCGGGGTTGGGCGTGTAGGCGGGCAGCGCCTTGAGCTTGTAGCGGGCCCTGAGCGCCTCGGGGTAGCGACGGGCCAGCTCGGCGGCGGCGACCACCGCCACGTCCACGTAGTCGATGGCGGTGTCGCGGATGGCGCCGCTGGCGGCCAGACGGTAGGCGCTGGCCTGATCCGCGATCTTGGGCCATAGCACCCCGGGGGTGTCGGTCAGTGCCACCCGGCCGCCGATGCGCACCTTCTGCTGGCGCTTGGTCACCGCCGGCTCGTTGCCGGTCCTGGCGATCGCCTTGCCGGCCAGGCCGTTGATCAGGGTTGACTTGCCGACGTTGGGAATGCCCATGACCATCACCCGCACGTCGCGGTCCGCACGCACCTGGCCGGCCAGCTCATGGCAGAGCTTGGGGATGCGCTTGAGCTCCCGGGCGTTGGTGGTGGTGACGGCGAGCGCGCGCATGTCGGGCTGGGCGTCGAAGAAGGCCACCCACTCCCGAGTCCGTTCCGGGTCGGCGAGGTCGGCCCGCGACAGGATCTTGAGCACCGGCTTGTGGCGGGTGAGCTCGGCGAGCATGGGGTTGGCGCTGGAGTAGGGGAGGCGGGCGTCGAGCACCTCGACCACCACGTCGATCTCCGGCAGCGCCTCGGTGATCTGGCGCCTTGCCTTGTGCATGTGTCCCGGGTACCAGCCGAGCATCGGGTCTCTCCTGCCAACCAATGGAAAAAAACGGCCGCCCATCATAGCAGATGGGCGGCCGGGGCTGGATGGGGCGGAAGGCGATTCCTGGCCGGGCGCCTACTCCCCGCCGTGGAAGTCGATGGCCACGGAGTTGATGCAGTAGCGCAGGCCGGTGGTATCTGGCGGGCCGTCGGGGAAGACGTGGCCCAGGTGGGCATCGCAGTGGGCGCAGACCACCTCGGTACGCAGCATGCCGTGGGAGCTGTCCGGCCGCTCCTCGACGCTATGCTTGCCCAGGGGCCTGTCGAAGCTCGGCCAGCCGCAGCCGGCGTCGAACTTGTGCTCGTTCTCGAACAGCGGGGCCTGGCAGCACACGCAGTGGTAGATGCCGTGCTCGTCGCTGACCGCGTAGTCGCCGCTGAAGGGCGGCTCGGTGCCGCGCTCCCGGGTGACCCGGTACTGCTCCGGGGTCAGCTGCTCACGCCACTCGGCTTCGCTCTTCTCGATCTTGGTGCGCATGCCGTCTCTCCTTTCCTATCGACCGGCTTCAGACATTGAAGCGGAAGTGGATCACGTCGCCATCCTGGACGATGTACTCCTTGCCCTCCAGGCGCCACTTGCCGGCGTCCTTCGCGCCCTGTTCGCCGCCCAGGGTGATAAAGTCATCATAGGCGATGACCTCGGCGCGGATGAAGCCCTTCTGGAAGTCGGTGTGGATGACCCCGGCCGCCTCGGGGGCGGTGGCGCCGACCTTGACGGTCCAGGCGCGCACCTCCTTCACCCCGGCGGTGAAGTAGGTCTGCAGGCCGAGCAGGGCGTAGCCGGCGCGGATCACGCGGTCGAGCCCCGGCTCCTCCATGCCCATCTCGTCGAGGAACATGGCGCGCTCCTCGTCATCGAGCTCGGCGATCTCGGCCTCGAGCTGGTTGCATACCGGCACCACCACGGCCCCCTCGGCCTCGGCGATCTCGCGCACCACGTCCAGGTAGGGGTTGGCCTCGAAGCCATCCTCGTTGACGTTGGCGATGTACATGGTGGGCTTGAGGGTCAAAAAGCCGAACCCCTTGAGCTGCTTCTGCTCGTCGTCATCGAGGCCGAAGCTGCGCAGCGGCAGGCCCTCGGCCAGATGGGGCTGGATGCGCTCGAGGATCGCCTTGGTGGCGATGGCCTCCTTGTCGCCGCCCTTGGCTACCCGCACCAGGCGCTGAATGGCGCGCTCCACGGTGTCCAGATCGGCCAGGGCCAGCTCCATGTTGATGATCTCGATGTCCGCCCGGGGGTCCACCTGATTGGCCACATGGATGACGTTGTCGTTATCGAAGCAGCGCACCACGTGGGCGATGGCCTGGGTCTCGCGGATGTTGGCCAGGAACTTGTTGCCGAGCCCCTCGCCCTTGGAGGCGCCCTCCACCAGGCCGGCGATATCCACGAACTCCATGGTGGTGGGCAGCACCTTCTGGGGCTTGACGATCTCCGCCAGCGCGTCGAGGCGCGGGTCGGGCATCGGTACGATGCCGACGTTGGGCTCGATGGTGCAGAAGGGGAAGTTCTCGGCGTCGATGCCGGACTTGGTGAGGGCGTTGAAGAGGGTCGACTTGCCGACGTTGGGCAGGCCGACGATACCGCAGTTGAAACCCATGTGATTGTCCTGGAAAGAGAGGTCGGGAGTTACGATGGCGCCATTCTACCGGTAACCGGATCACCGGCAACGTGGCAATCAGGCGCTCTTGAAGCTGTGCAGGCGGTTCATTGCCTTGACCCAGTCGCCGGCGAGCGCCAGGGGCAGGGTGGTCAGGCACTCGTCGATGGCGGCCTCGATGGCGGCGTGTTCGGCCTTGCCGGGGCGCCCCAGCACGAAGTGGGTCACCTGCTTCGCATCGCCCGGGTGGCCGATGCCGATGCGCAGGCGGTGGAAGCCGCGCTCGTTGCCCAGGGCGCTGACGATGTCGCGCAGCCCGTTATGGCCGCCGTGGCCGCCGCCGGTCTTGTAGCGGGCGGTGCCGGGGGCGATGTCGAGTTCGTCGTGGGCCACCAGCAGCTCGTCCGGGGCGATCTTGTAGAACTGGCAAAGGGCCGCCACGGCGCCGCCGCTGCGGTTCATGAAGGTGGTGGGGTTGAGCAGGTGGAGGTCGTGGCCCTCGAACTGCACCCGGGCATGAAGCCCGAGGAACTTGCGGTCGGGGCGCAGCTCGGCACCGGCGCGGCGGGCCACCGCCTCCACCAGCCAGGCGCCGGCATTGTGGCGGGTGGCCTCGTAGTCGGCGCCCGGGTTGCCCAGTCCGATGATGGCTCTGACCTGACTCATGATTGCTGCCTCCAAAACATCATCCGGAATGACTCTTGACGTCGCGTCAGCGGCGGTCCGCCGGGGTGGGGCGGCCACAAAAAAAATCAAGCGCCGGGGCGCTTGATCATAACCGATGGGGGCCGTGCCGGGCACGGCCCCCTGGCGTGGCGTCGGGGATTACTCGCCCTGCTCGCCTTCTTCGCCTTCGGCCTCTTCGTCGGCGTCACCGCCGCGGACCTTGGCCTTGGTGACGCTGAGGATCGCCTGGTCATGGTCCTCGCCGTGGGTCAGCTCGACCAGAGTCACGCCGGCCGGAAGCTTGAGGTCGGAGAGGTGCAGGGTGGTGCCCAGCTCGACGTCGGCGATGTCCACTTCCAGGAAGTCGGGCAGGTCCTTCGGCAGGCAGCTGATCTGGACCTCGTTGGCCAGCACGTGCAGCTCGCCGCCGTTGTCCTTGATCGCCTTGGACCTCTCCTCGCCCAGCACGTGCAGGGGCACGTTGATGGTGATCTCGTGGGTGGCGTCCACGCGCAGGAAGTCGGCGTGGGTGACCAGCGGCTTGAAGGGGTGGCGCTGGAGGTCACGCACCACCACCTGCTCGCTCTTGCCGTCGATGACCAGATTGATCACGGAGGAGAAGAAGACCTCCTGCTCGATCGCCTTGTAGAAGGCGGACTTCTCCACGGAGATCGGCTGGGGAGCCTGATCACCGCCATAGACGATGGCCGGCACCTCAAGGTTCGCACGACGCAGGCGGCGGCTCGCACCTTTCCCCAGGTCGTTACGAACGCTGGCATTAAGGGTAAAGTCAGACATGGAATTGCCTCTTGAGTGAAGTAGGGAAGCGCCGTGGCCCGCGACCTGACCACGACGCTTCCGGTTGCCCCGCAGGGCGCTTTCCGGCGCCTGTTTCCGAGGAGGGCCTCAGTGGAACATGGCGCTGACGGATTCCTCGTTGCTCACCCGACGGATCGCCTCGGCGATCAGCCCGGCCACGCTCAGCTGGCGGATGCGGCCGCAGCGGCGGGCGTTGTCGGTGAGCGGAATGGTGTCGGTGACCACCACCTCGTCGAGCACCGAGCCGACGATATTCTCCACCGCCGGGCCCGAGAGGATGGGGTGGGTGGCGTAGGCGACCACGCGCTGGGCCCCGTGCTCCTTGAGGGCCTCGCCGGCCTTGCACAGGGTGCCGGCGGTGTCGATCATGTCGTCCACCACCACGCAGTTGCGGCCCTCGATCTCGCCGATGATGTGCATCACCTGGGCCTGGTTGGCCTGGGGGCGACGCTTGTCGATGATGGCGAGGTCGGCGTTGAGCTGCTTGGCGATGGCCCGGGCGCGCACCACGCCGCCCACGTCGGGGGAGACCACCACCAGGTTCTCGTAGTTCTGGCGCTCGATGTCGTCGAGCAGTATCGGCGAGCCGTAGACGTTGTCCACCGGGACGTCGAAGAAGCCCTGGATCTGGTCGGCGTGGAGGTCCATGGTCATGACGCGGTCGACGCCGGCCTTGACCAGCATGTCGGCGACGATCTTGGCGGAGATCGGCACCCGGGCCGAACGCACCCGACGGTCCTGACGGGCATAGCCGAAGTAGGGCACCACGGCGGTGATGCGGTGGGCCGAGGCGCGACGCAGGGCGTCCACCATCAGCACCAGCTCCATCAGATTGTCGTTGGTCGGCGCACAGGTGGACTGCAGGATGAAGACATCCTTGCCGCGCACGTTCTCGTTGATCTCGACCGCGATCTCGCCGTCGCTGAACTGTCCGACCGTGGCGTTGCCAAGGCGAGTGTCCAGACTCTCGGCGATCTTACGGGCGAGTTCGGGATTGGCGTTCCCGGCGAAAACCATCAATTTTGACACGCGCAGCCACCTATGCAGTGTTGGGTCATCAGGAGTCGAATCCCAGGACTTCGTGGAGGGGAGAGCGGTTCAGGCCGCGGGCCTTGAAGGCCGGCCAGCGTCCGTCGATCTCGGCCAGCAGCCGATCCGCATCGGCCTCCCGCGGCAGGCGGGCAAAGACACAGGCACCGGTGCCGGTCAGCAGGCTCGGGGCCCGTGCCGACAGCCAGTCGATCACTTCCGCCACCGTCGGATAGAGACGGCGCACCGTGGCTTCGCAGTCGTTGCGCCAGCTGGACGCACCCCCCTGCAGTGCGCGCGCCATGGTAATCGGGGGGGTGTGGCGTGTCAATTCGCGCGCCCCGAACACCGCCGGGGTGGAGACCGCCACGCCGGGGTGCACCACCACGAACCAGGGGGTGTCGAGTTCGACGGGGGTGAGGCGCTCGCCGACCCCCTCGCCCCAGGCGGCACGGCCGCGCACGAAGACCGGCACGTCGGCCCCCAGGGTGAGCCCCAGCTCGGCCAGGCGCTCCAGGGGAAGGCGCAGGTCCCAGAGGGCGTTGAGGCCGAGCAGCGCCGTGGCGGCATCCGAGCTGCCGCCGCCGAGCCCGCCGCCCAGGGGCAGGCGCTTCTCCAGGTGGATGTCGGCCCCGGGGCGGCGCCCGCTCTCGGCCTGCAGAAGGCGGGCGGCGCGCAGGACCAGGTTCTCCTCCGGGGCCACGCCGGGCAGCTCGGGGGTCAGGCGCAGCTCGCCGTCGGCCCGGGGGGCGAAGCGCAGGGTGTCGCCGTGGTCGAGGAACTGGAACAGCGTCTGCAGCTCGTGGTAGCCGTCCGGCCGTCGGCCGATGATGTGCAGCATGCGGTTGAGCTTGGCCGGGGCGGGCAGGACAAGGGGCTCTCGCATCGGCTTACTCATCGACGACGGGACGCCAGTCGGTGACCACCAGGGTCACGCGCAGGTCGCCGTAGGTCATCACCATCCGCTGCGGCAGCCAGAGCGACTCGGCCAGGGTCCAGTCGCGGTAGTCGATGCTCCAGCCGTCCTGGGCCAGCTGCCGCGGAAAGCCCAGCTCGTCCTCCTCCAGGCGGTAGTCGCTCCCCGCGCCGGGCAGGCCGCGCACCCAGTCCTGCAGGGCGCCCACCGGCAGCGACCAGCCGAGCTGCTCTTCCATCAGCGCCTCCGGGCTCTCCGCCTCGAAGCGCCCTTCGCTGGTGGTCAGCGAGAAGCGCCCCTCGCGACCCTCCAGGGTGCTGCGCCCGCTGCCGAAGGGGCCGCTGAGCAGCATCCGGTAGTAGTGGGAGTGCTGGCTCCAGTCGAGGTTGGCGCTGGTGGCGTCCTCGGACGTGCGCAGCCCGACCCGGGCGGCCAGCACCCAGGTGTCCAGGGCCTCGGTGCGTTCGGCCTGGTCCTGCCACTGGCCGGCGGCCCGCTCGCCGTCCGGTACGGGGGTGCGGCCGGCGCAGCCGGCCAGCAGCAGGAGGACGAGCAGGGGGATCAGCAGGGTCGTCAGGGAGCGTGGTGTCATGGGGTCTCTCGTGGCGATGGTCGGGGAGTGGGGGCTCAGGGCGCCAGCGCGGGGATGCGCCGCAGCAGCGTGTCGATCAGCGGGCGCTCGTCGAAGCGTTCCAGCGCCTCGGCCAGGCGTTCGCGGGCCTCGGCGTGGCGCTCCAGGGCCCAGAGCACCTCGATCAGGTGAGCGGCGATCTCCTGGTCGGGCATGGCGGCATAGGCGCGCTCCAGCCAGGCCAGGGCGCGCTCCGGGTCGCCCAGGCGAAAGTGGACCCAGCCCAGGCTGTCCAGGATGGCGGGGTTCCCGGGGTCGAGCTCGTGGGCACGCTCGATCATCTCCCGGGCCTCGTCGAGGCGCTCGGTCATGTTCATGTCGGCCAGGGTATAGCCCAGGGCGTTGAGGGCCATGGCGTTGTCGGGGTTGCGCTCGATGATGCGCCCCAGGTCGCGCTCCATGGCCCCGGGGTCGCCGGCCTCCCAGGCGCGCATGGCGCGCAGGTAGAGCAGCTGCTCGTCGTTGGGCGTGCGGCCGAGCTCCCGGTCGAGCAGGGCATCTGCCTCGTCGGAGAGCCCCTCGTGCTCCAGCAGCTCCACCTCCAGGGTGATCAGGTCGGCGAAGTAGGCATCGTGACGCAGCCTCTCGATGCGCAGGAAGGCCCGGGCGTCGAGCAGGCGGTCGTCGGCGATCAGCATCCGGGCGGCGCGCAGCCGGGCGGCGAGGAACTCTTCCCCCGGGGCGACCTGGCGGTAATAGAGGAGGGCGTTGTCCACCTCGCCCTCCGCCTCGGCGGCGGTGCCGAGCAGGTAGAAGGCCATGGGGGAGGTGTCGGGCTCGTCCACCAGGGGCAGCAGCAGCCGCCGGGCGGCCTCGGGGGCGCCCTCGTCCAGATAGAGCTGGGCCAGGGCCAGGCGCAGCGACTCGTTGCCGGCGTGCTCATCGAGCAGGGCGTCGGTGCGCGCCTCGGCGGCGGCGACGTTGCCCAGGCGCAGCTCGCTCTGGGCCAGCAGCAGGATGAAGCGGGCGTCACCGGGGGAGGCGTCGAGCCCCCGGCGTGCCGCCTCCCGGGCCTCGCGGTGGTCGCCGCGCTCCTGGGCCAGGCGCGCCCGGGTCAGCCACAGCGCCGGCAGCGCCGGGGCGCTCTGGCCGAGCCGCTCCAGGCGCCGCTCCGCCGCGGCGGTGTCGCCGGCGGAGACCTCCAGCAGGGCGGTGGCCAGCTCCGCGTCCTGGCGGGCGGCCCCCGCGGGGGCGCGGGGCAGCCAGTCGCGCAGTAGGGGCAGCAGTGGGCGGGGGTCGGCGTTCTCGGCCAGGGCCGCCTCGACGAAGGCGGTGAGGTCGCTTTCGTCACCGCGCTCCACCAGCGCCAGCCGCTGGCGAAGCGCCTCGGGCCAGTCGCCGCGCTGCACCGCCAGTCCGGCCAGCAGCCGCGAGGGGGCCTCGGCGCCCGGGGCCAGGGCCTGCCAGCGGTCGGCGGCCCGGGCCAGCAGGTCGCGGTCGCTGCTGAAGCTGGCCGCGAGTGCCGCCCGCTCGGCCAGCGCCGGGGTGGCGTAGCGCTCGGTGGCCTCCAGGTAGCCCAGGGCGGCGCGGCGGTAGTCGCCGCGCTGGCCGGCGAGCTCCGCGGTCAGGAGCCCCGCCAGCCCCTCGGCATCGAGGCCACGCTCGATGGGGGCGGCGCCGATCAGCGGGTCGTCCAGGGGCAGTTCGTGGCTCCCGGCCGACGGCAGCGACTGGCATCCGGCCAGCGATACCGCCAGCGCCAGGGGGGCCAGGCGGGCGGGCAGGAGGCGAAGTGACGAGGGGCGGGCGGCAGGCATGAGCATCTCGTTGGCAGGGCCGGAACGCCAGCATAACGGCTCGGCCGGCGAGGGCAAAGGTCGCCTCGGCAGGGGGGCCCAAGGCGGTGACGCTGTGATAGACTCTCTGCGCATTATTCATGATGCCGCCAAGGCCGGCCACCACCAGCAAAGACGCCCGACGAATGACGCTGCTTGCCCTAGGAATCAATCATCGAACCGCCACCGTCGAGGTGCGCGAACAGGTGGCCTTCACTCCCGCCCAGCTGGAGACGGCGCTCGGCGAGCTGCGTGGCTTGCCGCAGGTCAAGGAAGCGGCGGTTCTCTCCACCTGCAACCGTACCGAGCTCTACTGCGTCACGGAGCCCCAGGGCGAGGCGGTGATCCTCGACTGGCTGGGCCGCTTCCACGGCCTGCCGGTGGAGGACCTCTCCCGGTGTGCTTACCACTACCTGGACAACGAGGCCGCCCGCCACCTGATGCGGGTGGCGGTGGGGCTCGACTCCATGGTGCTGGGGGAGCCGCAGATCCTGGGCCAGCTCAAGGACGCCTATCAGGCGAGCCGGCAGGCCCGGGGGCTCGGCAAGGAGCTGGAGTGTCTCTTCCAGCACACCTTCTCGGTGGCCAAGCAGGTGCGCACCGAGACCGGCATCGGCAAGAACCCCGTCTCCGTGGCCTACGCGGCGGTGAGCCTGGCCAGCCGCATCTTCGACGACTTCGGCCGCGCCCGGGCCCTGCTGATCGGCGCCGGCGAGACCATCGAGCTGGTGGCCCGCCACCTCCACGAGGCCGGGGTGCGCCAGCTCACCGTGGCCAACCGCACCCGGGAGCGTGCCGAGCTGCTGGCCGGCAGCCTGGGCGGGCGTGCCATCACCCTGGACGCCATCCCCGAGGCGCTGGCGGAGGCCGACATCGTCATCTCCTCCACCGCGGCGCCGCTGCCCATCATCGGCAAGGGCATGGTGGAGCGGGCGCTGAAGAAGCGTCGCCACCGGCCCATCTTCATGGTGGATATCGCCGTGCCCCGGGATATCGAGCCGGAGGTGGGCAAGCTGCCGGATATCTTCCTCTACTCCGTCGATGACCTCCAGGAGGTGATCGAGGAGAACCGTCGCCACCGCCAGGTGGCCGCCGACCAGGCCGAGTCGCTGATCGAGCACGGCGTGGGCGCCTGGCTGCACGAGCGGCGCATCCGCGGCGGCGGCGAGCTGATCCACGACTTCCGCTCCCTGGGCGAGGCGCAGCGCGACCTCTCCCTGGAGCAGGCGCTGACCCGCCTCGACCGCGGCGAGGATCCCGAGGCGGTGGTGCGCCGCCTGGCCCACCAGCTCACCAACCGGCTGCTGCACCGCCCCACCGTGGCGCTGCGCGAGGCCGCCTCCGCCGAGCGCCACGACCTGCTCGAGGCCGCCGGCGCCCTGCTGCTCGACGCCGCCCCCGACAAGACCCGATAGGACGACCCATGAAAGCATCCCTGCGCCAGCGCCTCGACGCCTTTGCCGAGCGCTTCGAGGAGCTCGCCGCCCTGTTGGCGGAGCCCGACGTGATCGGCGACCAGCGCCGCTTCCGAGACTACTCCCGCGAGTACGCCGAGCTGGAGCAGCTGGTGGAGGCCTGGCGGGTCTATCGCGGGGTGGAGGGGGACATCGAGGCCGCCGAGCAGCTCGCCTCCGACAGCGACCCGGAGATGCGCGAGCTGGCCGAGCTGGAGCTGGCCGAGGGGCGCGAGCGCCTGGCGACCCTGGAGGGCGAGCTCAAGCAGCTGCTGGTGCCGAAGGACCCCGACGACGGGCGCAGCGTCTTCCTCGAGGTGCGCGCCGGCACCGGCGGCGACGAGGCGGCGCTGTTCGCCGGCGACCTCTTCCGCATGTACTCCCGCTACGCCGAGCAGCACGGCTGGCGGGTGGAGGTGGTCAGCGCCAGCCACGGCGAGCAGGGCGGCTACAAGGAGATCATCTCGCGCATCAAGGGCGAGGGGGTCTATGCCAGGCTCAAGTTCGAGTCCGGCGCCCATCGCGTGCAGCGGGTGCCGGCCACCGAGTCCCAGGGGCGGATCCACACCTCCGCCTGTACCGTGGCGGTGATGCCCGAGGCGGACGAGGTGGGTGAGATCGACATCAACCCCGCCGACCTGCGGGTCGACACCTTCCGCTCCAGCGGTGCCGGCGGCCAGCACGTCAACACCACCGACTCTGCCATCCGCATCACCCACCTGCCCAGCGGGGTGGTGGTGGAGTGCCAGGAGGAGCGCAGCCAGCACAAGAACCGCGCCAAGGCGATGTCGCTGCTGGCCGCCCGGCTCAGGCAGAGCGCCGAGTCCTCGCGGCGCCAGGCCCAGGCCGACGAGCGCAAGAGCCTGGTGGGCTCCGGCGACCGCAGCGAGCGCATCCGCACCTACAACTTCCCCCAGGGGCGGGTCACCGACCACCGCATCAACCTCACCCTCTACAAGCTGGCCGAGGTGATCGGCGGCGAGCAGCTCGACGAGGTGATCGAGCCGCTGATCCACGAGTACCAGGCGGAGCAGCTCGCCGCCCTGCAGCAGGAGGCCTGACGGCCGTGCGCCTCGATGCCCTGCTGCGGCAGGCCGCGTCACGCCTCGCCGAGGCCGGCTCGCCCACGCCACGCCTGGACGCCGAGGTGCTGCTCTGCCACCTGCTCGAGGTCGACCGCACCTGGCTCTATACCTGGGGCGATCGCGAGGCCGACTCCCCCACGGCCGAGCGCTTCGCCGCCCTGGTGGCGCGGCGGGAGGCCGGCGAGCCGGTGGCCTACCTCACCGGCGAGCGGGAGTTCTGGGGCCTGCGCCTGGCCACCGAGCCGAGCACCCTGATCCCGCGCCCCGATACCGAGACCCTGGTGGAGGCCGCCCTGGAGAAGGGCATGGCGCCCGCCGGGCGCCTGCTGGATCTCGGCACCGGCACCGGCGCCATCGCGCTGGCCTTCGCCAGCGAGCGGCCGGGCTGGCGGGTGCTGGGGGTGGACCTGCGCCCCGAGGCCGTGGCGCTGGCTCGTCGCAACGCCGCACGGCTCGCCATCGCCAACGCCGCCTTCCGGCAGAGCGACTGGTTTTCGGCCCTCGAGGCGGCCGGGGAGGGGGAAGACGCCCAGCGCTTCGCGCTGATCGTCTCCAACCCGCCCTATCTCGCCGATGACGACCCCCACCTGGCCCGGGGCGACGTGCGCTTCGAGCCGGCCAGCGCCCTGGTGGCGGGCGACGCCGGCCTTGCCGACCTTCGCCACCTGGTGCGTGCGGCCCGCCGGCACCTGGTCGCCGGCGGCTGGCTGCTGCTGGAGCACGGCGCCGAACAGGGCGCGGCGGTGCGCCAGGCCCTGCTGGCGGCCGGCTACCGGGATGTGGCGACGCGGTGCGACCTGGCCGGCCACGAGCGCGTCTCGCTGGGCCGCGGCGCCTGACATCGGGACAGGGCTATCGCCGTCACCGATGCCGCATCGGCCATGAGCGGGACTGCCATCTGCGATGGCCCGGGACGTTGAGAGGGGCGGCTGGCCGTGGGGTGGGGTGCTGTGGTAGTTATTGATCAGAAAATAATACCGGAAGCCGCCCGGAAAGCATGATTGAACACCAGGATGCTGCCGCTGACGCGGTGGTTTCCAGGCCAATCATCTGCATGGGCGGCCCAGTCAGCCACTCCCGACCGGCCAGCCATCACCCCATGAAAGCCAAGACCCGTACCCTCGACCGCATCGACCTCAAGATCCTGCGCTGCCTGCAGGAGAACGCACGCATCTCCTACGTCGACCTCGCCTCCCAGGTGGGGCTCTCCACCACCCCCTGCCTGGAGCGGGTCAAGCGCCTGGAGCGGGCGGGGGTGATCCGCGGCTACAAGGCGGTGCTCGATCCCCGGGCGCTCAAGGCCAACCTGCTGGTGTTCGTGGAGATCAGCCTGGAGACCCAGTCGCCGGCGGTGTTCGACGAGTTCCGACGCGCCGTGGCCAAGCTGCCCCAGATCCAGGAGTGCCACCTGGTCTCCGGCCAGTTCGACTATATCCTCAAGTGCCGCATCCCCGAGATGTCCGCCTATCGCCAGCTGCTCGGCGACGTGGTGCTGACCCTGCCCGGGGTCAAGGAGTCCAAGAGCTATGTGGTGATGGAGGAGGTCAAGGAGGAGTTCTCCCTCCACGTGCCCGACATCGAGGAGTTCGACGACAAGTGACCATGAACGACGCCGACCTGCTGCGCTACAGCCGCCAGATCATGCTGGCCCAGATCGATATCGAGGGGCAGGAGCGGCTGCTCGCCGGCCGCGTCCTGGTGGTGGGCGCCGGCGGGCTGGGCTCCCCGGTGGCCCTCTACCTGGCCGCCGCGGGGGTGGGGCGGCTGACTCTGGCCGACGCCGATGTGGTGGAGCTCTCCAACCTGCAGCGCCAGATCGCCCACGGCGAGGGGGACCTCGGCCGCAACAAGGCGCAGTCCGCCCGGGAGTCGGCCCTGGCCCTGAACCCCGGCTGCCGCATCGAGACCCTGACCGACCACCTGGAGGGGGAGAGCATGGCCGCGGCGGTGGCCGACGCCGACGTGGTGCTCGACTGCACCGACCGCTTCTCCAGCCGCTACGCCATCAACGCCGCCTGCCGCAGGGCCGGCGTGCCGCTGGTCTCCGGGGCGGCGATCCGCTTCTCGGGGCAGCTGGCGGTGTTCGATCCCCGGGACCCGGAGTGCCCCTGCTACGCCTGCCTCTATCCGCCGGACGGCAGCGGCGACGAGGCGCTCTCCTGCGCCGAGAGCGGGGTGGTGGCCCCCCTGGTGGGGCTGATCGGCAGCTTCCAGGCCCTGGAGGCGATCAAGCTGCTCAGCGGCGCCGGCACGCCCCATCGGGGGCTCTCCACCTTCGACGGCCTCTCCGGCCAGTGGCGCCACTTCCGGGTGCCCCGGGACCCGGCCTGCGCCACCTGCGGTGGCTGATGGTGATTTCTTGACGCCCGGGGCGCCTCGCTGGGGCGCCGCCGGGCGGCGGTGGGGCCCTGGAATCCCGGTCGTCAGCCGCCCCCGCCGGGGGCGGGGCCGCCGACCTGCCCTGCGGCCGTTGGTATCGAATACTTGACAGTTTCGCCTCGGCTGATGTCAAACTGGATCATCCCTTCCAACAACAACGAGCGCAGCGCGCATGACCGCATCTCTCCCACCGGCCGGCTGCCTGGAGCGGCGTCCCGCCTCCTGGTACCGCGACTCCATCGCCGTCGACCTCGGCCCCTGTCCGCCCCTGGCGGGCGAGGTACGCGCCGACGTCTGTGTGATCGGCGGCGGGGTCACCGGCTGCTCGGCGGCGCTGCACCTGGCCGAACGCGGCTACTCGGTGGTGCTGCTGGAGGCCAGCGAGATCGGCCACGGCGCCTCCGGGCGCAGCGGGGGCCAGATCCTGCCGGGGCTCGGCACCGACATCGCCACCGTGGAGCGGGCCCTGGGCCTCGATGCCGCCCGGGATATCTGGGCCATGAGCCGCGAGGCGGTGGCGCTGACCGCCGAGCTCATCGAGCGCCATGCCATCCCCTGTGACCTTGCCTGGGGCTACCTGCACGCCGCGGTGAAGCCGCGCCACGTGCGCGAGCTCAAGGCCTTCCGTGATCGCCTGGCCCGGGACTACGGCTACGAGGCACTGACCTGGCTCGAGGGCGACGCCCTGCGCGAGCGAGTGGTCAGCGATGCCTATCCCGGCGCGCTCCACGAGAGCGAGGCGGGCCACCTGCACCCGCTCAACTACACCCTGGGGCTCGCCCGGGCCGCCCGGAAGGCGGGCGCGGTGCTCCACGAGGGCAGCCCGGCCCTCTCGATCGAGCGCGGCGCGCCCCACCGCATCACCACGCCCGCGGGCAGCGTGCGCGCCGACTTCGTGGTGCTGGGCACCAATGCCTTCCGGCACCGCCTGGTGCCAGAGCTCTCTGGGCGGGTGATGCGGGCGGCCAACTACATCATCGCCACCGAGCCCCTCTCCGCCGAGCGCGCCGCCCGGGTGCTGCCGCAGAATGACGCCCTCTCGGATGCCAACTTCGTGCTCGACTACTATCGCCTCAGCGGCGATCGCCGGCTGATCTACGGCGGCGAGGTGAGCTACACCGGCCGCGAGCCCCGGGGGCTCCAGGCCCGCATGGACGCCAAGATCGCCCGGCTCTTCACGGTGCTCAGGGGCGTGGCCATCGACTACCGCTGGGGGGGCGAGGTGGCCATCACCCTCAACCGGGCGCCGGACTTCGGCCGCATCGGCCAGACGCTCTACTACGCTCAGGGCTACTCCGGCCACGGCATGGCCCTGGCGGGGCTGGCCGGCAAGCTGATGGCGGAAGCCATCGCCGGCCAGAGCGAGCGCTTCGACGCCTTCGCCGCCGTGCCCCATCGCCGCTTCCCCGGCGGCGAGCGGCTGCGCACGCCGCTGCTGGTGCTGGCCACCGGCTTCTACAAGCTGCGCGATCGACTATGACAAGCGCCCACCCCCGGGCGCCAGACGAGGTTCCCATGAAAGACCTGGAAAGCTGGCTGAAGGAGCGACGGATCACCGAGGTGGAGTGCCTGGTCTCGGACATCACCGGCATCGCCCGGGGCAAGATCGCCCCGGTGTCGAAGTTCGTGGGCGAGAAGGGGATGCGCCTCCCGGAGAGCGTGCTGCTGCAGTCGGTGACCGGCGACTACGTCGAGGATGACCTCTACTACTCGCTGCTCGACCCCGCCGATATCGACATGGTCTGCAAGCCGGACCCCAGCGCCGCCTACCCGGTCCCATGGGCGCTGGAGCCCACTGCCCAGGTCATCCACGACTGCTACGACAAGATGGGCAACCCCATCGAGCTCTCCGCCCGCAACCAGCTCAAGAAGGTGCTGTCGCTCTACGCCGAGCAGGGCTGGCGCCCCATCGTGGCCCCCGAGATGGAGTTCTACCTCACCAAGCGCTGCGAGGACCCGGACCTGCCGCTGCAGCCCCCCATCGGCAGAAGCGGGCGCCAGGAGACCGGCCGCCAGTCCTTCTCCATCGATGCCGCCAACGAGTTCGACCCGCTCTTCGAGGACATGTACGACTGGTGCGAGGCCCAGGGGATCGATATCGACACCCTGATCCACGAGGAGGGCACCGCCCAGATGGAGATCAACTTCCGTCACGGCGACCCCCTGACCCTGGCCGACCAGGTCTTCCTGTTCAAGCGCACCATGCGTGAAGCGGCGCTCAAGCACGACGTGGCCGCCACCTTCATGGCCAAGCCGGTCACCAACGAGCCGGGCAGCGCCATGCATATCCACCAGAGCGTGGTGGATGCGAAGAGCGGCAGGAGCATCTTCTCCAACGCCGACGGCACCATGAGCCAGCTCTTCCTGCACCATATCGGCGGGCTGCAGAAGTTCATTCCCGAGGCGCTGCCGCTGATGGCGCCCAATGTCAACTCCTTCCGCCGCTTCCTGCCCGACACCTCGGCGCCGGTCAACGTGGAGTGGGGGGAGGAGAACCGCACCTGCGGGCTTCGGGTGCCGGATTCCACGCCCCAGAACCGCCGGGTAGAGAACCGCCTGCCGGGGGCCGACGCCAACGCCTACCTGGCCATTGCGGCGAGCTTGCTGTGCGGCTACCTGGGGATGATCCAGAAGCTCAACCCCTCGGCCCCGGTGCAGGGGCGCGCCTTCGAGCGGCGCAACCTGCGGCTGCCCTTCACCCTGGAACAGGCCCTGGAGCGCATGGAGCACTGCGCCGAGCTGGAGACCTACATGGGCAGCAAGTTCGTGACCGGCTTCGTGGCGGTCAAGCGGGTGGAGAATGAGAACTTCAAGCGCGTGATCAGCTCCTGGGAACGGGAGTTCCTGCTGCTGAGCGTGTGAGCGCGACTCGCCAGCGTTGAGACCGCCGCGAGGCAGGCTGGGTACGCTGGACCCCTGTCGGACGCGCCGCACCGGCCGCCGATAACAAGAAATGACCAAGAGGTGATCAGGATGATGCAAATCAAGCGACTCTCCCTGGCCGTGGCCGCCGCCAGCCTGGCGCTCGGCGCCGCCGCCGCCCAGGCCAACGAGGTACGGGTCTACAACTGGTCCGACTATATCGCGCCGGACACCCTGGAGAAGTTCACCGAGGCCACCGGCATCGAGGTGGTCTACGACGTCTACGACAGCAACGAGGTGCTCGACGCCGCCCTGCTGGCCGGCCGCTCCGGCTATGACGTGGTGGTGCCCTCCAACCACTACCTGACGCGCCACATCAGCGCCGGCGTCTACCGGGAGCTCGACCACGACAGGCTGCCCAACCTGGCCAACCTCAACCCGGACCTGATGGACGATCTGGAGTACGTCGACCCGGGCAGCCGCTACTCGGTCCCCTACATGTGGGGCACCAACGGCATCGGCTACAACGTCGAGCGGGTCACCGAGATCCTCGGCGACGACGCCCCGACCGACTCCTGGGCGCTGCTCTTCGACCCCGAGATCACCAGCGCCCTGCGCGAGGGGGGCTGCGGCATCTCCATGCTCGACTCCGGCGACGAGATGCTCTCCCCGGCCATGGCCTACCTGGGGCTCTCGCCGCTCTCCGAGGAGAGCGCGGACCTGGAGGCGGCGGGGGACCTGATCGCCGCGGTGCGCGACAACGTCACCTACTTCCACTCCTCGCGCTACATCACCGATCTTGCCAACGGTGACATCTGCGTGGCGGCGGGCTACTCCGGCGACATCTTCCAGGCCGCCGACCGCGCCGAGGAGGCCGGGCGCGACTTCACCATCGCCTACAGCATCCCCAGGGAGGGCGCCGCGCTCTGGTTCGACATGATGGCGATCCCCGCCGACGCGCCGAACCCGGACAACGCCCACGCCTTCATCAACTTCATCCTCGAGCCCGAGGTGGCCGCGGCGATCACCGAGTACGTGGTCTATGCCAACCCCAACCTCGCGGCCAACGAGTTCCTCGACCCCGAGATCCTCGAGGACCGCGCCATCTACCCCGACCAGGAGGTGATGGACAACCTCTACGTGGCCGAGGAGAAGCCCCTGGCCGTGCAGCGTATCCGTACCCGGGTCTGGAACCGCGTGAAATCCGGTCGCTGAGGCCATCGCTGCCCACGGCGCGGGGCGCCGTGGGCGGGTGCGAAAGGAGAGGATGATGCCCCCGAACCAGACCGCTGCCCGCCCGGCGGGCCGGCGAACCGGTGATGCCCTGGTCGAGATCCGCCGCATCAGCAAGCGCTTCGACGGCATGCTGGCCGTGGACGACGTCAACCTGACCATCCGCCAGGGGGAGATCTTCGCCCTGCTGGGCGGTTCGGGCTCCGGCAAGTCGACCCTGCTGCGCATCCTGGCCGGCTTCGAGAAGCCCAGCGAAGGGCAGATCCTGCTCGACGGCGAGGACATCACCGCCATGCCGCCCCATGAGCGGCCCATCAACATGATGTTCCAGTCCTACGCGCTCTTCCCCCATATGACGGTGGCCCAGAACATCGCCTTCGGTCTCAAGCAGGATCGCCTGCCTCGGGCCGAGATCGAGCAGCGGGTCGCCGAGATGCTCAAGCTCGTGCACATGGAGGGCTTCGCCAGGCGCCGCCCCCACCAGCTCTCCGGCGGCCAGCGCCAGCGGGTGGCCCTGGCGCGGTCGCTGGCCAAGCGCCCCAAGCTGCTGCTGCTCGACGAGCCCATGGGGGCCCTGGACAAGAAGCTGCGCACCGAGATGCAGCTCGAGGTAGTAGCGATCCTCGAACGGGTGGGAGTCACCTGCATCATGGTCACCCATGACCAGGAGGAGGCGATGACCATGGCCGACCGGGTGGCGATCATGTCGGACGGCTGGATCGCCCAGGTGGGCACCCCCATGGACGTCTACGAGAGCCCGGCGAGCCGCATGGTGGCGGAGTTCGTGGGCACCGTGAACCTCTTCGAGGGGGAGATTCGCGCCGACGAGGCGGACCACTGCATCATCGCAAGCCCCGCCGTCGGACGCGACATCTACATCGGTCACGGGGTCAGCACCCAGGCCGACGAACGCCGGGTGTGGGTGGCCGTTCGCCCGGAGAAGACCGCGCTCTCCCGCACGCGGCCAGAGGGCGAGTACAACTGGACGGCCGGCACGGTGGAGGACATCGCCTACCTGGGGGGGCTCTCGGTCTACTACGTGCGTACCGAGACCGGCGCCCTGGTCAAGGCGAGCCTGGCCAACGTGGAGCGCCGCGGCGACCGCCCCGACTGGGACGAGCCGGTCTATGTCAGCTGGGACGAGATGAGTGCCGTCGTCCTTCACGAATAAGCCCGGCACGAGTGAGCCCGTCACGAACGCGCCCGAACAAGCGAGGAGCCCCATGAAACCGACTGCCATCGAGCGCCTTCGGCGTCGACTGCGCCCCGGACGCGGCTGGGTCATCGCGGTACCGCTGGTGTGGCTGGCGCTGTTCTTCCTGGCGCCCTTCGCCATCGTGCTCAAGATCAGCCTCTCCGCGGCGGCCATCTCGGTGCCGCCCTACCAGCCGATCCTCGACTTCACGGCCGAGACCCTCAACATCGCCCTGAACCTGGGCAACTACCTCTTCCTGGCCAGCGATTCGCTCTATGTGGCGGCCTACTGGGGCTCGGTGAAGATCGCCTTCCTCTCGACGCTCTTCTGCCTGCTGATCGGCTACCCCATGGCCTATGCCATGGCCCGGGCGCCGGCGCGCTGGCAGCTGGTGCTGCTGCTGCTGGTGATGCTGCCCTCCTGGACCAGCTTCCTGATCCGGGTCTACGCCTGGATGGGCATCCTCAGCAACAACGGCCTGCTCAACAACCTGCTGCTGTGGGTCGGCCTGATCGATTCGCCGATCCGCATGATGAACACCAACTTCGCGGTGATGCTGGGCATCGTCTACGCCTACCTGCCCTTCATGATCCTGCCGCTCTACGCCAACCTGACCCGGCTCGACGACTCCCTGCTGGAGGCCGCCGCGGATCTCGGCTCGCGCAGGTTCAATACCTTCCTGAAGGTGACCCTGCCGCTGTCGAAGGGGGGCATCATCGCCGGCTCCATGCTGGTGTTCATCCCCGCGGTGGGGGAGTACGTCATCCCCGAGCTGCTCGGCGGGCCCAACACGGTGATGATCGGCAAGGTGCTCTGGGAGGAGTTCTTCCTCAACCGCGACTGGCCGGTGGCCTCGGCGCTGGCCATGGTGATGCTGCTGCTGCTGCTGATCCCCATCGCGCTGTTCCATCGCTACCAGTCCCGCGAGCTGGAGGAGTGACATGAGCCGCAAACCCTCGTTCACCACGGTGATGCTGATCCTCGGGCTGCTGTTCCTCTACCTGCCCATGGTGGTGCTGGTGGTCTACTCCTTCAATTCGTCGCGGCTGGTCACCGTCTGGGCGGGCTTCTCCGGGCGCTGGTACCTGGAGCTGCTGCACGACCGGCAGATCCTGGCCGCCGTCTGGACCAGCCTGCGCATCGCCTTCTTCGCGGCCAGCATGGCGGTCTGCCTGGGCACCCTGGCCGCCTTCGTGATGACGCGCTTCGGCCGCTTCCGGGGCAAGACCGCGCTCTCCAGCATGATCACTGCGCCGCTGGTGATGCCCGAGGTGATCACCGGCCTGTCGCTGCTGCTGCTCTTCGTGCAGATGGCCCAGATCATCGGCTGGCCGGCGGACCGCGGCATGGCCACTATCTGGATCGCCCACACCACCTTCTGCAGCGCCTACGTGGCGGTGGTGGTGTCGTCGCGGCTGCGGGAGGTGGACCGCTCCATCGAGGAGGCGGCCATGGATCTGGGCGCGCCGCCGGTGAAGACCTTCTTCCAGATCACCCTGCCGGTGATCGCCCCGGCCCTGGCCGCGGGCTGGCTGCTGGCCTTCACCCTGTCGCTGGATGACCTGGTGATCGCCAGCTTCGTCTCCGGCCCCGGGGCCACCACCCTGCCCATGGTGGTCTTCTCCTCGGTGCGCATGGGGGTCTCGCCCAAGATCAACGCCCTGGCTACCCTGATCATCCTGACGGTGTCGCTGGCCACCTTCCTGGCCTGGTACTTCATGCGCCGCAGCGAGGCGCGCCGCCTGGCCGCCCTGCGCCAGCAGGAGACCTCCTGATGGCCGCTGTCCTCTCTACCCTCAATCGTCCGGAGCCCTGCCATGCCTGAACAGCCTGCCGGCGAGCACGTCGCCTCCTGGTACGCCGCCACCGCCAATCCCGCTCCCGAGCGCCCTCCGCTCGAGGGGGAGTTCGACTGCGACGTCTGCGTGGTGGGGGCCGGCTTCACCGGTATCTCCGCGGCGCTACACCTGGCCGAGCGCGGCCTCTCGGTGGTGGTGCTGGAGGCCGCCCGGGTGGGCTTCGGCGCCTCCGGGCGCAACGGCGGCCAGATCGTCAACAGCTACAGCCGCGACATGGACGTGATCGAGGCGAAGTACGGCGCCGAGACCGCCCGGGCCCTTGGCGACATGGCCTTCGAGGGCAATCGCATCATCCGCGAGCGGGTGGCGACCTACGCCATCGACTGCGACCTTGCCGACGGCAACCTCTTCGCCGCCTGCAACCGCCGGCAGTTCGAGGGGCTGCGCGAGCACAAGGCCCTCTGGGAGCGCTACGGCTATCGGGAGCTGGAGCTGCTGGAGGGGGAGGCGGTCAAGCGCGAGGTCAACTCCGACCGCTACGTGGGCGCCCTGGTGGACCACGGCGGCGGCCACCTGCATCCCCTCAACCTGGTGCTGGGCCAGGCCGCCGCGCTGGAGTCCCTGGGCGGACGCATCTTCGAGCAGTCGGCGGTGCTTGAGGTGATCCACGGCGAGCCGGTGACGCTGCGTACCGCCCGCGGCCGGGTGCGCGCCGAGCGGGTGGTGATGGCCGGCAACGCCTACCTGCGCGGCGTGCTGCCGGAGATCGAGGGCCGCTCGATGCCCTGCGGCACCCAGATCATCACCACCGAGCCCCTGGGCGAGGCCCGCGCCCGAGCGCTGCTTCCCAACGGCCTGGCGGTGGAGGACTGCAACTACCTGCTCGACTACTACCGGCTGACCCGGGACAACCGCCTACTCTACGGCGGCGGGGTCAACTACGGCGGCGAGGATCCGGCGGACATCACCGCGGTGATCCGCCCCAAGATGCTGGCCACCTTCCCGAGCCTGGCCGACGTCAAGGTGGACCACGCCTGGAGCGGCACCTTCCTGATGACCCTCAACCGGCTGCCGCAGTTCGGGGTGGTCAACGGCAACGTCTACTACGCCCAGGGCTACTCCGGCCACGGCGTCACCTGCACCCACCTGGCCGGCAAGCTGATCGCCGAGGTGATGCACGGTCAGGGCGAGCGCTTCGACGCCTTCGCCGGCCTTCCCCACCTGCCGTTCCCCGGCGGGCGCCTGCTGCGGGTACCGCTCTCGGCGCTGGGTGCCTGGTACTACTCGACCCGGGACCGCCTCGGCCTCTGAGGGGCGTGTCCGCTCTTCTGTCGCCATATGGCGACGCCGGGTCAGATAATGGGGAAACCGCGCCGGCGTCGCCCGATGGGCGCCGCCGGCGCCTATACTGGCAGCATCGCGGTGGCGCAGGAGGCCCCGCCGCGCTCTCATCGTCGTCATCACCGAACCGAGTCACCCTCGCCTGGAGCCATGCGAGTTTCAGCGACGGGCGCCCGTGCGCCCGCGAGGAGGAGAATCATGAGCAAGTCGATCATCGTGGGATCCAGCCTGGCCGTGCTGGGGCTGGGCGGCCTGGCCTTCGGCGCCTGGCAGGTCCAGGAGAATCGTGCCCCCGCGCCGCAGTTTGCCGAGATCATCGACGTCGCGGCGGCCACCCGCAGCGTGGAGCGCCCCCGCGAGGTGTGCGAGGACGTGGAGAAGGTGGTGAGCGTCGAGGTGCCGGTGGAGGTGCCCGTCCAGGTGCCCGTCACCCAGGCCGCGCCCTCCGGGCCCGGGGCCAGCCAGGACCCCCATCGGGTGGTCGGCACCGCCGCCGGGGCCATCGTCGGCGGCCTGCTGGGCAACCAGGTGGGCGGCGGCAGCGGCAAGAAGCTGGCCACCGTGGCCGGCGCCATTGGCGGCGGCCTGGCCGGGCGCGAGGTGCAGAACCGCGTCGAGGCCCGCCAGCACGCCCAGGCGGGCAGCCAGGTCCAGTACGAGACCCGCTACGAGACGCGCTACGAGACCCAGAACCAGACCGTGACCGAGCGGCAGTGCCAGACGGTGATGGAGAGCCACGAGGAGCACCTCGGCTACGACGTCACCTACCGCCTCGACGGCGAGGAGCTGACCCGACGCATGGAGAGCGCCCCCCAGGCCGAGCGCCTCCCGGTGGTGGAGGGCGAGGTGCAGTGGCAGGCCGCGCTCGAGGAGGGCGAGCCGCAGCGCGAGGGCTGAACGCGGGGGCTGAGCGAGAGCGCTGAGTCCCCCGCTGGCCAGGCGCCTGCACGCCCCCGGATCCGTCAGGATCCGGGGGCGTGTGCGTTTACGGCGTGTGCGTGTATGGCGTGAGAGGCGCGGCTCAGACGTGGCGCAGGTACCAGTCGTACTCGAGCTGGCTCACCGCCTGCAGGGCCTGGGCGCGCTCGGCGCGACGGTTGGCCAGGTAGACGTGGAGGAAGTCGCGGCCCAGGGCCTCGCCCAGGACCGCATCGGCCTCCAGCAGGTCGAGGGCTTGCTGCCAGCTGTTGGTGAGGCTGGGGGCCACCTGGTCATAGGCGTTGCCCACGCTGGGCGGCGGCGGCTCGAGCCCCTCGGCGAGACCATGGTGGATGGCCGCCAGCAGGGCGGCCAGCAGCAGGTAGGGGTTGGCGTCGGCGCCGGCCACCCGGTGTTCGATGCGCCGGGCGGCCCGGGGCCCGGCGGGAATGCGCAGCGCCACCGAGCGGTTGTCGAAGCCCCAGGTGGGGGCCATGGGCACGTAGAGGCCCGGCTGGAGGCGGCGGAAGGCGTTGAGGTTGGGGGCGCAGATCGCCATGGTGGCGGGCATCAGCGCCAGCAGGCCGGCTACCGCCTGGCGCAGCCGCGGGCTGCCCAGGGGATCGTCTCCCGCTTCGCTCAAGACGTTGCGGCCCGCTTCATCCAGCAGGCTGACATGCACGTGCATGCCGTTGCCCGCCTCCTGGCCGTAGGGCTTGGCCATGAAGGTGGCCTCGAAGCCGTGGCGCAGGGCGACCCCCTTGATCAGGCGCTTGAGCTGCACGGCGTGGTCGCAGGCCGCCAGCACATCGTCGCAGTGGATCAGGTTGATCTCGAACTGCCCCGGGGCGCACTCCTTGAGGGCGGTATCCAGGGGCAGGCCCTGGAGCTTGGCGGCGCCCTGGACCTCCTCGAGGAGGTCGGCGTACTCGTCAAGCTCCAGCATGGAGTAGAGCTGGCTCTGGGTGGCGCGCTCGCCGCTGACCGGCGAGCAGGGCGGCTGGATCAGGCCGGCGGCGGTACGCTCGCGGTCCACCAGGTAGAACTCCAGCTCCAGGGCCACCACCGGGGTCAGCCCCAGGGCGGTCAGGCGCCCCAGCACGCGCTTCAGCAGCTGGCGCGGGTCGGCGAAGAAGGGGGTGCCGTCGAACTCCTCCATGGTCATCAGCAGCTGGGCCTGGTGGCCCCGGGCGACCCAGGGCACTGGCTTGAGGCTACCGGGAACCGGACGGCAGAGGCGGTCGCCATCGCCGCTGTCGAGGCCGAGCCCGGTCTCCTCGATGGTGTTGCCGAGGATGTCCAAGGCAAACACCGAGGCGGGCAGGGCGATGCCGCCGGCGTAGGCCTTGCCCAGGCTCTCCCGGGGGATGCGCTTGCCCCGCATCACGCCGTTGAGATCGCTGATCAGCAGGTCGACGCTGCTGATCTCGGGGTGGGCGTCGAGGAAGGCCTGGACATCGTCGGGAGCCGGCATGGGCGCACCTCTGGCGTTGTGATCGTTGTGGCCCCTATCCTTGTTGGGGCCTTACGTGTTGTCAAATAGTTTACGTGGTGTCGGGTATTTCGGCTTGGAAAGCCCTTACTGGGTCGCTATGGTGAGTAAAGCATAACATCGGGCCAGCTGCCGACGAGGAGAGACGCCATGAGGAGCCGACCCCTGGTGGGGGTGATCGCCTGCCACCGCGAGGTGGAGGGGCATCCCGCCCAGATGGTGACCGACAAGTACCTGCGCGCCCTGTGGGACTACGGCCTGTCGCCGGTGATCCTACCGGTGTGGGAGGAGCAGGAGGCCGACCCCGAGGCCGCTCGCGCCCTGCTCGAGCGCCTCGATGGCCTGCTGCTGACCGGCAGCTACACTAACGTCGAGCCGCGCCGCTACGGTGCGGCGCGGGCCCCGGAGAACACCCGGGACGATCGCCACCGGGATGCGGCGGCCCTGACCTGGATTCCCGCGGCACTGGGCCTCGGCCTGCCGCTCTTCGGCATCTGCCGCGGCTTCCAGGAGCTCAACGTGGCCTTCGGCGGCACCCTGCACCAGGCGGTGCAGGCCGTCCCCGGCCGGCAGGATCACCGCGAGCCCCCGGGGGAGCGCGAGGCGCAGTATGCCCCCGCCCACGAGATCACCCTGGTGCCCGGAGGACGCCTGGCGGCGCTGCACTCCGAGCCCCGGGCCAGGGTCAACTCCCTTCACCAGCAGGGCATCGCCGAGCTGGGAACGGGCCTTGTGGCCGAGGCCCACGCCCCGGACGGGCTGATCGAGGCAGTATCCGTGGCCGATGCCGCCGGCTTCGCCCTGGCCGTGCAGTGGCATCCCGAGTGGCGTCCCCGCGAGCACCCGCTGAACGATGCCCTCTATCGCGCCTTTGCCGAGGCGTGCCGAGCCCGCCAGGCCGCTCGCGCCTCCAGAGCGGACTGAGCGCGCCGCCATCAGGAGACTTCCCCATGGATACCCGTGACTACCAGGCCCTGGATCGCGCCCACTACCTGCACCCCTTCACCGATTTCAAGGCCCTGGGCGAGGAGGGCAGCCGCATCATCGAACGCGCCGAGGGGGTCTATATCCACGACTCAGAGGGCAACCGCATCCTCGATGGCATGGCGGGGCTGTGGTGCGTCAATCTGGGCTATGGCCGCGAGGAGCTGGTGGCGGCCGCCGCCGAGCAGATGCGCCAGCTGCCCTACTACAACAGCTTCTTCAAGACCGCCCACCCGCCGGCGGTCAGGCTGGCCGAGACGCTCTGCCGCCTGGCGCCCGCCCATATCAATCGCGTCTTCTTCACCGGCTCCGGCTCCGAGGCCAACGATACCGTGCTGCGCATGGTGCGCCGCTACTGGGCGCTGAAGGGAAAACCCGAGAAGCAGTGGGTGATCGGTCGGGAGAACGCCTACCACGGCTCCACCGTGGCGGGCCTGAGCCTCGGCGGCATGGCCCCCATGCACGCCCAGGGCGGCCCGCTGGTGCCGAAGATCGCCCACGTGCGCCAGCCCTACTGGTTTGGAGAGGGGCGGACGGCCAGCCAGGATCCCGACGCCTTCGGCCGGGAGTGCGCCGCGGCCCTGGAGGCGAAGATCCAGGAGCTCGGTGAGGAGAACGTCGCTGCCTTCATCGCCGAGCCGGTGCAGGGGGCCGGGGGCGCCATCATTCCCCCGGAGAGCTACTGGCCGGCGGTCAAGGCGGTGCTGGCGAAGTACGACATCCTGCTGGTGGTGGACGAGGTGATCTGCGGCTTCGGGCGGCTGGGCGAGTGGTTCGGCAGCGTCCACTACGGCCTCGAGCCGGACCTGATGCCCATCGCCAAGGGGCTCTCCTCGGGCTACCTGCCCATCGGCGGGGTGCTGGTGGGGGACCGGGTCGCCGAGACCCTGATCGAGGAGGGCGGCGAGTTCTTCCACGGCTTCACCTATTCGGGCCACCCGGTGTGCGCCGCGGTGGCGCAGAGAAACCTCGAGCTGCTGGAGGCCGAGGGGGTGGTGGACCGGGTGCGCGACGAGATCGGTCCCTACCTGGCCGGCCGCTGGAAGGCCCTAGAGGCGCACCCCCTGGTGGGGGAGGCGCGCTCCCTGGGGCTGATCGGCGCCCTGGAGCTGGTGGACCCGGCCAGCGGCGAGCGCTTCCCCGAGGCCCGGGGCGTGGGCACCCTGTGCCGGGATCTCTGCTTCGCCGGCGGGCTGGTGATGCGCTCGGTGGGTGATACCATGATCATCTCGCCGCCGCTGGTGATCTCCCGGGAGGAGATCGACGAGCTGATAGCCAAGGCGCGCCGGGCGCTGGACGCCACCCTGTCCCGGCTGGCCGACACGACAACCGACAATCAGGAGAAGAGCCTCCCATGAGCCGCTCCCAGCCCCCGAAGACCCATGCCGACTGGCAGGCCCTGGCCGCCTCCCTGACGTCCGGGAAAGGGTTCGAGACCCGCGCCTTCATCGACGACGCCTTCGTCGCTGCCGCCAGCGGTGAGACCTTCACCACCACCAACCCCGCCACCGGCGAGGCCCTGGCCGAGGTGGCCAGCTGCGACGACGCCGATGCCGAGCTCGCCGTGGGCCACGCCCGGGCCGCGTTCGAGGGCGGCGAGTGGTCGCGCCTGGCCCCGGGCCGGCGCAAGAGGGTGCTGCTGCGCCTGGCCGACCTGCTGGAGGCCCACAAGCATGAGCTGGCGCTGCTCGACACCCTGGACATGGGCAAGCCGGTGGCAAGTTCGCTCGGCGACATGGCCGGCGCCATCGCTTGCTTCCGCTACCAGGCGGAGTGCATCGACAAGCTCTACGGGGAGGTCGCCCCCACCGGCGAGGAGGCCCTGGCCCTGGTGCTGCGCGAGCCGCTCGGCGTGGTGGCCTCCATCGTGCCCTGGAACTTCCCGCTGATGATGACCGCCTGGAAGGTGGCCCCGGCACTCGCCGCCGGCAACAGCGTGATCCTCAAGCCCTCGGAGAAGTCGCCGCTCTCGGCGCTGCGCCTGGCCGAGCTGGCCCGGGAGGCGGGGCTGCCCCGGGGCGTCTTCCAGGTGCTGCCGGGCTTCGGCCACACCGTGGGCAAGGCGCTTGCCCTCTCTATGGGGGTGGACTGCCTGGCCTTCACCGGCTCCACCGGGGTGGGCAAGCAGCTGATGCAGTACGCCGGCCAGTCCAACCTCAAGCGGGTCTACCTGGAGTGCGGCGGCAAGTCGCCCAATATCGTCTTCGCCGACTGCAAGGACCTGGACCGGGTAGCGAAGCACGCCGCCGCGGCGATCTTCCACAACCAGGGGGAGGTGTGCATCGCCGGCTCCCGGCTGCTGGTGGAGAACGCGATCCGCGAGGCCTTCATCGACAGGGTGGTCGCGGCGGCCGAGCGCATGCAGCCCGGCGACCCCCTGGACCCGGAGAGCTTCATGGGGGCCATCGTCGACGAGGCCCAGTATCGCCGCATCCTGGGCTACATCGAGAAGGGGCGCGAGGAGGGCGCCCGGCTGCGCGCCGGCGGCGAGGCCACCCAGGTCGAAGGCAGAGGGCTCTTCATCCCGCCCACGGTATTCGACGGCGTGACCCCCGAGATGGCCATCGGGCGGGAGGAGATCTTCGGCCCGGTGCTCTCGGTGTTCGGCTTCGACACGGAGGAGGAGGCCGTGGCCATGGCCAACGACAGCGTCTACGGCCTGGCGGCGGGGCTCTGGAGCCAGGACATCGACCGCATCATGCGCGTCACCCGTCGGCTCCACTCCGGCCAGGTATTCGTCAACAACTGGGCCGGCGGGGACCAGACCATGCCCTTCGGCGGGGTGAAGCAGTCCGGCAACGGGCGCGACAAGTCCCACCACTCCCTGGAGGAGTACTCGACCCTCAAGAGCGTCTGGATGTCGCTGGCCAATTGAGCCGCGGGACCTCCCTCGACGCGACGATGCCGGCGCCATGGCGCCGGCATCGTTGTATTGAAGTGAACCAACTGTACAAGATTTGTATCGATGCATCCCGCCGGAAGGGGTAGGCTGTGGGAACACCCCCAGAGGAGATGCCCCATGTTCGGACTCTTCAAGTCGGACCCGTCGAAGAAGCTGCAGAAGGAATATGAGCGCAAGCTGGAGCAGGCGATGCACGCCGCCCGCAACGGCGACATGCGCGCCAATGCCTCGCTCACCGAGGAGGCGGAGGCGCTGCGTGGAGAGATCGAGAAGCTCAAGAAGGGCTGACGCCGTGTGGCCTCAGAACGTCCGGGCGGGGGTCGCGCAGCTCACCAGGCGGCAGGGCTCGCTGCCCGGGTTGCGGAAGCGGTGGGGGACGTTGGTCTCGAAGTAGTAGGCCTCGCCGGGGCCCAGCAGCCGGGTATCGGCGCCGATGGTGATCTCGATCTCCCCCTCCAGCACCACCCCGGCCTCTTCCCCCAAGTGGGTGATCATCTCCCGGCCGGTGTCGGCCCCGGGCGGGTAGGTCTCCACCATGAAGGAGAGGGCGCGATCGCGGCGATCGGCCCCCACCAGCTTGTAGATGACGTCCCCCGAGCCCACGTCGGCGAGCTCCTCCGCCGCGTAGAAGACCCGCCGCCCCGGGGTGAGCTCCAGGGTGAAGAAGTCCCCGACGCTCATGGGAATGGCGTCGAGGATCTTCTTCAGGGAGCTCACCGAGGGGCTCACCTTGCCCTGCTCGATCAGCGACAGGCTGGAGTGGGTCACCCCGCAGCGCTTGGCCAGCTCACGCTGGGAGATGCCGCGCAGGGTGCGCAGGGCGCGCAGCCGCTCGCCCACGTCATCGGCCATGGTGGCTCCTCTTCAGCACAGGGCGTCGAGTTTCTCTTTCAGCAGCGCGTTGACCTGCTGGGGATTGGCGGTGCCCCGGGAGGCCTTCATCACCTGGCCGACGAAGTAGCCGATCATCTTGCCGCGCTTGTCGGGCTCGGCGTCGCGGTACTGGGCCACCTGGGCGGGGCTGTCGGCGATCACCTGATCGATCATCGCCTCGATGGCGCCGCTGTCGGTGACCTGCTTGAGCCCCTTGGCCTCGATCACCTCGTCGGCGGACTGCCCCTGGCCGTTCCAGAGCGCCTGGAAGACCTGCTTGGCGGCCTTGCCGTTGATGGTGTCGTCGAGCACCCGGCCGACCAGCTCACCGAGCTGGCGGGCCGAGACCGGGCTGTCCTGGACCGGCAGCCCTTCGCGGTTCAGCGCCCCGGCGAGCTCGCCCATCACCCAGTTGGCGGCCTGCTTGGCGTCGCCGCAGGTATCCTTCACCTCCTCGAAGTACTCGGCCATCTCGCGGCTGGCCGCAAGCACACCGGCGTCGTAGGCGGAGAGGCCGAGCTCGGCCTGGAAGCGGGCGCGCTTCTCGTCGGGCAGCTCCGGCAGGATCTCGCGCAGGTGGTCCACGTAGGCGCCGTCGAGCACCACTGGCAGCAGGTCGGGACAGGGGAAGTAGCGGTAGTCGTTGGCCTCCTCCTTGGTGCGCATGCTGCGGGTCTCGTCGCGCTCGGGATCATAGAGGCGCGTCTCCTGGACCACCTTGCCGCCATCCTCGATCAGCTCGATCTGGCGCTCCACCTCGAACTCGATGGCGCGCTCCACGAAGCGGAAGGAGTTGACGTTCTTGACCTCGGCGCGGGTGCCGAACTCGGCCTGGCCCACCGGGCGCACCGAGACGTTGACGTCGCAGCGCATGGAGCCCTCGGCCATGTTGCCGTCGGAAATCCCCAGGTAGGTCACGATGGAGTGAATGGCTTTCAGATAAGCCGCCGCCTCCTTCGCCGAGCGCATGTCCGGCTCGGAGACGATCTCCAGCAGCGGGGTGCCGGCGCGGTTCAGGTCGATGCCGGTCATGCCGTGGCCCATGCCGTCAGAAAAGGATTCGTGGAGCGACTTGCCGGCATCCTCCTCCAGGTGGGCATGGTGCACCCGGATGCGCTTGCTGCTGCCGTCCTCCAGGGTGATCTCCACCTCGCCGGGGCCGACGATGGGGTGGTACATCTGGCTGGTCTGGTAGCCCTTGGGGAGGTCCGGGTAGAAGTAGTTCTTGCGATCGAAGATCGAGACCTCGGGGATCTCGGCGTGGATCGCCAGGCCGAACTGCACCGCCATGGCCACCGCCTGCTCGTTGAGCACCGGCAGTACCCCGGGCAGGCCCAGGTCCACGGCGCAGGCCTGGGTGTTGGGCTCGGCGCCGAAGGCGGTGGAGGCCCCGGAGAAGATCTTCGACTGGGTGGCGAGCTGGACGTGCACCTCCAGCCCGATCACGGTTTCCCATTGCATCAGGTGGTCTCCTCGGCAAGCTCGGGGCGGCGCAGGTGCCAGTCGGTGGCCTGCTGGTACTGGTGGGCGACGTTGAGCAGGCGCTGCTCGGCGAAGTGGGTGCCGAGGATCTGCAGCCCCACCGGGCGGCCCTTGACAAAGCCCGCCGGCACGCTGACGCCGGGGATGCCGGCCAGGTTCACGGCGATGGTGTAGATGTCCTGCAGGTACATGGAGACCGGGTCCTTCTTCGCGCCCAGGTCGAAGGCCGGGGTGGGGGAGGCCGGCCCCATCAGGACGTCGACCTCCTCGAAGGCGTCGAGGAAGTCCTGGCGGATCAGGCGGCGCACCTGCTGGGCCTTCTTGTAGTAGGCGTCGAAGAAGCCCTCGGAGAGGGTGTGGGTGCCGATCAGGATGCGCCGCTTGACCTCCTCGCCGAAGCCCTCGGCCCGGGAGCGCTTGTAGAGGTCGATCAGGTCGCTGGGAGCCTTGCAGCGGTGGCCGAAGCGCACGCCGTCGTAGCGCGACAGGTTGGAGGAGGCCTCCGCCGGGGCGATGACGTAGTAGGCGGGGATGGCGTAGTGGGTGTGGGGCAGGCTCACCTCGCGCACCGTGGCGCCCAGCGATTCGTAGACCGCCACCGCCTCGCGCACCGCGGCCTCCACGGCAGGGTCGAGGCCGTCGCCGAAGTGCTCGACCGGCAGGCCGATCTTGAGGCCCGCCAGCGGCGCGCCGAGCTCCTCGGTGTAGTCGGGCACGCCGCGGGCCACGCTGGTGGAGTCGCGATGGTCATGGCCGGCGATGGCGTTCATCAGCAGCGCGCAGTCCTCGGCGGTGCGCGCCATGGGACCGGCCTGGTCGAGGCTCGAGGCGTAGGCGATGATGCCCCAGCGGGAGACGCGGCCGTAGGTGGGCTTGAGGCCGGTGATGCCGCAGAAGGCGGCCGGCTGGCGGATCGAGCCGCCGGTGTCGGTGCCCATGGCGGCGGGCGCCAGCCCCGCGGCAACCGCGGCGGCGCTGCCGCCGGAGGAGCCGCCGGGCACGGCGCTGGCGTCCCAGGGGTTCTTCACCGCGCCGAAGGCGCTGTTCTCGTTGGAGGAGCCCATGGCGAACTCGTCCAGGTTGGCCTTGCCCAGGCTCACCGTGCCGGCGGCCTTGAGCCGCTCGACCACGGTGGCATCGTAGGGGGAGACGAAGTTGGCCAGCATCTTCGAACCGGCGGTGGTCAGCACCCCCTCGGTGCAGAAGAGGTCCTTGATCGCCACGGGCAGGCCGGTGAGGGGGCCCGCCTCGCCCCGGGCGCGGGCGGCGTCCGCGGCGTCGGCGTCGGCCAGGGCCCGCTCCGGGGTCACGGTGATGAAACTGTTGAGCTCGCCGTCGAGGCGCGCGATGCGCGCGAGCAGGTGCTCGGTCAGCTCGCGGCTGGTGAACTCGCCGGCCTCCAGGGAGGCGGCCAGTTCGGTAAGAGTCTTGTCATGCATGGGCCGGGGGCTCCGTCGGAATGCTTATTCGACCACGCGGGGGACCAGGTAGAGGCCCTGTTCCACCGCCGGGGCGCAGCGCTGGAAGCGGTCGCGCTGGTCGCTCTCGGTCACCTCGTCGGCGCGCAGCCGCTGGGTGGTATCCAGCGGGTGGGCCAGGGGGGCGACGCCCTCGGTGTCGAGAGCCTGCAGTTGATCCACCATCTCAAGGATGCGGCCGAGGTCGTCCTGGTAGTGGGCGGCCTCCTCGTCGCTCAGGCCGAGCCGGGCAAGGTGCGCGGCCCTGAGCACGTCAGCGTGTTCAAGCGCCATGATCGGGATGTCCTCGAAGGGAAAACAGGCCGCAGAAGGTACCACATCCGGGCGCCCGCGGGCAGGGGCGGGAAAGGCGCGCCGCGCGGGCTCCGCGCTTGCTGCGCGGGGGCCGCGGTGATACCGTTTGCGTCCGCACAGGGTTCCCGGACTGCACTAGGTAACGACTTCCATGTTCAAACGCTTGAGGGGGCTGTTCTCCAGCGATCTATCGATCGATCTGGGAACCGCCAATACGCTGATTTACGTGCGCGGTCGTGGCATCGTGCTCGACGAGCCGTCGGTGGTGGCCATCCGCCAGTCCGGCAACATGCGCAGCGTGGCCGCCGTGGGCTCCGATGCCAAGCGCATGCTGGGACGCACACCCGGCAACATCACCGCCATCCGCCCGATGAAGGACGGGGTCATCGCCGACTTCACCGTCACCGAGCAGATGCTCCAGCACTTCATCCGCAAGGTCCATCAGAGCACCTTCCTCACCCCGAGCCCGCGGGTGCTGGTCTGCGTGCCCTGCATGTCGACCCAGGTGGAGCGGCGCGCCATCAAGGAGTCCGCCGAGGGCGCCGGCGCCCGCGAGGTGTTCCTCATCGAGGAGCCCATGGCGGCCGCCATCGGCGCCGGCCTGCCGGTGGAGGAGGCCCAGGGCTCCATGGTGGTGGATATCGGCGGCGGGACCAGCGAGATCGCCATCATCTCCCTCAACGGCATCGTCTACTCCGAGTCGATCCGCGTCGGCGGTGACCGCTTCGACGAGGCGATCATCGGCTATGTGCGTCGCCACTACGGCAGCCTGATCGGCGAGGCCACCGCCGAGCGCATCAAGGAGGAGATCGGCTGTGCCTACCCCGGCGGCGAGCTGCGCGAGATCGACGTGCGCGGCCGCAACCTGGCCGAGGGCATTCCGCGCAGCTTCACGCTCAACTCCCACGAGATCCTCGACGCCCTGCAGGAGACCCTGGCTTCCATCGTGGCCGCGGTGAAGAACGCCCTGGAGCAGTCCCCTCCCGAACTCGCCTCGGACATCGCCGAGCGCGGCCTGGTGCTGACCGGCGGCGGCGCGCTGCTGCGCGACCTGGACAAGCTGATCGCCGAGGAGACCGGCCTGCCGGTGATCGTTGCCGAGGACCCGCTCACCTGCGTGGCCCGCGGCGGCGGTAAGGCCCTGGAGATGATCGACCAGCACACCTTCGAGCTGCTCTCCAGCGACTGACCCGGGGCTGACTTTAGGGGAAAACGCCTATCAAGCCGCTGTTCTCCCACGGATCGCTGCCCGGCTATCGCCTCTTCCTGTGCGTGCTGGCCGCCTCGGCGCTGATGTTCGCCGATACGCGGTTCACCCGCATGGAGGAGGTGCGCGCCCAGCTCTCCACCCTGGTGGCGCCCATCCAGTGGGCGGTGAGCCTGCCCAGCGACGTGCTCAACTGGGGGTCGCTGGCGCTCTCCGACCAGCGCGCGCTGCTGGAGGAGAACCGGCGGCTGCGCGAGCAGATCCTCACGCTCTCCCACCGCGTCCAGCACATGGCGAGCCTCACCGCCGAGAACGTGCGCCTGCGCGAGCTGCTCTCCGCCTCGCGCCGGGACGACATGCCCTTCATCACCGCCGAGCTGCTCTCCCTGGACCCGGACCCCTTCACCCATCAGATGGTGGTGGATCGCGGCAGGCGCCACGGCGTCTACGTGGGCCAGCCGGTGATGGATGCCGCCGGCCTGGTGGGGCAGGTGACCGCGGTCTCCGGCTACTCGAGCCGGGTGCTGACCGTAGCCGATGCCAGCCATGCGCTGCCGGTGCAGGTCAACCGCAACGGCCTGCGCTTCATCGCCCAGGGCAGCGGCCGCTACGATGCCCTCAGCGTGATGCACGTCCCCGATACCGCCGATATCCGCGCGGGTGACCTGCTGATCACCTCGGGGCTGGCCGGTCGCTTCCCCGCCGGCTACCCGGTGGCCCGGGTCGCCGAGGTGGTCCACGACCCGGGCCAGCCCTTCGCCCGGGTCACCGCCACGCCGGTGGCTCAGCTGCAGCGCTCGCGCCACTTCCTGCTGCTCTTCCCGACGCCACCCCCGGGCGCCGATGACGAGGCCTGGGACCTCGAGCTTTCCGCCGACGCCGTGGAGGCCGCCCGCGCCTTGATCGGTCTCGACGCCGACCAGGAGGCACGCTGATGGCCGCGCCGAACCCCGCCAACCTGGCCCTGCCCTGGATCTGGCTGACCCTGCTGCTGGCGCTCTGCCTGCAGGTGATGCCCCTGGCCGAGGGCTGGCAGATCTGGCGTCCCGACTGGCTGGGCCTGATGCTGATCTACTGGTGCATGAAGGCTCCCCGGCGGGTCGGGGTCTTCCACGGCTTCATGCTGGGGCTGCTGGTCGATCTGATCGAGGGGGCGGTGCTCGGCCAGAACGCCCTGATCCTGTCGCTGCTGGCCTTCCTCTGCGCCCTGGTCTATCCGCGCTTCCGGGCCTACTCCCTTGTGCAGCAGGCGCTGCTGATCCTGGTGCTGCTGGGCACCGTCCAGCTGGGGGAGCAGTGGCTGCGTACCCTGGTCGGCCCCTTCTCGATCCACCTCTCCTTCCTCTTGCCGTCGCTGATCGGCGCCCTGCTCTGGCCCTGGCTCGCTACCCTCTTCGAGGCCCTGGGGCGGCGCCTTGCCCGCGACTGACCCGGAGCCGCTGCCATGACCAACCCCCGCAAGCCCGATGCCACGCCCTCGCTCTGCCTGGCCAGTGCCTCGCCGCGGCGCCGCGACCTGCTCGCTTCCATCGGCGTTCCGGTGACGGTGCGCCCGGTGGATATCGATGAGACCCCGCTCCCCGGCGAGTCCGCGGTGGCGTATGTGACGCGTCTGGCCCGGGAGAAGGCGCTGGCCGGCTCGCGCCTCTCCCCGCTGCCGACCCTGGGCTCCGACACCGCCGTGGTCTGCGACGGCGAGATCCTCGGCAAGCCGGAGGGGCCCGAGCACGCCGCCGCCATGCTGCGCCGCCTCGCCGGGCGCCGCCACGAGGTGCTCACCGCGGTGGCGGTGACCGGCCCGGCGGGGGTGCTTGCCGCCTGCGTGGCCACCCGGGTGGCCATGCGCGAGATCTCCGACGCCGAGGCGGCCGCCTACTGGGCCAGCGGCGAGCCCGCCGACAAGGCGGGCGGCTACGCCATTCAGGGGCTGGCGTCGGTGTTCGTCGAGCGCATCGAGGGCAGCCACTCCGCCGTGGTGGGGCTGCCGCTCTACGAGACCGCCGAGCTGCTGCGCCGCCAGGGCGTGGCGCTGTGGCACGGCGCCCTGGTTCCAGCGGCGAACGCTTAAACGCCTTGGACCTAAGCCACTATGTCATAATGACCGCAAAGCATTCTGGACAAGGATTTCCGCATGAGCGGTGAAGTACTCATCAACCTGACCCCGATGGAGACCCGTGTCGCCGTGGTGGAGAACGGCGTGCTGCAGGAGGCCTTCGTCGAGCGCAGCCGGCGCCGCGGCATCGTCGGTAATATCTACAAGGGCAAGGTGGTGCGGGTGCTGCCCGGCATGCAGGCGGCCTTCGTCGATATCGGCCTGGACCGCGCCGCCTTCATCCATGCCCACGAGGTGATGCCGCCGGGCACTCCCGCCGACGAGCAGCTCTCCATCGGTCACCTGCTCCACGAGGGGCAGGCGCTGGTGGTGCAGGTGACCAAGGACCCCATCGGCTCCAAGGGGGCGCGGCTCACCACCCACCTCTCGGTCCCCTCGCGCTACCTGGTCTACATGCCGGATGCCCCCCACCACGGGGTCTCCCAGCGCATCGAGGACGAGCGCGAGCGCGAGCGCCTGCGTGGGCTGATCGAGGAGGCCCAAGGCCAGCAGAGCCTGGAGGTGGTGGGCGGCTTCATCGTGCGTACCGCCGCCGAGGGGGTGGGGCTCGAGGAGCTCGCCGCCGACATGCACTTCCTGCTGCGGCTGTGGCGCAAGGTGGGTGAGCGCAGGGTGACCGCCGGGGCACCCAGCGTCATCTATGACGACCTGCCGCTCTTCATGCGCATCCTGCGCGACGTGATGCGCGACGATATCGAGAAGGTGCGCATCGACTCTCGGGAGAACCACGTCAAGCTGATCGAGTTCGCCGAGGAGTTCATGCCCACGGCGGTGGAACGCATCGAGCACTACGCCGGGGAGCGGCCGATCTTCGACCTGTTCAGCGTCGAGGACGAGATCCAGAAGGCCCTGGGGCGCAAGGTGCAGCTGAAGTCCGGGGGATACCTCGTCATCGACCCCACCGAGGCGATGACCACCATCGACGTCAACACCGGCGGCTACGTGGGGCATCGCAACCTCGAGGAGACCATCTTCAAGACCAACCTCGAGGCCGCTACCGCCATCGCCCGGCAGCTGCGCCTGCGCAATCTCGGCGGCATCATCATCATCGACTTCATCGACATGGAGGACACCGAGCACCAGCGCCAGGTGCTGCGCATGCTCGAGAAGTCCCTGGAGCGGGACCACGCCAAGACCAAGTGCACCGGGGTCACCGAGCTGGGGCTGGTGCAGCTGACCCGCAAGCGCACCCGGGAGAGCCTGGAGCAGACCCTCTGCGAGGCCTGCCCCACCTGTGGTGGACGCGGCACCCTCAAGACCCCCGAGACGGTCTGCTACGAGATCTTCCGCGAGATCCTCCGCGAGGAGCGCGCCTACAGCGCCGAAACCTACATGGTGCTGGCCGCCCAGGCGGTGGTGGACCGCCTGCTCGACGAGGAGTCGGCGGCGGTGGCCGACCTGGAGGAGTTCATCGGCAAGCCGATCCGCTTCCAGGTGGAGGGCCACTACTCCCAGGAGCAGTACGACATCGTACTGATGTGAGCCCATGTCCACGACCCGCCTGGTGGTGCGCTGGAGTCTGACCCTGGTGGCGCTGGTGCTGGCGGCCCTGGCGCTGCTGCTGCTGGCCCTGCGGCTGGCCCTGGCGCTCGCGGATGGCCTCACGCCGCGGCTGGAGGCGCTGCTCTCGGCCCGCTTCGGTGCCGAGGTGCGCATCGCCGAGCTGGATACCCGCCTGGCGGGCCTCGACCCGATGCTCTCCCTCGACACCCTGACCATCGACTCCCGGGATCGCCGTCTGCCGCTGCTCGAGGTGGAGAGGGGCCGGCTGCGCCTCGACAGCCTGGCTTCCCTGCGCGCCGGAGTCCCGGTAGTGGAGGACGCGCGGCTGGCGGGGGTCACCCTGCACCTCTACCAGACCCCGGAGGGGGGCTGGCACTGGCCCGATCCCGCCGAGCTTCCCCCGGAGCTTCAGCCCAGCGGCGAGTTCGACCTGGAGCGGCTGGACTTCTGGGTTGGGGTGCTGCTGCGCCAGCGGGCCTGGGCCGATGACGTGCGGGTGGTGCTGCATGGCCGCGAGCGCCGAGTGGCGCTGGAGGCGTCGCGGCTGCTGATGACCGGCGACGACCGGCGCGCCCATCTGGAGGGGGAGGTCCGCCTGGCGGGGGAGCCCGAGGCCGCCATGCAGGTGGCCCTGGAGGTGTTCCCGGGCCCCTCGGGCTTTCGCGACTTCAGCGCCGCCCTGCAGGCGGAGATGCGCCTGGACAGCCTGATCAGCCTGGTGGAGGTGCTGGGGCGCAACGAGCCCCTGCGCCTGGATGAGTCCAGCGGGCGGGCGCGGCTGTGGGGGCGCTGGCACCGCGGCCGGCTGGCCGATGCACGCCTGGCGCTGGACATCGGCCGGCTGGCGGTGAGCCACGCCGATGAGGGCGGCGAGCGCCACGCCATCGAGCTCTCTGAGGTGGAGGGGCGCGGCCAGTGGCTGCGCCGCGACGACGGCTGGGAGGCGTGGTTCGAGGGCGACGCGGTGAGCTCCGATGCCACCGAGCCCGATGACCTCGAGGCGCCCTGGGGCCCGGCGCTGCCGCACCGCTGGCAGCTCGCCGGCGACGCCGACGGCTGGTGGCTGGACACCAGCGCCTTCGACGTCGGCTCCCTGGCCGCCTGGCGGCACCGGGTGCCGCTGCCGGAGGCGCTGGGGCGGGTGGTGGATACCCTGGACCCCCGGGGCCAGGTCGCCGGCTTCCGGCTCGGCCACCGCAACGGCCAGTGGCTGGCCCGGGCGGCGCTCAGCGGGGTGGAGGTCTCGCCCTGGCAGCAGGCTCCCGGCGGGGGCCCCCTGGACATGTGGGTGGAGGCCCGGGACTTCACCGGCCGGGTCGCCTTCGTGGGGGCGGAAGGGGCCACCCTGCACTTCCCCGAGCTGTTTGCCGCCCCCCTGGCCCTGGAGCATGCCGCCGGCGAGGTGGCGTGGGCCTACGACGGCCCGCGTACCGTGGTCAGCGGCCGGGACCTCCGGGTGGGCTGGCAGGGGGCCGAGGTGGAGGGGGGCTTCGGCCTCGCCGTCGGCGGCGGGCAGCGCGGTGGCTTCGGCCTCTCCCTGGGCTTTCGTGAGGTGGATGCCCTGGAGACGCCGCTGGCCGAGTGGCTGCCGGTGGGCATCCTCGGTGACGAGCTGCGCGACTGGCTCGGTGGGGTGGCCGGGCGGGTGCCCGAGGGCTCCCTGCGCCTGCACGTGCCCCTCGCCGGCGGCGCCGAGCGCATCGAGCCGAGCTTCGGGCTCGACCTGCAGATCCGGGAGGGGCGGCTCGCCTTCGACCCGGCCTGGCCGGCACTCACCGAGCTGGAGGGGGAGCTGTCGCTCCGGGACACCACCCTCGAGGCCAGGGTGGAGCACGCCGAGAGTCTGGGCGTGAGCGGCCGCCGCGGCCGGGTGAGCCTGGTCGACGAGCGCCTCGAGGTCGAGGGGGAGCTTGCCGCCTCGGCGCAGGCGCTGCGTCGCTACCTGCTGGCCATGCCGGTGGCGGGCATCGAGGCCGTCGACGACTGGCAGGCCGAGGGGGAGGCGGAGGGCCGCCTGCGCCTGGCGCTGCCGCTGGGGCAGCCCGACGAGCCTAGCGGGCTCGAGCTCGATATCGAGACCGAGGTCGCCTTCCCGCGGCTGGAATTCCGTCCGCTCGAGCTTACGTTCAGTGATCTCTCGGGTCCCCTGAGCTGGCGTCAGCGGGGCGAGGAGGGGGGCCTTGAGGGGCGCATCGAGGGACGGCTGCTGGGCGGTCCGGTGCGCGCCGACGTCGATACCCTCGGCGGCGGCCTGGGGCTCTCCGGCACCGCCGAGGCCCGGGCCCTGGCGCGCTGGGCAGGAGTGGCGGGCATCGATGACCTGGCGTCCGGCCGCTTCGCCTGGCAGGGGCGGCTGGCGATCGGCGAGAACCGGCTGCACCTGGGGCTCGACAGCGGCCTGGAGGGGCTCGGCATCGACCTGCCGGCGCCGCTCGGCAAGGGGAGCGGCGAGCGGCGCCCGCTGCGGCTCGATATGGACCTTGCCGAGCGGCGCCTCGAGGGCCGCCTGGGCGACGACCTGGCCCTGCGCTGGCGGGCCCTGCCGGGCGACGGGCCCGGCCAGGGGCAGGTGTGGCTGGGGCGTCCCCCCACCGCCGGCTGGCCCGCCGGCGAGGGGTGGTGGGTCGATGCCTATCAGCCGCGCCTGGCCCCCGCGGCCTGGGCCGAGGCGCTGGGCGGGCTCGGCGGCCTGGCGGGCGGCGGTGGTTCACCCGCGCTGCGCGAGCTGCGCCTGGTCAGCGACTGCCTGGTCGACGACGGGCGCTGCCTCGGCTCGCTGACGGCCGAGGCGCGGCCCCAGGCCGGCGGCGGCTGGCGAGTGGCCCTGGACGGCAGCCTGCTGTCGGGCCTGCTCGACTATCGCCCGTCCCTGGCCGAGGCCCTGGACATCAGCCTGACCCGGCTCTCCCTGGATGGCCTGACGCCACAGCCCGAGACCGTGGGGTCCCTGTTCGACGAGATCGCCACTCCGCCCGAGCCGGCTCCCTTCCCCGACTGGGTCGGCGACCTGCCCGACGGGCGCCTGCGCATCGCCGATATCGAACGCGGCGGCCAGCGCCTGGGGCCCCTCACCGCCCGCTGGCGGGCCACGCCGGAGCGGCTCACTATCGCCCCCCTGGGGCTGACCCTGGGGCAGATCACCGCCCGTGGCGAGCTGGTCTGGGAGGCCGCCGGCGCCGCCGACACCCTGAGTCGGGCCCGCCTCGACCTGGATGGTCGCGACCTGGGCACCGCCATGGAGCGGCTTGGCCAGACCGCGGTGATTCGCAGCGCCGAGACCCGGGTCTCGAGCCAGCTCGCCTGGCCGGGGGCCCCCTGGCAGTTCGCCCTGGAGCGCTCCCGGGGCAGCGTGGAGGCGGAGCTGCGCAGCGGTCGCTTCGTCAATGTCGCCTCGACCCCCGCCCGGCTGGTGGGGCTGCTCAACGTCGACAACCTGGTGCGCCGCCTGCGCCTGGACTTCTCGGACGTGACCGGCCAGGGCACCGCCTTCGACCGTGTCACCGGCGCGGCGACCCTGTATGGTGGCATACTGGAAACTCGCGGGCCGGTGGAGGTCGAAGGGCCCGCCACTCGCTTTACCCTCGAGGGGCGCGTGGACCTGGCGCGCCGGGAACTCGACCAGCGCCTGGGGGTCACGGTACCCATCAGCCGCAACCTGCCGCTGGCGGCGGTGATCGCCGGGGCGCCGGTGGTGGGAGGTGCGCTCTTCATCGCCGACCGCCTCTTCGGTGACGCCATCGACCGCGTGACCCGAATTCATTACCGCGTGCGGGGTCCCTGGACCGCGCCGCAGATATCCGTGGAAAGTGCCGAATGACTGCATCCCGACGTTCCCTGCTCGACGAAGCCGCCGACTGCCTGCTCACTCCCGGGGGGCTGACCCTCGACGACCTGGACCTCGGCCTGGGCCACGCCCTGGGCCCCGGCATCGACTACGCCGACCTCTACTTCCAGCGCAGCTGGCACGAGGGCTGGGTGCTGGAAGATGGCGAGGTCAAGGAGGCGAGCTACAACATCGACGGCGGCGTGGGCGTGCGCTCCCTGGCCGGCGAGAAGACCGGCTTCGCCTACTCCAACCAGATCACCGCCGACGCCCTGGCCGAGACCGGCCGCACCGCGGCCGGCATCGTGCGCAGCGGCAGCCGCCAGACGCTGGCGCCGCGGGTGGTGGTGCAGAGCGATGCCCGCTACGGCGGCGTGGATCCGCTCACCGGGCTTTCCGCCGAGGAGAAGATCGCCCTGCTCAAGGAGGCGGACCGGGTGGCCCGTGCCGCTGACCCCTCGGTGAGCCAGGTCAGCGCCTCGCTCACCGGCGTCCACGAGGTGGTGCTGGTGCGCGCCAGCGACGGCACCCTGGCGGCGGATATCCGCCCCCTGGTGCGCTTCAACGTCAGCGTGATCGCGGTGCGGGGCGGCCGCCGGGAGCGCGGCAGTGCCGGCGGTGGCGGCCGCTACCCCATGTCGCGGCTGCGCGACGAGGGGGTGGCCGAACGCTTCGCGAAGGAGGCGGTGCGCCAGGCCCTGGTCAACCTGGAAGCCATCGACGCCCCGGCCGGCCAGCTGCCGGTGGTGCTGGCCCCGGGCTGGCCCGGCATCCTGCTCCACGAGGCGGTGGGCCACGGCCTGGAGGGGGACTTCAACCGCAAGGGGAGCTCCGCCTTCGCCGGTCGTATGGGCCAGCGGGTCGCGGCGCCCGGGGTCACCGTGGTGGACGACGCCACCCTGGCCGACCGTCGCGGCTCCATGAGCGTCGACGACGAGGGCACCCCCGGGCAGTGCACCACGCTGATCGAGGACGGCATCCTCACCGGCTACATGCAGGACAAGCTCAATGCCCGGCTGATGGGCATGGCGCCCACCGGCAACGCTCGTCGCGAGTCCTTCGCCCACCTGCCCATGCCGCGCATGACCAACACCATCATGCTGGCGGGCCAGGACGACCCCGCCGACATCATCGGGAGCGTCAGGCGCGGCCTCTATGCGGTGAGCTTCGGCGGCGGCCAGGTGGACATTACCTCGGGCAAGTTCGTCTTCTCGGCCAGCGAGGCCTACCTGGTGGAGGACGGAAAGATCACCGCCCCGGTGAAGGGCGCGACCCTGATCGGCAACGGCCCCGAGGTGATGGGGCGGGTCTCGATGATCGGCCACGACCTGGAACTGGACAGCGGCATCGGCGTCTGTGGCAAGGAGGGGCAGGGCGTGCCCGTGGGCGTCGGCCAGCCGACCCTCAAGATCGACGAGCTGACCGTGGGCGGCACCCAGTCGTAGGCGACTGGCCTGTAGGAGCCCAGCTCTGCTGGGCGATGGCGGTCATCGGCCAGGCTGGTGGCAGCCGCCGGGGCACCTGGCGGCGCCAATTGCCCGACAAGTCGGGCTCCTACATGCCGGCAGTATCGCGGATCAGCTTGAAGAGCTTGCGGGCGCTGGCCGGGGGCTTGCCCTTTTCGCGCTCGCGCTGGGCGTTGCGGATCAGCTGGCGCAGCGCCTGGCGGTCGACGTCCGGATAGTCGGCGATGAAGGCCTCCACGGCGCTGTCGCCCTCGTCGAGCAGCCGGTCCCGCCAGGCCTCCAGGCGATGGAAGGCGTGGTCGCGGCGCAGCTTCTCCTGCTCCAGCTCGTCGTAGACGGCCTTGATCGCCTCCAGGTTCTCCCGGCGCATCACCTTGCCCACGTACTGCATGTGACGCCGGCGCCCCTCGTGGGAGCGGACCCGGGCGGTCTCCTCCACGGCGGCCAGCATGTCGTCGGAGAGGGGGAAGCGAGCGCGTTCGGCCGGGGTCATGGCGATGATCGCCTCGCCCAGGGCCTGCAGGGCGTGCATCTCGCGCTTGAGCTGCGACTTGCTGGGCCGCTCGTCGTCGTCGGGGGCCTGTTCGATGAGCTGGTCGAGCAGCTCGCGGGGAGAGTCCTGGGACATGCGGCATCCATGAGTGAAAGCGAAGAATTCGCACAGTATACCAGCCCGCGGCGGCGGGCTTGAGCGCAACATCACGAACAGCCGGCCGCGGGCCGGATGACGAGGAGAGACCCATGACACAGGCATTCGATGCCGCCGCCCAGCAGACCCTGCTGGAGACCCGTGCCCAGATGGCCCTGGAGCTGGCTCGCCGTCTCGGCGCCGACGCCTGCGAGGTGGGCGCAAGCGTCGACCAGGGCGTCGGCGTCAGCGTGCGCGAGGGGGAGGTGGAGACGGTGGAGCTCTCCCGGGACCAGGGCATCGCCGTGACCGTCTACCAGGGCAGCCGCAAGGGCAGCGCCTCCTCCACCGACGCCGGCGAGGCGTCGATCCGGGCGGTGGTGGAGAAGGCGATCGCCATCGCTCGCCACACCGGGGAGGACCCGGCCGCGGGGCTCGCCGACGCCGAGCTGATGGCCACCGAGCTGCCCGACCTCGACGTCCACCACCCCTGGCCCCTCTCCACCGAGGAGGCCATCGAGCTGGCGCTGGCCTGCGAATCCGCCGGCCGCCGCCGCCCCGGTATCAGGAGCTCCGACGGCGCCTCCCTCTCCAGCGGCGAGGGGGTGCGGGTCTATGCCAACAGCCACGGCTTCCTGGGCACCCAGCGCGGCAGCCGCCACTCGCTCTCCTGCATGCTGATCGCCGGCGACGACAGCGGCATGCAGCGGGACTACGACTACACCTCGGCGCGCAACCCGCGGGACCTGCTGGCCCCCGAGAAGGTCGGTGAGAGCGCCGCCGAGCGCACCCTGCGCCGCCTGGGTGCCCGGCGGCCGGCCACCGGGCGGATGCCGGTGCTCTTCGACCCGACCCTGGCCTCGGGGCTGGTCGGTTCGCTGATGGGGGCCATTGCCGGCGGCGCCCTCTATCGCCAGGCCTCCTTCCTCTGCGACCGCCTCGGCGATGGGCTCTTCCCGGAGTGGTTCAGCCTCCAGGAGCGTCCCATGGAGGTGGGGGCCATGGCGAGCTCCCCCTTCGACGGTGACGGCGTCCAGACCCGGGACAACGTCTTCATCGAGAATGGCCGCCTGGCCAGCTACATGCTCTCTGCCTACAGCGCCCGGCGCCTCGGCATGCAGACCACCGGCAACGCCGGCGGCGCCCGCAATCTGCGCCTCGACGCGCCGCTGGCCAGCCGCGACGAGCTGCTCGCCCGCATGGGGCGCGGGGTGCTGGTGACCGAGCTGATGGGGCAGGGGGTCAACGCCGTGACCGGGGACTACTCCCGCGGCGCGGCAGGCTTCTGGGTGGAGAATGGCCAGATCCGGCACCCGGTGGAGGAGTTCACCATCGCCGGCAATCTGGAGGCGATGTTCAGGGGCCTGGCCGGCATCGGCAGCGACACCGACACCCGCGGCAGCATCCATACCGGCAGCTGGCTGATCGACGAGATGACCGTGGCCGGCGGCTGAGGCTCGGGTATCCGCCCGCGCCCGAGGCTGCGCTCACGCTGACCAGCTACTCGTCCTCGTGGAAGCGGGCCTCGAACAGCGCTTCTATGGCATCCAGGGCCGCCTCGGCATCCTCGCCCTCGGCGCTCACCGTGAGCTCGGTGCCGCAGGGTGCAGCCAGCATCAGCAGCGACATGATATTGGCGGCGTCGCCGCTCAGGGCGCCGTTGGCCACGCTGATGCGGGCCTGGAAGGGCTGGCAGCACTGGACCAGCTTGGTGGCGGCGCGGGCGTGCAGGCCGCGCTTGTTGGTCAGGGTCAGCTTGCGTTGCGGCACGCTCAACTTCCTTGGTGAGGTGTGTCGTCGGGCAGGGGCAGGGCGTCATGGATGCCCAGCTCGCGGTGGCGCAGGCGCACCAGGGGCTGGGTGGCGGCGAGGCTCGCGGCCAGCCGCTCGGCCAGGTAGACCGAGCGGTGCTGGCCGCCGGTGCAGCCGACGGCCACGGTCAGGTAGCTGCGGTGGCTCGCCCGGTAGGCAGGGAGCCAGCGCTCCACCCAGGACTGGATGTCGGCGCGCATCGCCTCCACCAGGGGGTAGGCCTCCAGGAACTCGATCACCGGTGCATCGCGGCCGGTGCTGGCGCGCAGCTGCGGGTCCCAGTAGGGGTTGGGCAGGCAGCGGGCGTCGAACACCAGGTCGGCATCCAGGGGCACGCCGCGCTTGAAGCCGAAGGATTCGATGGTCAGGGTGAGCTGGTCGGGCTGGTGGCGCGCCACCTGGTCGCTGATCCGCCGGCGCAGGTCATGCACCGAGAGGCGCGAGGTGTCGATCACCAGGTCGGCCAGGTCGCGGATCTCCGAGAGCGCCAGCTCCTCGCTGTCGATGGCCTCGGCCAGCGTCATGTCGCTCTCCCGGGTGAGGGGGTGGCGGCGGCGCGTGGCGGAGTAGCGCTCCAGCAGGATGCGCGCATCGGCGGTGAGGTAGATCACCTGGCAGTCGATGCCTCGGCTGCGTACCTCCTCGAGCAGGCTGGGGAAGCGTTGCAGGGCCTGGGGAAGGTTGCGGGCGTCGATGCTGACGGCGATGGAGGAGCGCGGCGACTCCGAGCTGCCCAGTTCGTCGACCAGGGAGCCGAGCAGCATGGCCGGGAGGTTGTCGATGGCGTAGTGGCCGAGATCCTCCAGGGCCTGCAGCGCGATCGACTTGCCTGAACCGGAGCGGCCGCTGATGATCACGAGCTGCATGGGGGTCTCCTGGTCGTCAAACTGGCCGGGCGGCCCGGGTGGTCACGTCTGTCGTCGGATCGCTTCGAGCAGCCGTTCGTGCAGTTCACGCTGGCTTTCGCTGCGCCGCAGGGCGGTGCGGGTGTCGGCATCGTTCATGACACCGGCGACCTGGGCGAGCAGCGTCAGGTGGGCGTCATCGGCCTCCTCGGGCACCAGCAGCACGAACACCAGGTCCACGGGTTCACCGTCGATGGCGTCGAAATCCACGGGCTCGGCCAGCTTCAGGAAGCCGGCGATGGGTCCCTTGCAGTGGGGGCTTCTGGCATGGGGAATCGCCACCCCGTTGCCGATGCCGGTGCTGCCCAGGCGCTCGCGCCCGATCAGGCGGCTGAAGACCTCCTGACTGTCCAGGCTGGGCGTGTTCTGGGCGATGAAGGTGCTGAAGAACTCCAGCACTCGCTTCTTGCTGCCTCCGGGCACACCGAACAGGGTGCGCTCCGGGGGCAGGATGGCTTCCAGTGACATGGTTGGGATCAGCGAGCGCCGGCGCCCTGGGCGCGGGCCTGTGACTTCTCCTTGTGCTTGACCAGCTGGCGGTCCAGCTTGTCGGCCAGGGCGTCGATGGCGGCGTACATGTCGCCGTCCTGAGCCTCGGCGTGCAGGTCGGCACCGGCGGCGTGCAGGGTGCAGGCGGCGAGCTGGCGCTCCTTCTCCACGGACAGGGTCACCTGCACATTGGTGATGTTGTCGTAGTGGCGCTCCACGCGAGCCAGTTTCTCGTTCACATAGCCACGCAGGGCATCGGTCAGTTCCACATGATGGCCGGTGATATTGACTTGCATGACACGCTCCTTGCTCGTTGGTGGTGATTCGATTGTAACCCTTTTTCCTGCCTTGCATACCCCCCGTGACGGAGACGCCGCGCGCCGCGGTGATGCAGGTCATCGAGACGCTGATCCGGCCAGCTCGGGGGCTGGCCGGGGCGCGGCATTCGGGCATGCTGGGGGGTGGGGTTCAGCGCAGCCGCTTGCGCTCGCTGGAGGCGGGGATGCCCATGGCCTCTCGGCCGACCCTTGAGAGCGGCGACGGTCCTGCATTACCTGAGCCGCTTGCGCTCGCTGGAGGCGGGGATGCCCATGGCCTCTCGGTACTTGGCGACCGTCCGGCGGGCGACCCTGATGCCGGCCTCCTCCAGCAGGGTGACCAGCTTGCTGTCGGAGAGCGGCTTGCGCGGGGCCTCCTCCTGGATCAGCTTGCGGATGCGGGCGCGGATGGCGGTGCTGGAGTGGGCGTCACCCTCGCCCTCGCCGCCGCCGACGTGGCTGGAGAAGAAGAACTTGAGCTCGAAGACGCCGCGGGGGGTGTGGATGTACTTCTGTGTGGTGACCCGGGAGATGGTGGATTCGTGCATCTCCACGGCCTGGGCGATATCGGCGAGGATCAGCGGCCTCATCGCCTCCTCGCCCTGCTCCAGGAAGTCCAGCTGGCGGGCCATGATCTCCCGGCCCACCCGCAGCAGGGTGTCGTTGCGGCTGGAGAGGCTCTTCATCAGCCAGCGCGCCTCCTGCAGATGGTCCTTGAGGAACTGGTTGTCCTGGCTCCTGTCGGCGCGGCGGACCAGGGCCGCGTAGTCGGGCTGGATGCGCAGCCGCGGGAGCGCCTCGGGGTTGAGCTCCACGTGCCAGCCGTGGCTGTCGTGGCGCGCCACCAGGTCGGGGATCACGTAGTCGCTGGTGGTGGCGGCGAAGTCGCTGCCGGGGCGGGGGTCCAGGGAGCGCACCAGGGCGATGGTGGCGTCCAGGGCGTCGTCGTCCAGGCCCAGGCGGCGCTTGAGCAGGCGGCGGTCGCCGCCGGCCAGGGCCTCGAGGAACTGGCGCACCAGGCGCCGCGCCTGGGGCAGCAGGGGGGTGTCGTCGGGCAGGGCGCCGAGCTGCAGCAGCAGGCACTCGCGCAGCTCCCGGGCGAAGACCCCGGTGGGCTCGAACTGCTGCAGGCGCAGCAGCACCTGCTCCATCTCCTGGCTGCGCAGCCCGCCGAGCCCCTGCTCCCTCAGGCCGTCGCGGATCTCGTCGAGGGGCTGGGCCAGGTAGCCGGCCTCGTCCACCGCATCGATCAGGCTCTCGGCGATCTGCCGCTCCCGCGGCGTCAGGTCGGTCATGGCCAGCTGCCAGGTCAGGTGGCCCTGCAGGCTCTGGCCGGCGGCATCGCGCTCGAAGTCCGGCCCTTCTCCGCCTGCGGGGGCGCTGAAGTCCTGGTAGGTGTCCGACCAGTCGCTGTCGGTGGCGAGCTGGTCGGGGATCTCGCTGGCCCACTCCGCCTCAGGCGCCTCGCTGACCGCCTGCTCGCCGAACTCCTCCTCCAGCTCCAGCATGGGGTTGGCTTCCAGCGCCTGCTGGATCTCCTGGCGCAGGTCGAGGGTGGAGAGCTGCAGCAGGGCGATGGCCTGCTGCAGCTGGGGCGTCATGGTCAGCTGGGTGCCGACGCGCAGCTGCAGGGAGGCTTTCATGGCCATGGGGACGGTTGCCCTCTCTGACGGGAAAGCCTCACCCTAGCCGGCGGTGGTGGGGGATGCAAGCGCCTTGTCCTGAAAAATCTGCAACTTTCGTGCCAGGCGCAATAGTCGTGCCGCTTCGAGATAATGGCTGCTATATCAGGAGGCTGTGATCAGAGGCGGAAGTCCTGGCCCAGGTAGACCTCCCGCACGCGCTGGTTGGCCAGGATCGCCTCGGCGTTGCCCTCGGCGATGATCTGGCCGTCGCCGACGATATAGGCGGTGTCGCAGATGTCGAGGGTCTCGCGGACGTTGTGGTCGGTGATCAGCACGCCGATCTCGCGGGCCCTGAGCTGGCGGATGATTCCCTTGATCTCGCCCACGGAGATGGGGTCGACCCCGGCGAAGGGCTCGTCGAGCAGGATGAAGGCGGGCTCCGTGGCCAGGGCCCGAGCGATCTCGACCCGACGACGCTCGCCGCCGGAGAGGCTCATCCCCAGGTTGTCGCGGATATGGGTGACGTGGAACTCCTCGAGGAGCTGCTCGAGGCGGGCGTGGCGCCCCTTGCGGTCGAGGTCCTTGCGGGTCTCGAGGATCGCCAGGATGTTGTCGGCCACCGACAGCTTGCGGAAGATCGACGCCTCCTGGGGCAGGTAGCCGATCCCGGCCCGGGCGCGTTCGTGCATGGCGGCCCGGGACAGGTCCAGGTCGTCAATGGCCACCTCGCCGGCATCGGCGCGTACCAGCCCCACGATCATGTAGAAGGAGGTGGTCTTGCCGGCCCCGTTGGGGCCCAGCAGCCCGACGATGCTGCCCTGGCGGATCGACAGGCTGATGTCCTGCACCACGCGGCGGCGCTTGTAGCTCTTGGCCAGGTGGCGGGCGTGAAGAGTCTTCATGGGCGGCCTTACTGCTCGGGCTGGAGGGTCATGCGGATGCGCTGGCGCCCTTCGACGCCCTCGCCTTCGCTGCGGGCCTGGACCACGCGGCGGTCGAGGAAGTACTCGAGGTAGCCGCCGTCGAAGGTGTCGCCGCCCTGGTGCAGCTCGGCGCGGTCGATCAGCTCCATGCGCCGTTCGGCGACGTGGTAGATGATGGTGCGGCCCCAGCCGCGTACCACCGGCTCTGCCGGGTCGGGCTGCTGCTCCAGGTAGGCGCGCTCGCCGGTGGCGATGGCGCGGGAGAGCTGGCCCTGGGCGTTGCGCTGGATCTCCACCCGGTCGCCGGTCAGGCGCATGCTGCCCTGGCGGATATCCACCTCGCCGGTATAGACGGCGGTGCCGGCGCGGTCGTCCAGGTCGAGCCGGTCGGCCTCCACCTCGACGGGGGCCTCGGCGTCGCGGCTCTGGGCTAGGGTCGGGGCGGCGACCAGCGGCAGCAGCAGGCAGAGCAGCAGGGCGGGCATTCGCTTCATGGCGGGGCGTCCTCTCGTGTCTCGGGCGGGTGGTGGCCGCGCACATTGTCGGTCAGGCGGGCCTGATTGTCATGGAGCCAGGCATCGAAGCGCTCGCCGCTCATGCGCTGGGGGGGCTGTTGCAGCAGGGCCGGGGTGTCGCTCCAGGCATGGCCGCGTTCCGCATCGTAGTGAAGCACCTCGGTATCGAGCCGCCAGCGCTCCTCGGGGGCGTGGAGCCGGGCGCTGCCGGTGAGGGTCAGCGGATTGCCGCCAGGGCCCAGCACGCCGCTGTCGGCCTCGGCGAGCCAGACCCGTCCGGCACGGTCGTAAAGGCGGGCGTCCGGCGCCTCCAGGCGGGTGACGTCGTCATGGGGCGTATGCACCAGGCGCGGGGTATCGAGGCGCTGGTGGGCGAGCCCCTCGGCGTCGAAGCGGGTCAGGCGCGCCCCCTCCAGGAAGAAGTCGGGCTCGCCGGCGGCGTCCCGGGGAACCGCCCCGGGCTCCCGGACGCTGCGGGAGTCGAGCAGCACCAGCACGCCCCCCAGCGCCACCAGCAGCAGGAGGAGCCAGACTCGGAACGACGGCCGCGGCAGCGCCACGGGCTCAGCCGGCCCCGTGGAGGTAGGTGTCGATCACCGCATCCCAGTGGCCCTGGGCCCTGAGCAGGGTGTCGGCGATCTCGCGGGCGGCGCCCTGGCCCCCGCCCTTCACGGTGACCCAGTCGGCGTGCTTCTGGATGTAGTCCGGGGCGTTGGGCACGCTGATGCCCACCCCGGCGCGGCGGATGGCCCCCACGTCGGGCATGTCGTCGCCGCAGTAGGCCACCTGATCGAGCTCCAGGCCGAGGCGGGCGCAGAGGTCGCGCAGCACCGGCAGCTTGCGCTCCACGCCCTGGAAGACGTGCTGGATGCCCAGGGCGGCGGCGCGGCGGCTCACCGTGGGGGAGTCCCGGCCGGTGATCAGCGCCACCTGGATGCCGGCGCGCTTGAGCAGCTTGAGGCCATGGCCGTCCTGGACGTTGAAGGCCTTGATCTCGATGCCGTCGGCCTGGAAGTAGAGCTGGCCGTCGGTCAGCACGCCGTCCACGTCCAGGGCCAGCAGACGAATGCGGCGCAGGCGGTCCAGGAGGTGGGTGTCTTGCAGCGGATGCGAATGGGGCATGGGAACTCCGGTTGAGGTATGGGGCGATTCAGACCACGCCGCTGGTGAGCAGGTCGTGCATGTTCAGGGCGCCCACCGGGCGTCCCTCGTCGTCGACCACGGCCAGGGCGGAGATGCGGTGCTCCTCCATCAGCTTGACCGCCTGGGCGGCGAGCATGTCGGGCGGGACCCGCTTGCCGGGGCGGGTCATCACCTCGTCGACGCTAAGTCCGGAGAGGTCGCTGTGCTGGTCCAGGGTGCGGCGCAGGTCGCCGTCGGTATAGACGCCGGCGAGGCGCCCGTCCGGCGCCACCACGCAGGTGAAGCCGAGCCCCTGGCGGGTGATCTCCAGCAGGGCATCGCGCAGGGGGCTGCCCAGGGGGACGATGGGCAGCCGTGAGCCCTCGTGCATCAGGTCGCGGACGCGCAGCAGCAGGCGCTTGCCGAGGCTGCCGCCGGGGTGAGAGAGGGCGAACTCCTCGGCGGTGAAGCCCCGGGACTCCAGCAGCGCCACGGCCAGGGCATCGCCCAGGGCCAGGGCGGCGGTGGTGGAGGCGGTGGGGGCCAGGTCCAGGGGGCAGGCCTCGCGCTCGACCCCGGCGTCCAGGTGCGCCTCGGCGTGGCGGGCCAGGGTCGAGGCGGGGCGGCCGGTCATGCTGATCAGGGGCACCCCCATGCGCTTGAGCAGCGGCAGCAGGGCGGTCACCTCGGCGGTCTCGCCGGAGTTGGAGAGCGCCAGCACCACGTCGCCGGGGGTGATCATGCCGAGGTCGCCGTGGCTCGCCTCGCCCGGATGCACGAAGAAGGCCGGGGTGCCGGTGCTGGCCAGGGTGGCGGCGATCTTGCCGGCGACGTGGCCGGACTTGCCCATGCCGGTGACCACGACCCGGCCCCGGCAGGCGAGGATCAGCTGGCAGGCGGCGTCGAAGCCGGCATCGAGCCGGGTGATCAAGGCGCCGATGGCCTGCTGCTCGATCTGCAGGGTGCGGCGGGCGCTGTCGCGCAGCGGTGAGGGCTCGATGGCCGAGGAGGTTTCCTGATTCATGGGGGGATTGTTGCCTGTTGTGCGAGTTCACTCAAGAGGCGGCGCCCAGGCTGGTGCTGGCCACCCAGCCCAGATAGCCCAGGTAGCCGGCGAGGAGCAGGGCGCCGGGGAGGCGGCCGATGCGCCCCCGGCGCTGCCAGAGCAGCAGCATGCCCAGCGCCAGGGTGAGCAGCAGCATCACCGGGTAGTCGCGACCCGCGGCGGCGGGGTCGCTGGGCCCTGGGGCCAGCAGGCCCGGGATCGGCAGCACCGCGAGCAGGTTGAAGAGGTTGGAGCCGATCACGTTGCCGATGGCGATGTCGTGGTGGCGCTTCAGGGCGCTGGCCACGCAGGCGGCGAGCTCCGGCAGGCTGGTGCCGATGGCCACCACGGTCAGCCCGATGGCCAGTTCGCTGACGCCCAGCCCCCGGGCCAGCTCGCTGGCGCCCCACACCACGGCCCGGGAGCCCAGCGCCAGCACCAGCAGGGTGGCGGCCAGCCAGGCCAGCGCCCGGGGCAGCGTCATGTCGGGGATCTCGCCGGCGCCGGGGTCGGGGGCATCCGGGGTATCGGCGCGAAACAGCCACCACAGGCTGAAGATCAGCAGCATCAGCAGGAAGAGGGCGTCGAAGCGGCCCAGGACGCCGTTGGCCAGGGCATAGCCGGCCAGCCCCGTGGCGCCCAGCAGCAGGGGCAGCTCCCGGCGGACGATGGAGAAGCGTACCGGGATCGGCACCACCAGGGCGGTCACCCCCAGCACCAGGCCGATATTGGCGATGTTGGAGCCCAGGGCGTTGCCGGTGGCCAGGTCGGGGATGCCGTCCAGGGCCGCCACCACCGAGACCACCATCTCCGGCGCCGAGGTGCCCAGCGCCACCACCGTCATGCCCACCAGCAGGGTGCTCATGCCGGCGCGGTGGGCGGTGGCCGCGGCGGCCCCCACGAAGCGCTCGGCGCTCCACAGCAGCGCCGCCAGGCCCAGCAGCACGACGATCAGCGGAAGCAGCATGGGGTGTCCTCGGTCACGGAGCGGGGAGGCGCATTAAACGCGCTCGCCCCGCCGGGTGCAAGGCGAGTGGCGTGCCGCGGGGCAGTTAGGATACGATGTTCGATAATTTCTCACCCCCCCTGTTGTTGACGTTGAAGAGGGTTGACCAGCCGATGAGTGACACTCCCTTCGTGGTGGTGGAGGACCTGCATTTCTCGCGGGGTGACAAGGAGATCTTCCGCGGCGTTGATCTCACCATCCAGCGCGGCAGGATCACCGCCATCATGGGACCCAGCGGCACCGGCAAGACGACGCTGCTCAAGCTGATCGGCGGGCAGCTCTCGCCCGATGCCGGCCGCGTGCTGATCGACGGCGAGGACGTGCATCGCCAGTCGCGGCGCGCGCTGTTCGCCATGCGCCGGCGCATGGGCATGCTGTTCCAGAGCGGGGCGCTCTTCTCGGACCTGAGCGTGTTCGAGAATGTCGCCTTTCCGCTGCGCGTCCATACCGACCTGCCCCAGGCGATGATCCGCGACCTGGTGCTGATGAAGCTCGAGGCGGTGGGGTTGCGGGGCGCCCGTTCGCTGATGCCCTCGGAGCTCTCCGGCGGCATGGCGCGGCGGGTCGCCCTGGCCCGGGCCATGGCCCTGGACCCGGAGCTGATCCTCTACGACGAGCCCTTCGTGGGGCAGGACCCCATCTCCATGGGGGTGCTGGTGCAGCTGATCAAGCGGCTCAACGAGGCGCTGGGGCTCACCTCCATCGTGGTCTCCCACGACATCAAGGAGACCCTGACCATCGCCGACTACGTCTACGTGATCGCCGACGGCGAGGTGATGGCCCACGGCACGCCGCAGAGCCTCGACGTGGACCAGGATCCGCGGGTGAGCCAGTTCGTCCACGGCGAGCCCGACGGCCCGGTGCCCTTTCACTATCCGGCGGTGGACTTCACCACCGATATCCTCAATGCGGGAGGCGGACGATGATCTCACGCATCGCGCACCTGGGGCGTCGGGGCTGCGAGCTGCTCGAGGCCCTCGGCCGGGCCGGCATCTTCATGGCTCAGTCGGCCATCGGGGTGCCGAGCCGCGAGGGCTGGTATCTCTGGCTGCGGCAGATGCACTTCGTGGGCGTGCTCTCCCTGGCCATCGTGCTGGTCTCGGGGCTGTTCATCGGCATGGTGCTGGCGCTGCAGGGCTACACCATCCTGGTGGACTTCGGCGCCGAGCAGGCGCTGGGCCAGATGGTGGCGCTGTCGCTGCTGCGCGAGCTGGCCCCGGTGGTGGCGGCGCTGCTCTTCGCCGGCCGCGCCGGCTCGGCGCTGACCGCCGAGATCGGCCTGATGAAGGCCACCGAGCAGCTCACCAGCATGGAGATGATCGGCGTCGACCCGCTGCGGCGGGTGGTGGCCCCGCGCCTCTGGGCCGGCTTCGTGGCGCTGCCGCTGCTGACCATCGGCTTCAGCGTGGTGGGGGTCTACGGCGGCTACCTGGTGGGGGTGGAGTGGCTCGGCGTCTTCGAGGGCTCCTACTGGGGCAACATGCAGGCCAGCGTCGACTTCGTCGGCGATATCGGCAACGGCATGGTCAAGAGCCTGGTGTTTGCGGTGGTGGTGACCTGGATCGCGGTGTTCCAGGGCTACGACCTGGTGCCCACCTCGGAGGGGATCTCCCGAGCCACCACGCGCACCGTGGTCTACTCCTCCCTGGCGGTGCTTGGCCTCGATTTCGTGCTGACCGCCATGATGTTCGGCGGCCTCTCCTGACCCGGAGAGATGCCCGCAAGCCTTGATGTTCGGAGAGAAATGATGAAGCGCAGCAAGATGATGGAGCTGGGGGTGGGGCTGTTCATGCTCGCCGGCATCCTCGGCCTGGTGTTCCTCGGCCTGCGGGTCAGCGGCCTGACCTTCCAGGCGTCGGGGGACACCTTCCGGCTGGAGGCCAACTTCGCCAATATCGGCGGCCTCAAGCCCCGGGCGCGGGTCACCATGGCCGGCGTCACCGTGGGCCGTGTCTCGGCCATCGAGCTGGACACCGACTGGTACGACGCCCGGGTGATCCTGGAGCTCGACGGCGACCTGGAGGGCAGGCTCTCCCGGGATACCACCGCCGCGATCCTCACCGCCGGGCTGCTCGGCGAGCAGTACATCGGCATCACGGTGGGCGGCGACCCGGAGACCCTGGCCGACGGTGACACCATCCGCGACACCCAGTCGGCGGTGGTGCTGGAAGAACTCATCCAGCAGTTCCTGTCCAACATGATCAGCGACTGATGCCGGTCCGGCATCGCTTTCTGCCACGCTCATTCAAGGAGGCGCCTTCCATGAATACCCCGACCCTTCCGCTCCGCTCGCTGCTGCTCGGCCTGCTGCTGGCGCTGCTGGCCCTGCCGGCCAGTGCGGCCCCCGAGCGCACCCCGGAGCAGGTGATCCGCCACAGCGTCGAGACCCTGACCGGCCAGATCGAGGGGCGTCGCGACTACTTCGCCGAGAACCTCGACGAGCTCAAGGCGCTGGTGGACGACAGCCTCGACGACATCGCCGACTTCCGCTACATCGGCGCCAGCGTCATGGGGCGCTACTTCCAGAACGCCACCCCCCAGCAGCGCTCGCGCTTTGCCGACACCTTCCGCCAGACCCTGATCGACACCTATACCCGGGGGCTGGTGACCTTCGACTACCGGGAGCTGCGCGTGCTCGACACCCAGCGTCCCCAGCGCCACGAGGACCAGGCCAGCGTCGACATGGAGGTGGTCGCCACCAACGGCCAGGTCTACCCGGTCAGCTACTCCCTGCGCCTCTCCGGCAACGAGTGGCGGGTGGTCAACGTCATCGTCAACGGCATCAACCTGGGCCTGACCTTCCGTAACCAGTTCGACCAGGCCATGCGCGACCAGGGTCGCGACTACGACGCCGTGATCGACAACTGGGCGCCGGAGCTCGCCGTGGAGGAGCTGGAGGAGGGCGGCAGCGCATGACGCGACTGCTGGAGAGCCCTCGCCTGCGCCTGGAGGCGGAATCCGGTGCGCTGAGGGTCGAGGGCCAGGTGGGCTTCGAGGCCGCCGCGGCCCTGGCCGAGGCGGGGCGCGACTGGCTCGCCGGGCAGCCGGCGGGTAGCCGGATCGACTTCGATCTCACCGGCGTGGCCGACGCCAGCAGTGCGGTCTTGAGCGTGCTGCTCGAGTGGGTCCGGGCCGCCCGGGCCGCCGGCCTCACCCTCGAGGCCGTGCGGCTGTCCCCGGCGCTGCGGCGCCTCACCGACCTGGCCGGCCTCGAGCGCCTGCTGCCCCTGGAGGGGCCCCCTGCCTGAGCCGCGGCTGCCACCATCGCCAAGCGCCGCGCTTTTCATTACCATGGGACATCCCCGTTTCGTGCCATCGGCCGCGCCGCGCCCGGTGGCCTCACCGTTTTCTGCATCACAGGAGTGCCGCATCATGCACCCCAGCGACGTCAAGGCGCTGCTCGAGTCCCGCATCGAAGGCTGCGAGTTCCATATTCAGGGCGAAGGCTGCAACTTCCAGGTGGTGGCCGTGGGTGAGACCTTCGAGGGGCTCTCTCCGGTCAAGCGTCAGCAGCTGATCTACGGCGCCCTCTCCGAGGAGATCGCCAGCGGTGCCCTGCACGCGGTAAGCATCAAGACCTACACCCCGGCGCAGTGGGAAAGCGCGCCGGAGAACGCCGGCGCCTGATAACGAGCCCCCATGGACAAGTTGATCATCACCGGCAACGGGCCGGTTGACGGTGAGGTGTGGGCCAGCGGTGCCAAGAACGCCGCCCTGCCGATCCTCTGTGCCACCCTGCTGGGCGACGAGCCGGTGACCATCGGCAACCTGCCGCATCTGCAGGACATCACCACCACCCTGGAGCTGCTCGGCCACCTCGGCGTCGAGCCGGTGATGGGCGAGAAGATGACCATCCAGCTCGACGGCGCCCAGGTGAAGCACTGCGACGCCCCCTACGAGCTGGTCAAGAAGATGCGCGCCTCCATCCTGGTGCTGGGGCCGCTGCTGGCCCACTTCGGCCACGCCGACGTCTCCCTGCCCGGTGGCTGCGCCATCGGCTCGCGTCCGGTGGACCTGCACCTGCGCGGCCTCGAGGCCATGGGCGCCGATATCCGCGTCGAGGGCGGCTATATCCGCGCCCGGGTCGACGGTCGCCTGAAGGGGGCCACCATCTTCTTCGACACGGTCACCGTCACCGGCACCGAGAACCTGCTGATGGCGGCGACCCTGGCCGACGGCACCACGGTGCTGGAGAATGCCGCCCGGGAGCCGGAGGTGGTCGACCTGGCCGAGTGCCTGATCAAGATGGGGGCGAAGATCCGCGGCCACGGCAGCGACACCATCACCGTCGAGGGCGTCGAACGCCTCCACGGCGCCTACCACGACGTCATGCCCGACCGCATCGAGACCGGCACCTTCCTGGTGGCCGCGGCGCTCTCCCGGGGGCGCGTCAGGGTGCGTCGCACCCGGGCCGACATCCTCGAGGCGGTGCTCGCCAAGCTGGAGGAGGCCGGCGCCGAGATCACCAGCGGCGATGACTGGATCGCGCTCGACATGCACGGCAAGCGCCCGCGGCCGGTGAATATCCGCACCGCTCCCTATCCGGCCTTTCCCACCGACATGCAGGCGCAGTTCGTGGCCATGAACGCCGTGGCCGATGGCACCTCCCGGGTGGTGGAGACCATCTTCGAGAACCGCTTCATGCACGTCCAGGAGCTCAATCGCATGGGCGCCAGGATCGCCCTGGAGGGCAATACCGCGGTGATCGAGGGGGTCGAGCGGCTCTCCGGCGCCCCGGTGATGGCCACCGACCTGCGCGCCTCGGCGTCGCTGGTCATCGCGGCGATGATGGCGGAGGGCGAGACCCGGGTCGATCGCATCTACCATATCGATCGCGGCTACGAGTGCATCGAGGAGAAGCTGCAGCTGCTGGGCGCGCAGATCCGTCGCGTGCCGGGCTGACCGGCACCCCCTGACCAAGGCGAGAGCATGAGCAAACAACTGATCCTGGCCCTCTCCAAGGGCCGCATACTCGACGAAACGCTGCCGCTGCTGGCCGATGCCGGCATCACCCCGGCGGAGGATCTCGGCAAGAGCCGCAAGCTCTTGTTCGACACCAACCTGCCTGACGTCAAGCTGGTGGTGATTCGCGCCACCGACGTGCCCACCTATGTGCAGCTGGGCGCCGCGGATCTCGGCGTGGCGGGTAAGGACGTGCTGCTCGAGCACGGCGCCGAGGGGCTCTATGAGCCCCTGGATCTGGAGATCGCCCGCTGCAAGCTGATGACCGCGGGCATCACCGGGGCGGAGCCGGCCCGGGCGAGGCGCCGGGTCGCCACCAAGTTCGTCGGCGTGGCGCGCCGCTGGTACGCCGAGCAGGGTATCCAGGCCGAGGTGATCAAGCTCTATGGCGCCATGGAGCTGGCCCCGCTGATGAACCTGGCCGATGAGATCGTCGACATCGTCGATACCGGCAACACCCTGCGCGCCAACGGCATGGAGCCCCGGGAGCTGATCGCGGAGGTCTCCACCCGGCTGGTGGTCAACAAGGCCGCCATGACCATGAAGCATGCCCGGATCAAGCCGCTGCTGGAGCGCCTCGAGGCCGCCGTGGCGGCGCGTCGCGAGCCCGCCTCGGCCTGAGGCGACCGCGCCGATAGCGGTTCACTCTCGATGCCATAGGGGCCCGCGGCTTGTTTGCGGCCCCGTGGCGCGGCACAGTCTTCACGGATTCCCGTAATGGATGCCCACATGACCGACTCCCCCGTTTCCTCCGGCATTGCCCGGCTTGCCACCCGCGATGCCGACTTCGAGGCGCGCCTCTCCTCCCTGCTGGCCTGGGACGGCGTTTCCGACGCCGCGGTCCAGGCGCGGGTCGAGGAGATCCTCGCCGCGGTGCGTACCCGCGGTGACGCCGCCCTGATCGAGGCCAGCAACCGCTTCGACCGCCTTTCCGTGTCGAGCATGGCCGAGCTGACCCTGACCGCGCCGCGGCTGCGCCAGGCCTATGACGGCCTGCCCGCCGAGCAGCGCGAGGCGCTGGCCCAGGCCGCCGAGCGGATCCGCCTCTACCACGAGCGCCAGCGGCCGGAGTCCTGGCACTACACCGAGGCCGACGGCACCGTGCTGGGTCAGCAGGTCACCGCCCTGGATCGCGCCGGCATCTACGTTCCGGGGGGCAAGGCGGCCTACCCCTCCTCGGTGCTGATGAACGCCATTCCCGCCCACGTGGCCGGGGTGCGCGAGATCATCATGGTGGTGCCGACCCCTGACGGCGTGCTCAACGAGCTGGTGCTGGCCGCGGCCCACCTGGCCGGGGTGGACCGGGTGTTCACCGTGGGCGGCGCCCAGGCGGTGGCGGCCCTGGCCTATGGCACCGAGACGGTGCCCCGGGTCGACAAGATCGTCGGGCCCGGCAACATCTACGTGGCCACCGCCAAGCGGGCGGTGTTCGGCCAGGTGGGGATCGACATGATCGCCGGCCCCTCGGAGATCCTGGTGGTCTCCGACGGCGGCACCGACCCGGAGTGGCTGGCCATGGACCTCTTCTCCCAGGCGGAGCACGATGAGGATGCCCAGGCGATCCTGGTGAGCTGGGATGCCGAGCACCTCGATGCCGTGGAGGCCGCCATCGATCGCCTGCTGCCGACCCTGGAGCGCCACGAGATCGTGCGCGAGTCCCTGGCCCGTCGCGGCGCCCTGATCGAGTGCGCCAGCCGGGAGGAGGCGGTGGCGCTGATCAACCGCATCGCCCCCGAGCACCTGGAGCTCTCGGTGGCCAACCCCGAGGGGTGGCTACCGGAGATCCGCCACGCCGGGGCCATCTTCATGGGCCGCTACACCGCCGAGGCCCTGGGCGACTACTGCGCCGGCCCCAACCATGTGCTGCCCACCTCGGGCACCGCGCGCTTCTCCTCGCCGCTGGGGGTCTACGACTTCCAGAAGCGCTCCTCGATCATCCACTGCTCCCCGGACGGCGCTTCCGAGCTCGGCAAGGTGGCCGCCGTGCTGGCGCGCGGGGAGTCACTGACCGCCCACGCCCGCAGCGCCGAGTATCGCATCAAGGAGTGACCCGGCCCGTCCGGTGCGACCCCCTGAACGCAATGGCCCCGCCGACCGGCGGGGCCATTGCGTTGGCAGGTGGGGGGGAGGCTACTCCGGCCGGCGCAGCGCCGGGGCCGGGCGTTCGCCCACTTCCAGGGTGATCTCGAGGGTCTCGCCGCCGCGCACCAGGGTCAGGGGCAGGGACTCGCCGGGCGCCACCGCCGCGATATCGGCCATGGTCATGCGCGCGTCGAGTACCGGGCGCTGACCCACGGCCAGCAGGACGTCGCCGGGCTGGAGGCCGGCCTGGTCGGCGGGGCCGCCGGGGACCACGCCGGCGATGATCACGCCGCGGGGGGCCTGTAGCCCGAAGGAGGCGGCCAGTTCGGGGTTGAGCTCCTGGGCCTCCACCCCGAGCCAGCCGCGGATCACCCGGCCCTGGGTCACCAGCTCCTCGAGGATGTTGGCGGCCAGGTTGGCGGGAATGGCGAAGCCGATGCCCTGGGAGCCCCCGGAGCGCGAGAAGATGGCGGTGTTGATGCCCACCAGGGCGCCCTCGGCGTTGACCAGGGCGCCCCCCGAGTTGCCGGGGTTGATGGCGGCGTCGGTCTGGATGAAGTCCTCGTAGGCGTTGAGCCCCAGGTGGCTGCGGCCGGTGGCGCTGATGATGCCCATGGTGACGGTCTGGCCGACCCCGAAGGGGTTGCCGATGGCCAGGGAGACATCGCCGATGGCCACCTCGGTGGAGTCCGCCAGCTCGATGACCGGCAGCTCGTCGAGGTCGATGCGCAGCACGGCGAGATCGCTCTCCGGGTCGGTGCCGATCACCTCGGCGAGGGTCTCCCGGCCGTCGCGCAGCGCCACCTGGATCTGGTCGGCGCCGCCGATCACGTGGTGGTTGGTCAGCACATAGCCATCCTCGCTGACGATGACCCCCGAGCCGAGGCTCGAGAGCATGCGCTGCCGCGCCGGGACGTCGTCGCCGAAGAACTGGCGGAAGAAGGGGTCCGACATCAGCGGGTGCTGGTCGCGCTCCACGACCCGGGAGGAGTAGATGTTGACCACCGCCGGCGCGGCCTTCTCCACGGCATCGGCGTAGCTGACCGGGCCCTGCTCGCGGCTGAGCGGTGCCGCCTGGCGCAGCTCGGGCGCGGGGCGGGGGTCGGCCTCGCGGGGGGGCTCTACCCGGGGGGAGATGGACAGCGGTGGCTGGCCTCCCGCGGCGGGGCCGGAGGGCGGCGGCGTCGGATCCGCCTGGCGGCCGGTGAGCTGGGGAAAGGCGTTGAGCAGCACAACGGCAAGCAGCACGCCGATGGTGATCGGCAGCAGGTAGGGCGTCAGCGAGCGCAGGTGGCGAAACATGCGGGTAGGCGTCCTTGTGGGAGCGGTCGCGGGGGAGGGGGCCCGCCAGTACAATGGCGCAATTGTAACATTCTCAACCGTCTCACGTAGGGAGAAGCCCATGATCCATCGCGATGCGCTGGTGGCCGCCTGTGACCGCGAGCTCGCCGTCGAGCGTTTCCGGGACTACACCATCAACGGCCTGCAGGTCGAGGGGCGCGACGGGGTGCGTCGGGTGCTGAGCGGGGTCACCGCCAGCCAGGCGCTGCTGGACGAGGCCGTGGCCTGGGAGGCCGACCTGGTGCTGGTCCACCACGGCTACTTCTGGAAGAACGAGCCGGTGGCGATCACCGGCATGAAGCGCCGGCGGATCCAGGCCCTGCTGGCCCACGAGATCAACCTGCTGGCCTATCACCTGCCCCTGGATGCCCATGCCACCCTGGGCAACAACGCCGAGCTGGGGCGGCGTCTCGGCTTCGCCGTGGAGGGGTGCGCCGACGGGGAGCTCGGCGAGGGGCTGCTGTGGCTGGGGGCGCCGGCGGCGGGGCTGGACGCCCGGGGCCTGGCCGATCATGTGGGTCGGGTGCTCGCCCGGGAGCCCCTGCTGGTGGAGGCGCCCGGCGGTGGCGAGATCCGGCGAGTGGCCTGGTGCACCGGCGGCGCCCAGGACATGATCGCCGCGGCCCGGGAGGCCGGTGCCGACGCCTTCATCTCCGGGGAGATCTCGGAGCGCACCACCCACCTGGCCCGGGAGCTCGGCATCCACTACCTGGCGGCGGGGCACCACGCCACCGAGCGCTACGGCGTCCAGGCGCTGGGGGAGTGGCTGGCCGGGCAGTTCGACATCGAGCACCGCTTCGTGGATATCGACAACCCGGCCTGAGGTGCTGCCAAACGACCGCGCCCCGGGGCGGGTGCCGGGGCGCGGATGCTTCGGGCTGCGGCGGCGTCAGTAGCGGGGCGGCTGAGGCGCCTTGGCGTCCTCGTCGTCCTTGAGGCCGAAATCCTCCGAGAGGGTGCCGCCGGTGCCGTCGGCATAGTCCCGTGGCGTTGCCGGCTCCTCGCTCTCCTCGATCGCGAGGTCGCTGCCGGCTTCCAGGCCGGCGTGCGGGGTTGCCTTGCCGCCCAGGCGGCTGGCGTCCCGGGCGAGGCGGCTGGCCAGCGCCTCGCCGTCACGCTGCAGGGCGGTCACCAGGCGGGAGACCTCGCCGAGGTGCTCGTCCACGCCATCGCGCAGCGCCGCCAGTTCGCGGTCGCGCTCGGCCAGGCGCTGGCGCAGCTTCTGCAGGCTCGCCGCGCTGGCGTTGAGAAGGTGGTAGCCCAGGGCGCCGAGCCCGATGCCGGCGAACAGGCAGGCGATGGCCAGAATCCAGTTGATCTTGCTTGCGTCCACGTCGGTCTCCCTGCGGCGGTGGATCGGCCCGCTCCGGTGCGGGCCCGTTCCGGGTGCTTCCCGGGGGCCCATTATAGGGCCGAGCCGCAGCGGCGGGTCAACGCGGGGGCAGGGCGTCGCGGCGTCGGATCGGTGCGGTGGCGGTGCGTGGAGCGGTGCGGGGGCGTATAATGCCGGCCACCTTCAGCCGAGACGGTTAGCTATTGCATGAGTGCCACGCCGACATCGACCGAGTCCCGAGACGCTCGCCCGACGCCCACGGAGCGCTACCGTGCCGACCTCGAGCGAGACGATTTCCAGTACGACCCTGCCCAGGAACAGGCCGTTGCTCACCTGCAGCGGCTCTTCGATGAGCTGATGGCGGCCCCCCGGCGGCGCCCGCGGGCCCTGCCGCCCCAGGGGCGGCTGGCCACCCGCATGGCCGGCCTGTTCGGCAAGCGCAGGCGCGACGAGCAGGACGCCGAGCCGGTGCTGCCCGCGGTGAGGGGGCTCTACTTCTGGGGCGGCGTCGGGCGCGGCAAGACCTACCTGGTGGACGCCTTCTACGAGTCGCTGCCCTTCCCGGAGAAGATGCGCACCCACTTCCACCGCTTCATGCAGCGGGTGCACAACGAGCTGACCCACTACAAGGGGGAGAGGGATCCCCTCAAGCTGATCGCCGCCAAGTTCGCCGACGAGGCCCGGGTGATCTGCTTCGACGAGTTCTTCGTCAAGGACATCACCGACGCCATGATCCTGGCCAACCTGCTCGAGGCGCTCTTCGAGCATGGCGTGGTGCTGGTGGCCACCTCCAATATCGTGCCCGACGAGCTCTACAAGGATGGCCTGCAGCGGGCGCGCTTCCTGCCCGCCATCGACCTGCTCAACCGCCATTGCGAGGTGGTCAATGTCGATTCGGGCATCGACTACCGGCTGCGCGCCCTGGAGCGGGCGGAGATCTTCCACGCCCCCCTGGACGAGGCCGCCGAGGTGGAGCTGGCCCGCAGCTTCCGGGAGATCGCCGGCCACGAGGGGGAGGTCGACGCCGCCATCGAGGTCAACCATCGCGTGCTGCGCGCCCGGCGCCTGCACGATGACGTGGTGTGGTTCGAGTTCCGGGAGCTGTGCGACGGGCCGCGCAGCCAGAACGACTATATCGAGCTGGCCCGGGAGTTCCACAGCGTGCTGGTCTCCAATGTCACCCGCATGAGCGGTGCCACGGATGACCAGGCGCGGCGCTTCATCAACATGGTCGACGAGTTCTACGACCGCGGGGTCAAGCTGCTGATGTCCGCCGAGGTGCCGGCGGAGGCGCTCTATGCGGATGGCCGCCTGGAGTTCGAGTTCCAGCGCACCCTGTCGCGGCTCCAGGAGATGCAGTCCCACGAGTACCTGGCGCTGCCCCACAAGCCCTGAACGGCATTGCGCGTCCTGCACCTTCTCGTGTAGAATTCGCGCGCTCTACTCGTTGTCGTCGGCGTCTGCGTCGTCGGCAACCAAGAAGAATAGGGATGGTTCCATGCCGGCCGCGCCGGCGGCAGAACCCAACACACTTGATTGGTGAGATTCCATGAAGACGTTCACTGCCAAACCGCAGACCGTCCAGCGCGACTGGTACGTCGTCGACGCCACGGACAAGACGCTCGGCCGCCTGGCCACCGAAATCGCTCGTCGCCTGCGCGGCAAGCACAAGCCGGAGTTCACCCCGCATGTCGATACCGGCGACTACATCGTCGTGATCAATGCCGAGAAGGTGAAGGTCACCGGCAACAAGGCCAAGGCCAAGACCTACTACCGTCACACCGGCTACCCCGGTGGCCTGCGCTCCATGACCTTCGACAAGCTGATCGAGCATGCGCCGGAGCGCATCATCGAGGGCGCGGTCAAGGGCATGCTGCCCAAGGGTCCGATGGGCCGCACCATGTATTCCAAGCTCAAGGTCTATGCCGGTGCCGAGCATCCGCACGCCGCCCAGCAGCCGCAAGAACTGAACATCTGAGGGAGTCTTCGCCATGACACAGCAGTATTACGGTACCGGGCGCCGCAAGACCTCTACCGCCCGCGTCTTCCTGAAGCCGGGCACCGGCAAGATCACCGTCAACAGCCGTGAGCTGGACCAGTACTTCGGTCGCGTCACCGGCCGCATGGTGGTTCGTCAGCCCCTCGAGCTGACCGACACCCTGAACCAGTTCGATGTCTTCGTCACCGTCAAGGGCGGCGGCGGTTCGGCCCAGGCCGGCGCCATCCGTCACGGCATCACCCGTGCCCTGATGGAGTACAACGAGGAGCTCCGTGGCCAGCTGCGTGAAGCCGGCTACGTGACCCGCGACGCCCGTAAGGTCGAGCGGAAGAAGGTCGGTCTGCGCAAGGCGCGTCGTCGCCCGCAGTTCTCCAAGCGTTAAGCGCCGCCTACTGCGCCGCAAACGCCTCGCCCGAGTCTATGGCTCGGGCGTTTTTGTTTCTGAAATCAAGATGTTGGAAAGCGCCTTCCACCTTCGTCATGGACAGTCGTCCTTGTATGGTGGGGCACATTTTCTTACTATAGAGCGCATTTGGTATCCGTGGTTGCGGGGGGCTGGGCCGCTCGTGATGGATCAACGGGTAAGCTGATGGGAGAAACCTTGAAATGGCAGATAACGGCGTAAACAAGGGTCGGCGCCGTTTCCTCGTAGGTGCCACCACCGTCGTGGGTGCGGTGGGTGCCGTCGGGGTAGCGGTCCCCTTTGTGGCTTCCTGGCAGCCTAGTGCCAGGGCGAGAGCGGCGGGTGCGCCCGTGCAGGCTGACGTCTCCAAGCTCGAACCTGGGCAGCGCATGACCGTCGAGTGGCGGGGGCGTCCTGTCTGGATCATCAACCGCACGGCGGAGATGGTCGAGCGTACCGAAGGCTTCGATGCCTCGCGGCTGGCGGATCCCGACTCCGCCGTCGAGCAGCAGCCCGGCTACATCTCCGGCCCCCTGCGCTCCATTCGCCCCGAGATCGGCGTGCTGATCGGCATCTGTACCCACCTGGGCTGCTCGCCGCTCTATCGCCCCGAGCCCGACGCGGTGGACATGAGCGACTGGCCCGGCGGCTTCTTCTGCCCCTGCCACGGCTCCTACTTCGATCTGGCGGGTCGCGTGTTCCGCAACGTACCGGCGCCCACCAACCTGGAGGTCCCGCCGTACCGCTTCGAGACCGACGACATCATCATTGTCGGTGAAGACGAGGAGACTGCCTGATGGCTAACCCGAACAAGGCGATGGCGGAAAAGGGACTCATGCGCTGGGTGGATGAGCGTTTCCCCGCCACGCAGATGTGGCAGGATCACCTGTCAAAGTACTACGCCCCCAAGAACTTCAACTTCTGGTACTTCTTCGGCTCGCTGGCGCTGCTGGTGCTGGTCAACCAGATCCTCACCGGCGTCTGGCTCACCATGAGCTACAACCCCTCCGCCGAGGGCGCCTTCGCTTCCGTCGAGTACATCATGCGCGACGTGGAGTACGGCTGGCTGATTCGCTACATGCACTCCACCGGTGCGACGGCCTTCTTCGTGGTCATCTACCTGCACATGTTCCGCGGCCTGCTCTACGGCTCCTACAAGGCGCCGCGCGAGCTGGTGTGGATCTTCGGCATGGCCATCTACCTGGCGCTGATGGCCGAGGCCTTCATGGGCTACCTGCTGCCCTGGGGCCAGATGTCCTACTGGGGCGCCCAGGTGATCATCTCGCTGTTCTCGGCGATTCCGGTCATCGGTCCCGACCTGACCCAGTGGATCCGCGGTGACTTCCTGATCTCCGGCATCACCCTGAACCGCTTCTTCGCCCTGCACGTGGTGGCGCTGCCCATCGTGATCCTGGCCCTGGTGGTGCTGCACATCATCGCCCTCCACGAGGTCGGCTCCAACAACCCCGACGGCATCGACATCAAGCAGAAGAAGGACGAGACCGGCAAGCCCCTGGACGGCATCCCCTTCCACCCGTACTACACGGTGAAGGACATCGTCGGCGTGGCCGTGTTCCTGTTCGTCTTCGCGGCGGTGATCTTCTACTTCCCCGAGGGCGGCGGCTACTTCCTGGAGCGGCCCAACTTCGAGCCGGCGAACCCCATGGTGACCCCGGACCATATCGCGCCGGTGTGGTACTTCACGCCCTTCTACGCGATCCTGCGGGCCATCACCTTCAACCTGTTCGGCCTCGACGCCAAGTTCCTCGGCGTGGTGTTCATGGGCGCGGCCATCGCGGTGCTCTTCGTGCTGCCCTGGCTCGACCGCAGCCCGGTGCGCTCCATGCGCTACAAGGGCTGGATGTCCAAGGTGATGCTGGTGCTGTTCGCCATCAGCTTCGTGATCCTGGGTATCCTGGGTGCCCTGCCGGCCACGCCGGTCCGCACCGCGGTGGCGCAGCTGTGCACCGCCCTGTACTTCGCCTTCTTCCTGCTGATGCCGATCTACACCAAGCTGGAGAAGACCAAACCCGTTCCGGAGAGGGTGACTGGCTAATGAAAAAGCAACTCTTCGCACTGCTCTTCGCGCTGGTGCCCTTCACGGCCATGGCAGCGCCGGCAGCAGATGTGCCCTACTCGATGACGCCGGACCTCAACGACCAGGCGTCCCTGCAGCGGGGCATGCAGCTCTACACCAACTACTGCATGAGCTGCCACTCCCTGGAGCATCATCGTTTCGCGCGTTCCGCCGAGGACCTGGGCATGCCCCAGGACCTGGTGGAGCAGAACCTGATCTTCTCCAGCGAGCTGGCCTTCAACGACCAGATGCACTCCGCCATGACCCGTGAGGACGGGGCCAACTGGTTCGGCGCCGCGGCGCCGGACCTGACCCTGCACGGTCGTCTGCGCGGTGGGGACTGGATCTACTCCTACCTGCTGACCTTCTACCGCGATCCGAGTCGCGATACTGGGGTCAACAACGCCGTCTTCGACATGGTGGCGATGCCCAACGTCCTGGAGCCCCTGCAGGGCGTGCAGGAGCGGGTGTGCAGCGAGAGCGACCGTCCCATCGAGGGGGCCGAGCTCGACCCGCTCACCGGCAAGTACCAGTCCTGCGACATCCTGCAGGTGACTCGCCCCGGCAGCATGGAGCCGGACGAGTTCGAGGAGGCCGTCTACGACCTGACCAACTTCCTGGTCTATGTCGGCGAGCCCTCCAAGCTGCAGGCCCAGGCCCTGGCGCCCAAGGTGTTGCTCTTCATCTTCATCTTCGGTGTCATCGCCTACCTGCTGAAGCGCGAGTACTGGCGCGACATCCACTGATCCACGCCTGAGTGGAGAGGTGCGGGGGCGCATGGCCAATGGGCCATGCGCCCCCAGTGGTTTGGAGACAGTGGGTTGGGGGAGTGCACCGCCGCCTCGTGGTGCGTCCCGTCGTGTTATCATTGCCGTTCGAATTGATGCGAGGATTCTTTCATGGGTGTAGTGGCCAAGCGGTCGTCGATGACCTTCTACTCGGGTGGTGGAGATCACTTCAGCCATCGCGTACGGATCGTGCTCGCCGAGAAGGGCGTGGCGGTGGACATCGTCGAGGTCACCGACGAGCAGCAGCCCGAGGAGCTCGCCGACCTCAACCCCTACAACAGCGTGCCGACGCTGCTGGATCGCGAGCTGGTGCTCTACGAGTCCAAGGTGATGATGGAGTACCTGGACGAGCGCTTCCCGCATCCGCCACTGCTGCCGGTCTATCCCGTGGCCCGTGCCCAGAGCCGGCTGTGGATGCACCGCATCGAGCGCGAATGGTGCCCGCTGGTGGAGCAGGTGGAGAAGGGCACCAAGAAGGAGGCCGACAAGGCGCGCAAGGAGCTGCGCGAGAGCCTGATCGGCATCTCGCCGATCTTCGAGGACATGCCCTACTTCATGAGCGAGGAGTTCACCCTGGTGGACTGCTGCCTGGCTCCCATCCTCTGGCGCCTGCCGGCGCTGGGCATCGAGCTGCCGGAAAAGCAGGTCAAGCCCCTGCTCGGCTACATGGAGCGGATCTTCGACCGTGAAGGCTTCAAGACCTCGCTGAGCGAGACCGAGCGCGAGATGCGCAGCTGATGAATACACCGCCCCCGGCTTCCGGGGGCAGCAACCGGAGGGCCTGACGATGTCATCCAGTCGCCCCTACTCGAGTCGCCCCTACCTGGCCAGGGCCCTGTACCAGTGGCTGCTGGACAACGACCTGACGCCCTATATCGTCGTCGATGCCGAGCAGCCCGGCGTGGAGGTGCCCAGGCAGTTCGTGCAGAACGGCCAGATCGTGCTCAACCTTTCGCCCGGTGCGGTGCGAGACCTCTTCATGGAGAACGAGGCGCTGGGCTTCTCCGCCCGCTTCGGCGGCCAGCCCATGCAGGTGATGGTGCCAAGCTCGGCGCTGGTGGCCATCTATGCCCGGGAGAACGGTGTCGGCATGGTCTTCGGCCATGAGCCGGTGCTGGCCGCGGAAGCGCCCGAGGAGAAGGGCCCCGGCCTCTCCAGCGTCGACGGCGAGCCCGAGGCCGGCGAGCGCGAGGAGGAGGGCGCGTCCCCGCAGGGCGAGACGCCGCCCCGCAAGGGCAAGCCGTCGCTGCGGGTCATCAAGTAGCGCTGCCGACAGGCAGAACGCAGAGCGGCAGGCCAGTGGCCTGCCGCTCTGCGTTTGCGGGGCGGGAAGGGCGGTGCCTCAGTCCATGTAGTCGAACACCTTGACGATGCGCTGCATGCCGCCGACGGCGGATACCGCCTCGACGATGCGGTCCGCCTCGGCGCGGGTGACGATGCCCATCAGGTAGACGGTGCCGTTCTCGGAGATGACCCGGAGGCGGCCGGAGTCGATGCGGTCGTTGGCGGCCAGGTTGGTGCGGATGCGGGTGTTGAGCCAGGAGTCGGCGAGGCGCTGGCTGGCCGGCAGGTTGGCGGCGATGGCCAGCTCGTTATGCACCTCGCGCACGTTGCGCACCTCCCGGGCGACCTCGCTGGCGCTCTCCTTGAGCTCCTGGCTGGGCACCTGGCCGGTGAGCAGCACCACACCGTTGTAGGCGTCGACGTTGATGCGGGCGTCGCCCAGGCGGGCATCGGTGCGGCGCAGGTTGTGGCTGATCTTGGTCTCGATGTTCTGATCCTCGACCTGGGTGCCGACGGTGCGCTTGCCGTAGTTCTCGTCGATGGTGCCCTGGTGGGTGACGCCGGTGACGGTGGTGCAGCCGGCCAGCCCGAGGGCGGCGGCCAGCAGCAGGGAGGTGAGCAGGGGCTTGCGGTTCATGGGGATCACTCGCTTGTGCCGAAGAGTTGTTCGTCGATCAGGTCGCAGAGGCAGTGGATCACCAGCAGGTGAACCTCCTGGATGCGCGCCGTGGAGGTGGCCGGCACCCGGATCTCGCAGTCGTCCTGGCCGAGCAGGGAGGCCATGTTGCCGCCGTCCCGGCCGGTCAGAGCCACCACCGTCATGTCGCGGTCGTGGGCGGCCTGGATCGCCTGGATGACGTTGGCGGAGTTGCCGCTGGTGGAGATCGCCAGCAGGATGTCGCCGGGCTGCCCCAGGGCGCGGATCTGCTTGGAGAACACCTCGTTGTAGCTGTAGTCGTTGGCGATGGAGGTCAGCGTCGAGGTGTCGGTGGTCAGGGCCAGGGCGGGCAGGCTGGGGCGCTCGCGCTCGAAGCGGTTGAGCAGCTCCGAGGAGAAGTGCTGGCTGTCGCCGGCGCTGCCGCCGTTGCCGCAGGCCAGTATCTTGCCCTCGCTGACCAGGCACTGGACCATCATCTGGCTGGCGACCTCGATGAAGGGCGGCAGCACCTCGCTGGCATAGGTCTTGGTGTCGATGCTGGCGTTGAAGTGGCCGAGAATGCGCTGCTGGAAATCCATGTGGTGTCCGGGTCCTTTGGCAGTGTGGCGTGACCGGTCAGTACGCATCGAAGGCGTTGGCGACCCAGTCGTACTCGAGGTGGGGCGGCAGGCCGGTGACGGCCAGCACATCGAAGCGGCAGGGACATGATAGCCGGTTGCGATGGAGATAAAAACGCGCCGCCTTGATCAGCCGGCGCTGCTTGACGGGCGTGATGGTCTCCAGGGGGTGGCCGTGGCGGTTGTCGGCCCGGTGGCGCACCTCGACGAACACCAGGGTGTCGCCGTCGCGCATCACCAGATCGAGCTCGCCGCCCTTGGCGTGCTGGTTGCTGGCGAGCAGCACCAGCCCGCGCTCCGCGAGCCAGGCCGCGGCGAGGCGCTCGATGGCCTCGCCGCGGGCGCGAGCATCAGCGGGCCCGGTCGTCACCGAAGATCCCCGGGATCAGCACCGGCTGGGGGACGCCGTTGACGAAGCGCGCCCAGGGCAGCTGGCGCTGGATGCGGCCGTCGCTTCCCGGGCGCAGGGTGCCGGTGGCGCCGCGCAGTTCGCTGCCCTGGACCGCTTGCAGCTGGGGCAGGCGGCGGGCCAGTTCAAAGGCGTCCACGCCCATGGCATGCAGGCGGAAGAGCCTCGGGTCCGACTCCTCGCGCAGGGCCCGGTAGCTGTCGAGGAAGGGCAGCACCTCGACGCCGCCCACGGCAGCGTCGGGAATCTGCCAGGGGATGTCCAGAAACTGCACGTCGTCCAGGTCGTGGTCCAGCCGGGGGTTCAGGCGGCCCTCGAAGAGGTGCGAGGTCGCATAGACCGGCAGGTTCCCGGCGCCGTAGTAGTCCAGGGTGGGGGGCACCTGGCGAGCGTAGTCGGGCAGCGCGAGCAGGAAGAGGGCGTCCGGACGCGGGTTGCTGACGGCGCGGCGGGTGCTCTCCGTGGCGGAGGCACCGGGGTTGTAGCGCACCGCGTTGGTCACCTCGCCACCGCGGGCCTGCCACTCGTCCCAGAAGGCCTCGCCGACCCGGCGGCCCCAGTCGTTGTCGGGCACCAGCACGCCGATGCGGCGATGGCCGTCGCGCCAGGCGCGGGCGGCGGCCTGGCGCGCCTCGTCCTCGGCGGAGAGCCCGTACTGGAAGAGGCCCTCGGCGGCGTTGCGCTGGCCGTGGCCGTAGTTGAGCGCCAGGGTGGGCAACGGGACGCGCTCCTGCTGCTCGAGCCGGGTGACCTGCTCCTTGTCCAGCGGGCCCACCATCACCTGGACGCCGCGATTCCGGGCTTCCTGATAGAGCGCATCGAGGTCGCCGCGGCTGGCGTCGAGGAAGCTGAGCTGCACGCTGCCGCCGGCACTGCGGTGCTGGGTGCGCATGCCTTCGATGATGGCCTCGGCGGGCCCGGCCAGGGGGCCGGACTCCGGCAGCATCACGCCGATATGGCGAACCTCCAGGCCGCGCAGCTCGCCCAGCGCCACCAGGTCGGCGGGGAGCCGGCGTGCCGCCGGGTGGCGAGCATTGCGCTCGCGCCAGGCGTCGAGGCGTTCGAGCAGCCGCTCGAGGTCGCCGCCGCTGCTGCGGTAGAGCTCGGCGAGCTCCACCCAGCCGCGGGTCGGGTCGCCGGTGCCCCGGCCCAGGGCGGCAAGCGCCTGGCCGTCCATGCGGCTGACGGCTCGCCAGATCGGGTCGTTGAGGGCCTCGTCGTCGCGGTTCGTCTGGACCGCGAGCAGCGCCTCTGCCGCCGCCTCGGGCTCGTCGACCTCGAGCAGCGCCAGGCCCATCTGCTCGCGCAGCGCCAGCGACTGGCCGGGGGTCAGCGGCAGGGCGTCGAGCTCCTGGGTGGCCTGGATGATCGCCCAGGGCTCCCCCAGCGTCTCGCCCAGGTCGGCCAGCAGCAGGGCCCAGCGGGCGCGAGTGTCCGGAGGCAGCAGCCCGTCGTCGATCTCCGCTGCGATCTCCAGCGCCTGGGTGTGCTCCCCCTGGCGTGCTAGGATGTCGGCCGCTTCCAGCCGGGTCCTGGCCGCCTGGGCGGGCTCCTGCTGGCCGGCCTGCTCGAGCAGGCGAGCCGGATCATCATCGGCGACGCGATCGACGATGGCGGTTGGCGCGGCACAGCCCGCCAGCAGCATCGCACAGAGCGCCGTGGCCAGCAGGCCGCGTGTGGGTATCCGCATGAATCCATCCTTAGTCCGTTGTGTCGGCAGCTTGCCGAGGAGCCACCAGTGTCAGACGCCAACAATGCTTCATTGTACGTGGTCGCCACGCCGATTGGGAATCTGGAGGACCTCGGCCCGCGCGCCGCGCGGCTGCTGGGGGAGGTGGCGCTGGTGGCCGCCGAGGATACCCGGCATACCGGGCGCCTGCTGCGCCACCTGGGGCTTTCGGTGCCGATGCTCTCCCTGCACGAGCACAACGAGGCGGCCCGGGTCGAGCAGCTCGATGCCCGGCTGGCCGCCGGCGAGTCCATCGCCCTGGTCTCGGATGCCGGCACGCCGCTGATCAGCGACCCCGGCTTCGTGCTGGTGCGCGAGCTGCGCGCCCGGGGCCGGCGCATCGTGCCGGTGCCGGGGGCCTGCGCCCTGGTGGCCGCGCTCTCGGCGGCGGGGCTGCCCACCGACCGCTTCACCTTCCAGGGCTTCCTGCCGGCGAAGGGGGGCGGGCGGCGGGCCCGCCTGGCGGCCCTGGCGGGCCGGGAGGAGACCCTGGTCTTCTACGAGTCCCCCCACCGCATTCGCGATACCCTGGCCGACCTGGCGGCGGTGGTCGGCGAGCGGCGCCTGGTGCTGGCCCGGGAGCTGACCAAGGCCTTCGAGACCTTCCTCGACGGGTCGGCCGAGGCGCTGCTGGCGCGCATGGACGCCGACCCCGACCAGGCCCGCGGCGAGTTCGTGGTGATGGTGGCCGGCGCGCCGCCGCGCCAGGAGGAGGAGGCCGGCCAGGTGGCGGGCGAGGCGCTGCTGGCCGCGCTGCTGGCCGAGGGCGTTGGCGTCAAGCAGACCGCCTCGGTGGCGGCCCGCGTCCTCGGAGGCGCCAGGAAGGCCTGGTATGCCCGCGCCCAGGCGCTCAAGGACCAGGGTTGAGGAAGGCGCCGCCATTGAGGGGCGCGCGGGGCGCTGGTATGCTTGCCGCGGGAGTCGGCCAGACAGTCGCCGCCGGAGAGATCCGGGGGAGGAAAGTCCGGGCTCCACAGGGCAGAGTGCCAGGTAACGCCTGGGCGGCGCGAGCCGACGGAAAGTGCAGCAGAGAGCAGACCGCCTACGTCTCCCTCGGGAGGCCGGCAAGGGTGAAAGGGTGCGGTAAGAGCGCACCGCGCGCCTGGTAACAGTGCGTGGCACGGTAAACCCCACTCGGAGCAAGACCAAATAGGAACCCCATGGCGTGGCCCGCGCTGGGTTCGGGTAGGTTGCTTGAGGGCCGCGGTGACGCGTCCCCTAGAGGAATGACTGTCCACGACAGAACCCGGCTTATCGGCCGGCTCCCCCCTGATTTTCACGTCTGCCGGGCGACCGCCCGGCAGCCTGCCAGCCGCCTACGAGAACCGCATGTCGTCATCCGCTCATGAAACCAAGCCGCGCGGTTACCGCCATGCCAGCGTGCTGCTGGATGGCGCCGTGGAGGCGCTGGTCCACGACCCCGATGGCGTCTATCTGGACGGGACCTTCGGGCGAGGCGGCCACTCCCGGGCCATTCTCGAGCGGCTCTCCCCGGCGGGGCGCCTGATCGCCATCGATCGCGACCCCCAGGCCATCGCCGAAGCCGCCACCCTGGACGACCCCCGCTTCACCATCGAGCGTGCGGAGTTCGCCCGTCTGGGCGAGATCGCCCGGGCCCGTGACCTGCACGGCCGGCTCGCCGGCGTGCTGCTCGATATCGGCGTCTCCTCTCCCCAGCTCGACGATCCCGAGCGCGGCTTCAGCTTCCTGCGCGACGGTCCCCTGGACATGCGTATGGATCCCACCCAGGGCGAGAGCGCCGCGGCCTTCATCGCCCGGGCCGGGGAGGGGGAGCTGGCCCGGGTGTTCAAGGAGTACGGCGAGGAGCGCTACGCCCGGCGCCTGGCCAGGGCCATCGTGGCCCGCCGCGGCGAGCGTCCCTTCGAGCGCACCGCCGACCTCGCCGAGGTGGTCAAGACGGCCCACCCGGCCTGGGAGAAGCACAAGCACCCGGCGACCCGGGTCTTCCAGGCCCTGCGCATCCATGTCAACGGCGAGCTGGAGCAGCTCGATGCGGCCCTCGATGCCGCCCTGGAGGCCCTGGCCCCCGGCGGCCACCTGGTGGTGATCAGTTTCCACTCCCTGGAGGATCGGCGGGTCAAGCGCTTCATCCGCCACCACGTGCGCGGCGACACCCACCTGCCCCGGGGGGTGCCGATTCGCGACGAACAGCTCGAGCGCCGCCTGGAGGCGGTGGGCAAGGCGCAGCGACCGGGGCCCGAGGAGGTGAAGGAGAACCCCCGGGCGCGCAGCGCGGTCATGCGAGTGGCGCGCAAGCGGTACTGAGGGAGGCCCGATGACACAGGGACGAACGTCGACATCCGGTTTTGGCTGGCCGCTGGCCCTGCGCCCCGGCCCGCTGCTGATGCTGGTCATGCTGCTGGTGGTGGCCTGCCTGGGCAGCGCCCTGGCGGTGATCACCGCCAGCCATCAGACCCGCGACCAGTACGGCCGACTGCAGCAGCTCGAGCGCGAGCAGCAGCAGCTGCAGACCGAGTGGGGGCAGCTGCTGCTGGAGGAGAGCGCCTGGTCCTCCCCGGCCCGCATCGAGCGCCTGGCCATGGAGCGCCTGGAGATGCGCCTGCCCGACGTCGATGAGGTGGAGGTGATCCGCCCATGAGCAGCCGAGTGCGCAGCGGCGTATCACCCCGTCGCCCACCGCCCATGGCGCCCATGGGGGGCCTTCGCTATGGCCTGATGCTGGCCATCGTGCTGATCGGCCTTGGCCTGCTGGTGGGGCGGGTGGTGATCCTGCATGTGGTGGACCGCCCCTTCCTGCAGGGGCAGGGGGACGCCCGCACCCTGCGCACCGACCCGATTCCCGCCCACCGCGGCATGATCAGCGACCGTAACGGCGAGCCGCTGGCCATCTCCACCCCGGTGGTCACGCTCTGGGCCAACCCCCAGGACGTGCCGGAGGACCCCATCCAGCGCCTGCAGCTGGCCCGCGCCCTGGGCATGGAGCTCGACGACCTCGACGCGCGGCTGGCGCGCTTCGCCTCCCGGGAGTTCATGTTCCTGCGTCGCCAGCTGACCCCCGAGGCGGCCCAGCGGGTGCTGGAGCTGCGTATCCCCGGGGTCTACCGGCAGGACGAGTACAAGCGCTACTACCCGGCGGGAGAGGTGACTGCCCAGCTGCTCGGGGTCACCAACGTCGACGACGTGGGCCAGGAGGGGCTCGAGCTGGCCTACCAGCCCTACCTGGCCGGCGAGCCGGGCCAGCGCCGTGTGCTCAAGGATCGCCGGGGGCGCCTGGTGCGCGACCTGGAGGTGCTGCGCGAGGCACGCCCGGGCGGCGAGCTGACGCTTTCCATCGACCAGCGGCTGCAGTACATGGCCTACCGCGAGCTCAAGGCGGCGGTGGCCGAGCACAACGCCGACGGCGGCGTGGTGGTGATGATGGACGCCCGTACCGGCGAGGTGCTGGCCATGGCCAACCAGCCCTCCTACAACCCCAACAACCGCGCGGGCCTCGACCCCCGCGGTCTGCGCAACCAGGCCATCGTCGACGTCTTCGAGCCCGGCTCGGTGATGAAGCCGCTGGCCATGGCGGCGATCATGGAGAGCGGGGAATTTCCCCGGGATGTGGTGGTGGACACCTCGCCGGGCTGGATGCGCATCGACCGCTTCACCATTCGCGACATCCGCAACTACGGCAAGCTGGATCTCGCCGGCATCCTCGAGAAGTCCTCCAATATCGGCATGTCCAAGCTGGTGCTGGAGCTCGACGACCCCCTGGTGCCGGATCTCTATCGGCGCCTGGGCCTCGGCCAGAGCCCCGAGACCGGCTTTCCCGGCGAGTCCACAGGTACCCTGCCGGCGCCGGTACGCTGGTCGCGCAGTCAGTGGGCCGCGCTCTCCTACGGCTACGGCCTCTCCACGTCCGCCCTGCAGCTGGCCAGCGCCTACACCGCCATCGCCAACGGCGGCGAGCGCCTGCCGCCGTCGCTGCTCAAGCTTCCCGAGCCGCCACCGGGGGAGCCGGTGATCGATCGCGCCGTGGCCCACGACCTGCTGCGAGTCATGGAGGAGTCCGTGCAGCCCACCACCGGCGCCCGGCGTGCCATGGTGCCCGGCTACCGGGTGGCGGGGAAGTCCGGCACGGTGCGCAAGACCGGTGCCGGCGGCTATGTGCAGAACGCCTA
>Ga0209075_1000018_pt1 | contig 113246 bp, 109 predicted proteins | sample Stecom2011_FD_187523 | JGI IMG/M metagenome (GOLD analysis project Ga0209075, IMG submission 187523) | Agricultural soil microbial communities from Utah to study Nitrogen management - Steer compost 2011 (SPAdes) (version 2) | ecosystem: Environmental > Terrestrial > Soil > Agricultural land... | reverse complement strand
AGGAAGCTGCACCTGAAGAAGTTATCGCCGCACCAGTTGTAACTGTAGAAACTATAGGTACGGCAACGAATGGCACAACAACGAGCGGCCATAGTTATGCACCAATGACCAAGGCAACTGCGGAGATACGCTCTGGTGATTACTCGCCTCTTCCTGCGGCAACCAATGCTCAGCGTTTACCATTTAGTAAAGATGCGCGCGCCGCTAGTTTGTTAGAAGCTCGAACAACTGCATCAGCAGCAATGAGTAAAACTCAATAAGGGTTGTTCGTAACCGTAAACAAAAATCCCGGCATTTGCCGGGATTTTTTTATCGTAGTAATCGTTACTTTAAGTGTGTCTCAAACAGTTTAAAGATCCGACGATACTCGTCTAACCAACTTGATGGTTGACGGAAACCATGAGGCTCGACTGGGAAGATCGCAGTTTCAAAGTTTTCCTTTTCTTGCTCAATCAAGCGTTGTACTAGACGAACACTATCTTGGAAGAATACGTTGTCATCCACCATGGGTGAGTTGATTAATAACGCATCTTGTAAGCCTTCCGTGAAGTAAATCGGTGAACTACGACGGTAGGCAATCGGATCATCCTCAGGTAGGTTTAGAATGTTTGAGGTATAGCCTGTATTATAATGCGCCCAATCACTCACTGGCCGTAAGGCTGAGCCCGCTTTGAACAAGCCTGGCTCTTTGAATAACGCCATAAAGGTTAAGAAACCACCGTATGAACCACCATAGGTACCCATACGTTCGGTATCAACATTGGCGTGTTCACCAGCCCACTTCACGACATCAACTAAGTCTTCAACTTCTGGGGTTCCCATTTGACGATAAATTGCAGTACGCCAATCACGTCCATAACCTTTTGAACCTCGGTAGTCGAGATCAAGGACAACATAACCTTGTTCGGTTAAAAACGTATGGAACATAAACTCGCGCTGATAGTTCGACCAGCCAGCATGAGCATTTTGTAAGTAACCAGCCCCGTGAATAAATACCACTGCTGGATATTTTTCAGCACGATTTGGATCGAAATCTTTCGGGTAATAGACCCGGGTGTAGATAGGGTCAGCGACGTGACTTGACGGAATTGGAACAATTTCTGGCGCCACCCAATCATAACTTAAAAACTCATCCGTAACCGTGTACGTTAGCCGTTTGGCATCTTTATTGCCAATACTCTGCACATATAACTCTTCAGGTTGCAGTGCAGTGGAATGCTTAATCAATAACTTGTCTTCTTGTGGACTTAAAACATAGTTATTGATGCCGCCAAGCTCAGTTAACTGCTCCAGTTCGCCATTATCGGTGCGGACGCGATAAATTTCATATTGACCTGGGTGAATCACGTTAGCACTGAAGTAAATATAGCGGCCATCAGCACTCACCGTTGGGTCTTCAGTGACAAACTTACCTTGGGTTAACTGCTTGGCTTTGCCTTGCAACGGTTTCACATATAAATGGGCATAACCATCTGCCTCAGATTGGAACCATAACGTGTCACTGTTTGGTAAAAACCCAAATTCATTATGCGTGTAATTAATCCATGCGGGATCATGTAAACGATCTTGGTTGATCAATTGCTTCCCAGCAAAATCTACCGTCGCAATCCACCGGTCTTTGTTATCCCAGGCTTCGAGCATAAGTGCAACCTGAGCGCCATCGTCTGACCAGCGAATTGCACCTGCTTGCCAACCCCAGTCTTGCATCAATGTAATGGCCCGTGGCTTTTTCTCAGAACGATACGTCTTACCTTGAGCAGCGTAGTTCTCACGACGCACTTCAGCCAAAACGTCTTCATCCCAACCTGGCAACGTATTGTACGTAAGCTTTACCTGTTCACCACTATTGAGATCAAGCAAATAAACCTCATGATCGACAGGTTTCGCATCAGCGACTCGTGCACGTACTGATTCAGCCGCAATACGGCCATCTTCAGTAACATAGTTCGGCATAATATCGCCATCGTCACGCCATTTCTGTGGTGCGCTAATTGCAACAATAAGTTTATCCCCAGCAGGAGATAAGCTGGTCGCAACAATCTGCTTACCGTTGCCTAAATAAAACGGCTCTGGCGCCATTGATAGGTTGTTACGTTGGAGCTGCTGGCGATACTCGAAACGTTCTGCTTTGTTTTTGCGTTCAACTTGAACGAACTGGATTAATTCCTGTTGCTCACGGGCAATAAAATCTTTTGGCTCGGTATTTGCTGTAGGTTTATCACGTAACGCTAACGAAGCAATTTGCTGCGTTAATCCAGTTGTAGGGTTGACCGTATAAAACTCATTACCTTGCCGATAGGCTAGTAATCCATTCGATAAAAATTGTAAATGCGATTGCCGTGCCTCATCACGAGTTAATTGCAGTGTTTTCTTATTCGCTAAATCACGTACAAAAATGTTGCCTTCAAAGGTGTAGGCAAACATGCTGCGATCGCTATTGTAAACACCACCTTGATACGCATGGTGATGGAGTTTATCTAAGGGCACCAGATGTGCTGACTTATCGAGTGGTTGGTGGTACCAATCAGATACTTGTGAACCAAGGCGTTTTTGCTGATATAGCACGCCACTTCCATCGAGCATCCAAAAAGCGTTCATTGGTGACCGCGCTACCCAATCTTGATCTGCCATAATTTGCTTTAAGGTTATTTGTTGCCCAGCAATGGCTTGCAGATTACTAGCGGTGGTTAATACGGTTGGCGGAGTTATTTGCTGCGTTTGTGTGACGTCTTGGGTCGCTGCACAGGATGCAGTTAATAACGCCGCAGCAATGGCTATAGCTAGTTTGCTTTTCATTCTTATGTTCCTTGTTTACTATGCTTTAGCTTATTAAAGCAAAATGCCTAGCAAGATACGAGCTAGGCATTCTATTTGTGCGATGAAATTCAAGGTAATTGCGGTTAGTTTTCTGCATCGGGTTGCTTACTTGGGTGCGCATCTGCGACCCAGGGTAATTCACATAACCTTGCATAAACCGCACGTAATATAGGATACGGCGTTATATCAATCCCAAAGCGCTCGGCACTGTATACTTGAGGTACCAAACAGATATCCGCCATGGAGAATTCATTCCCCACACAATAGTCCCCCGCCACTTCCTCTAAGTTACGCTCAAAGGCAGTAAAACTTTGCCGAAACCAGTGCTGTAACCAAGCATCCTTTTGCGCATCATCGAACTTCAATTCGCGGGTAAGATACTGTTGTACGCGCAGGTTTATCAAGGGTTGTAATTCACTGGCAATATCCAGTGCGAGCGCTCGTATACAGCCGCGTAGCCGCGCCGAACCCGGTAATATTGATGGCTCAGGATATTTTTCTTCTAAATACTCCATAATAGCTAGCGATTGGTGCAAAATCACTGTGCCATCAACAAAGGTTGGTACCAGACCATTGGGATTTAATTGCCGATAGGATTGTTTGTGTTGCTCACCGCCATCTTTAATGAGGTGAACCGGAATGTAGTTATATTCGAGTTGCTTATAATTGAGCGCAATACGCGCTCGGTAACTGGCGCTTGAGCGCCAGTAGCCGTAGAGTTCCATATTCAACTCCGCTTGAATGCATTACGCACCGCTGTATGGCACAACTTGCTGTTCAATACTGCCAAAAATACTCTGTCCTGCGGTGTCGTTCATCTCAATTTTAATGGTGTCACCAAATTGCATAAACGCCGTACGCGGTTGCCCGTCACGAATGGTTTCAATCATGCGAACTTCAGCAATACAGCTATAGCCCACACCACCTTCATCAATCGCGCTGCCATAATCGGTGCCTTGCTTGTTCGATACAGTGCCCGATCCAATAATTGCGCCAGCCCCAAGATTACGCGTTTTCGCCGCATGGGCAATTAACTGGGCGAAGTTAAACGTCATATCTTGGCCCGCATTGGGTTTACCAAAAGGCTTATGGTTATAGTAGCTCAATAATGGTAAATGCACCTTAAAATCACGCCAATTATCCCCCAATTCATCAGGGGTGACCGCTACTGGTGAAAAAGCTGACGACGGTTTCGACTGAAAAAATCCAAACCCTTTCCCTAACTCACCGGGAATTAAGCCACGCAATGACACATCATTTACTAACATTAGTAGGCGGATATACTGACCAGCATCAGCTGCTGATACGCCCATTGGTACGTCATCTGTAATCACTGCCACTTCACCTTCAAAGTCGATACCCCAAGCAGTATCAGCCATGGCGATATTATCCTTTGGGCCTAGAAAATCATCGGAGCCGCCTTGATACATCAATGGGTCAGTCCAAAAACTGGCTGGCATTTCTGCGTTACGTGCTTTGCGAACCAGTTCCACGTGGTTCACATAAGCACTCCCATCAGCCCACTGGTAGGCTCGTGGCAATGGTGATTCACAGCGGTTTTCGTTGAACGCCTCGGCACCTTCTAATGCACCTTTATTAAGCGCTTGGTAAACCTCTTCAAGTTGCGGTGCTAATGCCTTCCAGTTATCTAACACTTCTTGCAAAGTTGTGGCAATCGCTGGTACTGCGATCGCGCGGCGTAAATCGCGACTAACAACCATAAGTTGCCCGTCGCGAGTTCCATTTCGATAAGTTGCAAACTTCATCTTCTTATTATGCCTTGTGGTTAAGGTTTCGCTTTCCAACTATTGACGTAGTCAGGATTTTCCACCGTGCTACAGGCCTCACCCATGGTTAGCGCATTGCGGGTATCTAACATCACCGCAACTTCATCGGTAAATTTCTTCCGATATTCCAAACCAGCTTGGAATGCCTTAGGGTGTGGTCCATGGGTAAACCCAGCTGGGTGAAAGGTGACCATGCCGCGGTCAATATTATCACGACTGAAAAAGTCCCCTTCGTGGTAAAACAACACTTCATCATAATCGTCATTATTATGATAGAACGGCACTTTTAAAGCCCCTGGATCAGACTCGATCGGTCGCGGCACAAAGGTACACACGACAAACCCATCCGCAACAAAGGTGGTATGCGCTGATGGTGGTAAGTGATAACGATGACTCATTAACGGGCGGATATCTCGCCAATTGATACGCACTGGGGCTAAGTCCCCATGCCAACCAATCGCATCCAATGGATTAAAAGGATAAGTGATACAGGAAATCTGATCATGGCGTTTCACCATGATCTGCCATGGTTCTTCACTGTATTGCGCCTTGAATGCATCATCAATCAGGGGTGTTTCTAAACATGCAGGGTCAAAAATTGCATGGTTACCCACAATCCCCTTATCTGGTAGTTGATACGCGCTATTGGTGGCCTCGATCATGAGTATTTGCATGGCCTCTAATGGTTCCAAGCGCCATGACGTAGACCGGGGAATGACAAAATAATCACCTTTTTCTAAGGTAATATGACCATAATCGCAAAACAATTCACCGCGCCCTTCGTGAATGAAAAGCAAATCATCACCATCCGCATTACGAACTAAGAACGGCATAGATTCATGACAGTGCCACATGCGGAACTTGCATTGTGCGTTGTAAAGCAACAAGGGCACTTGCCACGGAGACTCCGTGGCAAGATTCTTGAGTTTATTAAGGTCGAAATTACGTGGCCGTAATTCCCCTTCCCACGAACTCCAGTCAGTTGGAGCATGACGATGATGAAAGTGCGTTGCTGGCCCGAAAAAGCCACTCCGCCCTACTTCACGTTCATAGATCGCTTGCTCCGGAAAGTCAGCGTGAGCTTGTTTTGAAGCCACTCCGACCTGTTTCGGAAAGCTGATCCATTTACGCATCGCTTAATACCCCACGGCGAATTTGGTCTTCTTCGATAGATTCAAACAAGGCTTTAAAGTTACCTTCACCGAAGCCTTCATTACCTTTACGTTGAATAATCTCGAAGAATACCGGGCCAATCACTGTTTGCGTAAAGATTTGCAATAAAATGCCATCTTTCATTGGGGCACCATCGATAAGAATTTGCAACTCACGCAGCGCCTCAACATCTTCTTCATGGCCTTCGACACGTTCATCTACACGGTCATAATAAGTATCTGGCGTAGGCATGAAATCCATACCGATTGAGCGCAAGTAGCGAACTGTTTCATAAATATTATCGCTGGTTAAGGCTATATGTTGAATACCCTCGCCATTGTACTCACGCAAGTACTCTTCAATTTGTGATTTGTCATCGAGTGACTCGTTGATTGGAATACGGATTTTGCCACACGGGCCAGTCATTGCTCGGCTCAATAAACCCGTCAACTTACCTTCAATATCGAAATAGCGAATTTCGCGGAAATTAGCGATACGCTCGTAGAAACCAGCCCAAGTATCCATATTGCCGCGATAGACGTTATGAGTAAGGTGATCGATTTCGATTAAGCCGGCACCGTGCGACTTCATCTTCGCTTCCCAGTCGTCATGGAAGTCAAAGTCAACTGCGTAGATATCGCTATCAACAAACGATAATACGCTCTCGCCAATCCCATAAACCGCCGGGAATTCAGCTTCACCTGATGCAACTTGGCGTTGGAATGGTTTAGCACCATTGGCAACAGCGTGTTTAAATGCATGGTCAGCATCAGCCACTCGCCACGCCATCCCACAGACGCTGGCCCCGTGCGCTTTAGCGAATGCTTCTGCCTGCCCACCGGTCTCTGCATTAATAATAAAGTTGATGTCGTTTTGTTTGTAAAGCCAAACGTCTTTGGTTTTATGTTTTGCGACTTCGGTGAAGCCTAGCTTGACGAACAAATCTTTTAGCGCAGCAATGCCTTGTGCATCAGGCGCTGTGTACTCAACAAATTCAAAACCAATCGTTTGTAGTGGGTTGTAATGAATATCAGACATGATTACCTCGTTGTTCAGTTACTATTGCCCCTTGGTTATTATTGATTGAGGGCGTTGCTATAAAAGATCCGTATTACTATGCGCATAGATTGACCAGTAAGCTAGTATCTTTGCTTGAATCGAGGCTTAACAGGCTGGCAAGTCGTTTGTAAATGATTCCTTACAGCGAGCCTCTGCACAAGCGCGACAAGGCATATTGTCAGGGTTGCTTTACAAACCGCCATACCACTGTAATCATTTCTTTACAGAATTGCTGTATTTTAAGAGATTATCCGGTAAACCAATCACTTGCGGCGCGATTTACCAATTCCATATTCACGTAATTTGTTGGCGACTGCGGTATGGGAAAGACCAAGCTTTTTCGCTAATTGACGGGTACTAGGGTAGCTAGGATAGAGACGTCTTAGAATCGTTGCCTCAAATTTTTTCACCGCTTCTTCAAGGCTTCCCTCTTCTAAGTCCACTGCGACGTTTTCATGCAAACGCTCGGTATCGGGTAAATGAATATCACCGACGTTCAAGGTATCGCCTTCTGCCATAGAAATTGATCGGAACAAGACATTTTCTAATTGCCGCACGTTACCCGGCCATTGATAACGTTGCAATGCTTCACGAGCGGCACGGGTCATAAACATCATGCTACGGCTAAGGCGCTGGCACGATTGCACCATAAAGTGATCAGCTAATAGATTAATATCCGATTTACGTTCACGTAATGGCGGGATCTGCAATGTAAGTACGTTCAATCGATAATACAGATCTTCACGAAATGCGCCTGCTTCAACCCGTTCATACAAGTCATCTTGCGTTGAACAAATGATACGAACGTCCACGGTAACTTCATCTTCTTCACCGATTCGACGAAAACGACCATCCTGAATAAACCGCAATAATTTTGCTTGCAAACCGTTGGACATCTCCCCTACTGCATCCAACAGCACAGTGCCTCCATTGGCCTGCTCGAAAATGCCTTTTTTTGCTTCGGTATATGGCCCTAAGCTACCTTTGCCGTGACCAAATAACTCACTTTCCGCCACATTATCAGGCAACGCCGCACAATTAATGGCTAAAAAGGGTTTTGCTGCTCGCTGACTGGCTTGATGGCAGGCGCGGGCCAACAATTCTTTACCAACTCCGGTTTCCCCTTGAATTAACAATGGCACATTGAGTTCAGCCATACGTGCCGCTTCTTTTAGCAGTTTTTTCATACTGCTATGTTCACCCAGAATCTGTTTAAACGCGTCATGGTGACCGCCCCGCTGCCACTGTTGCACTAATGGTTGTGGCTTACAGGTAATGACTGCACCGGCAAATTGCCGGCTGCCATCCGCATCACTTACCCACGTTGGTAATAAATCAGCGAAGTACTTTGAGCCGCCAGCACTGATTTGTTGCGTCGTCGGCTCCTGCGGTTGTTTTTCCAACCAACGGATCACTGAGAAACCCGTCAACCATTGGCTAATTGAGGTACCTGATAGCTGCGTACATTGATCACCGAAAACCATCTGTGCAGCTTCGTTGGCAATATCAATCACGCCTCGTGTATCAACAGTCAGAATAGGATCAGGAAGTTTATTGAGCAGTAACTTAAATTCAAAATGCTCTCGTTCAGAGGGCATGATAGAAATGGTCTTTACATCTTTAACGTTAGGAATGCGGCGTATTTCTGGCATGAGATGTTGAAAATCTTCAAATTCCAACTCGGGAAAATTGAGGTAGATTTTCCCTTTCGGATCCACTTCAATACCACGCAGATCGATCTCGTGATCACGCAGAATCTGCAAGACATCTTGAGCTATGCCCAGTCGGTCATCACAAGTAATCTCTAACCGCATATACCGCCATCAACGTTTGTTAAGTGTAAAGCAAAGTATACACAAAAAAAGCTCGTGGGATAAGTTATTCCCAAGAGCTTTTTCAAGTCGTCGGAGCAGTGCGTTTTAATTCGCTAAGATGGCATCCGTACGAGCAGCCATAATGAAATCATTTTTATGCAACCCATTGATTGCATGAGTCCACCACACAACTGTCACTTTACCCCATTCGGTAATTAACGTCGGGTGATGAAACTCTGCTTCTGCCAACTCTGCAACTTGGTTGGTGAATGCCAATGCTTGTTTAAAGTTTTTAAACTTAAATTCTCGCTCTAATTGCATCACGCCATCCCGAACTACGGGCGTCCAGTCAGGAATCTGACGCAATAATTCGCCTAACTCTTCGGCGGAAACTTGTGGCGCATCTGCGCGACAGGCTTCGCAGCGTTGGTTTAGTAAATCAGACATGAACTTCCTCGTTTTTATTGTCGTTTATTAAGCTGCCGTTGTTTTTTGCTTAGGTGGAAACTTGGGGGCAAATAACCCCAACGCCATGGCCTCATGTACCAAAGCCATGATATCCATGTCAGCAATGTCAAACAGCTGCTCAGTGCTACTAATGGTATAATAGATGGGCTGCATGATATCGATCCGATACGGGGTACGCAACGCATCTAAGGGCACTAACGGCTTCCGTTCTGGCTTATCACTAAACATCGCATACTCAGTTTCGCCAGGGGACGATAAAATACCACCACCATAAATTCGTAACCCATCTGCTGTTTGGAGTAACCCGAATTCAACGGTGAACCAGTACAACCGCGCCAAATACACCCGTTCCTTAGGACTAGCATGTAAGCCTAATTTGCCGTATTGATGGGTAAAATGAGCAAATGCCGGATTTGTTAGCAACGGACAGTGGCCAAAAATCTCATGAAAAATATCTGGCTCTTGTAAGTAGTCGAACTCCTCTCGAGTCCGAATAAAGGTTGCTACCGGAAATTGTTTATTCGCTAATAACCGGAAAAACTCATCAAACGGAATCAATGCTGGCACTTGCGCGACCTGCCAACCGGTGGTTTCTTGCAGTACAGCGTTCACTTCATGCAGCTGCGGAATTCGCTCATGGGGTAAATTGAGCAGTTCAAGACCATGCAAATACTCGTCACAAGCTTTCCCCGGAATAATGCCGAGCTGCCGCGTGATCAAATCGTGCCAAACCGCGTTCTCTTCATCGCTCCATGCGATGATGCCTTGAGCGTCAGGTTGACGTGATACGTATTTACTTTGCTTACCCATAGCTAACCTGCTCCTTTGCAAACTCAACCGAAAGTAAATGACACTTGGCTAATCCTTGTTCTAAGTCTGCAAGAATGTCATCAATCGCTTCAAGCCCTACTGACATCCGAATCAAAGTATCGCTAATGCCGGCGATAGCACGTGCTTCTGGGGTATAAGGTGAATGGGTCATCGATGCAGGATGTTGGATAAGCGTTTCGGCATCACCCAAACTGACAGCAAGCGTGATCAGTTGCAAGTTATCCAATAATGTTCGTGCGGTGTCTAAATTACCATGCAATTCAAAGGCAATGACTGCACCAGGCCCGTGCATCTGAGTTCCCATTAATGACTGTGCTGGATGATCAGTAAAGCCTGGGAAATATACCTGTTTCACCTGTGGATGTTGACGCAAGTACTCTGCTACTTTGACCGCATTAGCACAGTGTCGCTCCATTCTGACATCAAGCGTTTTCAGCCCACGTAAAATGAGCCAAGCATCATGTGGGCTCATAGTCGCCCCCATATCTTTTAGTGTCGTTAATTTAATCAGCTCGATATCTTCTTCGCTACCACACACAATACCTGCAACCACATCACCATGGCCGTTCAAATATTTTGTCGCGCTGTGTAGTACTAAATCGGCGCCTTGCTGCTTGGGTTGTTGTAGTAATGGTGTCATGAATGTATTGTCCACTACCACGCGTGCACCAAACTCATGGGCAATATCGGCAATTGCTTGAATATTTATAACTTTTAAATGTGGATTTACAGGAGATTCAAGGAATACAAGTTTGGTATTAGGACGCATAGCCGCGCGAGTTTTCACATGATCTGCCATATCAACAAAATCAACGTCGATCCCAAACCGGGAAAACAGGTGCGAAAATAACGCGAAACTACAACCATAAATGGCATCCGATACCAATATATGATCACCTTGTTGCACGAACGCCAACATTGTTGCTGATACGGCTCCCATGCCCGTTGCAGCAGCTGCTGCAGCGGGGAACCCCTCCAATGCCGCAACGCGACCTTCTAATTCAGTGATCGTTGGGTTACCTAAGCGAGTGTAGATATAACCAGATTCTTCGCCGGCAAAACGAGCGGACCCTTGGGCCGTATTCGCAAAGGAAAACGTCGCCGTCTGGTATAGCGGAGCAACCAATGCGCCAAACTCATCACGGCGACGTCCGCCATGAATGGTTAGCGTTGCCGGCTGCCACTGTTGCGATTTATCTTTATCATTATTGCGCATGGACAGAATATCTCCTTGTTGTCAGCTGTCAGCTTGCATAGCTCCCAACATTTAGGCAACTCCAACGAATCAGATCTGAGTCAGTAACCTGTAACGTAAATTTGCCACTACGACAAAAACCCGTTGCTGACGATGCTAAACAACGGGGCTATTCACGAGTTCATTAATGCGCTGTGGTTTACAAAAACTATAACTGCTTCAATTCACGGTCGAGTTTGAAAGAATTTGAAGTGACATAACGTTCCATTTGTTGTAACGCATGCTCGAGGTCTTGAAACTCTTGCTGAATTTCAAGAAACGCTCGCGTTGGTGCTTCCCCAGCTTCCCAAACTTTAGTTTTTACTCCAATATGTGAGGTCTGCAGCGCTGCGGGCTCAGCCGGTTTTTCGTCAAGAATAAACCATAAGGCAATATAAATGACGGTTACAAAACTCGAACTAAAAATTAACGCAGTCACTGCAATAATGCGTACCAACCACACTTCTATATTGTAGTAGTCAGCGATACCTGCACAAACCCCAGCGATTTTGCCCTTGGCCTTATCACGCATTAATGTGCGGCGTGTTTCGTTAGTTTGGCTCATACTCGATCCCTCCATTTTGGAGATTCTACATCGAGAATCGATTCTAAGGTGGTGATACGCTCCCGCATCCGTTCAGCCTGATGCGCTAATTCTTGCAACTGCATCAATTCTTCTTGGCTTAACCCTTGGTTAATTTTGCGCTGGCTGCGGTAGTGCATAATGATCCAAAGCGGTGCTACAAATATCATAAATAAGATAATAGGTGCACCAATTAGCGAAGCTACAAGTTCCATATTCGTGTCGTCTCTCGTCGTTCAAATTAGTCGGGTGCAAGAGCCGCACCCGTACCGGGCAATATAGGCTATTAAGCTTTGTCGTCAGCTTTTTCTTGCTTTAGTCGCGCTTTTAATGCGGCTAACTCATCATCGATTTTTTCATCGTTCTCAAGTTGAGCAAATTCATCACGCAAGGTTTTCTTACCAAGGTCGTATGCTTCAACTTGTGATTCAAGATCATCAATTTTTGACTCAAACCGCTCGAATCGCAACATTGCATCATCAATTTTACCGCTATCAATGCGTTTCTTAACTTCTAAGCGGCTCGCGGCTGCTCGTTGACGCATAATAATGGTTTTTTGACGTGCTTTGGCATCTGCCAATTTTTCTTGTAACTGACCGACTTCTTCACTGAGACGATTCAGGTGCTCTTCAATCCGATCCAACTCGGTTTTTAACGTCTCAGCATCAGTCATAGCTTTTTGTTTTTCTAGCAAAGCTAAGCGAGCTAAATCTTCTCGGTCTTTGCTTAATGCTAACTCTGCTTTCGCTTCCCACTCTGCAGCTTCTTTTTCATAACGGCCGAGTTGACGTTCGGTATCCTTTTTCTCCGCGATTAAACGAGCTGAGGTTGAGCGGACTTCTACTAATGTATCTTCCATTTCTTGGATAATAAGACGGACCATTTTCTCTGGATCTTCCGCCTTATCCAACAATGCATTGATGTTTGAATTTACGATATCTGTAAAACGTGTAAAGATACCCATGGTTCGTTCCTCTTTAAATTTGTGAACATAAAATGACTTTCGGTTAAAACTAATGCAGATACCGTGCCAACTTTTTCAAATCGTATAAATTCACATAATTTCAAGCATTTCCAACTATCCATAAAATATTAGTTGACGCAATCCTCTTATGAAATACACTAATAATTAGCGAAATTCACTAACAAACATAACTATAGTGTGGTACTTAACATGAGCCGCTTTGGTGTTGCCGATAATTTAATTGGACAAGCCAATAGTTTTTTATCAGTCTTAGAGCAGGTCTCGCAAATTGCCCCTCTCAATAAACCAGTACTCATTATTGGTGAACGCGGTACGGGTAAGGAGTTAATCGCTGCTCGGTTACATTACTTATCAAAGCGGTGGGAACAAAGCTACATCACCCTCAACTGCGCTGCACTTAGTGAAAGCCTTTTAGAGAGTGAGCTTTTTGGCCATGAGGTTGGCGCCTTTACCGGTGCACAGAAGCGGCATGAAGGACGTTTTGAACGCGCAGATGGTGGCACATTGTTTCTTGATGAGTTAGCTAATACCTCTGCATTAGTTCAAGAGAAAATTCTTCGTGTCATTGAGTACGGTGAGTTTGAGCGCGTCGGCGGTTCCAAAACTGTCCGTGTGGATACCCGTCTAGTTGCTGCAACGAACGAAGATTTACCTAGCTTAGCTGAAGCTGGGAAATTCCGTGCTGACTTACTTGATCGGCTCGCCTTCGATGTCATTACACTGCCGCCGTTGCGAGAACGACGTGAAGATATTCTGCTACTTGCTGAGCATTTTGCGATTCAAATGGCACGCGAGCTTGGGTATGAGTTATTTAGTGGCTTTACCGATCAAGCTAAACGGGTACTGCTAGATTACCACTGGCCTGGTAATGTTCGAGAACTAAAAAACGTTATCGAGCGCTCGGTCTACCGACTTGGCAATGGTAACCTGCCTTTACACGATATTATTCTCGATCCATTTGAGAGCCCTTATCGACCAAAACCAGCTCCTCATCAGCAAGTAGATAAACACACCGCTACAACTCAGAGCGTGGCTACTTCGACCTCAGCTGAGGTAGCTAACGGGCCTGTTACATCTGCGAGTTCATTCCAGTTGGATTTTGACAATAACCCTGTCGATTTCAAAACTCTAACTGCAAATTTTGAAATAGATGTGCTTCAACAGGCATTGCAACATGCACTATTTAATCAAAAGAAAACTGCTGAAATACTTGGGTTAACCTATCATCAACTACGTGGCTATCTAAAAAAATATCAGTTGCTGGAAGGCCAAGGGTAAATGAAAACACCATTATTGCTTGCCGCACTCAGCTTATTGGCAGGCTGCGGCCCACTCGAACTACATCAAGATATCAATCGTGACGGTCTTGTGTTTTGTTCGGAAGGCAACCCAGAGAGTTTTAATCCGCAGCTGGATACCTCAGGGACAACTGTTGATGCCACCTCAGCACAACTCTATGATCGTTTAATTGAATACGATGCCGAGCAGCAAACTTTTGTTCCAAGTCTCGCGCATAAATGGGAGACGTTTGATGGTGGCCGCCGCTATCGTTTTCACCTTCGCCCCAATGTGCAGTTCCATCAAACCGATTGGTTTACACCCACACGCCCATTGCAAGCCAGTGATGTGGTGTTTAGTTTTACTCGCTGGTTAGATCCCCACCATGACTATCACAAAGTTAATGGCGGTCAATATCCGTTTTTCCGCGCCAGCGGACTTATGCGTTTAATTGAACGGGTTGAGAGTGTCAACTCAACCACGGTAGATTTCGTTTTAACCCGCGTTGATAGTTCATTTCTGGCGAATCTAGCAACTGACTTTGCCGTGATACTTTCTGCTGAATATGCTCAGCAACTTACCCAACAAGGAACACCAGAACTACTTGATCGTCACCCGATTGGTACAGGCCCGTTCCAGTTTATCGAGTTCCGTAAAGATTTATTAATCCGTTATGGCGCAAACGCTAACTATTGGCAAGGAGCTCCGGCCATTAAACATTTGGTCTATTCCATTACTCCGAATGCCAATAAACGGATGTTGAAATTGATTACCGGTGAATGTGATGTTATTGCGTACCCGTTAGTCACGCAACTCGAACAGCGCGATTACAAACCACCTGTTAAAGTGACACAAACCTCCAGCCCCAATATCGCATTTTGGGCCTTTAATACCGAACGCCCCCCCTTTGATCAGGCGCTCGTTCGGCAAGCGCTAGCTCACGCCATTAATCGCCCTGCTATCGTCCAAACAATTTATAACGGCCAAGCACAGCTAGCGACCGGCATGTTACCGAGCACGTCTTGGGCGTACCAGCCGACTGCTACAGATTACCCTTACGACCCCAAACGCGCTCGTGAACTGCTACGCCAAGCCGGTTATCCAAATGGTTTTGCAATGACGATTTGGGCCGCTCCCATACAACGGGTCTATAATCCCAACGCACTTCGCATGGCAGAACTTATTCAGGCAGATTTAGCGCAAATCGGGGTAACGGCCAGTATTGTCAGTTATGAATGGAACACCTTTCGCCAACGTTTAGCTCGCGGTGAGCATGATACGGCGTTGGTTGGCTGGGTTGCTGATAACGCTGACCCTGACAACTTTCTACGCCCGACATTAAGTTGCTCTGCGGCACGTTCAGGTACCAACCGAGCCTTGTGGTGTGATGCCGATTTTGATCAGCAATTATTGAGTGCCATCCAAAGCACCGATCCACAGGATCGGCAACGGCGTTATCAAGCGATTGAAACCTATGTGATGCAGCAAGTTCCGCTGGTTCCAATTGCCAGCTCATTACGCTTCCAAGCCCATCAGCATAATATCTTCGGCGTTGAGCTGCCACCATATGGTGGTATACGCTTTGTCAATGCACGGAGGGCTGAGCATGTTCCGCTATAGCTTAAGTCGAATCCTTTTATTCAGTATCACCTTGTGGCTACTATCCATATTCACCTTTGCATTGAACTACTGGTATCCCGGTGACCCGCTAACTAATATGAGTGGCGTGGTGGGTGAAATGACTACTGCTTACCAACAAGAATCTATTAACCGCGCCATGGATAGCACCATTTTTCGTCAGTATGGTCAGTATATTGCACATCTCGTTGAGGGTAATTGGGGGATTTCGCTGAGCACCCAAGAACCCGTGTTTACTGCCATGCGTCATCATTTAGGTGCTTCGTTAGAATTAATCATTTTGGGCTCCGCCGTTGCCATAGTGCTTGGGTTACCACTGGGTACCTATGCAGCGTTACGACAACGGCAATGGCAGGATAAACTCATCATGACGCTCAGTTTATCCACCTATTCGATTCCAGTATTTTGGTTTGCTCAATTAGCAATATTGTTATTCGCAATACAGCTTGGTTGGAGCCCTATTGCCGGACAAATCCACCCTCTCTACGCTATCGAAACTCAAACTGGTTCTATCCTGCTTGATATTATTCTCAGCGACGTGGATTACCGCGGCGCCGCATTTATAAATGCACTGCAACACCTCTGGTTACCAACGTTAGTAGTGGCGCTTATCCCATTGACCATGTTGATCCGCATGATCCGCAGCGCCGTACTTGATACGTTACAACTCAATCATATCAAAGCTGCACGGGTTCGTGGGCTTAGTGATACCACGATTTTGTTCAAGCACGTCCTCCCCACTGCTATTCAGCCGGTACTACGTGAGGCTGGATTACAATTTAGCGTGTTAGTGACCAACATCATTATTGTAGAAGTTGTATTTAATTGGCCTGGATTGGGGGGGTGGCTCGTAAAAAGTATCTTTGAGCGCGACTACCCAGTGTTACAGGGTGGATTATTATGCTTAGCCATGCTGATTCTGGTGGCGAACTTTACGATAGATTTGCTGCACGCCTGGCGCTATCCACAAACAAGGGATGTCATTGATGCGGACTAAAAGTAATATTTTTTATCAGTTTCGTGCCCCATCTCCGCGGCAGTTAATTTGGCGGCAATTCAACGACAATCCCATTGTCGTGACGGCCTACTACGTATTAGCCATCATCATGTTAGCAATGCTATTTGCGCCAATTTTAGCGCCTTATTCCCCCGAGCAGCAATTTAATGATGCTATTTCACTGCCACCCGCGTGGCATCCGGAGGGTGAAATGCGTTTTGTCTTTGGAACTGATGATTTGGGGCGCGATATTTTGTCACGTGTATTGTATGGCGCCAGGTACAGTCTTGGTTACCCGTTACTGGCTACCATCATAGCTGCAGTCATTGGGATAACTATAGGTGCTTGGGCTGGCATGAGTCGGGGCGTGCAATCCAGCACACTGACCCATTTTTTAGATGTGGTCTTGTCCATCCCTTCACTATTACTTGCTCTCGTTATCGTCGCTATCCTTGGGCCGACTTTACATACGGTGATGATTGCCATCACCTTGGTACTTATTCCGCAATTTATACATAGTGTTCACAATGCCTTTTACACTGAACGTTCAAAAGAATATGTCATCGCTTCAAAGTTAAATGGCTGTTCCCGTAACTATTTGCTGCGGCGAGTTATTTTCCCCAATATCACCTCAGTGGTTGTGATTCAATTTACCTACGCGCTTTCGACCGCCATTCTCGATATTGCGGCACTCGGCTTCCTGGGTTTGGGTGTACAAGCACCAGCCCCAGAATGGGGCACCATGTTAGCACGCAGTATGGAACACATGTATTTAAGCCCTTGGTCGATGTTGCTGCCCGGTGTGGCGTTGTTCATGACCGTGCTGACCATCAATATTTTAGGTGATAGTTTGCATCGTGCTATCCAACAGCAGGACCGTTAGTCATGAGCATCATCCTTGATATTCGTAACCTAACAATCGCCTTGGAAACACCCAGTGGGTTAACAAAGGTACTCGATGGATTTAATTTACAGCTGGAAGAAGGCGAAATTCACACTCTCGTTGGAGAATCAGGCTCGGGCAAAACATTACTTGCAAAAGCTATCTTAGGGTTTATTCAGCCCAAATGGCGCATCACTGCAGACCGCCTCTGGTGGCGGCAACAAGATTTACTAGCCATGGATACCGCGCAGCGCCGCCTCATAACGGGTCAAGATATGGCCATGATCTTCCAAAATCCAGCCAGTTATCTCGACCCCTATTTACGAATCGGTCGCCAACTGAGTGAAGTCATTGCACGCCATCCTCACCGCTGGAGGGGAGCACAGCGACGTCGGCAACATCGACAACTTATTGTTGAGCTTCTCCAGCGGGTAGGTATCGACGATATCGATGCCGTGTGCAACAGTTATCCGTTGCAACTTTCCGATGGAGTGGCGCAGAAAATTAGTGTTGCCATGGCGTTAGCTCATCGTCCTAAACTACTTGTAGCAGACGAACCAGCATCGGCAATGGGGCAATATACCCGTAGTCAAATCTACGAACAGCTGTTCCGCTTAAACACTGAATATGGCATGACCATGCTCATGATCACTCAAGATCTAACGACCATGATGCAGCAAACACAACGCCTGAGCCTTATTTATAGCGGTCAGTTAATGGAAGTTGGCCCCCTCAAACAAGTGTTAACCGAGCCTGCCCATCCCTATACTGACGCCATGTTGAAAATGAGCTTTCTAGATAGCACCCATCCACCTAAAACCAAGTTGCCAACGCTGCCCGGTTCCATACCAACGAGCCAGAGCTTACCTATTGGTTGTCGGTTAGGGCCGCGCTGCCCCAAAGCACAACGCATTTGCGTTCAGCGACCAGAATTGACTACGGTACAGCAACGCCAATTCGCCTGCCATTTTCCGTTAATTGAGATCAGCCCGCATGAATAATCACCTGCACATTCACAATCTCACAAAATACTACGTGAAACAGCTTGGCTGGCTCAAGCAACAACGGATTTGTGCACTTGATGCGATTAGTTTTACGGTTAAGCAAGGGGAAACCATAGCGGTTATCGGTGAAACCGGCTCAGGGAAATCAACACTCATTAAACTGATTGCCGGCATTGAGACGCCGCATGCAGGAACTATTACACTCAATGGTCTCCAGCTAAAACCATATGACTATGCATCGCGTTGTTGTCATATTCGAATGATATTTCAAGATGGACTAGCTTCACTTGATCCACAACGGACCATTGGTCAACAACTACTTGAACCATTGTGGTTTAACACACGTTGGACCGTTACAGAGCAACGTGAATATGTGTTAAACACGCTGCAAAAAGTAGGCTTATTACCCGAACATTTTGACTTTTACCCACATATGCTCGCGAGCGGCCAACTCGCTCGAGTCTCTATTGCGCGGGCTATCCTGTTAAACCCGCAAGTTATCGTAGCGGATGAGGCACTCGGCGCATTAGACCCCTCAATTCGAGCTCAGATAATAAACTTACTTATTGATTTAAAAGAAGAAATGGGGGTTACGTTAGTATTTGCCTCACATTCGCCTGAGATTGTCCGCCACCTCGCAGACAAGATATTAGTGCTACACCATGGTAAAATGATTGAGTTTGATACAACCACAACGCTAATAACAAACCCACAGCAGTCGCTCACGCGCTCCTTGCTGCATACAGGGAATCTAACAATATAGCGTTTTAATACAAAACAACTAAGGAGTTTCAACTTGGAAACCGGCACTTTAATTTCACTCGCAATTTATTTCATTGCAATGCTCGCCATTGGTTATTATGCCTATAAAAAATCTACTGCTGATGTATCAGGTTACATGCTCGGTGGCCGGTCATTAAGTCCTAGTGTTACCGCTCTCTCTGCCGGAGCCTCTGATATGAGTGGCTGGATGCTCATGGGCTTACCCGGTGCTATTTATGTTTCCGGGATTTCACAACTATGGATTGCAGTGGGTTTATTAATCGGCGCCTATTTGAACTACATCATTGTAGCCCCACGGTTACGAACCTATACCGTCGTCGCTAATGACTCCATTACTATTCCTGATTATTTTGCTAATCGCTTTGACGACAAAGCACGCGTATTACGAGTTTTCTCATCCGTAGTTATCATCATCTTTTTCACCTTATATACCTCGGCTAGCTTGGTTGCCGGTGGGAAACTCTTTGCGAGCGAAGTCTTCGGCATGAACTATCATCTTGGTTTATGGGTCACTGCTGGGGTGGTTTGTGCTTATACCCTATTTGGTGGATTTTTGGCTGTGTCACTGACAGATTTTGTGCAGGGCATTATTATGTTCGTCGCCTTAGTACTCGTGCCGACCGTTGCTTTTTATGAATTGGGCGGCATTATGGAAACAGCCAGCACTATCAAAGCGATGAACCCGAATTACTTAGCTTTATTCCGCGATGCAGCCATTTCTGATCCCTTAGTTAATCAGCTCAGTATTATTGGGATCATTTCATTGTTAGCGTGGGGATTAGGGTATTTTGGTCAACCACATATTATTGTACGCTTTATGGCTATTCGCTCACGCAAGGATATCCCTAAAGCACGCCGCATCGGCATCGGTTGGATGTTTATCTCGATCGTTGGGGCAATGGCGACCGGTTTTGTTGGGATTGCTTATGTCGCAAAAACACAAATGGAACTTGCGGATGCTGAAACAATCTTTATTATCTTCTCACAGTTTCTATTTCATCCATTAATCACTGGGATTTTATTAGCCGCCATTCTCGCCGCAATTATGAGTACTATCTCATCACAGCTTCTTGTAACTTCAAGTTCGTTAACCGAGGATTTATATAAAGCTTTTCTACGTCGAAATGCCAGTGATAGCGAGTTAGTAACTATTGGTCGTATTTCAGTTTTGTTGGTTTCGCTTGTTGCCATTGTGCTAGCTTGGAATCCTAACAACACCATTCTTGGTTTAGTCGCGAACGCATGGGCTGGGTTCGGCGCAGCATTTGGTCCTGTGATTATCCTTAGCCTGTTTTGGAAACGCATGAACCGTCATGGAGCGTTAGCTGGAATGCTCGCTGGAGCAGCCACCGTGCTGTTCTGGATCTATGCGCCGGTATTAGAAAATGGTGCAACACTAAGCAATGTTATGTATGAAATCATCCCTGGATTCATCATGTCATTTATTGCAGTTATTGCCGTGAGCTTATTGACTAAAGCGCCATCGACTGAACTGCAAGCTACCTTCGATGCTATGGAACAAAAGCTTTTGCAAAACTAAAGCAAACAAAGTAAAACAATAAAGGCGCCTGTTAGGCGCCTTTATTGTTACCCATAAGATACCATGCTACGTCAGATCCCACGACGTTCTAGATAGAGCTCTAGTTCCGATAAAATAAAATCTTTCATCCGTAACGTGGTTTCATACCCCACTTCAATTGCCTCATTACCACGCTCAAATTCCATTAGGCTAATATGACCTAATTTAGGTTGGATCAACACATCCGGCGGGTCGCCAGCTAATCGCGCTTTGGTGATCCTTTCTTGCATAATATCAATTGAGCCTGCCATCACTCCTAACATTCCAGGTGCCTTATATGAATGACCATTAAACTTGTCTTTCATGCTGTCCCAGTATTGTTGGCTATGCGATAAAAAATTTCGGAAAAACCCGTGTTCAGACTCTTGTGGGCTAGCATTCGATTCAGTGGCCGATTCCGCTGGTGGAGTTTTATGACCATACACATCAGCTTGTGGCTGACTCTTGGCCACTTGCGTGCTCTTGCGCTCACTTGGAGCAATATACTTACTGCGTGCCTCAATCGCTGTGGTCGTCAATTGTGAATTCAGGTTAACAGCTATAACGAAATCGGCCCCTAATGCTCGACAAAGTGACACCGGAACTGGATTCACTAATGCACCATCAACTAACCAACGGCCATTTAAAGCTGTTGGCGCAAGTAATCCGGGCATTGAACAAGATGCGCGGGCAGCATCATAAACATCACCTTTGCGGAGCCAGATCTCTCGGCCACTGTATAAATCCGTAGCGACTGCCCCATAAATTAATGGCATATCTTCTATCTTAATTGCACCAATAATTTCGCGCGCACGGCTAAACACTTTTTCGCCATGGATCAGGCCGCCATGGCTGAACCCAAAGTCAAGCAGATTAAACACTTCCCAACGATCCATGCCCCGTACCCAATCTTCCAGATCGGTTAACCGCTCTGCCGCAAATGCGGCACCGACTAAGGAGCCGATCGACGTCCCTGCTACCAAATTAATATGAACTCCCATTTCGCGCAATGCTTGAATAACGCCTATATGCGACCAACCACGCGCAGCGCCTGAACCTAGTGCTAATGCAACTTGAATTTCGGGGGTTATCATATTCTTCCTTACACTGGCTGTTACACTAAATCGTCATCGGCCAAGCTTAGATCACCATCAAGGACAACTTCACTTACTACTTGGCCACCCTTCACAGGCTTCGCCAATAATTGCTCGCGAATTTGTTGCTCAATTTCATTGGCAATTTCAGGGTTTTCCTGCATGAAACGCATAGCATTAGCCTTCCCTTGCCCAATTTTATTGCCTTTATAGCTATACCAAGCACCGGCTTTGTCAATGATCTTCTGTTTTACACCAAGATCTATGAGCTCTCCTTCTTTGGAAATTCCAGTGCCGTACATAATCTGAAACTCAGCCTGTTTAAATGGCGGAGCTACTTTGTTCTTAACTACTTTCACGCGAGTCTCGTTACCCACCACTTCTTCACCTTCTTTCACAGCACCAATCCGACGGATATCTAGCCGCACTGAAGAATAGAATTTTAATGCGTTACCACCAGTCGTGGTTTCAGGGTTACCGAACATAACGCCAATCTTCATCCGAATTTGGTTAATGAAGATACACATGCTATTCGACTTTTTAATGTTGGCGGTTAACTTACGCAGCGCTTGCGACATTAAGCGCGCTTGCAATCCAACGTGGCTGTCACCCATTTCCCCTTCAATTTCAGCTTTCGGTGTTAACGCAGCAACTGAGTCCACCACCACCACATCAACGGCACCTGAGCGCACGAGCATGTCACAAATTTCTAATGCTTGCTCACCAGTATCTGGCTGAGATACCAGCAACTCATCAACGTTTACGCCAAGCTTTTCTGCATAAACAGGGTCAAGGGCATGTTCAGCATCAACGAATGCACAGGTTTTACCGAGTTTTTGAGCTTCAGCAATCACTTGCAACGTTAGGGTTGTTTTACCGCTTGATTCTGGCCCATAGATTTCGATCACACGGCCAAATGGCAACCCGCCAATCCCTAATGCAATATCAAGAGTTAACGAACCGGTCGAGACCGACTCAATATCCATTGCCTGGTTATCACCAAGACGCATGATGGAGCCTTTACCAAATTGACGCTCAATCTGACTTAACGCCGCTTCAAGTGCTTTTTGTTTATCGTTGCTCATGATAATGTCCGTTCTGTTACAAATAGGAGTTATTCATTAGTGTACTGTAAATTTATACAGTATCAAGTTATTTTTTTAAAACTCTGCAATGCTTCGATAATAGTCGCTTCGCGCACCGCTGCACGATCCCCACTAAAGCGTTGCTGCCAGGTGATACAATGAGCTTGCCACGCCAAGCCAAACCACACTAAACCAACGGGTTTTTCAGCTGTACCACCTGCAGGTCCCGCTACGCCAGTCACTGCGATAGCCATATCGGCACCACTTGCTTGTAATGCACCCTGGGCCATTGCCGCTGCCGTTTCTGCAGAGACTGCACCATGCTTCATCAAGGTCTCTTCAGGGACATTCACTAAGCGCTGTTTTAACGCATTGGAATAGGTAATAAAACCACCGGCTAACCAAGCAGAACTACCTGAGACCGAACTTATAGCATATCCGATTCCACCACCGGTGCATGACTCGACCGTAACGACCTGCCAATTACGCTGTTGCAGCCATCGACCTAAATCTACTGCTAAATCTTGAATTGATTGTGGTACCATCTCAGTAACCCTTATCTAGTGATAACTCGGCTAAATACGGATAATAACAGGCATGTCGAACGCTACAACTAAGATTCAAAATAATTCAGCACATACCCCTATGATGCAGCAATATCTTCGGATTAAAGCCGAATATGCTGACACGTTATTATTTTATCGTATGGGTGATTTTTATGAATTGTTCTTCGACGATGCCAAACGCGCAGCCCAATTACTCGACATTACCTTAACCAACCGCGGCCAAAGTGCCGGCCAACCTATTCCTATGGCAGGTGTTCCATACCATGCTGCTGAAGGTTATTTAGCACGCTTACTTGAACTTGGTGAATCGGTGGCTATTTGTGAACAAATTGGTGATCCAGCGACCAGCAAAGGTCCAGTCGAACGCCAAGTGGTGCGGGTGTTAACGCCCGGAACGCTCACTGATGAAGCACTGCTACCTGCCGTTCAGGAAAACTTACTAGTAGCCATTTTACCAGGTTCAACCATAGGTATTGCCAGCTTAGATATGGCCAGCGGTCGCTTTACTGTACTTGAAGTGGCCACATTTGAACAGCTCAATGCAGAGTTGGAGCGGCTCCAACCAGCAGAACTACTCTATCCAGAAACCTGGGATTGGAATGAGCAACAACTGCACTGTCCCTGCTGCCGGCGTCGCCCAGAATGGGAGTTTGAGCCAGTCAGTGCTGCCGCTGTACTCCTGCGGCAATTCCAAGTCGCGCATTTAGATGGTTTTGGCATTAGCCATATGCACCAAGCAATTGGTGCAGCTGGCGCCATCATCAACTATGTCCGGATGACACAACGTGCGGCGCTACCTCACATTACCAGCATCGTGGCAGAACGCCATGACGACGCTATCTTACTCGACGCCGCAACGCGACGAAACCTAGAATTAGTGCGCTCGTTAAGTGGCCAAAAGACATCGTTATTTGACATCATTAATAGCACCAGCACTGCCATGGGTAGTCGCCTATTACAACGCTGGTTACAGCGCCCGTTACGCGATCAGCAAGTGCTCAACCAACGCTACGACGCAGTGGCTGCAATTCAGCAGCTTGATTATCAGCAACTGCACCAGCAGCTGCGCCAATTGGGTGATATTGAGCGGATTTTAACCCGCATTGGATTGCGTACGGCTCGTCCACGTGATTTAGCCCGTTTGCGTGTGGCTCTATCAGTTTTACCGCAAGTAAAGGAGACGTTGACAGCAACGGCATTGACAGCATGGCAGCAAGGTATTCAACTTTTTCCTGAGCTTGCTGACTTACTAACTCAAGCCTTAGTTGAACAACCGCCGCTGTTGATCCGCGATGGTGGTGTCATTCGCGATGGTTTTGACAAAGAACTTGATGAGCAACGGCAATTAGCTGCAGGAGCGACCGATTTTCTCCAACGTATTGAAACGCGTGAACGGCAGCGAACCGGTATTGCGACGTTAAAAATTGGTTTCAACAAAGTACACGGCTATTACTTAGAAGCAAGTCGTGCCGCACATGCGCAAATCCCCGCCGATTATCAACGGCGACAAACACTTAAAAATACTGAACGCTATATTATTCCAGAATTGAAAACCTATGAGGATAAGGTACTACAAAGCCAAAGCCGCGCGTTAGCCCGGGAAAAATGGCTCTATGATCAACTCTTGGAGCACGTTGCGGAACACTTAGTCGAACTCCAGCAGACCGCACGGTTCATTGCTGAAATCGATGTGCTTCGCTGTTTTGCTGAACAAGCAGACCAATATCAATATACGCGACCTGAATTAACCAATACAGTCACGATTGAGCTAACCGGAGCCCGCCATCCAGTCATTGAGCGGCTGCAACAAAACCCGTTCATTCCAAATGATGTGGCCTTGTCGACCGAGCAACGTCTGATCCTGATCACTGGCCCCAACATGGGGGGTAAATCGACGTATATGCGGCAAACAGCGCTGTTAACAATACTTGCTCATTGTGGCAGCTTTGTTCCCGCAGAACGTGCACTGTTTGGCCCAGTTGACCGTATTTTCACTCGTATTGGGGCATCTGATGATCTCGCCTCAGGGCGTTCAACTTTCATGGTTGAAATGACTGAAGCTGCGAACATTTTGCATAATGCTACCGAGAAAAGTTTAGTATTAATGGATGAAATTGGCCGTGGCACCTCTACTTATGACGGCCTTGCCTTAGCGTGGGCTTGTGCTGATGCATTGTTAAATCAGAATCGCGCGATGACGTTATTCGCCACTCATTACTTTGAACTTACCCAGACCATAGGACAGGTTACAGGAGCGCTCAACGTACATGTTGAGGCTATTGAAGACGGTGATAACATTGCTTTTCAACATAAAGTAAAACATGGCGCAGCGAGTCGGAGTTTTGGCGTACAAGTCGCCCAATTAGCAGGCTTACCAGCACCAGTATTAAAACAGGCACGTGTTTACTTGCAACAACTCGAGCAGTCCAACCAAACAGCCGTAGCAGCCGTACCCAGCAGCCCGATTAAGCCGCCCACAGTGCCACCAAGCGAGTTTGAGCAAGCACTCGCTGCACTCGATATTAACCAGCTAACCCCCGTGGCAGCCCTACAATGGATAGCTCATTGGCAGCAACGACTCACCGATGATTAGTCGCGATGGAATAAAGCGTCCAGACTTAAACCTTGCTGTTTCAACATATCACGTAAGCGGCGTAAGGCTTCCACTTGAATTTGCCTTACCCGTTCCCGCGTTAAGCCGATTTCACGACCTACATCTTCTAAGGTCGCGGGCTCGTAGCCTAGCAGTCCAAATCGCCGCGCCAGTACTTCGCGTTGCTTTTCATTCAGACTCTCTAACCATGACATAATGTGATCACGTACCTTCTGTTCTTGCATTTCTCCTTCGGGGCCATAATCATTTTCATCGGTAAGCATATCAATCAATGATTTATCATTGTCTCCGCCACCAATAGGTGAATCCACCGAAGAAATACGCTCATTCAAGCGCAGCATACGGCTAACATCATCAACCGAAACATCAAGTTTTTCGGCTATGTCTTCAGCTGTTGGTTCATGATCTAACGTTTGCGCCAGTTCACGTGCAGCGCGCAGGTAAGTGTTCAGTTCTTTTACCACATGAATAGGTAAGCGAATGGTGCGGGTTTGATTCATGATGGCACGCTCAATGGTTTGGCGTATCCACCACGTTGCGTAGGTTGAAAAACGAAAACCTCGTTCTGGATCGAATTTTTCGACTGCGCGGATCAAGCCAAGGTTACCCTCTTCTACTAAATCCAGTAGCGCCAACCCACGGTTGGTGTAGCGGCGTGCGATTTTAACCACCAAGCGCAGATTACTTTCAATCATCCGTGAACGGGCAGCTGCATCACCTTTACGAGCCAAGCGCGAAAAGTAAATTTCTTCTTCTGCAGTTAATAGTGGGGAGTACCCAATTTCACTTAAATAAAGTTGGGTTGCATCCATTTTCTTTTGATAGCTACTGCGATTGGCGATGATATCGTCAAAAACGGCATCATCGTCTTGAGCTAGCTCTTGCTCAACCGCGAGTAACTCTTCCGCATCAACGTCGTCAATGTCATCCTGATTACGACTCATTGTTTCCCCCGAGGCAAATAATGCCGTGGATTTACTGACTTGCCGCGAAACCGAACTTGAAAGTGTAGCTTCACTCGCTCTGCGTCAGTATCCCCCATAGCCGCGATCTGGTCGCCTTTATTAACCCACTGCTGCTCTTTTACAAGTAGCTGCTGATTATGCGCGTATGCAGTAATATAATCATCGTTGTGCTTTAAAATGATTAATTGCCCATACCCTTTTAATGCATTCCCTGCGTAGACGACTTTTCCTGCTGCTGCCGCATAAACAGGAGCCCCACGTGAACCTGCTATATCCAATCCCTTGCTACCAGTTTCAGCGCTAGAGAACTCTCGTAACACCTGCCCGGTCGCTGGCCATTGCCAAACGATATCCTTACTCGCTGGCATGGAAGGCTCAATTCGTATCGGTGGTGATGTTGTACGGCTACTTGTTGCTGCTGTTCTAGCACTTCCTTGTTGGTTCTTATTCGTTGTAACCTTTTGTTCACCATACCCTTTCGTTGCGACAGAAGCAACGTTTTGTGTGTTAGATGACGGTTTTGTGGTTGTTGGTGGGGTCGACGATGCCGTTGTCGAAGTGGTGGAGCGCGGTTGAGTGGAGCTTGCTACTGCCTGCTGCCGCTGTGGTGGCGCTGTGATCCGTAGCCGTTGCCCTGGGTGAATCGTATACGGAGGCGCGATAGCATTCCACTGCGCTAAGGTACGCACATCTTCATTAGCGCGAAATGCTATCGAGTAAAGCGTATCACCGGCTTCGACGACATAAGCATCGCCGCTAAGGCTAGCTGGTTCAAAATCATGAATAGTTTTGCCTTGGTAGAGACGTGTAACTGGAGCAGGTTCGCTACGCTGCGCGCAACCACTTAGCACCACCACCGATGCTAACGTAATAACCCCTGCAATGCTCCTAACGGATCCACACATATGCAATAACGGCAACTAGTACCATCCCCCAACCGATTCTATCAACGTACACACGCAATCGATCAGCCATCGCTGGACCTCCGGTTTTCATTAACCAAGCAACTAAAAAAAACCGAATTCCACGACTAAACGCTGAACCAAGCAAAAATGGAATCAATGCAATGTTCAGCATCCCCCCTGTTACAGTAAATAATTTATACGGTAACGGTGAAAAACCAGCAATGAAAATGATCCAAAATCCATATTCTTGAAACCAATTCATTACCTGCGTCAACTTACTTTGATAACCTGCCCATTCAACGATAGGCAACACCAAAGGTTCAAATAGAAAATAGCCGAGCCAATAACCAACTAATCCACCTAGCACGGAACACGCTGTTGTTAACCCAGCAAAATACCATGCTCGTTGGGGTTGTGTCATAGCCATCGGAGCCAGCATAACGTCCGGTGGGATTGGAAAAATAACCGACTCTGAAAAACTTATACCAGCCAAAATAACGGGCGCACGCCTATGTTTAGACCAACTTAATACTTTGTCATACAACCAACCAAAGATTTTCATATGGGAGCCCCTGGCACTAATGGTACGAATTTCACCTCGGCTAATTCCTTGTACTCGAAACTATCACCAAAACGCCGCACAACCATCAATCGTTGGGTTTGCTCCCCTACCGGGATAACCATTACCCCACCGTCAGCTAGTTGCTGTAACAATGCTATTGGGATCGTGCTAGCGGCCGCGGTGACGATAATGCCATCAAATGGTGCTTTGCTTGCCCACCCTTCCCAGCCGTCCCCATGCCGCATTGACACATTATGTAAATCCAGCTTATTCAAACGTCGCTTTGCTTGATATTGCAGTTCGGCAATTCGCTCAACTGAATACACATGAGCAACCAACTGTGCCAATATAGCCGTTTGATAACCACTGCCAGTACCAATCTCCAACACCTGCTGACACTGATGTTGAATCAGCAATTGGGTCATTGATGCAACCATCAGGGGTTGTGAAATCGTTTGGCCCTTCCCTATGGGTAGGGCAGTATTTTCATAAGCTTTATGAGCCAATGACTCAGGCATGAATAAATGACGCGGGGTGGCTTGGATGACTTCTAATACTCCCGCATGAGTGATCCCTTCAGCTCGTAAGCGTTCGACGAGACGGCGAGCCATTCCTTGAAAATTGTGTATCATGTTGATGTATCTGATAACCAATCTGTTAACGTTGTTTGATGGCGCTGTGCCGTCATATCTATACTGATCGGCGTGATTGAGACATAGCCATCGCGCACAGCATGAAAATCAGTGCCTTCAGCATCATCGAGCTGACGACCGACAGGTCCATACCAAAAAATATCACGACCAAACGGGTCTTCGCCTTTAATCATTGTTTCAGCACGATGGCGGCGGCCTAACCGAGTAACTTTATAGCCCTTCAAGGCTTCATAAGGCACTGCTGGCACATTGATATTTAAGATAGTGTCCAAGCGAAGTGGTTGTTCTGCCATACGCATAACAATGTTCGCAACCACGCGGGCAGCTGTATCATAAAACTCATCAGAACGTGTACCCATGGATACCGCAATAGCTGGTAACCCCATAAAGCGCCCTTCCATCGCCGCCGCTACCGTACCTGAGTACAGCACGTCGTCACCCATGTTAGGGCCATCGTTGATACCAGATACCACTAAATCAACATCGTCCGCTAACGGAGAATTTGTGCCTAAATGAACACAATCCGTCGGTGTTCCATTGAGCGAATAAAATCCATTCACTAATTTTTGTAAGCGTAACGGATTGTGCAGGGTTAACGAGTTACTGGCACCACTACAGTTACGATCAGGTGCAATAACACGGACCTGAGCAATATCTTTAAGGCGCAGGTAAAGCGCTTCGATACCTGGCGCATGCACGCCATCATCGTTACTAACTAACAACTTCATCATGGGCTTAATTACCTTGTCTAGGTTCACCGATTAACTCACGTAGAACACTGGTTGCAAAACTTCCACGTGGTAATGAAAAAGCAAGTTCAACTGTGTCGTGCGCTAACCATCGTAACTGGGGTTGCGTTAACGTTAATAATATAGGTCGGCGCATATGTTCGATACGTTGTTTTAATAACCCTTGGTATAGTTCAGGTTCACGCGCACAAACAGTCTGTTCAAATTCTGCAATGTTGCCTTGCGTTGGCCATTGCCCTTCCCCAGGCAATGCTGCAGTCACCATAATATCACCCTGCTTAAAGCGCTCAAGGGTCGTATCGTCTAATTGTTCAATAACAAAAAACGACTGACTGCCGCGCAACATCATGGCATCCCCGATAGCAGGAGTTAATCGCTGTTGTTTAATGCGTTCGCTCACTATCATATTGAATAGTTTCGAACGCACCGCTGACAAATATAAGCCTATTTGATTGCGTTGCAGACGGCGCTTTAACTCCCCGTTGAACCAGCGCTGTGCCATCACCAGATTTTGTTGCTGATGACCAAACCTCTGCTCACCAAAATAATTCGGTACGCCACCCGCTACAATCTGCTCCCAACGGTGTTGGAGCGCTTCTGGTTGACTGATATCACGTAGCACAAGGACAAAATGATTGCTGCTATGAGTACCTCGCTTCAATTTGCGGGGCTGTAATACGGCCTGGAGCACTTCAAATTCGGGATGCTGCAGTTCATGCCAAGGTAAAAGTGGTTTCCCAGGCAACTGAATAGAGAACCATTGGTAGGTTTCTGCATGGCGATCTTTTAACCCAGAAAAACTGACATCACGCTCTCTTACACCAGCGAACTTGGCTAATTGAGCCGCGACAAATGTCGTATTCGCACCAACTTTCTTAACCCACAGCCATTGATGCTCACCGTGCTGTAACTGTGGGTCAGTCACGGATAAAGCTAACTCCTCCGTTACCTTAAAATCTGCTGGACTAGCCTTAAATTGACCTTGCCATGTCGGTGCACCATATAAATATGCATCACTCACGAGTAGGCTCCGGTTTCAATAACGCCACAGCGTAACAGGCAATGCCTTCTTGGCGCCCAACAAAACCGAGCCGTTCGGTGGTTGTAGCTTTCACATTAATTGCATCAACAGGTACGTTCAAAAGCTCTGCGATACGTGTCCGCATCGCTGGAATATAAGGGGCCAACTTAGGCGCCTGAGCAGCTATAGTAATATCGGCATTGCCTAACTGATAGTGACGCTGCTGAATTAATTGATAAGCCCGCTGTAATAGCACACCGCTATCGGCCCCGGCATATTGTTGGTCGGTGTCAGGAAAGTGTTGGCCTATATCGCCCAGCGCCATAGCGCCCAACACAGCATCAGTAAGTGCATGTAGGACCACATCACCATCGGAGTGTGCTTCAAGTCCGTATTCATGGGGTATTGGCACACCACCAAGCATTATTGGCCCGGTTCCGCCGAAGCGGTGAACATCATAGCCATGTCCTATACGCATGCTTGCTCCTTCTTAATCATCGCTAAAAATACAGCTGCCAGTGCTTCGTCACCTGGATGAGTGATCTTAATATTGGTAACGCATCCTGGCACTAATTTTGGTCGCCCACCTAAACGCTCAATGGCAGATGCTTCATCGGTAAGTTCAGGGTGAAAAACACCAAATTCGTGAATTGCTTCAAGTAACTGTTCGGTACGAAACACTTGGGGCGTTAATGCTCGCCATAAATGATCTCGTGGAACAGTACCGCAACTATATTCTGGCGCTGTTGGTTCAGCGCGCTTGATCGTATCTGTAATTGGCAGCGCCAACAAAGCACCATCGGCATGTGTCGTCCCGGCATCAAGCACACGAGCTAGCTCATCGACGTGCAAACAGGGGCGTGCTGCATCATGGACAGCAACCCATTGATAACCTGCGGCGTGCGCCGCAGTTACTCCAGCGTAAACCGATGCTGCACGCGTATTACCACCTTCAACAAGCTGAATACGATCACGCTCAGACGGGGAAAATTGTAATTGCTGAATGAATGGATCGTTTGGTGCTACCGCGATATAAATGGCCTCAATACGATGATCTTGGGCAATTGCCGCGACACTATGTTCTAAAACAGTTGTGTTAGCGATCCGCAAATATTGTTTCGGTTGGGTCAAATTCATCCTTTGCCCTATCCCTGCAGCTGGGATGACTGCGGCGACCCGTACATGACGTTCCATATGTGTGTACTATTTCTTCGGTGGATTAACTGGGACGATTCGGAAAAAAGTTTCATGGGGCTGAATCAACCCTAGCTCGTTACGAGCGCGCTCTTCCAGCGCTTCTTGACCGTTACGCAAATCGGCAATATCGGCAGCCAGCACCTGATTTCGTTGCATCAGTCGCCCATTTGTTTCAGCTTGCCGCAGTACATCTGACTGTAAGTGCCAATAATCTGGTAGGCTGTTCTTGCCAAACCAAAGTCGATACTGCAATGCAATCAACACGACGATAAAAACTAATTTTAGTAAGCGCATGATCGGCTCCGCTCGCTGTTATAATTATCGTTTAAGTTGTGACAGCGTTACCTGTAGTATATCGACCTTTCCGCTAAAGCCCAACGATAATTCGAGATGGAAAAGCCATGGACTATCTAGTTATTACACTCATTATGCTATTAGGTGCATTTTTGCAGGGTTTAACTGGCTTTGGTTCGGGCTTAATTGCAGTGCCATTATTGGCGATATACCTTCCACTAACGACCATTACCCCAACATTATCTATTATTAATTTACTGATGGCGACTTACCTCAGTTGGATGCTGCGCCGCCATGTACTATGGTCCCAATGGAAATGGCTGTTGTGCATGGGGGTGCTGGGAACCTTGCTCGGTAATTTTCTATTAGCACAGGTGAACTTAGTTGGCTTACAGGTCGGCATGGCATTATTAGTTATGGCCGTAGCTTTGTGTTTCTGGTTTGGTGTGCAGTGGTATTTTCCAAACACACCACGCTTGCAGTTGATGACGGGCGTTTTAGCTGGTTTTAGCAATGGTGCACTTACCCTCGGTGGGCCCCCGGTCGTATTATTTTTAACCAGTCAACGCATGTCTCGTGATAGCTTCCGTGCCACGCTAGCCGCATTTTTCTGGGTGCTGGCGCTAACCAACGTGCTGTCATTCACCGCCCAACAACGTTACAACATAGAGCATGTCCCACTGCTCCTAGCTTTAGTCACGGGTACCTTACTCGGGACTTGGCTAGGCCATCGCCTGAGTCATCATCTTTCTGAACAGTTGTTCCGACGAATAACCTTAGGCTTAGTCTTTGCTGCTGGATTAATGGCGCTATACAGTACTTGGCAAGCCACTTAAAACTCAACCCGGGTCGCTAATAACACTTCCCTAAGCCCTAACGTACGTGGATCAATACGGCCCTTGTGATTCCACTGGTGTCCACAAAAGGCTGGTGCCAATGTGGTTGCATCAGGTTTAAGCAAATAGACCTGATCATGATCGGGCTCTAAGCACTCGCCAGTAAAAGAAAACCAACCGTGCATGTTGCAATGCAACCGTTGTTGTTGATGATCAATTCGGTCAATAGAATCAAGCCGTGCTTGCTGAATTGGTAACCGTAAATCATAGATAGGAACGGTATCCCCTAGGCGAGCCCCATGATTTAACCAACGCGCCAGCTTCTGTGGTTGACTGGGAGTGACTGCGAGTCGACGTTTCTGCGCTGCTTGCCAGCTGGCATTTTGAATATCCAAGGTATAAGGCGCATCACTTTCCAGCATCCCACGGGCAGCATTTTTTACATGGTAGGGTAGACTTTGCAAACGGCGTTGTAGAAACGCCGTATTAATTTGCTGTAACTGTGATAAATGGAGTAGTTCACGTTCATACAGCGCTGTACAAATTTCAGCGAACGCAGCAGCGCTGACACCGGATACCGATGCCAGACTCAACTGCTGAAAAATGTCCCCTTGCTGTGTCACTGTTGTGACCTACTCTCAAATTAACGTTATTGGGCGTTTACCTCAGCACGGCCTCGATATGGTGCTTGACCATTTAGCTCTGCTTCAATTCGCAATAACTGGTTATATTTGGCAACGCGATCAGAACGACATAATGAGCCAGTCTTGATCTGCCCTGCTGCTGTACCCACCGCTAAATCAGCAATGGTCGCATCTTCAGTTTCACCTGAACGGTGTGAGATGACCGCGGTGAACCCTGCTTCCATCGCCATGCGAATAGCGGCTAAGGTTTCTGATAAACTACCAATTTGATTAAATTTAATCAAAATTGAGTTACCGATACCCTGCTCAATACCACGCTGTAAAATTTTGGTATTGGTTACAAAGAGGTCATCACCCACGAGTTGAACGCGGTTTCCTAAGCGTTCAGTCAAAATTTTCCAGCCATCCCAATCACTTTCATCTAAGCCATCTTCAATTGAGATAATCGGATACTTCTGGCATAAACCATCAAGGTACGCGGCAAAGCCAGCTGCATCGAACGATTTACCTTCACCCGATAAATGATACTTACCATCGCGATAGAATTCGGACGCGGCACAGTCTAAGGCCAGCGTAATATCGTCACCCATACGATAACCAGCGCGCTCAACCGCTTCGACAATCACCGCTAAAGCTTCTTCGTTACTCGCTAAATTCGGTGCAAAACCACCTTCATCACCCACAGATGTACTCAAGCCACGCTCTTGCAGAACTTTTTTCAGCGCATGGAATACTTCAGCTCCCATACGTAAACCTTCTTTAAAGCTCTTAGCACCCACCGGCTGGATCATGAACTCTTGGATATCTACGTTATTGTCGGCATGCTCGCCGCCGTTAAGAATATTCATCATCGGCAACGGCATGCTGAACTTACCTGGAGTACCATTTAACTCAGCTATATGCGCATACAGTGGCATGTTTTTGAAGCTTGCAGCTGCTTTAGCAGTAGCTAATGACACGGCCAAGATTGCGTTAGCACCCAGCTTTTCTTTATTCTCAGTGCCATCGAGATCAATCATGATGCGATCCACTTCAGCTTGTGCGGTAGCATCAACGCCTTGTAACGCGGGTGCAATCAAATTGTGGATGTTGGCAACCGCACGCTCAACACCTTTACCTAGATAGCGCGTCGGATCGCCATCACGCAATTCCAACGCTTCCCGTGAACCCGTCGATGCACCACTTGGTGCTGCAGCACGTCCCCAATGACCGCTAGCTAAAAATACATCTGCTTCAACAGTCGGATTGCCGCGTGAGTCCATAATTTCACGAGCTACAATTTTACTGATTGTTGCCATGAGTCGTTTCTACTCCTTTTCCTTAAAGCACGCAGCGCTTAGGCGCGACGCAATTTTTGATAACTTGCTGCAGCTTCAATAAAGCCACGGAATAATGGATGTCCATCCCGTGGGGTTGAGGTGAATTCCGGATGGAATTGCGCCGCTACAAACCACGGATGATCTGGGATTTCTACAATTTCAACTAACCGCTTATCATGCGACCAACCAGATACTTTCATACCTGCTTGTTCAAGTTGTTCAATATAGGAACCATTAACTTCGTAACGATGACGATGGCGTTCATTAATGATATCGATACCATACAACGCATGCGCCTTACTACCTGGCACTAAGTGACAGGGTTGAGCACCTAAACGCATAGTTCCGCCCATGTCGGAGTTATTATCCCGCCATTCTTTCTGTCCTTTGGAGTCCATCCATTCATTGATTAAACCAATGACTGGGTGCGGCGTGTTTGGATCAAATTCGGTGCTATTAGCATGTTCTAACCCAACGACATTTCGAGCATATTCAATGACGGCAATTTGCATTCCGAGGCAAATACCTAAATACGGGATTCCATTTTCACGGGCATATTGTGCGGCTAGAATCTTACCTAATACACCACGTTCGCCAAATCCACCTGGCACAATAATCGCGTCAACGTCAGCTAATTTAGCAACACCTTTAGTTTCAACGTCCTGCGCATCGATGTAGCGAATATTGACTGTTACACGGTTCTGCAAGCCTGCATGTGCCAAGGCTTCATTCACTGATTTATAAGCGTCAGGCAGTTCTATGTACTTACCAACAAAGCCTACCGTGACTTCACCACTTGGATTGGATTCTTGATATAAAACGTGTTCCCATTCTGAAAGGTCAGCTTCAGGACAATCCAAACGGAAACGATGCACGACAATTTCATCTAAGCCTTGGGCTTTTAAGATAGCTGGGATCTTGTAGATGCTATCGACATCTTTAAGCCCAATCACTGCTTTTTCTTCCACGTTAGTGAACAGTGCAATTTTGCTTCGTTCATTTGCTGGTAATGCACGATCAGAGCGACAGACCAAAATATCAGGCTGAATCCCGATGGAACGTAACTCTTTCACTGAATGTTGTGTTGGCTTGGTTTTCACCTCACCAGCAGCACCGAGAAACGGAACTAAGGTCAGATGCATAAATAAGGTTCGATCGCGGCCAACTTCTGTGGCTAACTGACGAATAGCTTCAAGGAATGGTTGTGATTCAATATCTCCAACAGTGCCACCAATCTCAATAATCGCAATGTCATACCCTTCACTACCTTCAATGATGCGACGTTTAATTTCGTTGGTGATATGAGGGATCACTTGAATAGTAGCGCCAAGAAATTCACCGCGACGCTCGCGGCGAATAATATCTTCATACACACGGCCTGTTGTGAAGTTGTTCTTCTTGGTCATCCGGGTGCGGATAAAACGCTCGTAATGACCTAAATCAAGATCGGTTTCAGCGCCATCTTCGGTGACAAACACTTCACCATGCTGGGTCGGGCTCATAGTGCCCGGGTCGACGTTAATATAAGGGTCGAGCTTAAGGATTGTGACCTTCAGGCCACGTGCTTCAAGAATTGCCGCCAATGAAGCTGCAGCAATGCCTTTGCCCAGCGAGGATACCACACCGCCGGTGACGAAAATATAATTAGTTGTCATGCGAAACCTAAGTCGTCAGGTAAAATGGGAATTGCTTCAAGACGGGAAAACAGTATACCTGATGGATCGGTGATCGACAATTTAAAATCATCGTCAATCGCCGAATCAGTTACTTTCTTGTTTTACCGCTAACCATTCCTCTTCAAGCTCATTCAAAGCTAACTGATTAACACTTAGGTGTCGTTCACGCAAGCGTTGTTCAATCATTTGGAACCGTTGCTTAAACTTTTGGTTGGCACGGCGCAGCGCATCTTCCGGATGGATTTGTGCATGGCGAGCCAAATTCACCACGGCAAACAACAGGTCACCCAGTTCTTCAGCAATGGCGTCTGCATCGGGCTCCGCTCGTTCTAACTCAGCTTGAACCTCGTCGATTTCTTCACGTACTTTGGCTAACACTGGGTGTAAGCTAGGCCAATCAAAACCAACCGTGGCCGCGCGTTGCTGCAATTTCAGCGCCAATAACAGGCTCGGCAAACTGTTGGGAACACCATCAAAGACACTCTCAGTAACACCATTGTTGGCTCGTTCAACGGCTTTGATTTGCTCCCATTGTGCTTTAACAGCCGCTGCATCATCGGCTTGCTTATCACCAAACACATGTGGATGACGGCGTATCAACTTATCTGTCATCTGTTGTGCAATAGCATCAAAATCAAAGCGCTGCTGTTCATTCGCAAGTTGTGCATAAAACACCACTTGAAACAGCAAATCACCTAGCTCACCTTTAATCTCATCCCAATCTCCGGCAGTAATTGCTGCTGCGACTTCATACGCTTCTTCAATCGTGTATGGGATTAAACTCGACATGGTCTGCGCTTTGTCCCACGGGCAACCATGCTCAGGGTCGCGTAACTTAGCCATAACTTGCAGTAAGTCTGCTATACCCGTTAATTGCCTTGTCATTGTTTGATCCGCTCAATGGTGCTAATGCCTTTTAACTGGCTTAACCGATTGATCATACGTTGCACGCTATCTTGATGTTCAATCAAGGCACCTACTGTGATCACGGCCTGTTGTGTGTTGGAATCTGAACGCGAGTCGAGCTGGACGACGTGAAATTTTTCGTTAGCCAATACGCTGGTAATATCATGTAATAAACCGTGCCGATCATCAGCAATCAGCCTTAAATGGACTTGATATCGGCCCCGGTTATGAAGACTCCAACTCACTTCTAGCGCCCGTTCAGGATGCTGCTCCAAAAGGTGTTTAAGTTGCTCACAATCGTCACGGTGCACTGATACACCACGCCCCTGTGTCACAAAACCGAGAATGTTATCACCTGGAACCGGTTGGCAACATTTTGCGAATTGTACTAACAGATTACCGATACCTTCGACGGTTACGTCACTTTGTCGACTGCTGGCAGCCCCGTGCTTTGGTTTTTTCGCGGTTATCCGTTCAATACGCTCGGCTGCCACCGCAGCTTCTGGGCGTAATTGGTTCACCACTTGGTGTAAACGAACATCGCCAGCACCAATGGCCGCCAATAAGTCATCCAAATGTTGCATGTTGAATCTTTCAAGCACAGATTCAGCTTGTGCCAGCGGTACCTGATACCTCGCTAATTCAGCTTCCAGCAGCTCTTTACCAGCTTTTAAGTTTTTCTCTCTATCCAGTTTTTTGAAGTAGGTCACAACCTTGCTGCGGGCCCGTGCCGTATTCAAGTAACCGTTTGCAGGGTTGAGCCAATCGCGACTTGGCTGAGTATTTTTCTGGGTTAGTATTTCAACCCGCTCGCCATTTTTTAACTGGTAGGTAAATGGCACAATGTGTCCATTAACCTTTGCGCCCACGCACCGATGTCCAACCTGCGAGTGAATGTAATAAGCAAAATCCAGAGGTGTTGCACCAGCTGGTAAATCGATGATTTCACCTTTTGGGGTAAACACATACACGCGGTCGTCAAAAACTTGGCTACGAATCTCGTCAACTAAACCATCATAGCCGGCCATATCATCTTGCCATGCCAACAGTTTTCGTAACCACGCGATTTTATCTTCTAATCCAGAGCCTTTACCGACGCCGGTACCTTCCTTGTAGCGCCAATGAGCAGCGACACCAAGCTCTGCATCATCGTGCATTGCTTGCGTGCGTATTTGAATTTCCACATGCTTATCTTCAGGCCCATACACGACTGTATGAATCGATTGATAGCCGTTAGCTTTGGGGGTGGCAATATAATCATCAAATTCAGAGCCAATGTGTTTCCATAAACTATGTACAACCCCCAGTGCCGCATAACAATCCTTTAATGAAGCAGTAATAATGCGAACCGCACGAATATCGTAGACCTGCTCAAATGACAGCCCCTTTTTCTGCATTTTACGCCAGATGGAATAGATATGTTTAGGACGGCCATAAACAGTCGCTTCTACCCCCTCGTCATTCAGTTTTTGCTGTAATAACTTAACGAATTCGGCGATGTATTGTTCTCGATCTATCCGTCGTTCGAGGAGTTGCGCCGCAATGGTTTTATAGGTGGTCGGGTGTAAGTAACGAAACGCAAGATCCTCTAGTTCCCACTTCAGTTGTCCGATACCCAACCGATTCGCTAGGGGGGCATAAATTTCATGGCATTCTTTGGCTGCCAATACCCGTGATTCTTCATCCAGTAATTTAACTTCCCGCAGGAAACAAATACGTTCTGCTAATTTAATAAGTACTGCACGGATATCGGTGACCATGGCCAGCAACATGCGGCGCACGTTATCAATTTGAGTCTGGTTGGGTTTACCGCGTTGGAAGTGTTGCAGAGCGCTAATCGTCTGCATTTGCTGAATTGCATTGAGTAATTCAGGTAAAGCAGCGCCACCCCAGGTACTGGCCTGTTCAGCTGTAATTAATTGAGCTTCATAGAGCGGGCTATAAAGGGCAGCAATCAGGGATTCCTGATCAAGATTCAAGGCAATGAGAATTTCCACCATCTCTTTGCCTTTTACAGCTAATTGTGGCTGTTTGGCTTGCTCACTGATTTGGGTTACCCGTTCAGCGTGTTCGCGTAACTGGGCTCGGCGTGTTTCTGATTCTAAATCAGCTAACCAATCACCAAGTTGATGAGGCATATCAACATGTGTACTACGCACCCAAACCACGATTCACCCCCGTTCAAATAATGTGATTACCTCAATGTGATGGGTCTGAGGAAACATGTCAACTAACTGTGCTTGTTTCAATTGATATCCATGTGCGGCGAGCACTTGCGCATCTCGCGCCAAGGTATCTGGAGCACAACTCACATAGACAATGCGTTCCGGTTGAAGTTGCGCTACTTCACTAATTGCTCCAGCAGCACCTGCGCGAGCTGGATCCAACAATACTTTGTTAAACGATTGCTGCGCCCACGGTTGCTGTTGCCATGGTTGTTCCAAATTAGCGCAATGTGCAGACACCTTGAGTTGTAATTGCGCGGCACTTTCTTGTAAGCGCTCAACCATACTCGGTACACCTTCCACCGCGGTAACTGTGGCACCCATTGTGGCCATGGGTAAGGTGAAATTACCGCTGCCTGCATACAATTCCAGAATATGGTCGGTAGTTTTAGGTTCCAACCACTTTAATGCTTGTGCTACCAACGCCACACTTAACTCGCGATGACCTTGCATAAAGTCTGTCGGCCAACTCGGTACTTCAATTCCGAAACTACTATAACTCATCGGCTCAGCACGTGGACAGACCGCTTGCGGCCCGTGATCTGTTTCAACCCAAATGGCAACGCGCTGATGTTCTGCAAAGGTTTGTAACTTCGCTCGATCCTGCTCACTTGGTATTTCAGGCAACCGCAATTGCACCACAACTTGTTGCGTAAACTCGATAAGCTCCACATGTCCAAGCTGAGCTACGCACGCTAACGACGGTATTAGCTGGCGCAGCGGCTGAATCAAACGTTCAAGTGATTGTGCGAGCACGGCACAGTGCTCGACCGCAATAATTTGTTTACTTTTGGCAGCGCGAAAACCTAATTTCAGTTGTCGCCGTTTACCATCCCAATAGATCGCTAAGCGTGCTCGTCGCCGGTAATGCCATACTGCCCCGGTGATGGGTGGCAACCATTGTTGCGCTTCGACTTGGGCAAACTTATGTAACATAGCGCGCACTGATTGCTGCTTATACTTCAGTTGGTCTGTCACCGCAATATGCTGCAAATCACAACCACCGCAGGCTTCAAAATAGCGGCAAGCCGGGGGCACGCGCATAGAGCTGGGCTGTTCAATACGTTCTAATTGGGCATCATAGCGTCCATCAACAGTAACGCTAATCACGTCACCTGGTACCGTGCCACAAACAAATTTTGTACCTTGTGGTGTACGTATAATACCGCGCCCTTGATGGTCTAAATCAACCACAAGCTGCCCTGTTAAGCGGCAAATTGGTTGCCGGCTGCTCCGCGGTTTTGGCTTATAAAACTGTGCCATTTAATCGAGCCTGCTGCATGATGATTTTCATATCGCGAACAGCTTGCTCTAAGCCAACAATAACTGCACGGGCAATAATGGCATGACCAATGTTAAGTTCAACCAACTGCGGTATGGCAGCTACTGCGGCCGTATTATGGTAATGCAGACCGTGACCAGCGTTCACTTGTAACCCTGCTGCTTGAGCGTACTCTGCCGCGTCCCGTAATTGAGCTAACAACTGCGCACGAGTTCGGTCGTCAGTGGCATCTGCATAATGCCCAGTATGCAGCTCAATGATTGGCGCTCCAGTTGCCACAGCAGCGTCGATTTGCTGTTTATCGGCGTCGATGAACAAGCTTGTAGCAATGCCATGTTCAGATAAACGTTGCACTGCAGCGGTAATTTTCTCTTGCTGGCCAACAATATCCAACCCGCCTTCAGTGGTTAACTCTTCACGCTTCTCTGGCACTAAACAGCAAAATGTCGGCTTAATACGGCACGCAATGCTTAACATCTCTTCAGTGACGGCCATTTCAAGATTCATTCGCGTTTGTATTGTTTGTGCAAGAATTTCGACATCACGATCAGTAATATGCCGACGGTCCTCCCGTAAATGTACGGTGATACCATCAGCACCAGCACGTTCTGCAATTGCAGCGGCTTCAACCGGATCAGGATAATTTACCCCACGAGCGTTACGAACCGTCGCTACATGATCAATATTGACACCCAAATAAATCGGATTTTTCCGTACCGTTGAACTCATGACATTTCCTTGTATTGCAGAAAAAACTCACGACTCCGAAGGGGTTGTGAACCCAAGTAAGGTTGCAACGCCATTCGCATAATGCGCTTAAACAATATTAATAAACGCGGCTCACCAACATCAAACTGACTTAACCGCAAAATATCGGTACCGCGCACTAGGGCAGTTGCAACAAGCTCAGTTTGCTCTAAGCATAACGTAAAACCTGCTTCAGGCATAAACAGGTAGCTTTGCTCGGGTTGTATCGCCTGTCCATCAGTATCATGGTACCAATCAAAACCATGGCCCAAATACCATAGCAGTTGCCACTCGAAACGTCGGAGTACTGGCTCAACCTGCGCCGTTTGGCTTAGCAATGTCAGCGTTTGATGGTAAGCATCAAACAGCTCATCATGAACATGGTATGGTGTGGTTAAACGCTGAACTAACTCATTCACATAAAATGCACTATACAGCGTTACCCTGCTTAACGGTAGCGCTTCAGCGAGCGCTTCAGCTTGCACAAGGGTTTGCAGTTCGTTCAGACCACGGGTTTCAACCTGAAGTGGGATAAAGGGTTGTAAGATACTCCGCCACGGACTTTTAGGGCGTTTTGCCCCTTTTGCAATCGCCCGAAATCGCCCTTTGTCCTTGCTATACAACTCAAGTAACAAGCTTGTGTCTTGATAAGGCCAACGCTGCAACACAAACGCCGGGGACATGGAGTTAATCCTCGCCGTACCCTAAGCTACGCAGCGCCCGTTCATCATCTGCCCAGCCTGATTTGACTTTCACCCACAACTGTAGATGAACTTTGCCACCAATTAATTGCTCGATATCGTGACGTGCCTCTGTACCTATGGTTTTTAACTTCTGCCCCCGCGCGCCAATAACCATTTTCTTTTGCCCTTCACGCTCGACTAAAATCAACCCGTGAATATGGGTAGTACCAGCTGGTGACTTAGCATATTGCTCAATTTCTACAGTTGTGCTGTAAGGTAATTCATCCCCAGTAAACCGCATTAATTTTTCTCGGATGATTTCCGCAACCATAAAGCGAATGGAACGATCGGTAACATAATCCTCGGGGAAGTGATGCACCCCTGGGCGGGCGTATTTGTGTACCTGTTCCCGCAAAGTTTCTACTTGCGTACCGGTAGCAGCTGACACTGGAATTATCTCAGCAAAAGCATGACGCTGTGCAAATTCTTCAAGATAAGGCAACAATGTCGCTTTATCCTTCACTTGATCAATTTTATTCACAACCACCACTATCGGGGTCGATAGCTGTTTTAGTTTGTTAAGCACCAAGGCATCATCAGAGGTCCATTTACCCGCCTCAACGACAAACAACACTGCATCTACACCACTGAGTGATGAGGTTGCTGCCCGGTTCATCAAACGGTTGATGGCACGCTTTTCATCTTGGTGAAGACCAGGTGTATCGACATACACAATTTGTCGTGAACCTTCGGTCTCAATTCCCAAGATACGATGACGTGTTGTTTGTGGCTTGCGGGATGTGATACTAATTTTTTGTCCTAAAATCCGGTTCAACAACGTTGATTTTCCGACGTTCGGACGTCCGACTATCGCCACAAATGCTGATTCTAAATGTAGTTCCTGATTGTTCATGCATTATCCTGTAGCTGCAGCTGTTCCAGTGCTTGGCTTGCTGCATGTTGTTCTGCTTTACGCCGACTTGTGCCGGTACCACAGATCGGTTGTGCTAATCCTTCCACCCGACAACTAACAGTAAACCTTTGATTGTGCGCCTGTCCCTGCGTTGCGGTTACATCATAGACTGGCAGCGCCCGCTGCCGGGCTTGTAAATATTCCTGCAACCGTGTTTTCGGATCTTTATGGCTAATACCTGGCTTAATTTCCGCCAACTGTTTGGCATACCATTGCAACACGACATTACGGCATAGGTCTAAGCCACTTTCCATATACATCGCACCAAGCAAGGCTTCGACTGCGTCGGCTAAGATGGATTCGCGGCGGTGCCCACCACTTTTTAATTCTCCTGGGCCTAATACTAGATAATCACCAAGTTCAAACTGCTGCGCTAGTTTTGCAAGGTTGCGCCCACAAACTAGCGTCGCTCGCATGCGGCTAAGATCACCCTCATCGCTGTTTGGGAATTTTTCAAAGAGTGCCTCACTAATGATAACGCTTAGAACCGAATCACCAAGAAACTCCAGTCGTTCATTATGTTTCCCAGCGGCACTCCGATGAGTCAGCGCACGCACTAGATTGTCACGATTCTTGAAAGTATAGCCAAATCGCTTCTCTAACTGCTGTAATGATGGTTTAGGTAAACTCACAGATTACTCCACCACCCCTAATCGCTGCCAACGCACACCAGATGGAACCCAACTCGGGAACCAGCGCGGTACCCAACTATCTGCACCACGCTCAAACTCTAAACTCATCCAGATGACGACAGCCCGACCAACCAAATGATCGTAAGGAACAAAGCCCCAATACCGACTGTCTTCAGAGTTATCGCGATTATCACCCATTACGAAATAATGGCCCGCAGGAACAATCCATTCATCAGCAGCAGTTCCAGGTTGTTGAAAATAGAACGCTGAACGCGACGCAATAGTTGGATCAATCAATATCTCATGCGCCACGTCACCGAGTTGTTCTGCGAAACGTTGCAATGGTGTAGCGCGATTAAAATAAACTTCGTCTTGTGGTTGAACACTTTGCTCAATCACCTGTAACGGCGGGCAGTTATCAGGCTCAACGTCACAAGCAGGCTGGATATAAAGTGTTTTATTGCGGTAGATAATACGATCGCCGGGTAATCCAACAATACGTTTAATAAAATCAACTTGTGGATTTAACGGAAACTTAAATACCGCCACCTCCCCTCGTTCTGGCAACCCTGTGGCAAATAATTCACTACGAAACAACGGATCTCTAACGCCATAGCTAAATTTTTCCACCAGCACAAAATCACCCGCCAACATGGTTGGCATCATTGATGCAGACGGTATCCGAAACGGTTCGTAAAAAAACGAACGCAACACCAAAATAGCGAATAAGATAGGAAACACGCTCTGGGCAAATTCAGCAACTTTCCCTTGTGGTGCTATGTTTTCACGCTCAGCTGGAGAAAGCGTGGTATTGGCTTGCTGTTCAGCACGCTGAATGATGGCCATCCGCGCTGGCCGCTTCAGTTTGGCATCATAGAGCCAAATTAACCCTGCAGCTAAAGTCACCAAAGTTAATAGTATCGAGTAAAAATTTGCCATGGATTCGGGTTCCTACGCTCAGAATAGATGCCTGCTACTTACCAACTTTAAGCACCGCTAAAAACGCTTCTTGCGGTACTTCAACGTTACCCAGTTGCTTCATCCGTTTCTTCCCTTCTTTTTGCTTTTGAAGCAGCTTTTTCTTCCGGCTTACGTCTCCACCGTAACATTTAGCAGTAACATTTTTCCGTAATTGTTTTACGGTCGAACGTGCAATGACATGAGTTCCAATCACTGCTTGAATCGCAATATCAAACATTTGTCGTGGAATCAATTCGCGCATTTTATCTACCAATTCGCGGCCGCGGCTTTGGGCATGATCACGGTGGATAATCATCGCCAATGCATCAACTTTGTCGCCATTAATTAGCACATCAACACGAACCATATCCGCTTCTTGGAAACGTTTGAAATTGTAGTCCAATGATGCATAACCACGGCTCGTTGATTTCAATCTATCAAAGAAATCCATCACCACTTCAGCCATAGGTAGCTCATAAGTCACTGCAACTTGTTTGCCGTGATACGACATTTTGGTTTGTACACCACGCTTTTCAATACACAAGGTGATTACATTACCAAGGAATTCCTGTGGTACTAAAATATTAGCTTCCACAATTGGCTCATAAATCACTTCTATATCGTTTACCGGTGGTAAATTAGCAGGATTATCTACCAGGAGTTCTTTGCCTGCTTTCGTGATGACCTTATAAACCACCGTTGGCGCTGTCGTGATTAAATCAATATCGTATTCCCGCTCGAGCCGCTCTTGGATAATTTCCATGTGCAACATACCCAAGAAACCTACCCGAAAGCCGAACCCAAGGGCAGCAGAGTTTTCTGGCTCATAAAAAAGTGACGCATCGTTTAACGACAGTTTCGCGAGTGCATCACGGAAGCTTTCATAATCATCAGACGAAATTGGGAACATCCCCGCATACACCTGTGGCTTCACTTTTTTAAAGCCTGGCAGAGGCGCCGCCGCAGGGGCTTTGGCAAGTGTTAAGGTATCTCCTACTGGTGCACCATGAATGTCTTTAATACCAGCAATAACAAAACCCACTTCCCCACAACGCAAAATCCCAGTTTCGGTTGGTTTCGGTGAGAAAAACCCGACTTTGTCAACTTGATGCACCTGCCCGGTCGACATCACTTTCATTTTGTCGCCAGCACGCAGGACACCATTTTTAACACGTACCAAACTCACCACGCCTTGATAGTTATCAAACCATGAATCAATAATCAGTGCTTGTAAAGGCGCGTCGGGATCACCTTGTGGCGCTGGAATTTGCGTCACTATACGTTCGAGCACTTCACCAATGCCAATCCCGGTTTTCGCCGAGCATTGCACCGCGTCGATAGCTTGGATCCCCACAATATCTTCGATTTCTTCCGCTACTCGCAGTGGATCAGCTTGCGGTAAATCGATTTTATTCAGCACCGGAACTACCTCGAGATCCATTTCGATAGCGGTATAGCAGTTAGCTAAGGTCTGCGCTTCGACCCCTTGTGCGGCATCGACCACTAACAATGCTCCCTCACAACCGGCTAAGCTACGTGATACCTCGTACGAAAAGTCAACGTGTCCGGGCGTATCGATAAAATTTAATTGATAGGTTTCGCCATCCTGAGCAGTGTAATGCAAGGTCACACTTTGTGCTTTAATAGTAATCCCACGCTCACGTTCTAAATCCATCGAGTCGAGCACTTGTTCCGCCATTTCCCGATCTGTAAGCCCACCGCAATGTTGGATGAGGCGATCGGAAAGGGTCGACTTACCATGGTCGATATGTGCGATAACTGAGAAATTACGAATATTTGTTTGCTTAAACGCCTGATTTGGCATTAATGCCCCCGCAACAACAAAAAATAATAATCATACAGATGCCGCCGATCATACTGATTTTAGCGGTCTGGGACAAAGAGTTTCGGCGTGATTCAATCGATTTGTTGTACGCTCAGAAGTTGCATGACTTGGATATCGCGCTTCTGTAACCAGTGTTTGAGTAAGTAAAAGCTCATACTAAAGCCAATAAAAGAACTCACGATGACCCATCCTTCAGGCCAATGCAACAGATGCCCAGTTATCCATGCCAGCATAAATAAACTGAACAGCGGTACCACATATACCAACAGTGAGAAGCGCGACAAAGCGTCTTCTGGCAGCAATAATTCAATGTGCTGCCCGACGTGGAATTGACCTGCAGGCTTCAGCACACGAAATGCTGCGCGCCGATCAGCGAACGCTTTTGAAATAATACCAGTACCACAAACGGTTTGTTGGGCACAGCCACTGCACCCAGTTTTCAATTGTGTTGTCACCAGTAAATAGTCAGATTCCACTTGTACAACTTCAGCACGTTCACGAATCATCGCATAGGTCCTTGAGAATCTAGCACCATACGTTCAGCGATTTGATGTAAGGTCGCCACTGGCAGTTTACCCACCACAGTCACAGCAAACCCATCAATCGAAGTATTAATCAACGATTCAGCCCCTTGAAATGCTAATTCTGGCAATCCCTGCTGACGGCGTTCAGTAATGTAAATAGATACATCGGTCAAACCATCACTAAACAGGTAATGATCGGTAGGTAATTGCGTATCGTACAAACGGCGATGCTGAGCACGACGTAGCTCGAATCCTTCAGGCAACCAATTGGGGCGCAAGTTAAAATGTGGCGCTTCCAATTGGGAAGCCTCGTATAGCCGAGGTGGACGTTGAATGGCTTCCAATTCCGTCAACTGCGCTGGAATGTGATCGGTAAACTCAATCGAAGTCAGCTGCAGTTGTTCAAGGACTTCACCTTGCGGAGTCATCATTTGAAGCTTCAGTAGCATCGCTGATTCGCGATCTACCCACAAATCATAATGATACCGGAATTTGTCCCGACTCACCAATCGTAAGTACTGTGCCGGACGCCCAGTAACCCGCATGCCACCACTAGCAATCACTTGATAATGCTGACTAATATGCGCAAACGGTTCGTAAAATGCTGGAGGGATAAATCCAGCGGTGACATTGGTTTGTAAAGAATAAGAACCACCCACAGGCGAGTAGTAATAGGTTTGGTCGCCAATACGCAATGCCCGTGAATCGGCCCCGTTTAACTGAATTAATAATTCAAGATCGGTGTCGTGATCATAACGGCCATGGAACCAAATCAAAGGCTGGATACGTTGCCCTTGAGACTGTACTAAGGTGGCTTTAAAGTTGAGTTGACGCAACGCTAACGCCATCCTATCGAACCATACCTCTCCTAAACTAGTGGCATGGTCCGTGGGCGTTTGATTCTGTGCTGCGCCGCTAACTGGAAGCAGTAGCAAGCATAGTACTAGCGCAGTAAATGTTCTAATCATTCTGATGATCGATTGGATCTACCTCGGCTGCGTTATCCTGTTGCTCCATTTCAGCTTGCAGCGATAGCTGCAACTGCCGCTGATGGTCAAGTAAATAGGATTGTAGTAACTGCCGTTGTTGAGCAATTTCAGCTTCTGTCGGAGCTGGTGTTTCCACCACCGTATTATAACTCACTGGATTACGACCACCAAAAGGATTGGTCACAATCGTCGGCGTCGTAGCTGCAGGGTTATCTGGCAGCGTCTCTAATCCAGGTTGTTGTACAGACAATACCGCAACCACAGCAACGCTCGCGGCAATCGCGATGCTGCCCGCTGGCTTTAACCAACGTGCTGCGGCTCGCGTCAATGCACCACCAGCTTGCACCGAAGGCATGACGACTGAGTTAGCTGCTTGTGGTTCCTGCGCAATCCGCGCTGCCACTTGTGCGCTAATATCTATCGGTTGCGTACCGGTGACCTCTTGGCGCATGACTTGCCCAACTAACGCATAGCGATACCATACAGCCCGTGCCTGCTCATCATCCAATAATGCAGATAAATCAGCATTAAATGGATGTACCTCATCAGCATCTGTGTCTTCAAAATGACTATCCAGTAGTGCTGAGGCATTTTGTTTTAAACGATCAGACATAAAGCTTCCTCAAATGATGTTAGCGTTCTAACAAGGGTCGTAGTTGCTGGTCGATGGCTTCACGAGCACGAAATATTCGTGACCGTACGGTGCCAATCGGGCAATCCATTTCGATGGCTATTTCTTCATAGCCTAACCCTTCGATTTCACGTAATACAATTGCACGACGTAAATCTTCGGGTAATTCATCGATGGTTCGCATTACCACGTCACGAATCTCATCGGTCAGTAACATACTCTCAGGTGAGGCTGAATCTCTTAACGCCTCGCTGCCCTCATAGTATTCTGCTTCATCCGCATCAACATCATTGGCTGGTGGCTTACGCCCTTGCGCAACCAAATAATTTTTCGCGGTATTCACGGCAATTCGATACAGCCATGTATAAAATGCACTATCGCCCCGAAAGTTTGCCAACGCGCGATACGCTTTTACAAATGTTTCTTGTGCTACGTCTGGCACATCTGCTGGTTGTTTAACGTAGCGTGAAATCAGACTCATGACTTTGTGTTGATATTTTTTAACCAACAAATCAAAGGCTCGCTGATCGCCCTGTTGTACGCGTTCGACTAGGGCTTTATCAATCTCTTGTTCGCTCATCCGAGCCCACTCTCCTCAACCCCTTGCTACGTCATATTTCAAGGCCCGTTACGCGCTTGCAAAATAAGACCCACGGATTCGTAAAAAGTTCGCAAAAAAAATTCAAAAGAGTAAAATCGCTGTCATTCATCCGAAATTCAGCGTCTTACCACGCCAATATATCCACATACTTTATGGAACAAAACTCAGATTATCAATGTGATGTACTCATCATCGGCAGCGGTGCAGCAGGTTTAACCCTTGCTTTACAGTTAGCAGACCATGCTCAAGTAATGGTGCTTTCGAAGGGCCCTCTTACTGAAGGGTCAACTTACTATGCCCAAGGCGGTATTGCTGCCGTATTCGACAAAAATGATAGCATCGAAAGCCATATCGAAGATACTCTCATTGCTGGTGCCGGTCTGTGTGACCTTGCTGCCGTGCAGTTTACAACACAACACGCGAAAGATAGCCTTCAATGGCTAATTGATATCGGCGTTGGCTTCGACCGTATTGACGACGAACATTTCCACCTCAACCGTGAAGGTGGGCACAGTCATCGTCGTATTCTACATGCAGCTGATGCTACTGGCCGAGCCGTGCAAACAACCTTGGTTGAACAGGCTCGTCGCCATGCCAATATTATTATTTTAGAGCATGTGAACGCTGTTGACTTAATTACCAATAAGCATGTCGGTGGTCAGCCACGTTGCTATGGTGCCTACATCCTGAATCGGCGGACCCAACAGGTCGAAACAATTGCGGCGCGCTTCGTCGCCTTATGCACTGGCGGCGCGAGTAAAGTATACCAGTATACCAGCAACCCTGATGTGGCCAGCGGCGATGGTATTGCTATGGCCTGGCGCGCGGGCTGTCCGGTCGTCAACATGGAATTTAATCAATTCCACCCAACCTGTTTGTACCACCCCAATGCACAATCATTTTTATTGACAGAAGCTCTACGGGGCGAAGGTGCCCTATTACGGCGCCCTGACGGTACCCGTTTTATGCCCGATTTTCATCCATCAGCAGAGTTAGCTCCCCGTGATGTGGTAGCGCGAGCAATTGACTATGAAATGAAGCGGTTGGGTGCAGACTGCATGTATCTGGATATTTCACACAAGCCAGCAAGTTTCATTCGCGAACACTTCCCTAATATTTACGAACGTTGCCTCAGCTTAGGTATTGATATTAGTCGTGAGCCGATGCCAGTGGTACCAGCTGCACACTACACCTGTGGTGGCGTGCAAACTGATTTACGTGCTCGTACAGCAGTCCAACATTTATATGCTGTCGGTGAAGTAGCCTACACAGGGCTGCATGGTGCTAATCGGATGGCGAGTAACTCGTTGCTAGAGTGTTTGGTGTTTGCGCGTGCTGCCGCAAGGGACATCCTTGCTCACATCGACCAGGTTGAATTATACACCCAACTGCCACGCTGGGACGATAGCCAAGTCAATGATTCCGACGAAGAAGTTATTATTCAACACAACTGGCATGAATTACGGTTATTTATGTGGGACTACGTAGGAATTGTTAGAACCAACAAACGCCTGCAACGTGCGTTGCGACGTATTGAACTGCTGCAGCAAGAAATCCATGAATATTACAGCCATTTCAAAATCAGCAATAATTTGCTTGAACTACGTAACTTAGTGCAAGTTGCTGAATTAATCGTGAAATGTGCCATGGCCCGAAAAGAAAGTCGCGGGTTACACTATAATCTTGATTATCCTGAATTACTCCCCGATGCGCAGCCGACCATACTGACGCCACCGCAACAACCACCGCGCTAAACGGCGATATTGATTATCCCCCAACCAGCCGCGTGGCAACCACAGCCAGCGGCGTTGTCGGGGCGAGCCTTCAAGTACAACGAGTGCGCCCCATGGAGTCACCCAAGATAATGGCGCCATGCGCCAACGCTGTTGTGAGAAATCGGTAAGAAGTACCCATTCACCATGCTGCCAATGAATACCCCACAGCTGGTTGGGCTGCCGTAGCCAAGGCCAAGGACATACCACCAGCTGCCACATTGCTTATACCTTCACACGGCCTAAAATATATGCCACCATTTCAGCTAACTCTTTATCTTCACATGGTTGGTGGCCCATAAACCAAGCAAACAAATCGGGATCATCACAGGTTAACAAACGGCGAAATACTTCTTGCTGCGCTTCCGTGAGATCATCGTAAGCCTCTTCAACAAACGGCATAAATAATACATCCAACTCCAGCATGCCACGTCGACAAGCCCAGCGCAGACGATTTTTATTCCTCAATGAATCAGCATCTTGTTTTAACTTTTCCATGCATGTCCCTTATTACAACAATAATGTGTTACTACTAAAAAGTAGACTTCAATTCAAACCAACGCTTGTATAATACAAAACTATCCCCATCTATTCGAATATTGATGACAAAGTGAGGTTTCGTGTGTTGACGACAGAGTTTACCAAAGCCCAGCCTGAATACGTATCAGTTTCCTTAGATGATTACGGTGTCATCTGCTTAACTGGCCCACAAACTGATGAGTTTTTACAAGGACAACTCACCTGCGACATGCGGCAGTTATCAGCGCACGGCTGGTTATATGCAGCTCATTGCGATAACAAGGGGAAAGCGTTAAGTACGTTGTTCGTTGTTCGCTGGGATGAAAAGGTTCTATTAATTAGTCATAAAGACGCGATTGCCGCCAGTTTGGCACAATTACAAAAATTTGGTGTCTTTAGTAACACCGAAATCACCGATGCAACCTCACAATGGGGTCGTTATGGTGTTTTTGGTACGCAAGCTCAGAGCAAGTTGGCAGCCTTACTCGGCCAACCGTTAACGCAGGAGGGTTTGCAACCAGTGACGCAAACCACGACTGAGCTAGTCTTACAAGTCGGACACTCGCCTGATCAGTTCATTCTGATCAGTTCAGTAGACCGAATTGCAACACAAGCCAAGCAAGAAGTTTGGAACGCACTTGAAATTGAACGTGGTCGACCGACCCTAGTTTCAGGTACACTATTAGAATATGTCCCTCAAATGCTAAACGTCCAAGCGTTGGGCGGTATTAGTTTTACGAAGGGGTGTTATATCGGCCAAGAGACAATTGCCCGGATGAAGTATTTGGGCAAGCAGAAGCGCGCATTATTTCGTTTGGTGGGCCAAGGGCAGCCAGTTCAAGCAGGAACGACTATTGAACAGCAACTTGGTGACAACTGGCGACGTGCCGGTACGGTAATAAATGCAGTGAGCCGTGCTGATAATCAACTTGATCTATTAGCAGTGCTGCCAAGTGATATCGAGGCAGGTACCAAGTTAAGAGTGAAAGACGATGATGCGAGTCTTTTGGAAATTTACCCACTGCCATATACACTGGATGAAACATGAGTCAAACAATTAGCCAAGACAAAGTTGTCGGTATTCACTACACGGTGAAAAGTGCTGAAGGTCAAGTTTTAGATCAATCTCAAGAAGGACAACCATTACACTTTATTTTTGGTCGCGGCATGCTTATTAAAGGCTTAGAAAATGCGCTGGAAGGTAAAGCTGTTGGTGATAAGTTCGTTACCGATGTTGCGCCAGCTGATGCGTACGGTGAGCGTCATGACGGATTAATTCAAACTGTTCCACGTCACCTGTTTGGCGACAACGAAGTTGCTGTGGGCATGCAGTTCCGGGCAAGTACAAGTGCTGGTGAGCAATCAGTCATGATTATCGACGTGAACGATAACGAAGTCACTGTTGACGGCAACCACCCATTAGCTGGTGTTGCTCTAAACTTTGATGTTGAAGTCGTTGAAGTTCGTGACGCTGACCCAAGTGAATTAGATCACGGTCACGTGCACGTAGACGGTCATCATCACCACGAGTAATTCCTGTGGTCCAATGCCAGTTAGCATAACTAACTGGCATTGGCTTCTCGCATGCTTATGACTTGCGTGGCCGCATATGTGGGAACAACAACACGTCACGGATCGATGGCGAATCAGTTAATAACATCACCAACCGATCAATCCCAATCCCTTCACCTGCAGTAGGTGGTAAGCCATACTCTAACGCGACAATATAATCCTCATCGTAGAACATCGCTTCATCATCGCCCGCTTCTTTCTGTGCTACTTGTTCACGGAATCGCTCGGCTTGATCTTCTGCATCGTTTAATTCCGAGAAGCCGTTCGCTAACTCACGGCCACCGACAAAGAACTCAAATCGGTCAGTGACAAATGGGTTGTCATCATTGCGGCGAGCTAATGGCGACACCTCTGCTGGATACTCCGTAATGAACGTAGGTTGAATCAACTGATGCTCGGCAACTTCTTCAAAAATTTCAATTTGAATTTTGCCTAGGCCCCACTGTGGTAACACTTTAATACCGAGAGATTCGGCGAGTGCTTTCGCTTGTTCTAAATCGTCTAACTGAGCTGCGGTTGCTTCAGGTAAATACTTTAAAATTGCTTCTTTTACCGTCATGCGTGCAAACGACTGGCTGAAGTCATAGTGGACACCACCGCTTTTAAACTGCGGAGACCCCAACAACTCAGTGGTCATGCCGCGCAACATATCTTCGGTGAGATCCATCAAATCCTCATAATCAGCATAAGCCCAATAGAACTCAAGCATGGTGAATTCCGGATTATGGCGTGTAGATAAACCTTCATTGCGGAAATTGCGGTTCACCTCAAAGACTTTCTCAAAGCCCCCCACCACTAAGCGTTTCAAGTACAACTCAGGGGCCACACGGAGATATAATTGCATATCCAATGCGTTATGATGCGTTACAAACGGCCGTGCCGTAGCACCACCTGGAATTGTATGCATCATTGGTGTTTCAACTTCTAAAAATTGCTTTTCGGTTAAGTAGCGACGAATATAGTCAATCACTTTCGAACGAATAATAAACGTCCGCCGCGATTCTGCGTTGGTGATTAAATCAAGGTAGCGTTGGCGATAACGTAACTCTTGATCAGCCAACCCATGAAACTTGTCTGGTAATGGCCGTAATGCTTTGGTAAGCAAACGAATTTCATCAACCTGTACGCTTAACTCACCAGTACCTGTAATAAACAACGTACCCGATGCACCGACGATATCCCCCAAGTCCCACTTTTTGAACTCGTCGTTATAAACACCCTCAGGCAAATTATCACGCGCTACATACAATTGAATTTGGCCAGACATATCTTGGATAGTGGCAAAGCTTGCTTTACCCATAATCCGTCGGGTTATCATCCGACCGGCAACACGCACACGAACGCCTTTCTCTGCTAAGGCCTCTTTATCCCAGTGATCATAGTCGTGATGGAGATCTGCCGCTAAACTATCGCGACGAAAATCGTTGGGAAATGCTACGCCCCGCTCACGCAACGCAGCAAGCTTAGCCTTGCGCTGGGCGATTTGTTCGTTTACGTCCAACTCAGGTGCTTGCGTTTTATCGTTCATGCTGTTCGTTCCTCTTTTCACACGCTAGCTTGCGTGCTGCTCAATCAACTTATAAACCAGATTTTAAACTTGCTTCAATAAATGGATCTAAATCGCCATCTAACACCGCTTGGGTATTGCGGGTTTCGATGCCGGTCCGGAGGTCTTTAATCCGTGCGTCATCTAACACATATGAGCGAATTTGGCTCCCCCAACCAATATCCGATTTAGAATCCTCTAACTTTTGTTTTTCTGCGTGCTGCTTTTGTAATTCAAACTCATACAACTTAGCCCGCAATTGCTTCATCGCAGAATCTCTGTTTTTGTGCTGCGAGCGGTCACTTTGACATTGCACCACAATACCGGTCGGCTCATGGGTGATCCGAACCGCTGAATCGGTTCGGTTAACGTGCTGACCACCAGCACCAGATGCACGATAGGTATCAATCCGAAGGTCAGCGGGGTTAATGTCAATTTCAATCGAATCGTCTACCTCTGGGTACACAAATACCGATGAAAACGAGGTATGCCGACGATTCCCCGAGTCAAATGGTGATTTCCGTACGAGCCGATGCACACCTGTTTCGGTTCGCAACCAACCGTAGGCATATTCACCGGTCACATGGATTGTTGCTGATTTAATGCCAGCCACTTCACCTTCAGAAAGCTCGGTGATTTCTACTTTAAAGTCATGCGATTCAGCCCAGCGTAAATACATACGCAGCAGCATATTAGCCCAGTCTTGCGCTTCCGTACCACCGGAGCCAGCTTGTATATCCAGATAACAATTGGCGTTATCGTGTGGTCCCGAAAACATCCGTCGAAACTCTAATGTCGCCAATTGCTCATCGAGAGCATTTAACTCTGCCACGGCATCATGGAAGGTTTCTTCATCTTCCGCTTCAACGGCTAACTCTACCAACCCTTCAACATCATCGAGCCCTTGCGCAAGGCGTTGTAAGGTATTGACTACCTGTTCTAAACTTGACCGTTCTTTACCTAGCGATTGCGCCCGCTCCGGATCATTCCAAACATTAGGATCTTCCAATTCGCGGGTAACTTCTTCCAAGCGTTCGACCTTTTGGTCATAGTCAAAGATACCCCCGTAGGAGCTCACTGCGCTTACGCATTTCTTTTATCGCGGTATAAGTAGCATTAGTTTCGAACATGGTTTCCTGTCTCTACTGCATGGATTCGTAACAAAGGGGGCGTATTTTACCGCAAAGCGTGCAAATGCTCTAGGTTTAGCTGCACAGAAGTCTGGCCACGAAAATGATTAAGTTGTAGTCGATAAGCCGCATGAATGCGCTGTACGGTCGCATCAGGCCAAATCGCCACATCCACATTAAATGCAATCGCATCAATCACTACGCGCTGAGGTGTCGCTAAGGTTAACTTTAGATGCCGTTGGCCAACTAACCGCTGTTGAATAACCCGAAACTCCCCATCAAAAATTGGTTCATCGAACCCGTGTCCCCAAGGCCCCAAAGCCTCCAATTGCTGAACAAAGGGAATTTGCAGGCAACTGGCATCTAACTCACCATCAGACCAAATCGTTCGGGTAAGTTGCTCCGGCTCAACCCATTCTTCAACTTGCTCAACAAAGCGCTGGCGAAACTCGGCGAGGTGTTCTGGCAGGATGGATAATCCTGCCGCCATGGCATGGCCACCGAAGCGCTGAATGAGATACGGGTAGCGACTATGAACCCGTTCTAACACGTCGCGAATATGCAGCCCTGCTATTGATCGTGCAGACCCTTTTAAAACACCATCATCACCATCGGCAAAGGCGATGACTGGGCGATGGCAGTGCTCTTTCAACCGCCCTGCCACAATACCTACGACACCTTGATGCCACCCATGTTGATACAACACCAAAGCGGACGGTAGTTGGTGCTGCTCAGTGCTCAATTGACTCACATAGAGTTCTGCTTCTTCGCGCATGCCCGCTTCAATATCTCGGCGTGTTTTGTTGAACTGTTCCAATAGTTCCGCATAGCGTAGCGCGGTTGTTAAATCAGCGGCAAGCAAACATTCGATCCCAGTTGCCATGTCATCCAAACGACCTGCAGCATTAATCCGCGGTGCGATCGCGAAACCTAAATCTGCCGCCTGCAATTGCTTGGGATCCCGTTGGGCCACCTGCAATAACGCGGTAATACCCGGCCGACAAACACCAGCACGGATCCGTTGTAATCCTTGCCGCACCAAAATTCGATTAACGCTATCCAACTTAACCACATCGGCAACCGTCCCCACAGCAACCAAATCGAGCCACTGGGCTAAGTTAGGCACTGGTTGCCCCTGCGAGCGTAAATAATGGCGAAGCGCCAAAAGAACATAAAATGCAACCCCGACGCCAGCAATATTAGTGCTTGGAAACTCACAATCTGGAAGATTAGGATTAACAATCACATCGGCATGAGGTAGTTGTGCGCCGGGCAAATGGTGATCGGTAACAATCACTTGCATGCCTGCAGCTTTTGCTGCGGCGACCCCTGCATGACAAGAAATACCACTATCGACGGTGACTAAAACTTGCGTGCCCAGCTGTTGCGCTTGCTCCACCAAAGCTGGCGACACCCCATACCCTTGGGCAAACCGATTCGGTACCAAATAATGCACATGAGCAGCACCTAGGGTACGAAGCACAGATACCATTAATGCGGTTGAGGTAGCGCCATCGGCATCAAAGTCACCACAGATACAAATAATTTTCTGCTGGGCAATGGCATGAGCCAGTAGCTCTGCCGCTTCTGTAGCACCTTTTAACAACCTAAAATGTGGTAACTGTTGGGTCGTTAATTGTAATTGCTCAGCCGATTGGATGCCCCGTCGTGCCAATATTTGTGCCAGTATTGGGGGGATACCTGCAGCCCAATCCCCGACACTGATGGTTGCCCGTCGTTGGATCTGAATGTTCTGCATTATTGCCGTTCAAGTTCTAAAATTAAACGTTCAGGTTGAACATAGCCTGGCAGCATTTGTCCTGACTCTAGGACGATGGCTGGAGTGCCACGCACCCCAAATTTTTGCCCCAAAGCAAAATGCTCATCCACAGGATCAGCACAGCGCGCATTAGGAACCGGTTGATCGGTTTTAGCAGCAGTTAGCGCCGCTTGTTGATCAGCGGCACACCACACGTTACGTAATTGCTGCGCTGCTTGCCCCTGTAACCCTGTCCGAGGCCACGCCAGATAACGTACCGTTATTCCTAAGGCAAGATAATCGTCAAGACGCTCATGGAGCTGCCGGCAATAGCCACAAGTATTGTCAGTAAAGACATGGATGACGTGCTTTTCCCGCGGAGCTTTAAATTCAATCACGCTATCGGCTACTTCGGCAAGCCCTGCAACACGCATGGTATTGAGTGCTAAATCACTGACGTTGGTAGGTTCATCACCGGTAATATCGTAGATTCGGCCACTGACTAAATGCTTACCATCCATACTCACATAGACCAACCCTTGTTCCGTAATAACTTCTGCTAGCCCATCAATACGGGACGGCTGGACTGAACTCACCGCAAATCCCATGCGGGATAAATGACTGCTATCAAAATCTTCGATCTGCGCTGGCTGGCTGGCTTCTGGAGGCTGCCCACACGCCGCTAAAAATATGCTAACACCGATGACTGCCAATCGTTTCATGAATGTTCCTATTGTTATGCCTGTTGAACTGTTTTGTTATGCCCGAGGGTGGTGTACCGCGTGCAACTGTTGTAGTCGTTCACGTGCCACATGGGTATAAATCTGCGTCGTCGATAAATCGCTATGACCAAGGAGCATCTGTAATACCCGCAAATCCGCCCCATGATTGAGTAAATGAGTCGCAAACGCATGGCGCAATGTATGCGGCGATAAATGCGCACGGATATCTGCTTGTTCTGCATAATAACGAATTCGATACCAAAATGCTTGTCGGGTTAACGGCCCTCCCCGTCGCGTTACAAACAACCAGTCACCGGGCTGTTGGCAGAGCTTGTGCCGAGCTTCAGTAAGGTAATTTTCAAGCCACTCTAGTGCGACTTCGCCAAGTGGTACTAAACGTTCTTTGTTCCCTTTACCGACAATACGGATCAATTCCTGTTGCCAATGCACTTGGTCGACTTGTAATTGCACCAATTCAGTAACCCGTACGCCGGTTGCATAAAGTACTTCTAGCATGGCCTTATCGCGTAATTGCACAGGGTCACTTAGATCGGGAGCAGCCAACAAGGCTTCAACTTCAGCTTCACTCAGGCTATGGGGGATAGCTTGCGGTTGTTTTGGTCGAGTTAAGCGAGCGGTTGGATCATGGCTACACCAGCGCTCTGAAACCGCATGTTGATAGAACTTTTTCAGGGCGCTTAAGGCTCGCGCAGTGCTGCGGGGGGATAATCCTTGCTGCCGACGCCAAAGCAGATATCGTTCGATATCTTGCTGTCTTGCATGGCGTAATTGGGTGTCTTGATATTGACTTAAAAACCGTTGAAAACTACGCAGGTCGGTACGATACGCTGCACTCGTATGCTGGCTAACTGCCTGCTTCAACCACAAGCGATCCAAAAATGCAGCTATATCTTCTTCAACTGCAGTAGGAATCGTTACAACGGTTGTTTTAGTCATGGCTCACATATCCCACTAAACGTGCCAATCTAACACCAATTTCCCCTGTGTTGCATTATCGCGAAGCCGTTGAAAGGCCTCGTTGACCCCTGCAATGGGTATGACATCATCAATCATTGCAGCAATTTTGTTTTGCTCAAATAAATGCCATACATGTTCGCCTAAGGCCTTCATAATTCGACCTTTAACTGACACCGGTTGGCTGCGCAGCGTGCTGCCGATAAGCCGCTGTCGCTTCATTAACAAGCGGCCAGCATCGAGTTCCCCCATACGTCCACCCATTAAACCAATGACGATCAGTCGGCCATCAACATTCAGGACCTGCTGATCCCAGCTAAGATATTCACCGGCGACCGGGTCCAAAATAATATCTGCGCCACCCCAAGCTTTCACCGCATCAACAAAACTGCCGTGCCGGCGATTCCAAAGGCCACTGGCACCTAACTGCTGTGCTTGAGCTAGTTTACTGTCACTACCCGCCGTGGCAAAGGTCGGGTTACCAAATGCTCGAGCTAATTGTAGGACCGCTTGGCCCACGCCACTTGCGGCGGCATGAACCAAAATTCGCTCATTGGGTTGCGCTGCGGCAATATCATAAATATTAAACCAAGCAGTCGCATACACCTCACAAATGCCTGCGGCTGCGAGTAAACTCATTCCGGCTGGTACCGGTAGTACTTGCACTGCTGGTACAGCTACGTATTCAGCATAGCCACCACCACTTAATAAGGCACAAACCTTATCACCGATTTGGATATCGTCAACATCGGCACCAACTGCTTGCACCACGCCACTTACTTCAAGTCCCAGTATCTTTGATGCTCCTGGCGGTGGCGGGTATTGCCCTGCAAGTTGCATCAAATCAGCACGATTCATCCCGCTGTATGCAACCTGAATGATTACCTCATCGGGCCGAACTTGCGGCAACTCACATTGTAACTGGACGGCCTGTTGGTTATCGCCAGCTACCCATGCGCGCATTCGACGTATAGACATAGTGTACCTCTGTTACATATTAAGCCGTTAAGCGTCCTGCTTGATAATCACGAATGGCACGTTCAATTTCTGCGGAGGTGTTCATGACAAATGGGCCATACTGGGCAATAGGCTCACCAATTGGGTTTGCTGCCAGTATAATCATGCCTGCGGCTTCGTCTGCTTGCACGACGAGCGTGTCGTCCGGTGTTAATCGTAATAGCTCCCCACGGGTAACAATTTCACCATTCAATGAAACTTGTCCTTGATACACATAGGCTAACCGAGTTTGCTGTTGTTGGCTAGGAATGCTGATTTGTGCTCCGGCTTGTAGCCGCACGTCTATCATTAAAAATTGTTGTTCTGGCTGACTAATTGGCCCTACCTGTCCGTCATATTCACCAGCAATGATACGAATTTCAGCATTATCATAGGTAACTTTGCCCAGCATTTGTTCTGGATAATCAGCCCAATCGGCCGTTTCCATTTTGCGACAAGCTGGTAAGTTGAGCCACAATTGAAAGCCCCATAACAGACCATTCTCTTGTTTCGGCATTTCTGCATGAATAATACCTCGGGCCGCTTTCATCCATTGTGCACCACCAGCTTCAACGACGCCGGTATTGCCATTTGAATCACGATGTTCCATCCGCCCGGCCAACATATATGTTAGGGTGACAAAACCTCGATGTGGATGTGGTGGGAACCCTGCAATATAATCATTCGGATCATCTGAACGAAATTCATCCAACATCAAAAACGGATCTTGGTAACGTAATTTCGGCTGATTAATAATTCTCGTCAATTTCACTCCAGCGCCATCTTGCGCAGCGATCCCGCGGTGCCGACTCACAATTATTTGACTCATAATACCTCTCCACGCTGATGTGGTTTCATAAAATCAAGCTCAGGTCCAACGGGCACTATGCCAGTTGGGTTAATGGTGCCGTGGCTACCGTAGTAATGGTGCTTAATGTGCGCCATATTAACTGTTTCAGCAATCCCTGGTACTTGATACAAGGCTCGTACATAAGCCCATAGATTGGGGTAATCGACCAAGCGTTTTAGGTTGGCTTTAAAATGCCCAACATAAACAGCGTCAAATCGAACCAGCGTAGTAAACAAGCGCCAATCTGCTTCAGTAAGCTGCTCCCCCACCAAAAACCGATGTTTTGTCAGATGCAGCTCAAGCTTATCTAGTGCCGCAAACAGCTCATGGAATGCTTCTTCATAAGCTTTCTGTGTTGTTGCGAAGCCGCACCGATACACGCCATTATTAACCGCGTGATAGACAAAATCATTCATTGCATCGATTTCTGCTCGTAATGAGGCTGGACAAAAATCACGCATATTTCCAGTAATGCTGTTAAACGCGCTGTTGAACATGCGAATAATGTCGGCTGATTCATTGCTGACGATGGTGTTGGTCTCCCGATCCCACAGAACTGGAACCGTTACACGGCCGCTGTATTTTGCGTCTGCTTTAAGATACAACTCATAGAGAAAGTTACTGCTGAATAGAGCGTCATGAAGAGGCTGTTGTGCAAACTCCCAACCATTTTCAAGCATCAGTGGATGCACCACAGATACACCAATATGCTCTTCGAGCTGCTTTAATTTACGAAAAATCAATGTCCGATGTGCCCACGGACAGGCATAACTCACGTACAGGTGGTAACGACCACTGGCAGCTGGAAATTGCGCTAATGGATCGGCTTCAACCCAACGCCGAAATTGCGCTTCACTGCGCTCAAACTTTCCACCGGTACTATCAGTATCGTACCATTGGTCGTGCCATTGACCATCGACTAATAAACCCATCACTATCTCCTACGTATTGCATATGTTGCATACTAATGAGTATAACGGGTAAATTATCGAATGGTGATTGATAATATTGGGCACTTACGTTCGAATAAATCGAATTATTGTGTTTTATCAACGAACTCACTCACAACCTGAGCACTGAGCATATTTGCGTGTCGTTGGAGTTGTTGATGAAGTTCGGTGAACCGTTGCAAGGTAACTTCTACTTGTGGCTGCTGTAGCTGTAACTCGAGTGCTTGAGTTAAGGCGTCGACCGTTGCATCAGTTTGCGCAAATTCTGGTACCAATCGCTCGTTCGCTAATAAATTTGGCAGACTAAAAAATGGCGCTTTGAAGAGCCGTTTAATCAATTGGAAAGTTAACCAATTAAAGCGATAAGCGACCACCATAGGGCGCTTAATCAACATGGCTTCTAAGGTCACGGTTCCCGAGGTTAGCAATAACGCGTCACAAGCAGCCATCGTTGTACGCGACTGCCCATCAATAATAGTAATAGGCACGTCTGCTGCGTACCGTTGGTGAAGTGCTTTAAATTGCGCTGCTCGCGCTGCGCTGATCATTGGTACCACAAAGTTGAGTTCTGGTTGTTGCCGATAAAGTTGCTGTGCAACTTGCAAAAATAGTGGTGCCATTCGTGCCAATTCACCCTTGCGACTCCCAGGTAACAACCCAATCAAGCGCCCTTCACCCAACTGTAAGGCATTTCGCGCTTCGTGTTGTGACCATGTCATCGGAATTTCATCAGCCAGTGGGTGACCAACAAAAGTAGCCGGCAGTTGATGTTGATCATAAAATGATTTTTCAAATGGCAGTAGACACAAGACATGATCCACGGCCTTTTTAATGCCCTGAATACGACCTTGGCGCCATGCCCATACCGAAGGGCTCACATAGTGTACGGTGGCAATACCTTCGGCTTTAAGGCGTTTGGCAATAGGTAGATTAAAATCTGGTGCATCAATACCGATGAATACCTGCGGACGGCGAGCTTTCAAGGTTGAAATCAGGAGACGGCGATGGCGCAATAATGTTGGTAACCTTCCTAACACTTCGGCCACCCCCATCACCGCAAGATCATCCATCGACACCAAGCTTTGTAGGCCTTCCGCTTGCATCAGTGGGCCACCAACGCCAATAAACTCGGCAGTCGGATATCGTTGCCGTAATTCACGCAACATTCCTGCACCCAACAGATCACCAGAATGTTCGCCAGCAACAACTGCGATTAACGGAGCCGTGGTCATGACGTCAACTATCCATAATTAGCGGATAATGCCGCGCTTACTCGATAAGATAAAATCAATGAGCGGCGTTAGTTCTTCATCAGCATTGAGTTCTCGCATTTTTTCAACAGCCTCTGCCACTGTTAAACCTTGCCGATAAAGTAATTTATACGCTCGTTTAATAGCGGTAATTTGCTGAGGTGTAAAGCCGCGGCGTTTCAATCCTTCGCTATTGATCGTACGCGGTACTGCATTATGTCCTTGTGCCATAATGTATGGCGGGATATCTTGAACCACCACAGAATTCACTGCGGTAAAGGCATGCGCGCCAATTTTGCAAAATTGATGTACACCGGTAAAGCCACCTAAAATGGCCCAGTCCCCCACATGAACGTGGCCAGCCAACGTGGTATTGTTCGCTAGAATAACATGATCACCCACGACGCAATCATGCGCCACGTGAACATAGGCCATGAGGAGGTTATGACTACCAATTTCGGTGACACCTTGATCTTGAACGGTCCCCCGATGGATCGTCACGCCTTCTCGAATCACGTTATAATCACCAATCACTAACCGAGTGGGTTCACCTTGATATTTTTTATCTTGGCAATCTTCTCCCACCGACGCGAATTGATAAATTCGGTTATGCTGCCCCAGTACTGTAGGCCCGCGCAAGACGACATGAGGTCCAATGACACAGTGGTCACCGATTTCCACATGCGGGCCAACCACAGTATATGGACCAATACTGACATTGTTGCCAATGGACGCTGAGTCATCAATTATCGCGGTTGGATGAATCACTTAACTTTCCCTTCTTGCACAGATAATATCGCAGCTACATGCCAGTTCGCCGTCAACATCAGCGTGTCCTTTAAACACCCATATACCACGTCGTTCTTTCTCAAAGGTGACATGCAAATTAAGCGTATCACCAGGCAGTACTTGGCGCTTAAAGCGCGCGTTATCAATTCCCGCAAATAGGTAAAGATCGTTTACACCTGGACGGCTTGCTGTAATTTTAAAACCCAATAGACCAGCGGCTTGTGCCAAGGCTTCGAGAATCAGCACGCCCGGAAAAATAGGGTTTTCTGGAAAGTGGCCGGTAAACACCGGTTCATTCATCGTCACATTTTTTACTGCATGAATACGTGACTGGTTATCACAGGCCACGACTTTATCCACCAACAAGAATGGGTAGCGATGCGGTAATAAACTTAAAATTTCTTTAATATCAAAAGCGCCATCTGTCGACAAAACATCATCCTCGTGACTAAAAACTATTCACCTAACTTAAGCTTTTTCTCAATTGTTTTTACGCGTTGGAATAAGTCATCCAGTTGACGATATCGTGCTCCATTACGTCGCCACTCGCGCTGCGGCGCGGCGGGGATACCTGATGCATAAGCCCCGGGCTCAGTAATTTCCTTAATTACCATCGAGAAGCCGCTAATTTGGACATCATCACAAATGGAAATATGTCCGTTAATTGCAGTGGCACCACCGATGAGGCAGCGTTTACCGATGCGGCAGCTTCCAGCCAACACCGTACAACCAGCAATCGCTGTATCTTCATCTATAAACACGTTATGGGCAATTTGGCATTGGTTATCGATAATCACACCGTTAGCAATAACAGTATCATCCAAAGCCCCACGATCTATGGTAGTACTAGCACCGATATCGACACGATCGCCGATCACGACCCGGCCTAGCTGGGGGATTTTAATCCATTTACCACCTTCGTTGGCCCAACCGAAGCCGTCGGCACCAATAATGCTGCCCGAATGAATCAGGCAATGGGCACCGATCACACAATCGTGGTAAACCACCACATGCTGCCACAACTGCGTATGAGCACCAATCTGAGTACCCGGCCCAACATAACAACCAACACCAATGGTTACCCCATCGTCCAATACCACATTTTCTGCGATGACGGCGTTGGCTCCAACGGATACGCCATCACCTAGTTTAGCAGTCGGATGAATTTGCGCACTCGGATGAATTCCCGATGCTGCTTGCGGGGTGGTATCTAGCAGTTGGGCAACCTTTGCAAAGCCTGCATAAGGGTTTTTCGTGCGTACTGCAGCAATCCCCGCTGGCACCTCAATATCTGGAGCAACAATAACCGCACTCGCCCGTGTCGTATCTAATTGACTGCGATACTTAGCATTCGCTAAAAAGGCGATTTGTCCCGGTATGGCAGAAGCTAATGTTGCGACCGCAGTAATTATGAGCGAGCCATCACCATCAACTTCTGCGCCAATGGCGTCGGCGAGTTGCTGCAATGTCAATTCATGCATTCAATTAATTTCCACCTGTCATTTTCTTGACAACTGCATCGGTTAAATCTGCTGAATCAGCCGCGTAAAGTAATGCGCTGCTTTGCAATACCACATCGAACTTTTGCTCATTCGCAACAGCTTGCGTTTGGCGCATAACATCAGTCATCAACTGGTCACGTAACTCATTACCACGACGGTTCATATCTTCACGCAATGCTTTCAGTTTCAGTTGCCGCGTGGTTTCTAGCATTTCCATTTCACGTTCCATCGCTAAACGCTCAGTGTTTGACAAAATAGAAGCGTCGCGCTGTGCTTTTTCACTTAAGCCACGCATTTGTTCTTCAATTTTGCTTACTTCATCAATTTGCTTTTTAAACTCGTCCTGTACTTGAGCTTCAAGGTTACGTGCTTGTGGTAGCTTTGATAATACTTCTTGAATACTGACGAAACCGATTTTTTGCTGAGCTTCAGCTGCATTAGCAAATAATGCAGTTGAAAGTAATGCTACAGCGATGCTTGTTTTAACAAAAGATTTCACATTTAACTCCTTGATATTTATTAGAATGTAGTGCCGATATTGAACGTAAATGTCTGTGTTCTATCCGATTCATCCGACTTCAATGCCCGACCGAATGAGAACGTGATTGGTCCCATAGGCGATAACCATTGTAGCGAAACACCTGCAGACACGCGATAGTTACTTGGTTCACTATAATCTTGCAGCGCAAACGAGTTCACAGCTAACTGCAGTTGACGATAAGTTTCATAGTCAAACTCAGTATCCCAAACTGTTCCTACGTCCACATAAAAACTAGTTCGAACGGTATTTCTATTTTCTTCCGGTATTAATGGTGTTGGTACAATTAATTCGACACCACCGACGGCCATCGCGTTCCCACCAACTGAATAGCGGCTAACGAATAATCGATCGGCACCAGGGTTGCTTGGTAACCCTGGCGGTACACCGTCATAACCAGGTTTTCCTGGAATTGATTGCGGATAACGATAAATCGCCCGAGGGCCAATAGTATTACCTTCAAAACCACGCAGGTTATCATTACCGCCTAATCGGAAGTTCTCATAGAACGGGAATAAGTGATCATTACCGTTATCGTCAGTACCATAACCATTTCCGTACCCTAACCGTAACCGTGTCATAAACACAAAGTTATGATTATCAGTTATCGGGAAATACTGACGATAGTCGTACAGCATGCGGAAGTAATTAACATCACTATTGGGTGTAGAAATCTCAAAATTGAAGCTGTTCAATGACCCCGCTGTTGGGAACATTCCGCGGTTCAATGTCATCCGACTAATTCCTGCAGAAGCTTCAAAAATATTAAATCGCACCCCTGAATTTGGATCTTGCTTATCCACATACGGACGATAGAACTGGCTTACTTGTTCATAACTGTCAACATCACTAATTTGTTCATTACGATAAGTTAAACCAAAATTAAGGCTAGTGATCTCACTGACTGGGAAGCCAATAGAAGCGCCTATACCAAATTGCTTCTTGTTATAGCGAATATAGTTCTCGAGGTTACCCGCGTCGAACTCACTCACATACACTTGGCCGGCTAAGCTTACACCGTCTTTGGTTAAATAACGATCCATGTAGGATACTGATGCGCTTTTAGTAAAACGGTTCGTTTGAATGTTAATCGCGGCCCGGTTACCTGAACCAAGGAAGTTATCTTGTGATAATCCTAGGCCAAGTTGTAATCCCGTATAGTCACCGTAACCCAAGCTGAAGTTAAAACTACCTGACGGCTGCTCTTTTACCGTGAAATCAACTTCTACGCGGTTTGGATCGGTTTCTGATTTGCGGGTCATGGTCTCCACTGTTTCGAAAAAGCCTAACCGTTCTAACCGTAATTTACTCTGCTCAATCAGTTGTTCGTTTAATGGCGCACCTTCAAGCTGACGCATTTCGCGACGTAGTACACTGTCAGCAGTTGCGTTGTTGCCATAGAAATTAATTCGGTCAACATAGACCCGTTGGCCTGGATTAACCGCAAAGGTAATATCTACCTCGTTACTACCTTCTTGCATATCAGGAATGGCACGAACTTCTGTATATGCATAGCCAAACTGGCCATAATAACGCGAAATAATATCTTCAAGTTGTGTAATGTACGCCGCATTATATTGCGTACCCGGCTCGATTTTAGTGACCCGCTCAAGGAATTCTTCGTGTCCCTTTAAATCGCCGATGATATTCACATTACGGACATTATAAATATCCCCTTCATCGACCGTTATGGTGATATAAACACCCTCGCGATCAGGGGTCATGCTCACTTGCACCGATTCAACTCGAAACGCCAAATAACCACGATCGCGATAAAAACTCTCTAGTTTTTCCAAATCACCGGTGAGTTGCTGTTTCTGATAGCGCCGTTCACCTAAGAAATTCCACCACGGGAGTTTGTCACGCAGCTCGAATTCGCGAATGAGTTCTTCATCAGAGAAGGTATGGTTACCAACAATATTAATTTGCTGGATTTCTGCTGATTCACCTTCATCAAATTTTAGGATCAGTTGTACTCGGTTGCGCGGTAGCTCGATAACTTGAATATCGACTTTGGCATTGTATTTACCCACACCGTGGAAGAAATCCTCCAATCCAGCTTCGATGCTCGAAAGCATGGTACGGTCCAGCTGTTCTCCAACCACGACACCACTATCGTTCAAGCTTTCTTCCAGCTGCTCATCTTTGATGTCTTGGTTACCGTCGAATTCAATAGACGTGATGGTCGGTCGCTCAGTTACTTCAAATATCAGCGTATTACCTTCACGTAATACCACAATATTTTCAAAATACGCGGCTGAGTTCAGTGAGCGAATGCTATTGCGAATGCGGTTGGCGTCAACTTCATCTCCGACCCGAATCGGAATGTAGGTTAATGCTGCACCTAAGGCTACGCGCTGCAGCCCTCTAACGCGAATATCTTCTACAACGAACTTTTCAGGATTAACTTGAATATTACCTTCTGCACTACTCGCTACTTGATGCGGCAGTGACGCCGCTGCGACCAGGGCGCTTAAAAACAGCTGTTTCAACGTCATTCTGTGCTACTTAATTGTTTTATGTTGTACATGTTGTCTCATTGCGACAAACGCAATACGTCATTGCTGATTGCGATTGCCATTAGCGCAAAAATTAGTATTCCACCGATGCGGTAGCAAATTTCCTGAACTCGTTCAGAAACCGGCTTCCCACGAACCCCCTCGACAGCTAAAAAGGCGAGATGGCCGCCATCGAGGATAGGTAAAGGCACTAAATTGATGATGCCTAAGTTAACACTAATTAATGCCAGAAACCCTAAAAAATATACCAAACCATAACTGGCTGTTGCTCCTGCGCCCTCAGCGATAGCGACAGGACCACTCAGATTACTAATAGACACGGTGCCAGTCAGTAACTTACCTAACATCTTCACACTAAGAACCATAAGCTCCCACGTGCGTTCAGCCCCTTTCACCAAGCCATCAACAATGCCATATTGCTGGGTAAAGCGGTAGGCTTCAGGATAAGGTGCAATGGTCGGCTCCACACCTAAAAACCCGATCAGTTGTTCGCCCACCACACGACTACCAATAATGGCTGGTAATTCCAACTGTTGTTGATCACGCAGTATGGTCACAACGACCTCTTGCCCAGGTGACTGCATGATCAGTTCTCTGGTTTGAGGCCAATCAGTGGCAGGAGTTCCATTAATAGCCAGAATTTTATCATTGATCTGTAACCCGGCCTGTGCCGCTGGTGAATTTTCCGCCACATAACTAATAATGTGTGATATTTCTGGCTGAAATGGATATAGCCCCAAGGTGATAAAGGTTGGCTGTTGATTGTTATCGAGCTGCCAACGCCGGATGTCTAATTGATAGAGTTGTTCACGGTGCTGCTCATCACGTGTGGTTAAGGTTACCGTATCCTGTCCCAGCGCAGCGGCAAAATGTAAATTAACTTGCTGCCAATCGGGTGTTGGGCGGTTGTTCACTGCAATGATTTCCGCCGGTGATTGCACTCCTGCTTTTGCTGCAATGGAATCAGGGGCGACGTTACCAATAATAGGACGAACCGACGGTACACCGATTAAAAACATCAGCCATAACACTATGATGGCAAGGATAAAGTTTGCTATTGGCCCGGCAGCTACAATAGCAGCGCGCTGCGCCACTGATTTAGCGTTAAAACTTTGTGACGCTAACTCAGCAGGAACCTCATCGACGCGGTCATCGAGCATCCTGACATAACCACCTAGCGGTATCATGCCAATTTGATAAAGGGTGCCATCAGCAGCGCGGCGTTGCCAAATGGGACGTCCGAAACCGACCGAAAATGTTAGTACTTTTACCCCACAACGACGTGCGACCCAAAAATGACCAAATTCGTGGAAAGTAACTAAAATTCCTAAGGTGACAATAAATGCACCCAACGACCATAAAACAATCATCATGATGCGACGCGCTCCACGTATTGCTGGGCTAACAAACGAGCATGGTTATCGTACGCCAGCAATTCCTCTATCGATGTTAAATTTTTTGTAGGCATTTGTTGTAGCACTGCGTCACAAGTTTCAGCAATTGTAGTAAAGCTTATCTGGCCCGCTAAAAATGCTGCCACTGCCACTTCATTCGCAGCATTTAAACTGGTTGTAGCCCATTGCCCAGCCCAACACGCTTCTATCGCTAAATGTAAGCAAGGATACCGCTGTGGATCAGCAGGCATAAAGGTTAATGCTCCTAATTGGAGGAAATCTAAGGGTTCAACTCCACTCGGAATTCGGTTCGGATAACCGAGGGCATATGCAATCGGTGTACGCATATCAGGCTGCCCTAACTGCGCGATTACTGATCCATCTTGGTAACTCACCATAGAGTGAATCACACTTTGTGGATGCACCACAACCTGCAGCTGCTCTTTTTGGCAGTTAAACAGCCAACGCGCCTCAATATATTCCAAGCCTTTATTAAGCATGGTGGCTGAATCAACGGAGATTTTCTGACCCATCGACCAATTCGGATGATTACAAGCGGCCGTTGGTGTTTGTTCGGATAATTCTGCCAGTGGCAACTCTCGAAATGGCCCTCCAGAACCTGTGAGCAAAATTTGATGAACGCCTGCGGCGGCGAGATCTGAATGCCCCAACGGCTGCTGAATCGATTCTGGTAAGCATTGAAAAATGGCATTGTGTTCGCTATCTATCGGTAGCAATTCAGCGTGATAACGGCTCACGGCATCCATGAACAGCTGTCCCGACATGACCAACGCCTCTTTATTAGCTAACAGAATCCGTTTGCCTGCCTGGACTGCGGCCATGGTCGGCAACAAGCCAGCTGCACCAACAATAGCAGCCATGACAATATCAACGTCAGCTGCCGCAGCAACGGCTGCAACTTGTTCATCCCCTGCTAATACGGTCGTAGCACATGCACCTAGTTGCTGTTGTAATTGTTGCGCCGCTTGTGGATTAGCCATTACCGCGTAACGCGGCCGGTGGTTACGGCATATCGTTGCCATATCATCTACATTACCATTAGCGGTGACCGCAAATAGTTCGTATTGCTCCGGATGTTGCGCAAGTACAGCTAATGTACTTTGCCCGATCGAACCCGTTGCGCCGAGGATGGTAATACGTTGTTTCATATCAAACCAACAACCATAAGTAACACAGTGTAAAAACTGGTAATGCCGCCGTTAAGCTATCAATTCGATCCAAAATACCGCCGTGACCTGGTAATAAATTGCCACTGTCCTTAATGCCTGCACAACGCTTAAACATACTTTCGTTGAGGTCACCAAACACTGAGGCAACTACCGTAAATAATCCGGTGATATAGTAACCATGGAATTGTTCTGCTGGAATCCTGAGCCAATGAAATAATACCATCATGACCACCCCAGCTAACGCCAATCCCCCAACCAGCCCTTCCAGCGTTTTACCCGGGCTTACCGCTGGCATGAGCTTATTACGGCCATAGCGTACCCCCGCAAAATAGGCACCAACGTCTGCCGCCCAAACTAATAACAACACGAACAACACCACAAAACCACCATTTAGTGGTTGCTCTGCATAGTTAATCGAACGTATTGCAAGAAGACCGGCATATGCGGGAACAAGTGTCAGAATGCCAAATAATCCAACAATAGCACGGGCACGTGACCAGATACGGCGGCTACGTGGATAATTAATCACTAATAATGTGGCCAGAACCCACCAGCCACAACCAATCATAATAATGGTGGAGAAAAGCGGGTGTAACTCGCCTTGCTGCCAAATAACATCGAGGGGTACAAGTACCATACTAGTACTCAATAGCACGACGATTAGCACGACATATGCGAGCCGTTGAACCGTTTTCGTCGCACCCATAAATGGTGCCCATTCCCAAGCCCCCGCTGCCATTAAGACCACGACTGCACCGGCAAACCATTCGAATGGCAACATAAACACTGCATAAAGTGCTAACGGTATGAGCACCAGAGCTGTTATTAAACGTTGTTTTAGCAAATTATTCCTCGGCTGTCACATCGGTATCTAATATGGCCTGTTGAATTTGCTCACTGGTTAACCCGAAACGGCGCTCACGACAGCTAAAATCAGCAATTGCTGCAGCAAATTCCTGATCATCAAAATCAGGCCATAATACCTTACTAAAATAAAACTCTGCGTATGCGAGTTGCCATAATAAAAAATTACTAATTCGATACTCACCACCCGTACGAATCAGTAAATCGGGTACCGCTTGTTCGGCCAGTTCTAACTCTTGCGCTACAATTTGCTCAGTTATTTGTTCTGACGCAAGCTCGCCGGCAACCACCCGTGCCACAATCTTACGGGTTGCTTGGGTGATATCCCAATGCCCACCATAATTTGCAGCAATATTTAAATTCAATGCGGTGTTATTGGCAGTGAGTGCCTCAGCCGTACGCATTTGTTCTTGCAAACGCTCGCTAAAGGCTGATTTATCGCCAATAATCCGCAGTCTTACATTGTATTTATGTAGCTTTTTAACTTCGCGCTTAAGCACCGTCATGAACAGTTCCATCAGGATCGAGACTTCCTGTTCTGGGCGCTTCCAATTTTCACTACTAAACGCAAATAACGTCAGCGATTCAATGCCTTTTTTTCTCGCAAATTCTACCGCGCGACGCACCGCCTCAGCTCCAGCCTTATGGCCGGCGGTACGGCGTTTACCGCGCAGTTGCGCCCATCGCCCATTGCCATCCATGATAATCGCCACATGCCGCGGCATTCTAATTGTAGAGACTTCCTTTGTTGTCATAATAGGTGCCATATAAGAAAAAACGCCGTGCGAGTATACCTGACACGGCGCCCATGACCAACGGGGAATACCTTTAACCGGTTAGATTTCCATCAACTCTTTTTCTTTTTCTGCTAACACTTCATCAACTTTAGCAACATAAACGTCGGTTAACTTTTGAATATCCTCAGCCGCCTTACGTTCTTCGTCTTCAGTGATTTCTTTTTCTTTCAACAATTCTTTCAAATCGTTGTTAGCATCACGACGAATATTACGTATAGCAACACGGCCCTGCTCTGCTTCAGCTCGGACCAACTTAACTAAATCACGACGACGCTCTTCCGTCAATGGTGGTAAAGGTACCCGAATAACACTACCAGCACCAGCAGGATTTAAGCCTAAATCAGAGGTTAAAATTGCTTTTTCAACCGCGCCACTCACCGATTTATCAAATACAGTAATTGCTAAGGTACGCGCATCTTCAATTGTAATATTAGCAAGTTGACGCAATGGGGTGTCAGTGCCGTAGTAAGGCACCATAATGCCGTCGAGCAAGCTCGGATGCGCCCGGCCGGTTCTTATTTTTGAAACTTGAGTACGCAGCGCTTCAACACTTTTTTCCATTCGCTGCTTGGCGTCTTGCTTAATTTCGTTTATCACGTTGTTATCCTTTCAATTCTTTAAAACCGCACAGAATTTAACTGGTTTGCGCAATTACACTTTCATCAGCAATCAGTGTACCTTCTTCTTCACCAAGAATCACGGCTCTTAGTGCGCCAGGTTTATTCATGTTGAACACCCGGATTGGCAAGCCATGGTCACGTGCCAGAGTGAATGCAGCTAAATCCATCACTTTTAATTGTTGTTTCAGAACATCATTATAACTGATTTTACGGAATAATTTCGCGTTAGGATCGGTGAACGGATCAGCTGAATAAACGCCGTCCACTTTGGTACCTTTTAGGACTAAATCAGCTTCGATCTCAATTCCGCGTAAACAGGCTGCTGAATCTGTGGTAAAGAATGGATTGCCGGTCCCTGCAGAAAATATAACGACGCGGCCGGACTTCAGCAAGCTAATCGCATCAGCCCAATTATAACCGTCACAGACGCCGTTCAATTCAATGGCTGACATCAAACGGGCGTTAACAAACGCACGGTGCAGTGCATCACGCATGGCGAGGCCATTCATCACCGTCGCTAACATACCCATATGATCACCGACCACTCGGTTCATCCCCGCCTTGGCCAGGCCTTCACCCCGAAATAAGTTTCCGCCGCCAATCACCAATCCAACTTGAACTCCGAGTTCGACCAGTTCTTTGATTTCCTGAGCCATGCGGTCTAAGACTTTGGGATCAATTCCAAACGGTTCATCACCCATTAATGCTTCGCCGCTTAATTTTAACAAGATACGGCGGTATGCAGCTTTGCTCGTTGGTGTCATCAGTTCGCTCCATGTTCAGGTTTTTAAGGGTTTCACCCTATAAAAAAACCGCATCCTGCCGAGCAAGATGCGGTTTCATCATCGACTGTTATGCGTCGTGGGAACAGACATTGGCATTACGCCTTCTGTGCGGCCGCCATTTGTGCTTGTACTTCAGCAGCAAAGTCTTCGGCTTTCTTCTCAATACCTTCGCCCACTTCAAAGCGTACGAAAGCATGAACGTCAGCACCTTTTTGCTTCAACAAGTCACCAACAGTAATCGCAGGATCTTTTACAAATGGTTGACCAGTCAAGCTGATCTCGCCGGTAAACTTACGCATCCGGCCTTCAACCATTTTTTCTGCGATATCTTGTGGCTTACCACTTTGCATTGCGATATCAAGTTGAATTGTACGCTCTTTTTCTACCACTTCAGCTGAAACATCTTCAGGCTTCACGAATTGTGGAGCACTTGCTGCAACATGCATCGCGATGTCTTTAGCCAACTCAGCATCACCACCGCTGATAGCGACTAACACACCAATACGTCCGCCGTGAACATAGGCTTCAACCATGTCACCAGCTTCGATGGTAAATACGCGGCGTACAGTAATGTTTTCACCAATTTTAGCAACCAATGATTCACGTACTTCATCAATGGTGCCGTCACCGATGTTGACTGCTTTTAGCTTTTCAACATCAGTTTCTTTATTGGCAAATGCGGCAGCAATAACTTTCTCACCAAATGATAAGAAGTTATCATCGCGAGCAACGAAGTCAGTTTCACAGTTCAATTCAACCAAGGTACCTACGTTACCTTCAGTCTTAGTGAGGATTACACCTTCTGCGGCAATACGACCAGCTTTTTTAGCTGCTTTCGCTTGACCACTTTTACGCATATTTTCGATCGCCGCGTCGATATCGCCGCCGGTCTCTTCTAATGCTTTTTTGCAATCCATCATGCCAGCGCCAGTGCGCTCGCGCAGTTCTTTAACCAGAGCTGCTGTAATAGCCATTTATTTGTCCTCTAATCAGATGACTTATTCAGTTTCTTCAGCTTCAACGAATTCGTCAGCTAAACCTTCAACAGCCGCACCACGTGCGTTATTGATGGCTGCCGCAGCCGCATTCAAATACAGTTGAACTGCACGAATTGCGTCGTCGTTGCCAGGAATTACGTAGTCAACGCCATCAGGGTTTGAGTTAGTATCAACTACTGCAATAACAGGAATACCTAAGTTGTTTGCTTCTTTGATAGCGATGTGTTCATGGTCTGCATCAATCACAAACAATACATCTGGTAAGCCAGCCATATCCTTGATACCACCAAGGCTCTTTTCAAGCTTTTCCATTTCACGGGTATTTACCAGTGCTTCTTTCTTGGTTAGCTTTTCGAAAGTGCCGTCTTGGCTCATGGTTTCAAGCTCTTTTAAGCGCTTGATTGATTGACGAACTGTCTTCCAGTTAGTCAACATACCACCTAACCAACGATGGTTTACATAAAACTGCTTACAGCTTACTGCAGCTTCTTGTACCGCATCTGACGCCGCACGCTTAGTACCAACAAACAGGACTTTACCTTTGTTTGCCGCAACGTGTTGCAAGAAGTTCAACGCATCGTTGAACATAGGTACGGTTTTTTCAAGGTTGATGATATGAATTTTGTTACGGGCACCAAAAATGTACGGTTTCATTTTTGGGTTCCAGAAGCGAGTTTGGTGACCGAAATGGACACCTGCTTTTAGCATGTCACGCATTGACACGTTTGCCATAGTAGTTTCCTTTTAAAGGGGTTATGCCTCCATACATCCCATGGTTCGACCAGTGACTATTGCCACCAGCACCCCGAGCCATGTGTCGATGTATGTGTGTGGTTATAAATAAAGTAACATTTACTGCAATTAAAAATTGCCGGCGCTTTATACCATAAAAAGCCACGCTCGCGCAAGTTATCACACGATTTTTCAGCACTTCACGCTGTCTTGCTTTACTGATAAACTAATGGCCATGATCACGCCGTTTGAAAGGTTGATATTAGCTTATGAGTATTACAATTAAAACGCCTGAAGAAATTGAAAAAATGCGCGCTGCTGGCCGTTTAGCAGCCGAGGTTCTAGAAATGATTGAACCACATATTCAGGCTGGGGTAACGACCGCCGAAATCGATCGTATTTGTCATGACTACATTGTTGCCCGTGGTGCTGTACCTGCCCCATTAAATTATCACGGCTTCCCTAAATCGGTTTGTACCTCATTAAACCATGTTGTCTGTCACGGTATTCCAAACGAAAAACCATTGAAGAATGGTGACATAATGAATTTGGATGTCACCGTGAAATTAGATGGTTACCACGGTGATACATCAAAAATGTTCGTCATAGGCGAGCCTAGCATTTTAGCAGAGCGCCTCATTCGCGTAACCAAAGAGTGCCTTTATCTGGCGATTAAAATGGTTAAACCCGGTATCCGTACTGGTGATTTCGCTCAAGCAATTCAACAGCATGCTGAAGCTCACGGCTACTCCATCGTACGCGAATATTGCGGTCATGGTATTGGCGCCGGTTTTCACGAAGAGCCACAGATTTTACACTATGGCACTGCGGGTACGGGTGATCTCATCGTTCCGGGCATGTGTTTTACCATTGAGCCGATGGTTAACGCTGGCAAACGCCACACCAAGTTAATGCGTGATGGTTGGACCGTACTTACTAAAGACCGTAGCTTGAGTGCACAATGGGAACATACGCTGTTAGTAACCGAGGACGGCGTTGAAGTATTAACGTTACGTAACGATGAAGATTTACCCCGAATTATTCGTCATTCGAGCTAAGCTATGACGTTAACCGCCCCACCTGAATGGCCTAAGCCAATCCAACTCAGTACGGGGCGGCATTGCCTTGAACGTTATGAACACTGGGTTGATACTGCTTTTCCCACCATTGCTATCGAGCACCTGCTGAGCCATCGTGCCCAGTTTATTGACCAACTGCTACAACAGCTCTGGCAACAATGTGCATTATCTGATATCGATATTTGTCTGATTGCTGTGGGTGGATATGGGCGCGGCAGCCTGTTTCCACAATCAGATATTGATCTGCTTTTTTTACATGCCCACCCTCTGTCACCAAAGCAACAACAACAAATTCACCAGTTTGTGCAGTTATTATGGGATTTACGCTTAGATGTGGGCCATAGCGTCCGTACCCCCGCACAATGTATCGAGCAGGCAACGCTAGATGTAACCGTTGCGACCAGTCTGTTAGAACAGCGATTCTTATGTGGTGATCAGTATCTCGCTGATCATTTTCAAGAGCTCCTGTTACAGCAATATCCGTGGTCAAGTGCTGAGTTTTATCGCGCCAAATACGAAGAACAACAAGCGCGCCATCAGCGCTACCATGGCACTGCCTACAACCTTGAACCCAATGTTAAGAGTAATCCGGGTGGATTACGCGATATTCAAACCATTCGCTGGATTGCACAGCGCCACTTTCATACTCAACATGACGAGCACTTAGTTCAGCAAGGCTTTATCACCGCAGCGGAGCGCCTTGAATTAAAAGAGTATGAACAATTACTAAGCCACATCCGCTTCGCGTTACATCTGGAAACTAAGCGCAAAGAAGAACGCTTGCTGTTCGAATATCAACCAGCCGTGGCTGCACGCTTGGGTTATGGTGAGCCGGGTAAACGCGCCGTTGAAGCCATGATGAAAGATTACTTTAATGCCGTGGTGGGAGTAACTGAACTCAATGACATGTTATTGCAGTTCTTCGACCAAAGTATTTTAGCGAATACGCCAGCGACACCACGCCCGCTGACGACAGAGTTTATGCAGCTAGGACATTTACTCGCTGTTCGTGATAACCAGGTGTTTAACCAACCTATAAACTTTTTACGCTGTATGTTGGTGGTAGCAGATAACCCCGAGATTCAACAACTACAAGCACAGACCTTACGACAATTACGACATGCCCGTCGACAATTAGCTGCGCCTCTCAGCCACGATCCACAGTGCCGTGATTTATTTATGCAGTTATTACGTCACCCCCATGGCTGCGGCACCGCTTTTAAGCTGCTACATCAGCATCAAATCTTGGCGCACTATTTACCGCAATGGCAACAAATTGTCGGGCAAATGCAGTTTGATCTATTCCACGCTTATACTGTTGATGAGCATACCTATCGTCTGGTTCGTAACCTGTATCGATACAACCATCCTGACTATCAATCTGAGTTCCCGCTGTGTGCTCAGATCGTCCGCCAAATGGCTAAGCCTGAGTTACTGTATCTCGCTGGTATCTTCCATGATATTGCTAAAGGTCGCGGTGGGGACCATTCTGAATTAGGTGCACAAGACGCACTAAACTTCGCACAATTACACCAGCTCGATGAACGTGATGCCGCCTTGGTTGCTTGGCTTGTGCAACATCACTTGTTGATGTCGGTAACCGCACAAAAACGTGATATTCACGATCCCAATGTAATTTCTGAATTTGCCACGCAAGTCGGTAACCAAACGTACTTGGATTATTTGTACTGCCTAACTGTTGCTGATATCCGCGCCACCAATAGTAGTTTGTGGAATAATTGGAAAGCGACGCTGCTGGAGAATCTTTATCTGGCCACCAAACGCTATCTCACTGAACATAAACCCACTGCTGCTACCGAACTACGCCGCCGGATTCAACAACACCAAGCACACGCTATGGGGTTGTTGCTTAGCTTAGGATTTACAGCTCAAACCGTAAATGAATTATGGAGTCGGTTTACTGCTGATTACTTTTTACGTCATCAACCCGAACAAATTGCTTGGCATTCACAGCACATCGCCCAGTTAGCGTCAGATGAACAGCTACCGTTGATCTTAATCGGTGATGAAAATAACCAAGGCACGACAGAATTATTTGTATATCACCGAGAACACGATAACCTGTTTGCCGATATTGCTGCTGTATTAACCAGTCATGCGTTAAGTATTCACGATGCTCAAATTCTCGCTACGCGAGATGGTTATGTCATGGATACCTTCGTGGTGTTACAAGAAAATGGCCAACCATTGACAGATGCACGCCGTATTGAAGCCTTGAAACAGCAACTTTATGACGTGCTGCGCAAGCGTGTGACAGCACCATATGGACAACGTCGCCTCCCCCGCCGATTACGCAATTTCCAAGTGCCTACTCGTGTTGAGTTCTTGAGTGAGCGTAACCCGCGCCGTACCACCTTCGAATTAACAGCGCTAGACCGTCCTGGCCTCGTTGCCCAAATTGCCAAAGTACTACAAGCATTGGACTTAACCATTCTAGCCGCTAAAATCACCACCGTAGGCGAACAAGCAGAAGACTTGTTCATTGTGTCGACACGTCAACATGAAGCATTAACACCAGAGCAAAAACAACAATTACGTGCCAACATTATTGCCGCACTTGATCACTAAGTAGTTATAGGAAACATCATGAGTACTATCCAACAACGTATTGAAGCAGCTTTCGAAGCTCGTGCTAGCATTACTCCAAGCCAAGTGCCCGCTGAATTACAACGTGATTTAGCTGAGGTCATGCAAAAATTAGACTCCGGTGAATACCGCGTAGCCGAACAACAAAATGGTCATTGGATAGTCAATGAATGGCTGAAGAAAGCCGTTCTGCTTACTTTCCGCACCCAAGACAATCACCTGATGGACGGAGGCGAAACCCGCTTTTTTGATAAAGTGCCGAGTAAATTTGCTGACTATGACGAAGCCCGCTTCCGTAGTGAAGGTATGCGTGTGGTGCCACCTGCCATGGTACGTCAAGGTGCTTATATTGGACGCAATGTCGTTCTGATGCCCTCTTACGTCAATATTGGCGCTTACGTGGGGGATGGTACTATGGTCGATACGTGGGCGACAGTTGGCTCTTGTGCACAGATTGGTCGTAACGTGCACCTATCCGGCGGAGTTGGTATCGGTGGCGTGTTAGAACCGCTGCAAGCAACACCAACAATTATTGAAGACAATTGCTTTATTGGCGCCCGTTCAGAAATCGTCGAAGGCGTTGTTGTTGAAGAAGGTGCGGTGATCTCCATGGGTGTCTACATTGGTCAAAGCACTCGGATTTATGATCGTGAAACAGGCGAGATTCACTATGGTCGTGTGCCTGCTGGCGCGGTTGTCGTACCTGGTTCACTACCAGCTAAAGACGGTAGTCATAGCCTCTACGCAGCGATTATCGTCAAAAAAGTCGACGCGCAAACCCGTGCTAAAGTTGGTATCAACGAACTTCTACGTGCGGCGGAATAATCCCCTGAAATACGAATAATAAATCAGCAGGGATCGGCAGTTTAATATGAACTGCCGCCTGCGTGTGAGGATGCATAAACTTTAATCCAGTCGCTGCGAGCAGCAATCGCTGCAAACCAAACTGCTCCCGAAAAAACCGATTATGTCGGCCATCACCATGCCGCGTATCACCGATAATTGGGTGACGCAAATGTGCCATATGTCGCCGTAGTTGATGTTTACGTCCAGTCAGTGGGGTTAATTCCATCAGTGTATAACGTGCGCTGGAATAACGTTTACCTACCGCAAAGGGAAGTTCTACTTGGTCAATACAACGATAACGTGTTACGGCGTCTTGTGCTGCTTTATTTTGGTCGGCTTGAGCATCAGCAATCTTGTCCAATTCTTCCTGCAATGGATAGTCAAGCTCACCATCACCGAGATATCCACGCACCACCGCATGGTAGGTTTTTTCCACCTTGCGCTCACTAAATAAAGTCGTCATTAGTCGGGCGCTATCTGGATCTTTCGCAAACAATAAGATGCCAGAGGTGGGGCGATCGAGTCGATGCACGGGATACACTCGTTGCTTAATTTGATCCCGCACGCGTTGCAGCGCAAATTCGTGCGCGTCGCGGGCAATCCAGCTACGATGTACAAGTAGCCCACTGGGCTTATCGACAGCAACAAAATAATCGTCCTGATACAGGATCGGTAAAGGTTCAGTGTAACTAGAGGTCATTGGCGAGAGGATCAGTACCACTGAGCAAGAGGTCGAACTCGCGCAAACTAGCGATTAAGCCATCATGTTGCTCTAATTGATCACGATATACATGGGTTGCCATCGGGCTTACAGCAATATTTTGCGGGAGTGGATGTTCGCCATCTAATATGGCCCACATCCGTGGGATCATAATAAATTGCAGCCACTGATGAAAATCAAGTGTGTCCATCGCAAATGGTTCGGCACTCTCCAACGCTTGTGCAGGTGGATAATGCGTTTGCCATAACCCCAAACAGTTCAGTTCAGCTTCAATACGCTCTAATAAACGAGCAGCACGTTGTCGTTGGTCCATGACTACCTCCACGACTTATTTTAGTTATAATAATACCATCATTAAGCAAAATGGCACATGTTGCAAGTTTCATGACTATAACCAATCTCGCCGAACTATTGCACAGTAGTAATAGTGATTATCTAATTTACGATCTTGGCCGTATTGTCCAACCCATTTCAGCATCAGAATTCACTGAAATCTGCGCCCAACAATGCCCCTACCCATATCCATTACAGCACCACGCGTGGTTTGCCGTAGTGTTTTGGGCAGCACAACAGCAGGACGTCGATCCCTTTATATGGTTTTTGAAAATGCCGGTGGACGAGCGTGGCTTACTCAGCCACATCGCGCAGCAAGAATATATGGCTCAAATTTTGGCGCTGCTTGGCCAACAACTCACTCATGCGTTAACTGACGAGCAAACACAACAACTCCAACAGTCTCCTTATTTATTTACCCCAGCGGAGGCAAAACGAGCGGCGTTGCATGCCAAACTCACTCTTCGTTGGCAGCGTGAACCGTCACCTTTTTATGACCGTGCCCGCGCTGAACTTGAACACCCTACCAGCGATGGTTGGCAATACCTTGGTGTACAAGGCATTCACGATGTAATCGCACGGCTGCTTCCACAAGAAGAAATAACCAAGACCATAGCAGCAAACTTTGCTACCTATCCTGAACCTTTACAGAATGCAGTCGCGGAAGCATTTGAACACAGCATTCCAGCGCCGAGCGTGGTTGAACAATTGCAACCATTAATTCAGCATGGCACAGGTATCAGCCGCTTGAATGCATTACGTGCGTTAACCGGGGGGGCTAGTGAGCCTACCATTGCGGCGAGTTGGGAAGCGCGTTTAGACCAAGCGAGCGTGGATGAGTTAATCGTCATTGCTGCACGTCATTGGCCTGCGCTAGCAGCATCGAGTCAGCGCTTGGAGCGTTACCTCGTGCAAGTAGCAAAACAGGATAATCCAGCACTCTTTGCCGGATTGGTACGGGATTTGCTGCAGTTACCATGTACGCGAGCATATACCCTCAGCCTGCTCCAACGTAATGATCTACCTGCTGTATTGTACTTAGCTTGGCAGCAGTTTATCCAAACCCATAGCGCTTGATAGTCAGCGCCAGTTAACTGGCGCTGATGTTGGGGAACAATAAATTATTTTGCTTTAGTTGCCGCCGGACCTGCCTTGGGTAGGTTCGGCCCTACTTTAATACCCACCAAGCTCAACAGGAACTGGCCATACATGACCCAGTCACCAAGCAATGAATACAACGGGTACTTGAAGGTCGCTGGTTTATTTTGTTCAAACACAAAATGACCGAACCACGCAAACCCATACCCGAGCACCGGTATTAACCATAACCACGCCCACTGCTTGGTTACGCACGCATAACCAAGCACGGCAAGCACCAAAGTACTGCCGATATAATGCAGTGCTCGGCAGCGCCGATCCGAGTGTTCTGCCAAGTAATAAGGGTAGAATTCAGCAAAGTTATTAAATTGCATGCTTCACCTCGTTCGCCTGTTCTCTCGGTTGAAATAACAATTGACCACGGATATTCCCTACTTCGAGTTCAGTGATGGTTTGATAACCATGTTGCTTGAACAAATTAAGAAATCCTGGATGGGTAACATATACTGCCAGCCCACGTGAGTTGGGTGATTCTTCCATCGCGGTTTGTGCGGCTCGTACTAACAAATCACCCCAACCTTGTTGTTGATAACGTGGGCTAACCGCTAAAAACGCCAGCATATGGAAATCATCGCCGCCTATCGCTGCTTGAATCAGACGCTCTTTTTCCAATAATTGTTTCGTACTGACATAGCCAGCAGTAAGTAACATTTTTAACCGCCATTGCCAGTATTTACCGGGGCCAAAACTTTTACCGGGTTGGGTCAAGCAGGCGACTCCAATGACTGAATCGCCATCGAATACGCCAAACATGGGCTGCTGTGCTTCCCAAAAAGCCATCAGTTCTTCGCGAATAGCAGCTCGCAATCGTTGCTCATAGTCGGCTTTATCCGCTTGAAAGATCGACATAAACAAGGCATCGTCGTAATACGCTTGATAGAGCAGCGACGCAGCCATTTTTAAATCTTCGGCAACCAAGTAAGTGAGCTGTCCTTCACGTAATTGAGCGGGATTAATTGTTGTCATGGAATGTCCTTACTATTCCTTTGAATAGACCGTTTCCGGTGCATGAAACCATGCTCTGGATAATTTACAACCACTTCCAAATTACTTGATCCAAAACAAATATGCTACTATTGCGTTTATTCGTTGATGGTCAGGTTCACAACTCGCGGCGTTAAGTTGCGCAGAAACTCGGCTAACGAAGGAGCCAGAATTTCATGTTGTGGTCGCCCGACGAATTCCAAGCCGACGTTGCCAGTGTCATTATCCACGCTAATCAACAAATCATCTGATTCCTCAGCTAAACCAATAAAACAGGTTAACGGCTGGCGTAACCGCCGTTTCATTAAGACATGGCCGGCCAAGTTAGCTTGTAAGCGCTGACCATCCTCAGCGCAATAATTTTGTAATAGTAACAGTGGATGATCGGCGTACGAAGCATATAAATCAGCTGCGTACCAACGTCCATAATAGGTTTCCAGATCAGCATGGAAAGGCTGTTCTAATGCATGAGCAAGATCGTGAAACTGTAGTTCAGCAGACTGCCGTACTGGTTGCCACTCAACCCAGTCATCCTGTAGGACAGTTCGATAAATTGGAGCTTGCCATTCATCTTGGTGTTCCGTGACCAATGGAACCTGAGCCGCAGCATAGGCAGCCAAATAGCGGTCAATAAAATTATCAAGCTCGGTTGCTAATAACATAACATTGCCTTAAATGTGTTTTTCTGGTAACTCTCGCGCAGCACAGCTACAATGCTCTGCTGCATTGAATAAAGTAGTGTAACAGGTAATCAAATTTGAAGAACCCAACTCTTGATCATTTAAACTTAGGACAACCCACCGTATATCCTCATCAGTACGATGCCTCATTATTGCAGGCCGTTCCACGGCAATTAAATCGTACTCCAATTGGTCTACCAGAGGGACAACCACTCCCGTTTACAGGGGATGATATCTGGCACGGTTATGAACTATCGTGGTTAAATAGTAGTGGGCTACCGCAGGTGGCTGTCGCCGAATTTCGGGTTCCTTGTATGAGCCCAAACCTCATTGAATCTAAGTCGTTTAAACTATATCTTAATAGCTACAACGACTCTCGTTGGCCGAGCTGGGAACAAGTTCAGCACCAACTCACCGAAGATCTATCGGCTTGTGCAGGGGCGCCGGTAACCGTAATGCTCAGTACCTTAGCACAAGCTCAACGCCAAAGTTTTGGTGAGTTACCGGGCCAATGCCTTGATCAGCAAGACTTAGCCATAGATTGTTATCACTATAACCCGGATTTATTGCAGTTAAGATCCACGAACATGGTGAGCGAGACCTTACACAGTCACCTATTGAAATCAAACTGCTTGATTACCAATCAACCGGACTGGGGATCGGTACTAATACGATATCAAGGTCCGGCCATTGATCACGCAGCTTTATTGCGCTACATAGTGTCATTTCGTCATCATAATGAATTTCACGAGCAGTGCGTTGAGCGGATCTATATGGATATTAAAACGCGACTCAAACCGAGCGAGTTAACGGTATACGCACGTTATACACGCCGTGGGGGGCTCGATATCAATCCATTTCGTTCTGACTTCGAGCCAACGCCACAATCTGCCCGGTTGTGTCGCCAGTAGTGAATGATATAAAAGGAAAGTTTATGAAATTTACAATCGCGCCACGTGGCAGCATGAGTTTACTCTCGCAGCTTGAAATTAATCGTCTCAAACAAAGTAACGATGAAGTCCTCTATCGGCTATTCCGTAACTGCTGTCTGGCGGTATTAAACGCTGGCAGTACCACCGATAGCAGCGCAGAAATTTTCGAAAAGTATCACGATTTTGATGTCAACGTATTGCGCTGTGAACGGGGGGTTATGCTTGAACTTATCAACCCACCGGCAGATGCTTTCGTTGATGGCAGACTTATTGTTGGTATGCAAGAACTGGTCGAAGCAGTTCTCCGCGATATTTTATACACCGGTGAACGTTATAACGCACAAACATTAGACTCTGCCGATACGCACACCCTTACCCATGTGGTATTTGATATTTTACGCAACGCCCAAGTGGTACAGCCAAGCTTAGACCCTAACGTGATTGTCTGTTGGGGCGGCCACTCCATTAGCGAAGTTGAATACAAGTACACGAAAGAAGTAGGTTACCAACTCGGATTACGAGGCTTAAATATTTGTACCGGTTGTGGTCCTGGCGCCATGAAAGGCCCAATGAAGGGAGCGACCATTGGTCATGCGAAGCAACGGATCACCGATGTGCGCTATATAGGTCTGACCGAACCCGGTATTATCGCAGCAGAACCACCAAACCCTATCGTCAATGAATTGGTGATCATGCCCGATATTGAAAAGCGTTTGGAAGCATTCGTACGTTGCGCTCATGGTATTGTTATTTTCCCAGGTGGCGCAGGAACTGCAGAAGAGCTGCTGTACATTCTAGGCATCCTCATGCACCCCAATAACGCACGTCAAGTGTATCCAATTGTGCTGACTGGTCCAGAAGGTAGTCGTGGTTACTTTGAAGCAATTGACGATTTCATCATTGCCACCTTAGGTGAAGAAGCCCGTAAACTCTATGAGATCATTATCGCTGATCCAGTTTCCGTCGCCCGGAAAATGACACAAGGGGCTGCCGCAGTGAAGGAGTATCGGCGCGAAACAGGTGATTCTTATTGCTTTAATTGGACCTTGTTTATTGAAGAAGCATTTCAGCGGCCATTTGTGCCCAACCATGACAATGTGCGTAACCTCAACTTGCACTATAATCAAGAACCGCAAGCATTAGCGGCAAATCTGCGCCGCGCATTCTCGGCTATCGTTGCGGGCAACGTAAAAGATGATGGTATTCGCGCTATCCGTCAGCATGGTGTCTTCGAAATCCATGGCGATTCGTCCTTGATGAAGAAATTGGACGTATTGTTACAGGCGTTCGTCGATCAAGGACGAATGAAACTCCCTGGTTCAGTGTATCATCCGTGTTACCGCGTCGTGACCGATTGATCTGTGATGAAGGAGGCACTTGTCCGTGTCAAAAATGCTCAAAATCGTCATTATTGGTTTTGCCGTCTATTTTGCTGCCGCAGCCATTGTGCTGCAGTTTTACCAAGCAGACCCAGAAAACATGAGCTGGCAAGAGCGAGAAACCTTTAACCTTAAGCAAATCGGCCGGTTAAACCTAGGTACTCCGCGCGATGATGTGATTCGCCTATTGGGCTCACCTGATATTAGCGAAGCGAAAGTGACCGATAGCGGCGAACTCCTCGTATTGTTTTATCGCACACATCATGTTAAATCAGACGGCATTACCACACGTGACGAGTGTACTCCACTGCTCTTTAAAGATGGCGTCCTCATCGCTTGGGGTGCTGACGCTTATAGTGAATATCAATCATTTTAATAACGCTCTCCCACTCTGTATCGAGCAAAATCAGGTATAATAGGCCTGATTTTGTTCGATTATTCCCTCCTTTAGAAGTAAGAAGGTATCTTCATGAGCACCACAATTACCGTGATTCCTGGTGATGGAATCGGTCCTGATATCATTGACGCCACTATCAAAATTCTAGACCAAGCGGGTTGTAATTTTACCTATGAATATGCTGACGCGGGTTTAACTGCGTTAGAAAAAACTGGTGAACTGCTCCCGCAAGCAACATTGGACGCCATTGCGCGTAACCCTGCGACCTTGAAAGGTCCATTAACTACGCCAGTAGGTGAAGGCTTCACGTCAATTAACGTCAGCCTGCGTAAACAATTCAACCTGTACGCTAACGTGCGTCCAGTGAAATCATTCAAAGGCACCCAGGCGCGCTACGAGAACATCGATATTATTACCGTTCGTGAGAATACCGAAGGGATGTACTCGGGCTTAGGCCAAGTGGTTTCTGAGGATGGCACTGAAGCCCAAGCAGTGAGCAAAGTTACCCGTAAAGGCGCTGAGCGTATCGTACGCTTTGCCTATGAGCTTGCGCGAAGGGAAGGCCGTAAAAAAGTGACTGCTGTGCACAAAGCAAATATCTTAAAATCAACCTCTGGCTTATTCCTGAAAGTAGCTCGTGAAATTGCGGCAGAATATCCAGATATTCAATCAGAAGAAATGATTGTCGATGCTGTGTGTATGAAGCTCGTCATGAACCCTGAGCAGTTCGACGTCATTGTAACCACGAACCTGTTTGGCGATATTTTGTCAGATCTTTGTGCTGGTTTGGTGGGTGGCCTAGGGATGGCTCCAGGCGCGAACATTGGTGATGATTCAGCGATCTTTGAAGCGGTTCACGGCTCTGCACCTGACATCGCTGGGAAGAACCTAGCTAACCCGACCTCAGTGATCTTAGGTGCGATTCAAATGCTGGAATACTTGGGTATGCCTGAGCACGCAAAACGCATCCTTGCTGCGGTGACTGATGTGATTGCTAGTGGCGATCGCACTACCCGTGATTTGGGTGGTACCGGTGGCACTACGGACTTCACCCAAGCTATTATCGAGCGTTTATAACGACGATTAGTGAAGCCCGCCAATATAGCGGGCTTTTTTTATTTCAACGCCCGTAAATGTACGGTTATTTCTTCCCGATCGTGGTACAAGTGCTTCGCTTGTAATTCAAACACACCACGCCCTTCTGCCACCAACTGCTCTTGGATATTGGCTAAGTATTCAGTTACCAGTGCATAACGGCGTTTCATCGGTAATTTCAGGTTGAAAATTGCTTCACGACAATCCCCTTCAATCAGCCACTGGGACATTAACGCAGCCACGCGACTGGGCTGCTCTACCATGTCACAGACAAGCCAGGTCACGTTTTTTTTCTTAGGTCGAAACTTAAAACCATCCTCTTGAACGTGTTTCACTTGCCCAGTTTCCAATAATCTAGGATCCATTGGACCATTATCAACCGCTTGTACCATCATACCGCGGCGTACGAGCTGATAGGTCCAACCACCAGGCGCTGCGCCCAAATCGACCGCATTCATACCTGATTGAATTCGTTGTTCGCGTTCCTCAGCGGGAATAAATACCTGAAATGCTTCATCCAGTTTCAGCGTTGAACGGCTAGGCGCATCACTCGGGAAACGTAACCGTGGGATCCCCATTAGCCAAGGCGATTGGTTGAATGAATAGGAAAAGCCTAGGATGAGTTCTTGATTATTTACAAAAAAGGCATGCAACGTTGGCCGTCGATCGGATTCATTTGCAGTTAACCAATCAATGGCTCGTAACCCCTGCCGCAATGGCACCGTAAACTTGCGACAGAATTTAGACAGTTCCTTACCTGCATTGGTATCAGGGACTTCTACACGAATATCACCGGCAGGTTTAATGGCAGCAAATGGTTCACTGACATCTTCGTCAATTAATGCGACTTGAATAGCACTCACCCGGTCAGACGTCGGCAACTCATTCAAATGCGCTAATATGACAAAAAACTGACGCGTAAAAATCAGGTCTTTCAGTATCAGCTTCTTCCCTAAATGTTCACTTTCTTCAGGTTGGCAACGGTACACCACGTACCCTTGCAAGGGCTGCGTTTGACAATAACCATAGATACCCAATCGGCCTGCTTTATCTTGCAATTCTGCCGCACAATCATTTTCAAACCCTGGCCGACAATATGCCACTAGTCCATTCATGCTATCCCCTTAAGACGTTTGCTCAACGTGCTGAATGAATTGTACCATGACATCGACCGCTTCTTGCCATAAAACCTCACGGCTTATACCACTTCGTTTGGTCGGTTCAAAACTATGGTCGCCACCCTCTAACCAATGTAGCATGACGTTAGTAGGTAATTTGTATCCAGCAACTTGTTGGGGACGCCCTAATGGGTCGCGGGTACCCTGGATCACTAAATTTTGTTGACAATGATTGGCCAGTTCAGTCACCCGCAAACGCTCTGGTTTGCCGCTTGGGTGAAACGGAAATCCTAACGCAATGGCCGCCTTTGCGCCAAGCTCATCAGCACATTGGAAAGCAACCCGAGCCCCCATTGATTTGCCCATGAGATAAAGGGGCTTAGCGTCAGAAAATTCACGCACGACAGTAGCCATACTATGGCATAAAGCAGCCATTCGCGGTGGTGGGCGACGAATGCCGGTATCCATGAACTGCTGCCAATATGGGAAGTTAAAGCGCACAACTTCTATATCATTGAGTGCTAATGCCAGTGCAAAAAATTGCATAAAATCACTTTGTAACCCAGCACCAGCACCATGCGCAAACACCACGCGAATAGCACCTTGTGGATTATCATGCTGAACCGCCACACGCTGGCTAGCTTTCATAGCTATCTTCTTCCTCTTCGACCACTTGCAATAACCATTGTCGAAACGTGGCAATTTTTCCGACCTCAGCCTGGGATTCACGGCACACCAGATAGAACGATTTCTCGCGCGGCAATGCGTCTGGGAAAATTTGAATTAAATGGCCAGCATCAATTTCTGGTTTAACCAGCACATTATTTGCTAACGCAACGCCTTGGCCATGTACAGCAGCTTTTAGTGCCAAGTTAGAGTGGCTAAAAATCGGGCCATTGTCGCCTTTGTTTTTATCAATCCCAACTAATTTGAACCAGTCTTTCCACGCATTACGAGTTTCATCATGCAATAAGGTGTGATTGAGTAGGTCACGCGGTTCTCGCAACGGAATATGACTCTTTAATAGATTCGGCGAGCAGACGGGGATTAAGTATTCATTATGGAGCTTATACGCTTTTAATCCTGGCCATTTGCCCGATCCATAATAAATAGCGACATCCACATCTTCTGTCAGTGAACCGTCAACTTCATCAACGGCTCGAATGCGAACATCGATATCCGGGTATGCCTCACGGAAGCGACTTAGTCTCGGTACAAACCACAGAATCGCAAAGCTCGGCGGCAAGGAAATCGTCAATGAACCACGTTGACTGGCATACTTCACTTTATCCGTTGCTTGCACAATATGATCAAAGATCTCTTTTAGCTCAAGATAATAGGTCTGCCCTTCAGGGGTGAGTAATAAGGAGCGGTTACGTCGTAGGAACAGCTGTACCCCCAAGAAGTCCTCCAATGCTTTGACCTGATGGCTTACCGCGGCTTGGGTGACGTACAGTTCATCTGCAGCCCGCGTAAAACTCAAATGACGGGCTGCAGCTTCAAAAGCCTTAAGAGCATTCAGTGGGGGTAATCTACGCATGATTTAGTTTATAGGCGAACGCCACCATCAATTTCAATGACTCGACCGCTAAAGAAGTCATTTTCAATAATGTAACGGGCACTGTGTGCAATTTCATCGGGCTGGCCCCAACGGCGCAACGGCACCATACTCAATGCTCGCTCGATCGCTTCTGGTTTCATTTGTGCTGTCATTGGGGTTTCAATAAACCCAGGTGCGATAGCCCCACAACGAATACCGAAGCGCCCCAGCTCCCGCGCCCAAGTAACTGTCATTGCTACCACACCTGCTTTAGTGGCCGCATAGTTGGTTTGACCAATATTACCAGCGCGCGCCACACTGGAGATATTAATGATCACGCCGCCTTGATTAGCTTTCGCCATATGTGCTGCGGCTTCACGGCCACACAAGAAACTACCGGTCAAGTTGACATCCAGTACCGACTGAAATTGCTGGAGTGGCATTTTATGCGTTATTTCTCCGTCCTTGCATTTAATCAGCATGCCATCCCGAAGAATACCAGCGTTGTTGATCAACACATGAATACCACCGAAGTCTGCGACAATTTGGTTGAATACTTCTTCTACAGCAGCTTCATCGGTTACGTTTACAACATAACCTTTCACTTTCTTGGCACCTTTATTTAAGCAAAGCTGTTCTGCTTCTTGCAGCGTATCCGCATTCATATCGATAAGTGCTAATTGTGCGCCATCAACGGCGAAATGTTCCGCCATAGCTCGACCTAAGCCCTGTGCACCGCCGGTAATGACAATGGTACTAGCTGAAATTTTCATACTGAATTCCGTTATTTTTGTTTCGCTTCAAGTAAGTTAAAAATACTAGAGAAATCTTTACGACCATGACCTAACACGGACCAACTACGGTACAAATTATGCGTCAAGGCTCCCATTGGCGTGACCGCACCACTAGCTAACGCCGCCTGTTGCGCTAACCCAAGGTCTTTACTCATTAAATCAACCAAGAAGCCGCCTTCATAGTTACGGCTCGCTGGCGCATTGGTCATCACACCTGGGCAAGGATTATAAACATCCAGGGTCCAATTACTACCTGAGCTCTTTGCCATAATATCCGATAACACTTTGGCATCAAGACCATGCGCAATACCCAGTTGCAACGCTTCTGATGTTCCCACCATTAACACTGACAACAGCATATTGTTACAGATTTTGGCTATTTGTCCTGCCCCAGCAGCACCGGCATGGAAAATATTCTTACCCATATGTTCGAGTACTACATGGGCACGCTCAACCGCAGCAGCGTCACCGCCACAGATGAATGTCAGGGTCCCTGCTTGCGCGCCACCTACCCCACCTGATACCGGCGCATCAATAAAATCAATCCCACGTGCGGCAAAAGCCTCATGCACTTGGCGCGCTGTTGCCGCACTGACAGTACTACAATCAATAGCGAGTGTACCAGCGGTAAGTTGCTGAACCAGCCCTTGATCACCTAAATAAACTGCTTGTACATGCTTATCAGCAGGCAGCATGGTAATCACAAACTCCGCACCTTGCGCTGCTGCTGCCGCCGATTCAGCGACTTCACAACCCGCTGCTGTTGCGGCTTCTAGTGCTGCTTCTGCCAAGTCAAAGACTCGCACGTGATGACCGCCTTTGACCAGATTGGCGGCCATCGGGCCACCCATATTACCTAATCCAATAAATCCTATTTGTGCCATAGTTCACCTCGGCTTTGTCGTGCTTGTTATTATTGGCCCAAGTTTGCCAGCGGGTGTTCCGCTGCGCCCCAAGGCGAGGTAAAGAATTCATCAATAGTTTCAGCATCCACATCGTTTACCGATGCATGCTGCCACTTGGGTTGTTTATCTTTGTCAATCAGCAATGCTCGAATCCCTTCTGCGAAATCACCACGCACTGCACAATTGACCGATAGTGTTAACTCGAGTCGGAAGCAATCCGCTAAATTCAGATCAGGTCCGTGCTGCAGTTGGTTCCAAACGATATGTGCGGTTATTGGACAACCACCGGCAAGCGTTGTTCGCGCTCGTACTAACCATGGGTGCTCATCGGTATTGCTTAAAATAGCACTGACTACAGTCTCTATATCACTACCGCTAGTTAACTTTTGAATTAATGGTAAGTGTGCTTCAACCTGGCTCTCCGGGCGTTGTGAACCATCGCGTGCACTAATCTGGTTGAGTAAATCCGTCACTTTCTGATGATTCAAAGCTGCAGTATCGCCCCATTGGATCGCTTGCAAACCACTCAAAATTTCCGCATAGCTACTGCTGGCAACAAAATGATCGGCTAACTTTAAAAACAACGCATCAGTAGCATTCATGTGCGCGCCGGTCAGCCCTAAAAACAGCCCGCAACCTGTTGGCATTTGATTCAAGAAGTAGGTCGCGCCAACATCAGGATATAACCCGATGGTAATTTCCGGCATCGCCAGCAATGAACGTTCAGTCACGATGCGATGACTCGCGCCATTCATAAGCCCCATACCGCCGCCCATAACAATGCCGTGTCCCCATACCAGCAATGGCTTAGGGAACGTATGGATAGCATAATCCAAGCGATATTCTTGGCTAAAGAAATCTGCTACTTCATCAACTAATACACCTGGTTGAGCTTTCATAGCGTGGTACATCGCCACTATGTCACCACCAGCACAAAATGCTTTATCACCAGCACCTTGGAGCACCACACAGGCAATATCATCAGCATCAGCCCAGTGTTGCAACCGCGGCAACAGTTCCTGAATCATCGGCAAACTTAACGCATTCAGTGACTTCTCTGAGTTCAGCGTCACCACCCCAATCCGTTTGCCATGATTGGCTTCTAACTCATCAAACAGAATAACTGAATCCACTATCGTCTCCTTTAAATGCAACAAAGCCATCCTTATAGGATGGCTCGGTCCATATCTGCTAACAACCGACGAGCAATAATGACCCGCATGATCTCGTTAGTACCTTCTAAGATTTGATGTACGCGCACATCTCGCACATGGCGTTCTAATGGATATTCCTTAATATACCCATAGCCACCATGGATCTGTAACGCTTCGTTACATACGTGAAAACCAACGTCGGTTGCAAAACGTTTAGCCATCGCACAATAGGTGGTTTTATCAGGATCATTAGTATCTACTTTAAAGGCTGCTAACCGCACCATTTGTCGTGCAGCGACAAGTTCAGTCGCCATATCGGCTAACTTAAACTGTAACGCTTGAAATTGTGCCAATGATTGACCAAATTGGCTGCGCTCGTGCATATATTGCTGGGCAGTTTCCAACGCGGCCTGTGCAGTTCCCACCGAACATACCGCAATATTAATCCGCCCACCATCAAGACCCATCATGGCAAATTTAAAGCCTTCACCTTCCTGTCCGAGGATGTGATCAGCAGGAATGCGGACATCTTCAAACGTCACTAAACGAGTTGGTTGCGCGTTCCAACCCATTTTTGCTTCTTTCTTACCGTAGCTAATACCAGGCGCGTCAGCTGGGACAATAAAAGCTGAAATCCCACGGGCGCCAGCTTCGCCGGTGCGCGCCATCACGACCAATACATCCGTGCTGCCTGCACCTGAAATAAACATTTTTGAGCCGTTGATGACATAGTCATCGCCAACCCGCTTCGCTGTGGTACGTAGGCTAGCAGCATCAGAACCTGAACCTGGCTCAGTTAAGCAATAAGATCCAAGCTTCTCACCTGTCACAAGTTCTGGTACCCATTGTTCGATTAGTTCGGGTTGGGCGAATGAACCAATCATCCACGTAACCATATTGTGAATGGTCATCATTGCGGTCGTTGCGGTACATCCCATCGCCAACTGCTCAAAAATTAATGCAGCATCTAACCGACTCATACCAAAGCCACCGGCTGACTCGGGAGTATACATCCCCATAAAGCCCATTTCTCCAGCTTTACGGAATACCTCAATGGGGAAATGGGAAGTTTCATCCCATTCAGCTGCATAAGGCTTCAATTCATTTTCTGCAAACGCACGTGCCGTATCAACAAAGGCTTGCTGGTCGTCAGTTAAATTAAAATCCATAACTACGTCCTTTTATTTTAAATGAATGGTCATGTTCGGGCCGGAAACGTCGGCGATATCGCTTTCAAACCAGCGTGCAGTAATAGTTTTAGTTTCACTATAGAAACGCACCGCTTGCTTACCGTAAGCATGTAAATCACCGAAGAACGAACCTTTCCATCCCGTAAATGAGAAGAATGGAAGAGGTACAGGAATAGGAATGTTAATTCCCACTTGCCCTACTTCAACATGATGTTGATATTTCCGTGCCGCAGCACCGCTAGCGGTGAATATTGAGGTACCGTTACCGTATGGATTGGCGTTCACAATGGCTAAGGCATCATCAAGTGAATCGACTTCCATCGCGCATAATACCGGACCGAAAATCTCATTTTTGTAGATTTCCATGTCGGTCGTAACGCCGCTAAACATGGTTGGACCAACCCAGTTGCCGTTTGGATAACCATCGACTTGGCATTGACGCCCGTCAACCAGTAAGTTAGCGCCTTCCGCCACGCCTTGGGTAATAAAGTTTTCGACCCGTTGCTTAGCTTGCGGGCTAATCAGCGGACCATAAGCTGCATCTTTATCATCCCATGCACCTGGCTTTACTTTTTCCAACTCAGCAGCTACTTCTGGGATCCACTCTCGTGCTGCCCCTACAAATAATGCTACCGAAATAGCCATACAACGTTGCCCTGCAGCCCCAACTGAAGCACCCACCAGGTTGCTAATTACTTGAGCTTTGTTTGCATCAGGCATAATGACACAGTGGTTCTTAGCACCAGCAAAGGCCTGCACGCGTTTCATATTTTCCGTACCACGACGGTAGATGTATTGACCTACAGGCACCGAACCGACAAACGAAATCGCTTTAATCGCTGGTTCATCAAGGATGAAATCAACTTGCTCTTTAGCACCATGAATGACTTGCAATACGCCTTTTGGTGCACCTGCTTGCTCAAACAACTCAACCAATTTGGTTGGCGTAAGCGGGTCTTGCTCCGATGGTTTCAAAATAAAGGTATTACCGCAGGCGATCGCCAGAGGGAACATCCATAGTGGAATCATCGCCGGAAAGTTAAACGGGGTAATCCCAGCACACACACCCAGTGGTTGGGTGTAGCTATAACTGTCAATTCCACGCGCGACGTTCTCAACGGTTTCGCCCATTAACAATGAAGGAATATTCGCTGCATGTTCAACGACTTCAATACCCCGCCATACGTCGCCTTTGGCATCATCAAAGGTTTTCCCTGTCTCACTGGCTAAAATCGTGGCGATCTCATCGTGATGCTCTTTTAACAATGCTTGATACCGCATCATCACCCGCGCACGCTCCGACACAGGCACTTCTTTCCACGTTAAGAACGCTTCCTTCGCACTCGCCACCGCTCGCTGCATTTCTGCCTGGGTAGCGCATGGCACTTGGGCAATGACCTCTTGGGTAGCTGGATTGGTGACATCAATCCATTGCTCGCTGGTAGATTGAATAAACTCACCATCAATAAAAAGTGGTACCTTTTTGCTCATCTGAATTACCTCGTTGTTGTATTCATCTAATCCTATGTTCTTTATTCTCGTTGTTTTGCGGTCTCTTTAACATTGACGAACTTGCCTCTATAATGGACAAAATTGCGATTTTGGAACCCTTTATGAGTCAACCGTCGTCATGGCCGCTGCCGCCGGGTAGTTCACGGGTCGTATTACCCTTAAAACTCACCCAGCAATTAGCCCAACACCCATTGACAAAACACCTGTACCCTCTGGCCTATGGGCACTATGTGGATGCTGTAGGGCATCACGTTGAACGTCAATCGCATACCGATTATCTGCTTATTTTCTGTTACCGTGGTCGTGGTTGGTTTCGCACCCCTCATACACAAGGAGCGTTGCAAGCTGGGCAATTATTGCTATTGCCCGCAGGGCAACCACATGCCTATCGTGCTGATCGACAGCATCCTTGGAGTATTTACTGGACCCATTTTAGTGGACAAGCGGCAAGTAGCTGTATCAATTTTCTTGCGTTGACCGATACTCAACCAGTACTCTCGCTGGCACAATGGCGACCATTACTCCCGGTGGTGACCAATCTCCTTAACCTACAAACTCAACACCAGCAATTTACCGCAGCCGTTGTTGCCGCCAGCTTGTTGCAGCAAATTATTGCGGAGTTACCGCGGTTAACCGTCACCACAACAGCTCCTCAAGGGTTTGACCTAACCGCACTAGAACGGTTCATGTACGATAATTATCATCGCGATTTAACGCTCGCTGATTTTGCCGAATTTGCGGGTCTATCTCGCTTTCATTTCAGTAAAAAGTTCAAGCAATTAACTGGCACGAGTCCAATGCGTTATTTCAACCAAATTCGCGTTAAAATGGCCTGTCAGCTATTGGACACATCCACTGACTCTATTCGTCACATTGGTCAACAATTAGGGTTTGATGACCCGTATTATTTTTCGCGCTTGTTCAAGAAAACCATGGGGATGGCACCACAGCATTATCGTGATAGTGCTAGTTTACGAGCTGTACACCAACCACTTAAAGGAGTTTGACCATGTGGATTTTATGGGCTGTTACCGGATTATGGGCGGCAAGCTTTTCTCTCATTGGTGAGTTTCTAGCCGGCCACGTTGACGGATACATTGCCGTCTTTATCCGCATGGTTTTGGCATTGCTCCTATTTTTACCGCTTTGGCAGCCCGCTCGCCTCAGTTGGCGTCAACATACACAATTGCTTGCGATTGGCGCATTCCAAATTGGTGTCATGTACCTCTTTCTTTATCATGCTTTTCTCTATCTCACGGTGCCCGAGGTTTTACTATTTACCATTTTCACCCCGTTTTATGTCACCTTACTCGATGACTGGCTCTTTCAGCGCCGTCGATTACCACTGCGCTGGTGGGTAGCCACACTAATTGCTGTGATGGGCGCTGCAGTGATCCGCTACGATACTTTGAGTGACTCATTTCTACTTGGCTTCCTATTGATCCAAGCAGCCAACCTCTGTTTTGCAGCTGGGCAGGTGTGTTACAAACACATGGAACTTGGGAGTCAACGTAATCAAGTACACGTATTCGCCTCATTCTTTATCGGTGCCACCCTCGCCACTGGCATTGCCATGGCACTATTTGCTGATCTACGTATGTATCCGACCACGACCGTCCAGTGGATCGTATTATTGTGGCTCGGTTTAGGCGCCTCTGGATTGGGATACCTCGCATGGAATCTCGGTGCCAAACGCGTCAATGTGGCCCAGCTCGCCACCATGAACAATATGCTGATTCCAGCTGGGCTACTCATTAATTACGTGTTTTGGGGCGAGTCGGTCCCATGGCACAGACTCGCCGTTGGTGGTGTAATCCTGCTATTTTCTGTCTGGTTAGCGTCGCGGCGAGGTCGTTAAATAAGTTCGACTGCAACAGCTACCGCTTCCCCACCACCAATACATAAGGACGTCACGCCACGTTTGAGTTGGCGTTGCTGCAAGGCATGCAACAAGGTTACCAACAAACGCGCGCCACTGGCGCCAATTGGGTGGCCAAGGGCACAAGCACCGCCATTCACATTCACCCGTTCGTGTGGCAAGTTCATTTCTTGCATAGCGAGCATAGTAACCATGGCAAAGGCTTCATTAATCTCCCACAAGTCCACATCCGTCGTCTGCCAATTGAGTTGCTGCAACAACTTGGTCATCGCTCCAATAGGCGCAACGGTGAACTCCGCTGGTGCTTGCGCGTGGGTGGCATGCCCAACGACCCGAGCTAATGGCTTAATTCCTTGTGCTAAGGCATCGCTCTCGCGCATCAAAATTAAGGCCGCAGCGCCATCTGAAATTGAGCTTGAGTTCGCTGCGGTAATGGTCCCTTGCGGTGCAAATGCGGGGCGCAATTGGGGAATCTTCTCCGGCATCGCTTTGCCCGGCTGTTCATCAATGCTTACTGTTACCTCACCTTTGCGGGTACTGTATGTGACTGGCACAACTTCAGCTTCAAATAAGCCATCGCGAATCGCGGTCTGCGCTCGGGTTAATGACGCTAATGCAAATTCATCCATGGCTTCCCTGGTCAACCCATACTCATCGGCAGTCGCCTGGGCGTAGGTTCCCATCGCTTTTCCTTCATAGGCGTCTTCTAAGCCATCCAACATCATATGGTCATAGATCGTATCATGTCCCATACGCAAACCCGCGCGGGCTTTTTTCATGAGATAAGGTGCATTGGTCATACTTTCCATGCCGCCGGCAACCACAGCCTGAGCCGATCCTGCCCGCAAAATATCGGCAGCTAACATCACTGCTTTTAAGCCAGAACCACACACCTTGTTAATGGTGGTAGCACCTACCTGCCGTGGCAACTCAGCATACAAAGCGGCCTGTCGCGCCGGTGCTTGCCCTAATCCTGCGGGCAATACGTTGCCCATAATTACTTCTGATAAATCGGTTCCTTGTAGCCCGCTTTGTGCTAGTGCCGCTTGAATTGCAGTAGCCCCCAAACGTGGTGCGCTTACCTCAGTTAAGGCACCTTGAAAGCCACCCATTGGGGTACGCTTAGCGGCAACGATAACCACAGCATCTGACATAATAACTCCTATATACTTCGTTTTTATTGGTCGTTAGCCCCAACATGCTGGTCCCAGCAACGGCTTGTAACCTGGTTACCTTTACGTTAACGTAAACTTGGTTTAAGCTTAGCTCCCTCAGCCATGACAAGCAAGTGAAAATGACGACACAAACCACCTACAGCATCGGCGAATTAGCTCGTGAATTTGATATTACCACGCGCAGCATTCGCTTTTATGAAGATCAAGGGTTGCTGACCCCTCAGCGCCAAGGGCAAACGCGTCTTTATACCAACAAAGACCGCGTCCGACTGAAACTTATTTTACGTGGCAAGCGATTAGGTTTTTCGCTGGCAGAAACGAAGAACCTCTTTGACCTCTATGACATGGAAAATAGCAGCGAACGTCAGCTACGTACCGTTTTAGCGCTCATTGACGATAAAAAATTATCGTTAAAGCAACAACTGGAAGATATCAAAGTGTTGCTTGTTGAATTGAGTAACCTCGAAGAACGGTGTCGCGATGAACTCGCTGAAATTGAAGCACAATCAATGGCAAAACAATCTTCGTCAACGCAGGAGTCTCTATGATCAGTCAATACACACAACTCAATTTTGGGCTCGGCGAGACTGCCGATATGATCCGCGAAACTGTAAACGCGTTCGCCCGTGATGAAATTGCACCACGCGCTGCACAAATTGACGAAAGTAATGAATTCCCTGCTGATTTATGGCGCAAAATGGGGGAGCTTGGCTTACTCGGAATGACCGTATCCGAAGAGTACGGTGGCTCAGGTTTAGGCTACCTTGAGCACGTCGTCGCCATGGAGGAAATCAGTCGCGCCTCTGCTGCCGTCGGCTTAAGTTACGGTGCCCACTCTAACCTGTGTGTCAATCAAATCGCACGCAACGGCACCCCTGAACAAAAAGCGAAGTATTTACCAAAGCTGTGCTCTGGTGAATATGTTGGGGCTCTGGCGATGAGCGAGCCCAATGCCGGTTCCGACGTCGTGAGCATGAAATTACGGGCGGATCGTCACGGTGACCATTATGTGCTCAATGGCAACAAAATGTGGATCACCAACGGTCCTGATGCTGATGTTTTAGTAGTTTATGCCAAAACCAATCCTGAAAAACATTCTCGCGGAATAACTGCATTTATTATTGAACGAGATTTCCCAGGTTTTAGCACCGCACAAAAATTAGACAAACTGGGTATGCGCGGTTCCAACACCTGTGAATTAGTCTTTGAAAACTGCCGAGTCCCTGCGGCCAACGTCCTCGGTGAAGTTGATCGAGGCGCCGCTGTGTTAATGAGCGGGCTCGACTACGAACGGGTCGTATTGTCTGCTGGCCCCTGTGGTATTATGCAGGCCTGTTTAGACGTGGTGGTGCCATACATTCATGACCGCAAACAATTTGGTCAAGCCATTGGTGAGTTCCAGTTAGTGCAAGGAAAAATCGCTGATATGTATACCCGCACAAATGCTGCGCGGGCGTACGTGTATACAGTTGCGAAAGCTTGCGATCGTGGCGAAACCACCCGTAAAGATGCCGCTGGCGCAATTTTGTTTGCTGCTGAATTAGCAACGCAGTTGGCACTTGATGCCATTCAATTACTTGGCGGAAACGGGTACATTAATGAATACCCAACTGGACGCTTGTTGCGCGATGCAAAACTCTATGAAATTGGGGCTGGGACCTCAGAAATTCGACGCATGCTGATTGGACGTGAACTCTATAACGAATCAGCATAATATGGCGTAACTTAATAACAAGGAGTCGCAACGTGGCGGTCTTGACCAGTACCATAAATCCAAAAGATGAAACCTTTATCGCCAATCAGCACGCGATGCAAACCATCGTCGACGATCTGTATGCAAAAGCCGCACAAATCAAACAAGGTGGTGGCGCCAAATACCAAGAACGCCATCTTGCCCGCGGTAAACTACTCGTGCGTCAGCGCATTGAAAAACTACTCGATCCTGGCTCACCGTTTCTAGAAATCGGTCAATTCGCCGCTTGGGATTGTTACGATGATTACGTCCCGGCAGCAGGCTTAGTTGCCGGTATCGGACAGGTGGAAGGCGTGCAATGCATGATCGTTGCAAATGATGCAACGGTCAAAGGCGGGACCTACTATCCGCTGACGGTCAAAAAACACCTTCGTGCCCAAGAAATTGCTGAACGCTGTCGCTTGCCCTGTATCTACCTCGTGGATTCTGGCGGTGCTAACCTCCCACGCCAAGATGAAGTATTTCCCGACCGCGACCACTTCGGCCGCATTTTCTTCAATCAAGCCGTGATGTCCGCCAAAGGTATTCCCCAGCTCGCAGTGGTCATGGGGTTATGTACCGCTGGTGGTGCCTACGTACCAGCTATGGCCGACGAAAGTATTATCGTAAAAGAACAAGGAACGATTTTCTTAGCAGGCCCTCCATTAGTGAAAGCCGCCACGGGTGAAGAAGTCAGTGCAGAAGAACTCGGTGGTGCTGATGTTCACACCCGCATCTCCGGCGTCGCAGATCACTATGCACATAATGATGAGCATGCCTTGGCTTTAGCACGTCGCGCCGTTGCACGCCTCAACTATCAAAGTGCGCAATCGATTCCACAGCAACAGCCCGTCCAACCCCCCCGATACGATGCGCATGAAATTTATGGCATTGTCGGTACCGATTTGCGCAAACCTTACGATGTTCGTGAAGTGATTGCGCGTATCGTCGATGATTCTGATCTCGATGAATTCAAACAAAACTATGGCACGACCTTAGTTACTGGTTTTGCTCGTATCCATGGCTACCCGGTCGGTATTGTTGCCAATAATGGTATTTTATTTTCCGAGTCAGCACAAAAAGGCGCGCACTTTATTGAATTATGTGCCCAACGGAAAATTCCATTAGTATTCCTGCAAAATATCACTGGCTTTATGGTAGGAAAAAAGTACGAAGCCGAAGGGATCGCCAAACATGGAGCCAAAATGGTAACAGCGGTCAGCTGTGCGCAAGTACCTAAATTTACTGTATTAATCGGTGGCAGCTACGGCGCTGGTAACTACGGAATGTGTGGCCGTGCCTACGATCCTACCCTGATGTTCATGTGGCCCAACGCCAGAATTTCTGTCATGGGTGGGGAACAAGCCGCTGGTGTTATGGCGCAAGTGACCATGGATAACCTCGCGCGCCAAGGTAAAACCATGTCGGCAGCAGAACAACAACAGCTCAAGCAACCAATTATCGATACCTATGAAAAGCAAGGGCATCCCTACTACGCATCAGCACGGCTCTGGGATGATGGTATTATTGATCCTGCCCAAACTCGTACCGTGTTAGGATTAAGCCTTGCTGCAGCTGCCAATGCGCCGATTGAAGATACGCGTTTCGGTGTGTTTCGGATGTAAGGAATGATGATGAACTTCACGACCATTCAACTAACCTTAACCCCCCCCATTGCTTACCTCACCTTAAATCGGCCTGAGGTACATAACGCCTTTGATGACGTGATGATTGGCGAACTACTTACCGCCTTGTCGCAAGTCCGCAGCAGCTCCGAAATACGGGCGTTAGTATTACAAGCCAATGGTAAAAGTTTCTCGGCTGGTGCCGACCTTACGTGGATGCGTTCGATGGCCACTAAGGACTATGCTGAGAATATAGCGGATGCCAGTGAGCTATCACGTCTCATGCAAGAACTAGATGAGCTCCCAATACCTACTATTGCATGGGTACAAGGTGCCGCTTTTGGTGGCGCTGTTGGTCTAATAGCCTGCTGCGATATCGCTTTTGCCACCCCAAACAGCAGTTTTTGCCTCAGCGAAGTAAGAATCGGCTTAATTCCCGCCGTGATCAGCCCTTATGTTATGCGCGCCATGGGCACACGTCAGGCTCGTCGCTATATGTTGACCGCCGAGCGTTTTCCTGCTGATACAGCACAGCGCCTTGGCCTGATTCATCAGGTGGTGGAGCAGTTCGACGAAGTTATACCGCCACTATTACAGCAGCTACTCGCAAACAGTCCTGCGGCCATGGCGGCGGCAAAAACATTAGCGCTTCGTGTTGACCAACAGCCGTTGAACGACGCTATCCGGCGCTATACGATTGAACAAATTGCCAGCATTCGCGTCTCGCCAGAAGGTCAAGAAGGATTAACCGCTTTTTTAGCAAAACGTCCGCCACAATGGGCGTCTAAATCGACAACTTAAGGAACAGCAATGTTGCGTAAACTGCTAATTGCTAACCGCGGTGAAATTGCTTGCCGCATCATTCGCACAGCACGTGAACTCGGCATTCAAACTGTCGCAGTATACTCTGATGCTGATCGCCATGCACAACACGTATTGCTGGCTGACGAAAGTATTCATATTGGCCCTGCCCCCAGCGCCGAGAGCTATTTAGTAATTGATAAAATTATTGCTGCAGCAAAACAGACGCACGCAGATGCAATCCATCCTGGCTATGGTTTCTTATCCGAAAACGAAGATTTTGCTGATGCGTGCGCACGCAATAATATTATCTTTGTCGGACCACCGAGCAGTGCTATCGCTGCTATGGGCTCAAAAAGTGCCGCCAAAGCGATTATGGGTGAAGCTGGGGTACCATTAGTACCTGGTTACCATGGCGCCGACCAGAGTCCCACAACATTACGCGCCGCCGCTGCCGAAATTGGCTACCCAGTCATTTTGAAAGCAGCCTACGGCGGTGGCGGGAAAGGCATGCGTATTATTGAATCCGCCGCAGACTTTGACACAGCCTTAGAGTCAGCCAAACGTGAGGCGCAAGCCGCGTTTGGTAACGACAAAATGCTCCTCGAAAAATACTTACAGAACCCACGCCACGTTGAGATTCAAGTATTTTGTGATGAGCACGGTAACGCAGTTTATCTGGCCGAGCGGGACTGTTCAGTCCAACGCCGCCATCAAAAAGTGATTGAAGAAGCTCCAGCTCCAGTCTTAGCGAGTTCAACTCGTGTTGCCATGGGTGAAGCTGCGGTGCGAGCAGCCCAAGCAATTAACTACGTCGGCGCGGGTACAGTTGAGTTTCTGCTCGACCATAATAGTCAATTTTATTTCATGGAAATGAATACTCGCTTGCAAGTCGAACATCCAGTGACTGAGATGGTCACTGGCCAAGATTTGGTTGCATGGCAGCTGTTGATCGCAAGCGGTGAACCACTGCCCTTAGCACAAGATCAAATTAGTATTCATGGGCATGCTTTTGAAGCGCGGATCTATGCTGAAGATCCCAATCACGATTTTTTACCTAGCACTGGTACCTTAACTATCCTTCGCCCGCCAGTCACTTCCGCACATGTTCGTATCGATAGCGGCGTGGTTGAAGGCGATGAAGTGAGTTCCTATTACGACCCAATGATCGCAAAACTTATTGTGTGGGGAGAAAATCGAACGGTTGCGCTGCAACGATTAATTCAAGCATTAAATGATTATCGCATCGCTGGCGTCCACACGAATATTGACTTTCTGCGGCGTATTGCAGGCCATAAGAAGTTCATGCAAGCTGAATTAACAACGCATTTTATTGAGCGTTATCAGCGTGATTTATTCCCTGAACTAACATCAGAATTAATCACTGACTATGCAATTATGGCGGCCTTGGCTGAGCATTCTAGCCCCAATTTATCAGCTAATCCGTGGGCAACCGAGCGTGCCTTTCGTCTCAATGAGCCAAAACAAATTACCACAACCTATCACCATGATAATGAACTGCTAACGGTTACCCTCACAGCTCAAGATAAAACTTGGTATCATGAGCCAAGTGCTAGCTATTGGCAGGTAGAAACAACGGGTGAGCGCTGGTATTTCAGCAAGAATGGTCATCGTCGTCACGTTCATATTCTGGCAAGTAATACTGACATTGGGGTGATGACAGATTTTGCCAATATCCGTTTCGCACGCTACCAAGTCGCGTTACATCAAGATACCGCAGTAGCTGCCGGTGGTTTAGTGGCGCCCATGAACGGTACTATTGTGCAGGTGCTTGTAAAAGCTGGTGAACAGGTGACCGCAGAGCAACCTTTAGTTATTATGGAAGCAATGAAGATGGAATATACAATTCGTGCACCCCATGCTGGTCTAGTGGAACAAATCTACTATCAAGCTGGCGAGCTCGTCAGTGATGGTGCCGAACTCATTCGCTTAACAGAGGCATAAAGAACGTATATGGCATTGCCGCAACAGGTCAAGATTGTTGAAGTTGGACCACGGGACGGTTTGCAAAACGAACAGACGGTTTCGCTTGCTGCCAAGATAGAGTTGGTCAATGCACTTGCAGCAGCAGGCTTGCAAGTAATTGAGACGGGAGCATTTGTTAGTCCCAAATGGGTACCGCAAATGGCGGAAAGTGCTGCAGTATTCGCGGGAATTGATCGCGTACCTGGCGTTACATACACGGCGTTAACACCTAACCTGCAAGGATTGCAAGCGGCGATCACCGCCCAAGCGGATGAGGTTGCAGTATTTGCCGCTGCGTCAGAAGCCTTTAGCCAAGCCAATATCAACTGCAGCATCGATGCGAGCTTTGAACGTTTTGTGCCGGTACTTGAGGCTGCTAAAGCAGCCAATATTCGAGTTCGTGGCTATGTGAGCTGCGTGCTTGGCTGTCCCTATCAAGGGGATGTCCCAATTGCAGACGTCGTCCGTGTTGCCGAACAATTATGGCGCATGGGATGCTATGAAATTTCCTTAGGCGATACCATTGGTGTTGGCACGCCACTGCATGCGCAACGTATGCTAAGTGCGGTTGCCGAGCAAGTGCCAATGGCTCATCTTGCATTGCATTTTCATAACACTTATGGTCAAGCCTTAGCCAACATCGCTAGTTGCCTACCACTTGGTGTGGCCACCATTGATACCGCAGTCGCAGGTTTAGGTGGTTGCCCTTATGCAAAGGGCGCCAGTGGTAATGTAGCGACCGAAGATGTGGTATATATGCTTCACGGAATGGGAATCCAGACCGGTATCCAACTCAATCAACTCGTTCATGCAGGCGCTGCCATTTGTGCGCACCTCAATCAAAGGCCGCGTTCAAATGTTGCCATTGCAGAGCTTGCCAAACAGGATCGGACACCATGACTACCGCTATTATGTGGCAACCAACTCCAGAGCAAATAGCAACGGCACGCATGACTGACTTCATGCGTACAATTAACCGTAATTATCATACCAATTTTACGACCTACGCAGAGCTTCACGCTTGGTCAGTCGAGCGCAGTGATGAATTTTGGAAAAGTATCTGGGATTATTTCAAGATTATCGGTGAGCGTGGCGAACGTATTGTCGTCAACCCTGATCAAATTCCAGGCGCACAATGGTTTCCAGACGCACAACTAAACTTTGCCGAGAACTTACTGCGCTATAATGACGACCATGTGGCGTTGATTTTCCGCGGTGAAAATGGCGCCCGTGACCAGCATACCTATGCTGAGCTACGTAGTGAAGTAGCGGCACTTGCTGCTGCCATGAAGCGACACGGCGTCCAGCCCGGTGATCGGGTTGCGGCCATGGTGCCAAACTGTGTCGAAGCCGTAATTGCCATGTTGGCAACCGCCAGCTTAGGCGCCATTTGGTCGAGCTGTTCCCCTGATTTTGGCGTACAAGGCGTTGTTGACCGTTTTGGTCAAATTGAACCAAAATTATTCATCACGATTGATGGTTACTATTACAATGGTAAGCAGCTCGATGTAACGGAAAAAGTGCGTGATATCCGCGCACAATTACCTTCCGTTGAACATACTGTGATTGTCGATTTTATCGGTTTCAACTACGAGTTCGACGATCATTCCAGTGCGTGGGATAACTTCCTCGATCGGACAGCCACCACCCTTGAATTCACTCCAATGCCATTTAATGCCCCACTTTATATCATGTTTAGTTCCGGCACTACCGGAGTACCTAAATGTATTGTGCATGGTGCTGGGGGGACGCTACTGCAGCATGTCAAAGAACATGGGTTACATACTAATATAACGCGTGATGATGTATTTTTTTATTTCACCACCTGCGGTTGGATGATGTGGAACTGGTTAGTATCCGGTTTAGCTCAAGGTGCCACCTTGGTGTTGTTTGATGGTTCGCCCTTCTATCCATCACCCGAGGCGCTATGGCTTGTTGCTGAAGAAGAACAAATTACAGTATTTGGAACCAGTGCAAAATATTTATCGGCTTTAGAAAAAGAAAATTATAGGCCTAAACACGAGCACGAACTTCCCGCTTTACGTACCATTCTCACGACAGGTTCAGTGTTACCGCCTGAGAGTTTTGATTTCGTCTACCGTGATATCAAAACTGACGTATGTTTATCCTCCATTTCGGGTGGTACCGATATTATTTCCTGTTTTGCGCTAGGTAATCCCATTTTACCTGTCTATCGCGGTGAGCTTCAATGTCGGGGGCTTGGACTCGACGTTCAAGTGTTTAATGATGATGGTCAGGTTATTCAGCAAGACAAAGGTGAATTAGTTTGCCGTAATAGTTTCCCCTGTATGCCGATTGGCTTTTGGAATGACCCAGACGGTAGTAAATATCATAGCGCCTATTTTGAGCGCTTCCCCAACACTTGGGCTCATGGTGACTATGCTGAAATAACCATCCATGATGGCATTATTATCTACGGCCGCTCCGACGCGGTCCTGAATCCTGGCGGGGTACGTATAGGTACTGCCGAGATCTACCGTCAAGTAGAGAAAATAGAGAGCGTGTTGGAAAGTATAGCCATTGGCCAACGTTGGGAAAATGATGAGCGCGTGGTTCTGTTCGTGCGCTTACGTGAGGGCCGTGTACTTGACGATGCCTTACGGCAACATATCCGCCAAGTTATTCGTACTCATACAACGCCACGCCACGTACCTGCCGTCATTGTTCAAGTGACAGATATTCCGCGCACTATCAGTGGCAAGATCGTGGAACTAGCAGTTCGTCAAGTGGTGCACGGAGAAGCTGTTAAAAACACCGATGCACTCGCAAACCCGGAAGCGCTTGAACAGTTTCGGAACCGCCCCGAACTGCAGGAGTAAGGGGTGTACAATGAGAAACTTGCGTGCAGTGGCCATTACTGCGGTTATCGGTCTTATCTTAACGATAACCGCAACCTACTTCCTCGAGGAACACGACCACAAGCGTATTTTTGAACAGATTCAAACCGATGCGCATAGCCTTGAGATGAATATCCGGGACAACATCGTGCGCCTGATGTACGCAGGTGAGCTGGCCGGAGAGTTACTAAAAACATCGACCAATCCACCATTAACCCGGTTATATCAATTGCGCCATGCGCTCACTCCCTATTACCCAGCGATACACCGTATCGTGATGTTCGATCAAGAGTTTAATTTAGTCGAACAATACAGTTTGCATTCCGACCATCTGTTGGCAATAGACCGTTTTGCAGCAGATCATTTCGAACTGGCACGACTTGAAGAGCTGCTCATGAGCTCGTTACTGACGTCAGCGTACAATTTGTCTGATGATCCCCATGATTTAGCTCTTTTTCTTGCCGTCGAGCATCAACAACAACGCTATTATTTTGCCTTAGTCATCAATGTCGAAGAACTGCTAGAAGGTACTATTCGCCATCACATCATCGAAGGTTACCAAATTGATGTGACGGAGCATGGCAAGCTAATTTATCAATTTTCTGGAAACGACGAGTTAAAAGATGAATGGTATAGTGAGTTTCGTATCCGTGTTGCCGACCGCTATTGGCAATTTGTGCTATGGCCAACACCGCTGAAGTTCTCGCAAATGCATGTAGTCAATAGCTACATCGCGCCAATTACTGGTTCACTGTTAACCCTCTGCTTTATAGCCCTCGTGATCCGCTATAAATATCAAGAACAACAATTTGAAACACTGCAACGCGAGCAATACCAATTGCAACAACAGCTTCATAAGCGCGAAGAAGTTGAATTGCAACTTGCTTATTTATCCGAGCATGATGCCCTTACAGAAGTGCCAAACCGTAATGCGTTATTACGTTTTCTTCAAGAACGTTTACCTGAATTAAAACAACAACAAACTGATTTAGTTGCCATACAAATCAATATTGACCATTTTAAACAACTTAACCATGTGCTTGGTCACATGATCGGCGATGAATTACTGCGACGTATGGCACACCGCATTAAACAAGCCACGATTGGATTTGAATTTATTGCACGCATTGGGGGGGACGAGTTTTTAGTCATCAAAGAGGGGGTTCATGATCAAGCGCATGTTCTCAACCTAACTGAAAAAATATGCGCAGGCGCAGCCCCTGAGTTTTATATCGATAACTACGAAATTCATACGACTATTTCCTTAGGCGTTGCATTTGCCAGTGATGCAGATTACGACGCTGATACGCTACTCCGACACACCGATTTTGCACTCATTGAAGCAAAACGTAATAACTACCATGGCGTCAGTTTCTATAAACGATCGCTGCAATCTGAGTTATCTAAACGCCAATATATTCTTGAGCAATTACATCGTGCAGTTGAGCGCAAAGAACTAGAAGTACACTATCAACCAATCTTTGCTTTACCGAATAAAACCATCTATGGCTTTGAAGCTTTAATCCGCTGGCGTCAAAGCGATGGTTACTATACGCTGCCCGAGGACTTTCTGCCATTAATTGAACACACAGGATTGATTATTCCATTGACCGAACACCTGATCCGGCAGGTCGTCGATGATTACCGCCAATGGCATAAAAACCAAATCGAACCTTTTACGCTTCATCTCAATTTATCAGCGAAACAATTAGCGATATCCACTTTACCCGAGTTGCTGCAAACTAACTTACAACGGCATAATATACCGTCGGAGTATCTATATATTGATCTTAACGAAGACTTGTATTGTCAACTCGCCTCGTCAACTTATACGAATTTACGTAAACTAACGGCTATTGGCGTGAAAATCGGGGTTACTGGCTCTGGATTGAACTACAATACAATGCAAGCGATGCAACAATTTGCGCCGCATTTATTTAAGATCAGCCCTACCCTAATGCAAGATATTCCGCATAATAAAGTAGCAGCGTTGCTCGCTGACACACTGATAAAATTGGGTAACACAGGGGCGCTACAAGTTAGTGCCGTGGGTGTTGAAACCCAGCAACAGATTGATTTTCTACTACAACGTGGTTGTTTATATGCGCAAGGCTATTACTTAGCCAACCCAATGCCTGCAGAAGCCATCCAATTATTATTGGATAATCAGCTAGCGGCCGACGTCACAAATAATCAGGAGTAAATTATGCAGCGCGAAAGTATGGAATTTGATGTAGTTATTGTTGGGGCTGGCCCAGCTGGCTTAAGCTGCGCAATTCGCCTTGCTCAACAAGCTCAGGAACAACAACAAGAATGCAGTATCTGTGTGGTTGAAAAAGGTTCTGAAGTAGGTGCGCACATTTTATCGGGAGCCGTCTTTGAACCACGAGCATTAAATGAACTGTTCCCCAATTGGCAAGAGCTCGGCGCACCACTAACAACGCCTGTCGTTAAAGACGACATCATGTTATTCCGTAACGCTAATTCTGCCGTCCACTTACCTAGTTTTATGGTACCAAAAACATTCCATAATCAAGGCAACTACATTACCAGCATGGGCAATTTGTGCCGTTGGCTCGCTGAACAGGCAGAACAACTCGGTGTCGAAATTTTTCCCGGGTTCCCTGCTGCTGATGTCATTATTGAAGGTGGCCAAGTAGCCGGTATTATCACTGGTGATATGGGGCTGGACCGAGCGGGTAATCCTAAACCCAGTTTTGAACCAGGGATGGAATTACGTGCTAAGTACACAGTCTTTGCGGAAGGTTGCCGTGGTCACCTCGGTAAGCGGCTGCAGCAACAATTTAATTTGACGAAAGATAAATCGCCACAGCACTATGCTATCGGCTTTAAAGAAATCTGGGATATCCCTGCTGAACAACATCAACCAGGCTTGGTTATTCATACCACAGGTTGGCCTCTAGATGGCGAAGGTAGTGGTGGTGGTTACCTATATCATGCGCAGGACGGACAAGTCTATGTAGGGCTAATTGTTGACTTAAACTACAGTAACCCCTACCTGAATCCCTTTGGTGAATTCCAAAAATTCAAAACCCATCCAGAAATTGCAAAAACATTAACCGGTGGCAAACGCGTCACCTATGGCGCTCGCGCTATTACTAAAGGTGGTTTCTATTCATTACCAGAAATGACCTTCCCTGGCGGTATTTTAATTGGCTGCAACGCCGGTACTTTGAACTTTGCCAAAATTAAAGGCAACCATACCGCAATGAAATCCGGCATGTTAGCGGCAGAAAGTATTTTTGCTGCATTACAGCAAGACACTGTACCAACAACACTAACCGATTTTACTCAACGGTTTGAGCAATCATGGCTTTATGACGAGCTCTATCGGTCGCGTAACTTTGGCCCTGTTATTCACAAGTTCGGCACCATTTTCGGAGGCGCATATAATACCATCGACCAAAACTGGTTCGGCGGTAAGTTACCATTTACCATTAAGGACGACACGCCAGATTATAAAATGTTACGTAAGGCTAGCGATTGCAAACCTATTCATTATCCAAAGCCAGATAATAAATTGACATTTGATCGTCTGTCATCGGTATTTTTATCCAATACCAACCATGAAGAAGAACAACCTTGCCATTTGAAATTAACGGACGCTAGTATTCCATTGGCTGTCAATTTACCTAAATACGCAGAACCTGCTCAACGTTATTGCCCAGCGGGGGTCTATGAAGTCGTCGACGAAAATGGTGAATCCGTATTTAAAATTAACGCGCAAAACTGTATTCATTGTAAAACTTGTGATATCAAAGATCCGTCACAAAATATTACTTGGGTGACCCCAGAAGGTGGTGGTGGCCCCAACTACCCCAATATGTAACTTAGTTGAAATACATTCAAATCGGTGGTGGATTATGTTGGCCTGCAGACGCTGTATCAGCGTCATCCAGGCCAACACAACTACACCTTATATTTAG
>Ga0209075_1000017_pt1 | contig 113593 bp, 93 predicted proteins | sample Stecom2011_FD_187523 | JGI IMG/M metagenome (GOLD analysis project Ga0209075, IMG submission 187523) | Agricultural soil microbial communities from Utah to study Nitrogen management - Steer compost 2011 (SPAdes) (version 2) | ecosystem: Environmental > Terrestrial > Soil > Agricultural land... | reverse complement strand
TGATATGGATATTCAGACTCTGTTTGACTGGTTTTCAGTGTCGGAAACAGAGGTTACTGAAAAGCAGCGGTTAATTGCAACTGAGATTAAAAAGGAGATTCTGTCACGTTTGCAGTTTCTTCTGGATGTGGGACTTGGATATCTCTCCCTGTCACGTGCATCTGCTTCACTATCCGGAGGAGAGAGTCAGCGTATCCGCCTGGCTACTCAGATTGGCTCTCAACTTGTTAATGTGCTGTACATACTTGATGAGCCGAGTATAGGGTTGCATCAGAGAGATAACCACCGACTGATAGAATCACTCAAAAAACTGCGTGACACAGGCAACTCAGTTGTAGTTGTTGAGCATGACAAAGATATGATGCTGGCATCGGATTATATTGTTGATATGGGTCCTTTTGCAGGTCGCAAAGGCGGAGAAGTTGTTTTTGCAGGTGTTCCTGCTGAGATGCTTACAAAAAACACATTAACATCCAACTATCTCAACGGAAAGCTTGAGATTGCCATTCCTAAAAAACGACGCAAAGGAAATGGCAAACAACTTATAATTGAGGGTGCATCGGGAAATAACCTAAAGGATGTGACATTAACCCTGCCCTTGGGAACTTTCACCTGCATAACCGGTGTTTCGGGCAGTGGAAAATCAACTCTGATCAATGAAACATTACAACCACTACTAAGTCAAAAATTTTACCGCTCACTGAAAGATCCACTCCCTTATAAATCAGTGACAGGTGTTGATTATATAGATAAGGTGGTTAGCGTTGACCAGTCTCCAATTGGTCGCACACCCCGGTCAAACCCTGCTACTTACACAGGTGTATTTTCAGATATTCGCAATCTTTTTGCAGGTATGCCTGAAGCGAAAATCAGAGGATACAAACCCGGCAGATTCTCATTTAATGTAAAGGGCGGCAGATGCGAAAAGTGTAAGGGCAACGGCTATAATACTATTGAAATGAATTTTCTGCCGGATGTGATGGTGCCTTGCGAAACCTGTCACGGCAAACGATACAACCGCGAAACTCTGGAGGTAAGATTCAAAGGAAAATCAATTGCTGATGTTCTGGACATGACAATCAATGTTGCAGTTGACTTTTTCGAGAATGTCCCTTCTATTCTGCACAAGATTAAGGTATTGCAGGAGGTAGGACTGGGATACATCAAGCTTGGCCAATCGTCCACTACACTATCCGGAGGTGAAAGTCAGCGCGTTAAACTCTCAACAGAGCTTGCGCGCACAGATACCGGCAACACTATGTATCTGCTTGATGAGCCTACCACAGGTCTGCATTTCGAAGATATCAGAGTACTTTTAACTGTATTAAATAAGCTGGTTGAAAAGGGAAACACTGTAATCGTTATTGAACATAATCTTGATATTATCAAATGCGCTGATCACATAATCGACCTGGGTCCAGAGGGCGGAGAAAGAGGAGGTTATATACTTGCAACAGGTACTCCGGAAGAGATCATAAAATATAAAGAGAGCCACACAGCATTATATCTTGAAGAAGAGCTGAAATAGGCTAAAGCTTACACATAGTTACGTTAAAAAACAGCATGTTTGTGAACATTTATGCAAACACTTTGTTTAGTATTTGAAATTCAGCTATTATTAAGAACAATTATAAATTAGGAAAATATAAAATGGCAAATATTACGTTTAAAGGTGACCCTGTAAAGACAATCGGTGAATTACCGGCTAAAGGTGCAGCAGCACCCGATTTCAGTTTGGTAGGCGGTAATCTTTCTGAAGTGAAACTTTCAGATTATAAAGGAAAAAATGTTGTACTAAATATATTTCCCAGTCTGGATACCGGCACTTGTGCCGCATCAGTTCGTCGTTTCAATAAAGAAGCCGCATCACTTGACAATACAGTGGTACTTGGAATATCTGCCGATCTGCCCTTTGCTGCAGGAAGATTCTGCTCAGCAGAAGGTATAGAAAATGTTGTTACTCTTTCCAACTTCCGTGATGAGGCTTTTGGCAAGGATTATGGTCTGCTTATGACCAGCGGCCCTCTTAAAGGTTTGCTTGCCAGAGCAGTTGTAGTAGTCAATCCGGAGGGGAAAGTTGTATATACCGAGCTGGTTCCTGAGATTGCACATGAACCGGATTATCATTCTGCAATCAACTCGATAGTGTAGTTTGTTTCATGAAGATTGTGTTAACAAGGGAGGTCTGCGAAGTGATTCGCGGACCTTTCGCTTTTTAATATCATTGCAGTCCTCGTAAACAATCCTTTTGTCTGTAATGTTTTAAAAGCAGGAATCTAATTTAATATTTGAATATATGAAAAAGATTATCGGAATTATTCTAATTATTGTAGCATTGGGACTGGGGTACATCGGGGCAGATGAACTAAGTAGCAGTACGGCGTCAGTTGATATACTTGGAGTTGAAATTACTGCTGAGGACAACAGTGCCAAAGAGATGGCTTACGTCAAAATTGGTCTGGGTGTCATTGCTTTAATTGCAGGAGTTTATCTTATTGGAAAAAAAGAGAGGTAACAGTAATTGAAGAGTTAATACTTTTAATATAAGTTTCTTTTTCCTAAATTTGTATTTTCAATTACAGATTATACTATCACTCCCTCTATGGCAAAACGCAAAAGGAAAAGAACTTCCGTATCCCAAAAAAAACGCACGGCTTGGCTTGATATGTTCAAGAGCGAGCGTACTCACTTTATCCTGGGAGTGATTGTGGCATTTCTCGGAATCTTCATGCTTCTGGCAATAATATCTTTCTTTTTTACAGGGGCAGCTGACCAAAGCAAAGTACTCAACGCTTCTTTCTGGGAGCTTATACGGTCATCCACACTTGAGGTTGACAACTGGACCGGTGCGGGCGGCGCTTACATCGCTGAAAGGCTTGTAAACGACTGGTTCGGTATATTTTCTGCCCTGATACCAATTTTTCTGATATATATTGGACTACGACTAATGAAAGTGTCTGATTTTCCTTTCTTTAAGGCACTGTTTGTTACCGCATTCGGTCTGATATGTGGGTCCATTACCAGCTCATTTATTCTTGATAATATCTTCCCTTATACTCATGTAAAATGGGGAGGTGCGCACGGAATTCAGATTGAGTCATTTCTGGAGAGTAGCATAGGCTGGCCTGGAATTGTACTGCTTATCATTCTGTTTATAGTGATTATTGTGGTTACAGTCAGAAGAAGCAATATGTATAAGATTCAGCAGACACTGGTTGACAGCAAACCTGCTTTTATCAGAAATAATGAGTCGCAGGAGGCTGTTGTAAGCAATGTTTCTGAAACCCAGGAAAAGGAAAAGAAACCAAACCTTCTGAAACGCTTATTCAACAAAGCTAAAGAGAAGCTTTCCTCTAATGAAATTGCTGACCCACACGAAGAAACAAAACTTGATGCTGAAGTACCTCTTTCAGCTCATACCAATAATCCAAAACCGAAGGAGAGCTTAACTGAAACGATAAAACCGGAAGCTGATGAAGATTTTGAGATTATAGTTCCAAAGGATGAGGAGACTGACACTGTTCTTCATGATGGTGATAATAAGAACAGCAAAACCTTATCTGATCTCTCGAGTCATGACAAGCAGGAGGCGTATGATCCCAGAAAGGATCTTTCTATGTTTAAGTTTCCGACACTTGATCTGCTTAAAGTTTACAATACCGGTGACCGTGCAGTAAATATGGCTGAGCAAAATGAGAATAAGGACAAAATCATCTCTACACTCAGAAACTACGGTATCGAAATCACCTCTATTAAAGCTACTGTAGGACCAACAATCACCCTTTATGAGATTGTTCCTCAGGCAGGTGTTAGAATCTCCAAGATCAGGAATCTGGAAGATGATATAGCACTTAGTTTATCAGCTCTGGGGATACGTATCATCGCACCAATGCCGGGAAAGGGAACGGTTGGTATTGAAGTGCCAAATAAAGACCCGCAGATTGTTTCAATGCATTCAGTGTTGTCATCCAAACGTTATCAGGAGTGTAATTACGAACTGCCTGTTGCTTTAGGAAAGACAATTACTAATGAGGTATTTATTTTCGACCTCACCAAGATGCCTCACCTTTTGGTGGCAGGTGCTACAGGTCAGGGTAAATCAGTCGGGCTAAACGCAATCATCACCTCCCTGCTCTACAAAAAGCATCCTGCAGAGATGAAGATGGTTCTGATTGACCCCAAAATGGTTGAGTTTAACATCTACTCAATCATTGAGAATCATTATCTGGCCAAATTGCCTGATGAAGATAAACCTATTATAACTGATATTTCTAAGGTAACGCAGACTCTGAATTCGCTCACCAAAGAGATGGACGACCGTTATGAATTGCTCATGAAGGCCCATGTTCGTGCTATCAAAGAGTACAACGAAAAATTCATAAACAGAAGACTAAACCCTAATAACGGTCACAGATACCTACCCTATATTGTGGTTGTAATTGATGAGTTTGGAGACCTCATAATGACTGCCGGCAAAGAGATTGAGATGCCGATAGCACGTATTGCCCAGAAGGCACGTGCTGTTGGAATACACATGATAATTGCCACACAAAGACCTACAACAAATATTATTACAGGTACAATCAAGGCCAACTTCCCCGCCAGAATGGCATTCCGTGTGACGTCTCAGATAGACTCCCGTACTATTCTCGACATGAGTGGTGCAAATCAGCTGATTGGCCGTGGTGATATGCTGTTTTCTCAAGGTAGTCTGATCACTCGTATTCAGTGCGCTTTTGTGGATACACCTGAACTTGATGAAATAAATAAATACATTGGCAAACAGCAGGGTTATGATTCTGCTTACCCGCTGCCGGAAGTAGTTACAGAAGCAGAAGCAGTTCCCGGAGCTGTGGATCTTAACGACAGGGATGTGCTTTTCGAAGAAGCAGCAAGACTGATTGTGGTGCATCAGCAAGGCTCCACATCACTCATTCAGCGCAAGTTTTCCATTGGCTACAACCGTGCAGGCAGACTGATGGATCAGCTTGAAGCAGCCGGTATTGTTGGAGGTGCTCAAGGAAGCAAACCACGCGAAGTATTTATTCAGGATGAATATTCGCTGGAGAGACTGCTGGATTCGTTGAATTAAACCGAAAACCGTTTTTTCCGTCTATTCTACATATAAATTAAGAATACAATGAAACGATTAGCATCAATACTTTTAGTTTTATCTCTTGGGCTGGCTGCAATAGCTCAGGACTCTGCACAATCCAGAGAGATACTTGATAAAACCTATTCCGGTTACATGTCATCTAACGGGATTAAATTATCGTTCAAATCATATATAGACGAGGTCGGCGCAACTGAATCCGATTCTCAAAAAGGAGAGGCTTATATTAAAGGTAATAAGTTCCGCGTAGAGATGGATGATATTAATATCTGGTTCGACGGGACCACACAATGGGTTCTCCTTAAAGATGTTGATGAAGTAAATATAAGTAACCCGACAAAAAGCGAGCTGACGTCTGTAAGTCCTCTTGCTATGCTCGGGATTTACAAAGATGGATATATACTTAAAAATCCATTGTCAAAAACAGTTAACGGTTTGGATGTGTATCAAATCAATATGTCTCCTGTAGCTGCTAATAGTGACATTAAAGAGATTACTTTAGCAATTGACAAGACAAAAAACCGGTTGGTGCAGGTAAAACTGACCATGAGTAACAATCTGCTTTACAAAATTGATATCACTGATTATAATGATAACTTCAAGTATAATGACAGTGAGTTTGTTTTCAATAAAAACAACTATCCGGGAGTTGAAATAGTAGATCTCAGGTAATAAAACAAATCTTATATTTTCCATTTACTTTAAATAGAATAATGCTATATCTATTTCAGATATAGACGAATAGTTGTATCTTTGAGTTAATATAAACATATAAAATCAAAACAAACAATATGAATGAAAAAGTTCGTGTGCTGATCCTGGGATCAGGGCCGGCAGGTTATACTGCAGCTATTTATGCAGCAAGGGCAAACCTGGACCCCGTACTTTATGAAGGTTTAGAGCCGGGTGGACAACTCACCACCACAACAGAGGTTGAAAATTATCCCGGATACCCGGAAGGTATAACCGGTCCCGAGATGATGGAAGATTTCAAGAAGCAGGCTCAAAGATACGGCACAAAAGTGATGCCCGGAAGAGCCACTGCGGTTGATTTCTCAACACGTCCGCTTAAAGTTACAATTGACAACGAAAAGGTTATTGAAGCCGACACAGTGATTATCTCGACAGGTGCCACAGCCAAGTACCTTGGTCTTGAGGATGAAACCAAATACGCCGGACAGGGTGTTTCGGCATGCGCCACCTGCGACGGATTCTTCTACAGAAAGAAAAAGGTAGCTGTTGTTGGAGGAGGTGATACAGCCTGTGAGGAAGCAACATACCTCTCAGGACTTGCCGACAAAGTTTATATGATTGTTCGCAAACCCTATCTGCGTGCTTCACAGATCATGCAAGACAGAGTAATGAATAATCCTAAGATAGAGGTCCTATTCGAGCATAACGCCGTAGGCCTTTTCGGCAATAATGGTGTTGAAGGTGCTCACCTTGTTAAAAGAATGGGTGAAGCTGATGAGGAGAAGGTTGATATTGAGATAGACGGATTCTTCCTTGCTATTGGTCACAAGCCCAACACAGAGATTTTTAAGAACTATATTGAACTGGATAATGTAGGTTATATAAAGACCGAGCATCCATACACCAGAACTAATGTAGAGGGTGTATTTGCGTGTGGTGATGTGGCTGACCCGATTTACCGCCAGGCAATTACAGCAGCAGGTACGGGATGTCGCGCAGCTATGGATGCCGAACGCTACCTCAGCGAAAAAGGATTATAATCCTAAGTTATCAAGAAAACCATAAATTAATGATGCCTCTGACAGTAAAAGTCAGGGGCATTCTTTTTTCACAAGCATATTATTGCCGGTCATCGCCCATCATCGGCTTATGTTCTGTATATTATCGGCTTATATGCGGTATATATGTTTATATGCCAATAATAAACTTTCTATAAGCTATATTTATGCTAAAAATATACAATATTTGACCCATGTATTTTATATGATTAGTGTTTTACAACGTACTTCAGAGGTTTTGAATTAATCGGGGCAACGGTTATTTCATGTTCAGTTTTAACAACCTATATTTTAAAGAAGTGAAAAATATCATTACATTTGTTTCTTTTACAGAATACAAACCACTTTCATGAAGAAATATCTTATTCTTATACTTTTACTGTTCTCATATTTAACACTTTCTGCTCAAACATTAAGCGGAACATTTAAAAACGGGAACGATTCCATTAGTTTTTCGGATGATAAGGTTTCATTCAGAATTACAGGTTTTGCCGGACTGTCAACAGTTCAGGTTGGAGAGGGAAGTCATGAATTCGTTGAAGATTTCATGCTTGTTAATACTACTGATTACTCTGGACCAAAATCCACTTACAATGCACAAAATGCTGCGAACAGCGACACTTGTACCATTAAGGTTGTAAGCATGAATAACTATCCTGTTCAGGGGATTTTGGTGGAATCCAAGAATGGATCAGATAAGATTATAGGAGCCAGTGTTACAGGTGCTGATGGCAAGATAGTGATTACTGATTATGAGAAAATCAGCAAAATGACTTTTTCTGCTATGGGATATCATTCCATTACGATTGATTTTTCTCCGGGCAATGATTTCGTTGTAAAAATTGCAGAGAATGATATAATAGAAAACAGTACTGTAGCCTTCAAGTTTAATAAAATAGATGATGAAACGATCTCTTTGATACTGCTGACTGATGATTTAGATATCAGTAGAAACCTAAGTAAAGAACTGGACAAACTGAATAAGAAAGCACGTAAGACAAATTTAATCGGTAAGCGATTTACTAAAGAATTGCCTTACTACACAAGGTGACATTCTTCATTAACTTAAGCTATTAAGCAGCTCAGGAGAGTCTCTTTTTTACGATAGCTGAAATGGTTCCTCCATCAGCTTTCCCGGCTAATTCTTTGGTTGCTATTCCCATGACTCTTCCCATATCTTTCATCGTTGAAGCACCGGTATCGGTGATTATTCTCATAATTTCAACTTCAATCTCCTTTTCAGAGAGCTGTTTGGGCAGAAACTCCTGAATAACCTGCATCTGCTCAATCTCTGTTTCAGCCAGATCTGATCTGTTCTGCTCCTTATATATTTCAGCACTCTCTTTACGCTGTTTAACCATTTTGTGAAGAATAGCTATTGCTTTATCATCTGTAAATTTTTCTGCTGCACCCTTTGCTGTTTTAGCTTCAATAAATTCTTTCTTTACACCGCGCAAAGCGTCCAGTCGAACCTTGTTCTTCGCCAGCATAGCTTTCTTTATTTCATCTGTTATTGTATCGAATAGTGTCATAGTTGTTGTTCTTTTAAATAAAATGGTTATAATGGAATGTACTCAGACTAAAGGAATTAAATTAATACTCCCTGTTAGTCGAAAAGCGTAGCAGACTGTTGAAGTTTATCTGTATGATAAGTACGTGGATTGAATGTTCGTTCACGCTTAAACACAGGATTCTTTTCCATTGCTTCAAGAATCTTATCATCGTCCAGCTCATCTAATGTAAGTATAAACGGTTCCTGCCTGTAATTATTTGCTGATAGAGTTTCCAGTCCTGCCTTACCATAATATTTTTCGATAAGTTCCTTATCTTTTATCTCGCGCTTGCGCTCTTCATCCTCTTGTATCTTTCTTTGAAGCTCATCAGCCTTACTCTCTTCACTTTTGATTTCCTGAATGCCGGGAACGTTGTTGATAGAAAATCCGGTTGCCAGAAGCGTTACTTTCACCTCCTTGTCAAGAGTCTCGTCAACTGCTGCTCCCCAGATAACTTCAATCTCATTGCTGAATTTCGACATGAAATCGTGAAGAGCATTCATCTCTTCCATCATAAGAGGATTTTCTTCACCAAAGCAGAGGTTGATCAATATCTTTTTGGAACTGAAAACATCGTTATTATTAAGTAGTGGTGAGTGTAATGCATCTTTGATAGCTTCATTAATGCGATCATTTCCTTTACCGATACCGCTACTCATTATGGCAACCCCACCATCCTTCAGTGTAGTATTAACATCAGCAAAGTCAAGATTAACATGTCCGTGTACTGTAATGATTTCAGCTATACTTTTGGCGGCAGTGGTTAATGTATCATCAGCTTTTGCAAAAGCGTTTAGGACAGTAAGATCGCTGTATATATCTCGCAGACGCTCGTTATTTATTACCAGCAGTGCATCAACATTCTTTGCAATCTCCTCAACACCTTTAAGTGCCTGAACAATTTTTCTTGAGCCTTCAAAAACAAACGGAATTGTTACAATTCCTACAGTTAGAATTCCCATTTCCTTGGCTACACGGGCAATAACGGGAGCTGCACCTGTACCAGTACCACCACCCATTCCGGCAGTTATAAAAACCATACGTGTGCCATCATTGAGCAGGTCTTCAATCAAATCAACACTTTCTTCTGCTGCTTTACTCGCAATTTCAGGCTTATTCCCTGCACCTAATCCGCCGGTAGTGTTTGTACCCAACTGAACTTTCACAGGCACGGGCGACTCCATAAGAGCCTGATTATCTGTATTACATAATGCAAAAGAAACATTATGAATACCTTCCCTGAACATGTGATTAACGGCATTTCCGCCTCCACCACCGACACCTATAACTTTTATAATTGCGTCTGTATGGCTATCTATCTGAAAATCTAATAATTCATCATCCATCAGTAAGTACCTTTTAATTATTCATCCTCTTCAGAAAACATATTCTCAAACATATCTCCGAATTTTGATAAAAAACCCTGTTTCTGAGTTTTCTTAATCTTCTTAGCTGCCCTTACACGCTCTTTTGCCTCTCTGGTTTGCGTATCTGAAGTAGTTTCGTAATCATCATAGTCAGAATCATCCGACACCTCTTCAAAGTGACAACTCTCCTCACCAAATAGCAGCATTCCCAACACCTGGGTAAACGACGGGTCGTTTAAAAGCTCAGGAGCATTATTGATATGTACTTTTTTGGCAGTAGCCTTTCGCACAGGCATCTTGAACTTAAGTGTAAGGTAGTCACTCATATTTTTAAGCTGTGATGCTCCGCCTGTAATTATCATACCGGCACCAAGCTCACTTTCAAGACCTGTAAGCCTTATCTGTTCCATAAGGTTTGCTGAAATCTCGTCGAGTCGCAGACCAATCACCCTGTTTAGTTCAGTAAGATCAACATCAGGTTTGGAAGAGAACGGTGAAGTAAAAAACGGACTTTCATGATTCTCATGAGCCTTTCCGAATTTTATTTTCAACTCTTCTGCATCATTTTCGGTGATATTCAATGCACATATATCCTTGGTAATATTTTTTCCGCCAAAAGGAATAACAACCATTCTCTTTAGTGTCCCGTTTTTGTAGACAGATAAGGTTGTTGTTCCTGCCCCAAAATCAACAAAGGCACAGCCCAGTTCCTTCTCTTCATCGTTTAACGCCACAGCAGCAGATGCCAGAGCACCTACAACATATCCGGCTATTGGTAGCTTAGCTTTATCACTTATACTTTTTTCAATATTCGATAATAAGTTTGGTCTGCCTGTAACTATCTGAAAGGCTGTCTCTATTTTTGAACCGGCAACACCAACAGGCTTTAGTTCATGTTTACCATCAATAAAATACTCAACATCAGCTACTGCATAATTTCTTTTCAGATCTGGTGTAAACTTATCAGCTGAAGCTCGTAATTGCTTTATAACATCATCAGAAACTATGCCACCTGATGAAAGCTGTTTTGTTTCTCTTAACTCCATAGTATGTAGAGACTGACCGGTAAGTGAAACATACACTTTACCGATTTTTTGTCCGGTACTGTTTTCGAGCATCGTAATTAACTTTCTTACGCTTGCACCGGTCTCTTCTATATTGTAAACCATCCCTCTGCGGATTGAGTTACCCGAGTCGATGGTTTTGCTTTCAAGTATGGAGAAGACGTTGTTATCGTTCTTTCGTCCTACAACACCTTTAATCTTATAGGTTCCCAGATCAATTACAGCTATAAATTCTGATTGCGTCATACTTTAGTTATGGTTATATTGTTGTGTGATTCACTATTTCCTGGTGCACACAACTTGGTTATCATACTTTAAATTAATTTCGGAATAACGGTTCCATCCGACAACATTTAGTCCGCCATCAACGAAACGAACGAATTTATTCAATTTTGAAGGATAATCCTCAAGATTTCCCATAATTATCCTAAAATCTCCAGCCCTGGGAATTAATTCCACCTCATTATTAGTTTTAACTACTATTTGCTCAATCCATGCATCCCAGTCGGGATTATTCCTTAAGAACATAGCAAAATCATACAATTCATTTTTAGCAAATTCCTCATCAATAACACCAGTTGCAATTGGCACATAAACAGCAAAGCTGGAGGATACCGGCATTATCTCACGATCTTTATCGACATAAAAGTTGCCTTTCATATTTGATACTACTCTCAAAACAGGTTGTCTCTGTTGAACAGTTGCTACAATAGATGCTCCTGAAGTGATAAACACATCAGCAGTTTCAATTAATTTATTACTAAGAATAGTATCACGTATTGCCAAAGTATTTATCTCGTTGAAAGGTTTGCCAACAGGATAAAGCTTATACCTCTTCACCAAATCCTCAACCTGCTTAGCCGTTACAAACTGAGTTTGCGTGCTGTCTTTTACTACAACAACAAAATCCTCACATAGTCTGTTGTGTGACGATTCCTTGAAATAGTCAGCTGAAAAAATCAGGTAACCAATTACTATTAAACCTACTAAAATGACGAGGGCTTTCTTCACTATCTCATTATTTTATCTATGCAAAGATAGATTTTGAAGTTCAATTAATTATTAAATTTATAAACATTAAACTTTACTCAAATACCTATCTCTTAATAATTTTTCTATTTCCGGCACCAAACGGTCAATATCACCTGCACCAAATGTTACAAACACCTCTATTGGCTTTTTATTCAGCAAATCGAGCAGAGCTGTTTTACTGCAGAGTTGCTTTTCGACAGATGTTATCTTATCTAATATTAACTTAGAAGTTATCCCTTCGATTGGTAACTCACGAGCAGGATAAATATCCAGTAGAATCACATCCTCAAGTAGTGAGAGGCTCTCAGCGAATTCATCTGCAAAATCACGTGTGCGAGAATAAAGGTGAGGCTGAAATACGGCAGTAACCTTTTTATTCGGATAGAGAGATTTAATTGAACTGATTGCTGCTCTTAGTTCGTTTGGATGGTGCGCATAATCGTCAATAAAGGTTACCTGCTGAGTCTTGATGCGAAAATCGAAGCGTCTTTTTACACCTTCAAAAGATCTCATTGCAGAACGAATTTCATCTGCTGTCACACCACTCAATTGAGCTGCAGCAATTGCAGCAACACCATTCTCAACATTTATTCTTACCGGAACCCCAAGAGAAATATCTTTAATACTCCCATTAGGTGAAACAAAGTCAAATACCGTTTCTCCGTTTCCCGTTCTTATGTTCTCAGCATGAAAATCTCCTTCAGACTCAGAATAACTCCAAATCTTTACCGACTCATTAACCTTAGGTGTTATCGGAGTTCCCTTTTTAAGAATCAGATGTCCGCCCGGTCTGATCAGTGAGGTAAACTTCTCAAAACTCTCTCTATATGATTGTTCCGATCCATAAATATCAAGATGATCAGGATCTGCCGATGTAATTATAGCAATTAGTGGTGTCAGCCAATGAAATGACCTGTCGTATTCATCTGCTTCGGCAACCGTAAAATTACTTTTTTCAGATAGTAACAAATTGGTATCATAGTTTTTGAGTATACCGCCCAAAAACGCATTGCAATCAACATGCGACTGACGCAAAAGATGGGCAGTCATACTTGAGACTGTTGTCTTTCCGTGTGTGCCACCTATACATATTGCATCGCTTGATTTAGTTATTTCACCTAAAAGCTGTGCGCGTTTGATTATCTTGAAATCATTATCCCTAAACCAGTTAAGTTCGCTATGAGTTACAGGAACAGCGGGTGTATATACAACTAGAGTGTTTTTATTATCTTTAAAATTTTCAGGAATAAGTGCAGTTGAGTCTTCGTAATGAACAAGTGCTCCCTCTTTATTGAGGGTTTTAGTCAGAAGAGTCTCAGTGCGGTCGTAACCCCCTACTCTTTTATCTTTGGAAAGAAAGTAGCGGGCAAGATTGCTCATGCCTATACCTCCAATTCCTATAAAATAGATATTTTCGTATTCCATCTTTTTACTCCTACTTAATCAACTTCTCAATTTCGTTTACAATCCTTTCTGCTGAATTATGCTGTGCCAGTTTTGAAATATTCCCCCTTAACTTAACCAACTGTATTTCATTGTTTACAAGTGAAAGTGCAACCTCAAAAAGCAGACTGGGAGCCAGATGATCTGAAATCATAACTGCAGCGTCCTTATCAACTAAAGCCTGCGCATTTTTTGTCTGATGATCCTCTGCCACGTTAGGGGAAGGAACCAATATTACTGCCATACTTAGCAAACTGAATTCAGAAATAGATCCTGCTCCTGCTCGCGATATCACCAAATCTGCTACAGAATAGGCATAATCCATACGTGAAATAAAATCCACCATTTTTATGTTGAGTGGTATTTTACCTTCATCCTGCAACTTCTGCATCTCTGTAAAGTAATATTTACCACATTGCCAGAGTACCTGTACTCCATCTTCTTTACTCAGTATATCGAAAGCAGAAACGATACTTTTATTTAATGTACCGGCACCAAGACTGCCGCCAACCATCAGAATAGTCTTTCTATCAGGATCAAGCTTGAAATATTCATAACCTTTAATTCGGTTTTCTTTTGATATAATCAGATCCTGTCTGCATGGATTACCTGTGAGGACAATTTTTTCCTTTGGAAAGAATTTTTCCATTCCTTCATAAGCCACACAAATTGTTGAAGCCTTGTGTGCAAGCATTTTATTAGTAACACCTGCATAAGAATTCTGCTCTTGAATAAGTGTTGGGACACCTTTTGCTGAAGCGGCTTTGAGAATTGGACCGCTGGCGTATCCGCCAACACCGACAGCAATATCCGGTTTGAAATCATTAATTATCTTGCGTGCCTTTTTCATGCTCTTAAGCAACTTAGCTGCAACACTAATATTTTTAAGCAAATGCTTACGATCAAAACCGGCCACCGGTAGTCCTATAATATTATAACCTGCTGCAGGCACTCGCTCCATCTCCATGCGATCTTCTGCACCGACAAACAGTATTTCACTTTCCGGCCATCGCCTTCTTACTTCGTTAGCTATAGAAATTGCAGGGAATATGTGCCCCCCTGTTCCGCCTCCACTTATGATAAATTTCTTCATACCTGGTAAATTTCAAATTCCACCTTATCTTCTAGGTCGCCTACAGGAAAATCCTCATCTTTTGAAGAATCGGGTTCATCAAGACCATTATTATCTTCATTATTACCAGCTAACTGTTCATCTTCTTTTTTCTTGCTTATCCCAAAACGATCAGCACTCAGAATAAGTCCGAAATAAGCACATGTAATCAGAGTAGATGTTCCACCCCTACTAATAAGTGGTAACGGCTGGCCTGTAACCGGAATCAGGTTTACAGCAACAGCCATATTAATAAATGCCTGTATAGACAACATCAGTGCAGAACCCAATACCAGATATTTTGGGAATAGTTTTTCTGTTTTTCTTGCTATCATACCTGATCGAATAAGTATAATGACATATAACAGAAGAACAAACAATCCTCCCAAAATTCCCATCTCCTCTATAATAATAGCGTAGATAAAATCAGAATACGCCTGGGGCAGAAAATCCCTTTCGGTACTGTTTCCCGGGAATACACCAAATACTCCACCGTTAGAAATTGCTATTTTTGCATGTGCAACCTGATAATTATCGTCTGTTATTGTGAAATATTCCTCTTCAGACATCTCTTTTGCATTACCAAAATGAGCAATACGGTTTTGCCATGTACCCAGTCGATTAAGTGGACCTGAATTAGTCCAGTCCTCCGGGATTATGTTAAGCAGGAGTATAAACAAAAGTACTAATGCTATAATAACACCTGCAACCTTTAGGAGTCTTGTGATTTTTACACTGCCAATAAACATGAGCAGAAAGCAGACACCAAATAGTAAAACAGCTGTTGAAAGGTTGTCAAGAGCAATAATTCCACAAACTAAAACCATCAGACCTATCATCCACTTAAACAGAAGACCGTCATTCTCTCCATTCTGCTTACTGAGAAGGAAAGCTATTGTTCCCATAAGTGATATTTTAGCAATCTCGGAAGGTTGAATTGTGAATCCCATGAATGAAATCCACCTGTCTGCATTATTAACACTCTCACCTATAAATGGTGTAAGGATCAGCAGTACAATTGCTCCAATCAATACGAAGATTAATGAGGAAAAAAATCTGTATGGAATATTATGAATAAGTAGTATTATGCCAACACCCCCTATCAAAAACATTGTATGTCTGAGTATTGGTCCCCATTGGTTTTGCTGACGATAAACGATTGTACTTGTAGCACTGAAGATTTCAACCAGTGAAATAACACACAGTATTATGAATACAGACCAGATAACTTTATCACCCTTGAATATCTTGCGCCCGAAATCGACCAGTGTCGAACCGGACTCTTTAACCTCCAGATGAGGTTCTGTCGGGTTGACTGTATAATTATTATTATCGAGCATATTTATTTTTAATTACTTATTTACGAAATATGAATAGAACTATTTACAGAACTACTATAACATCCTGACATTTTCTTTGAACTGATCTCCACGATCTTCATAATTATTAAACAAGTCGAAGCTGGCACAACAGGGAGAGAGTAGTACAATATCACCTTTCTGGGCAATTTCATAAGCAATGTTGACCGCTTCTTTCATTGAACCGGCATCTCTAATATCATCTACCTTGCCATCAAAAAATGAGTGCAGTTTACTATTATCTTTACCAAGAAAAATCAATGCCCTTACTTTAGAGCATACCAGTTCTTCTATCTCTGAATAATCGTTGCCCTTATCTGTTCCGCCGAGAATTAAAACTGTTTTACTGCGCATACTTTGCAGAGCATACCAACAGGAATTTACGTTAGTAGCCTTAGAATCATTAATATACTGAACACCTTTGACTGTGGCCACCTTCTCGAGTCTGTGAGGCACTCCCTGGAAGTCAGATAATGAAATTCTCAACTGATCATCTGTGATGTCCATCAGTTTTGCAACTATTCCGGATGCTAACGAATTGTAAACGTTATGCATTCCCTCCAAAGCTAATAATTCCAGCTCCATATTAAATACATTTCCTTTAGTATTGATAATCAACCTTCCCTCCTCAGTATATCCGACCGTATGTTCTTTTTTAGATTCTCCAAACGGGAAACGTGTAACTTCAGGTTTCAGTTTTCCTAACTCTCTTGTTACAATTGGATCATCCTCCCAGTAAATAAAAGCGTCATCAACTCTCTGATTACGTATAATCCTCATTTTCGCATTGATATACTCCTGCATATCATAATTATAACGATCCAGATGATCAGGAGTGATGTTTAGCAATACAGCAATATCTGCCCTGAAATCAATCAGCCCTTCCAGCTGAAAGCTACTTAATTCGAGAACATAGTAATCAAAACACTCTTCAGCCACCTGCCTTGCAAAACTGTTACCTACATTACCACCCAGACCCACATTTAGTCCTGCTGATTTAAGTATATGGTAAATCAGACTGACTGTTGTAGTTTTCCCATTACTTCCTGTCACACAAATCAGTTTGGCAGTTGTATAACGACTTGCAAATTCAATCTCTGAGATAACACTAATCCCTTTATCCTGAAGCTTTTGTATGATTGTTGATGTGTCAGGAATACCGGGACTTTTCACCACTTCATCTGCCATTAAAACTCGTTCTTGGGTATGCCCGCCTTCTTCAAAATCGATATTGTTTGATTTTAAAGTATCTCTGTATATATCTTTCAAACTGCCGTTGTCTGATAAGAATACCTTAAAACCCATCTTTTGGGCGAGTATAGCAGAGCCGACTCCGCTTTCTCCACCACCAAGAACAACAATCAATTTTTCGTTCATAATATATCAATTAACTATTATGTTTTATCTCATTTTCAGCGTTGCTACTGCCAATACAGCTAAAAGAATACCTATCAGCCAAAAACGTGTAACAATCTTTGGCTCAGTTAATGGAGCAGCAGGTTTTTGTATTAGTGCATCAATACTTCCATCACCCGGTTTCTGGTAGTGATGATGAAGCGGTGTCATCTTAAAAATTCTTCTTCCAATGCCATACTTCTTTTTTGTATATTTGAAATAGGTTACCTGTATTATAACCGAAAGTGCTTCAACGAAGAATACTCCGCACAGAATAGGCAAAAGAAGTTCTTTATGAATTAATACCGCGAATACACCTATGATGCCACCGAGAGTCAAACTACCTGTATCGCCCATAAACACTTGTGCCGGATAGGCATTATACCATAGGAATCCTACACAAGCACCCACGAAAGCAGAGGCAAACACCATAAGCTCATCACTGCCGGGTATATACATAATGTTAAGATAGGATGCGAAGTCGACACGACCCGAAACATAAGCCAGGATACCTAAAGCTACACCTATTATAGCAGATGATCCTGATGTCAGGCCATCCAGTCCGTCAGTGAGATTTGCACTATTAGAAACAGCAGTTACAATTAAAATAACTACCAGAACAAATACTACCCACACTGCTTCATCTGCATAGTCGCCCATCCAGCTTACGAGCCATCTGTAATCGAAGTTGTTATTTTTAACAAACGGTATGGTTGTACTGGTAGTCTTTACATCTTCACTTTTGTATGTTACATCCTCAATTATATTGTCAATGCGAATTTCAATATTTTCTCGAACAACAATTTCGGGACTAAAGTAGATAGTGAGCCCAACTATTAGTCCAAGACCAACCTGTGCAATTATTTTAAATTTCCCTTCAAGTCCCTCTTTATCTTTCTTGAACACCTTAATATAGTCATCAGCAAAACCTAATGTGCCCAACCAGACGGTACTAACAAGCATCAGTATGATATAAATATTCTCGAGTTTTCCGAAAAGCAAAATGGATATCAGGATGGATAAAATTATAATTACTCCACCCATAGTAGGTGTACCACGTTTACTGTACTGACCTTCGAGATCCAAATCACGTATAGTTTCGCCAATCTGCTTTTGCTGCAGTTTACTAATTATCTTTTTTCCCAAAAAAATCCCAATCAGCAAAGAAAACACAGATGCCATTGCCGATCGGAACATAACGTACTGGAACATACCTGCTCCCGGGAAATCAAGTTTATCTAAATACTCAAAAAGGTAATATAACATTTTCTATTTTATTAATCACTGACCTGAAAATATCTTTTCAATTTCTTCTTTATCATCAAAATGATGTTTTACTCCTTTAACCTCCTGATAATCTTCGTGTCCTTTTCCTGCTATGAGAATTACGTCACCCGGGTGAGCAAGTGCACATGCGGTCTTTATAGCCTCTCTTCGGTCCGCAATTGTTAATGCATAGTTTTTCTCCTCTTCGGTGAGTCCGTCTAACATATCCTTTAGTATATCCATTGGCTCTTCGTATCTGGGATTATCAGACGTAAAAACTACCCTATCACTTCCTTTAACCGCTTCACGTGCCATTACAGGGCGTTTGGTCTTATCACGGTTACCACCGCAACCAACTACTGTTATAACTTTTCCATCACCACTTAACACCTCATTTATAGAGTTCAAGACATTTGACAATGCATCCGGAGTATGTGCATAATCGATCACAGCAGTATAATCTTTAGGTGAACGAATAGTCTGGAATCTGCCCGCTACTGGTTTCAACATTGAAAGTATTCTTAGGACTTCATCTTCTTCAAGTCCCAGTAATATTGCAGTACCATAAACCGCTAGAAGGTTATAAACATTAAATACTCCCACAAACTGTACTGACAGTGTTTTGCCGTTTATCTCTATCTCACTGCCGTCAAAATGCTTCTCAAAAACACGTGCTTTAAAATCAGCAATACCTCTGAGGGAATAGGTATATTTATTTGCTTTAGTATTCTGAAGCATTACTGGTCCATTCTTATCATCCGAGTTAGTCAATGCAAAAGCACCCTTTGGAAGATTGTCAAAAAATGACTTCTTCACATTACGATATTCCAGCATATTATTGTGGTAATCGAGATGGTCCTGCGTCAGATTTGTAAAAACAGCACCGGTAAATAGGAGTCCATGTACACGCTTTTGATGTATTGCGTGTGAACTAACCTCCATAAATGCATACTCACAACCGGCATCAACCATCTTCCTAAGGTAACTGTTTAAAGTTATCGGGTCGAGAGTTGTATGTGTTGTTGAATAGAAGTTATCATTAACATAATTACCAACTGTTGAGAGAAGTCCTGATGGATAACCCGACAATTTAAACATCCTGTAAAGCAGTGTCGCAATAGTTGTTTTACCGTTTGTGCCTGTTACTCCCACTAATTTGATTTGGTTTGATGGATTTCCAAACCATTCGGAAGCGATCAGTGCTAAAGCAACAGTGCTATCTTCAACCTGCACATAAGTTACGCGAGAGAAATATTCTTCAATCAATGGTTTATCATAAACCACAACTGATGCTTCCTGCTCAATTGCCTTTCCAATATATGAGTGACCGTCAGTAAATATTCCTTCAACAGCAACAAACAGAGAGCCTTTATCCACATTACGTGAGTCGGATGTGATAGATTCTACTTCCGTTTCTTTATCACCGCGAATATTTATGACCTTACATCTCTCAATCAGTTTACTTAGTTTCATACAATTATTTATTTACTGAAATTCATTTAACGCAAAGTTACAGTTATAGTTGTTCCCTTTACTAGCCTCTGCCCCGGGTTAAAGGACTGTGACACCACCTTTCCTGACCCGTTAAGGTTTACCCTCAAGCCTGATTTTTCCAGGAGATATACAGCATCTCGTGCACCCATTCCGCGAACATCGGGGATAATTGAACTGTTTAAAGCGAGTGCTTCAGGTTGATATTTTATACTATCTAATTTTATTTTCACCCATTCAGAGTCATCTATATTATCCCCTACCGGCAGTTTCAGCTTACTTAATACAGTCTTGTTATTTTTCCAGTTACCATTTTTTATTACTGGCACTTTTTGCATCGTTGAATCAACTTTACACTCTTCAACTGTAAGACGAACCTTTCTTAAATAAGTCTGTTCAGCAATATTTTTGAAAACCATCCCTGCCATACCACCACCCGAGGGTACACCTTTTGGTTTACGCAATCCGACAAAGATAGTGTACATAGGATCTTCTGCAGGAAAATACCCGGCAAAAGACACATAATAATCAGAGTACCCCCCGCCACTGGCGATTTGCGCTGTACCTGTTTTACCTGCAATACTAAAATAATCAGACGCAACTACTTTTGCTGTACCATTTTCTATTACTCCAACCAGCATCTTTTGTATCTCTTCTAAAGTTGATTCTTTGCAAATTTTAGAATTAACCACTTCAGCCTGAAATTCTTTAACCACCTTTCCACCTTCAACAAATTGCTTAGCAATAAATGGTTTAATCATTTTTCCATTATTGGCAATAGCATTATAAAACATCAGAATGTAAATTGGAGGTATTTGTGTTTCATAACCAAAAGACATCCAGGGAAGAGTTGTCTTAGACCAATAATTTGTTTTATCATTAGGGTATCGAATTGATGAAGTACCTTCAATCCCTTTAAGTGGCACGTCCCAAGTAAGCTGTTTCCTTAAACCTATCCTATCTATACCATCAACAAACTTCTCAGGTTTATCTTCGTACCCCTTAAGAACCATTTTACTCATTACGATATTGGAGGACAATTCCATACCCTCTGTTACAGTAAGATATCCTCTATCCTGACCTCTTCGCCAGTAGTGATCTCTGACCCATCTTTTGTTATATTGAAAAAGTCCTGTACCTACATAAAATGAATCTGTGGGTGTCACTACTCCATCATCAAGAGCGATCATCGTGGTGACTGTCTTAAAAGTAGACCCGGGTTCGTTCATATAAGAAAATGCATTAGGATTACCTTCAGCATAATTACCATTACTCATACGGTCCAGATTCACAATCCCTTTAATTTCACCGGTTTCAACCTCCATTATAATAGCAGTACCTGACTCAGCTTCAGTTTCAATAAGTTTACTGTTTAGAGCTCGCTCGGCAATATCCTGAATTTCGGCATCCAGTGTTGTTACAATGTCCCACCCCTCTTTTGCAGGTTCTTCAACAACATCCATCCATTTGCCCTGTATTTTCTGACGATATTTAACTCCTGGCACACCTCTTAAAAGTGAATCATATTTTAATTCCAGTCCACTGGCTCCACCCTTTTCTATATCTTTATAAATACTCCCCACTGTGCGGTTTGCCAGATTACCAAAAGGTTTTTTTCGAGCGTTACGCTCTTCGGCAATTAATCCGCTTCTGTTGGACCTCTGGTTCCAGAAAGGAAATGTGCGAATTTCTTTTAAGTCAATATAGTTAACATCATTTCTCAATATCTTCACATATCTTGATCTAAGCGGAACTCTTTCATCAATTCCCTTACTCTTGTTCTCACGAATTTGTTTCTCCTCTTTTTCACGAAGGCTCCATCCATTCATTATAATATTCTTATACTGAGATGCCGTTCTATCAGGAAATTTTTCGGAAAGTGCAATAGCGAGGTCTCCAACATATTTTGTTAGAGTATCTTTTTCCATTCCATCTGCCCAGAAGTCCATATATATACTGTATAAAGGTTCAGTAGACGCAAGAAGCTTATCGTCATAAGTGTAAATGTTGCCCCTTTTTGGCAGTATAACTCTATCTCTGATAACCGTCTCTTCTTCTCCAACCTCTCTCCATTTTCTGCCTTCAGAGGAAAACATGATCTTACCTGCAGAAAAAATAATCATAACTGAAAACAGCATCAGAATGGATACAATGAGTCCGTATCTACCCAATATACCTTTACTCCTTTTGCTATTTTTATTGTTTTCTTTCATCTTTTTTATAAATAGGTTTATCTAAAAGACTACTATCTAATCAATATAATATACCGGCTCATTTGTAACAATCAACTCAAGTCCGGCTTCCTCTACCCGTCGTTCTATTTCACCCTGTCTGCTGGCTTCTGTAAGACTTGAAGATATTGTAAGAGACTCATATTTTGCATCTTTAAGCTTTTGCTGCAGCCTTTCGATATCCGACATACTCTGTAGCATAGTATAGCGATGACTAATAAAAAGGATCATCAATAATACCAGTGCAAGAATGAATCTCATGTTACGGAGGAAGAAATTCTCAGTTAGAACACTTCCTCCAAAAACATGGACAAACGATTTGCGTATGTTATCGAACTTAATTTTCATCATTTCTGCATTCTGTTTACATCAGCCCTCAGCTATTTTTTTTGCAATGCGCAATTTTGCACTGCGAGAACGAGGATTTTGCATTTGCTCTTCCTCTGTTGGAATTATTACTTTCCTGTTTATCAACTCAAAAGGTGTGAGGGGATTTCCATAAAAATCTTTCTTCATATCACCTTCGAAGTTTCCTGTTTTGAAGAAATTCTTAACCAGACGGTCTTCAAGTGAATGATATGATATGACGCTCAATCTGCCTTCAGGATTCAACATCTTTAATGCCTGACTAAGCATATCCGTAAGAGTGTCCATTTCTTTATTAACCTCAATACGAAGTGCTTGAAATGCCTGTGCAAGAACCTTTTTCTCCCTATCCCTTCTTGTAAACGGATCAATTATTGATAAAAACTCCTCGGTCTTTTCGATTTTCTTTGATTCCCTGTATTTTACAATAGCAGCTGCAATTTTTCTGGCACTTCTGAGTTCACCATAATTAAAGAACAGATCTGAAAGCTTCTCTGCTGAGTATTCGTTAAGTACATCAGCTGCCGATATTTCTGCATTTTGATTCATGCGCATATCCAGATCACCCTTAAAACGAAATGAAAACCCTCTGTTAGAGTCATCAAAATGATGAGAAGAGACACCCAGATCAGCTATTAGCCCATCTATGCCAGTTATTCCATAATAACGAAGGAAGTTTTTCAGAAATCGAAAATTACCATGAACCAAGATAAAACGAGGATCAGGAATTGCATTTTCCATTGCATCTTTATCCTGATCAAAAGCGATTAGTCGCCCTTTTTCTCCTAATCTTTTTAATATCTCGCGGGAGTGACCGCCACCTCCAAAAGTTACATCAACATAGACACCTGAGGGGAAAACATTTAGTCCGTCAATGCTTTCTTTAAGCAGTGCCGGTGTGTGATAAATTTCCTGGAATATGTTGTTATTTTCCATTTTGGGATGTAAATAAATAAATAAAACGATGTCCCCATAATGGCATCCTATAAAGAACTACCCATGAGTTCTTCAAGTTTAGAAGAGAACTCATACGGCTCAACTAATGGTTTTTCTAACCCTTCTTTTGCCCAAAGCTCGATAGTGTTATCAACACCAAGGAACCGGACATCAGTATCGATTGAAACCATCTGCAAGTAACGTTTCGGTATAAGCACCCGCCCGTTTGCATCCATCTCAAGCCTTTCGGCATCTAATACAAACTGCCGGAATATCTGTTGCTGTTCTCTGTTCCACTTACTCAACCTGCTTCTGAGCTCTTCTATCTCATTTTCCCAAACACTGCCGGGATAGAGTACAAGACAATTCTGAAAAATATCTTTGCGAAGGACTAAGAAACTTTCGCCTTCACATTGAAGACGTTTCCGAAATATTGCAGGTATAAAAATCCTGCCTTTCGCATCAGCCTTTGCTTCGATATTTCCCAAGAACTGCAACATTTTTAAATCAAATTCAACTAATTAGAGACATCAACGGTGTAAAATTACAAAATAATCCACTTCTCCCCACATTTCCACACATTATTTTATAAAAAAGTTATCAACAATTAAGTTCGACGTTTTATTTCACTGTCCTACTGCATGTTACGAGCCTTTTTGAGGTGGGGTAATAAATCTAAAACACAACTATTCATAAGAAAAAGCCTATTTCTTCGTACAGCATTCGCTATTTTTAGTAAATTTGCGCAAAATTAGAAGTATAGAGTGAAATGAGTTTAAACAATGCGTTTAGAATTGATATTGATAGTATTCTGAAGGATAAGGCTCCAAAATATTACAATAAAATTCCTAAGTTTCTTATAAACTACCTCAAAAGAACTGTTCATCAGGAAGACATCAATGGAATTCTTGAAAGGAATAAAGACTTGGAGGGGGTAGAGTTTATGCGCGCATTGGTTGACAAAGAGTTCAATCTAAACTTAAAAATTGAAGGGGAAGAAAATATCCCTAAAGACGGAAGATTTGTATTTGCTTCCAACCACCCATTGGGAGGGCTGGATGGCATCTGTTTATCAACAATTTTGGGAGAAAAATTTGACGGTAAAATTAAATACCTGGTTAATGATGTTCTTTATTATTTAGAGCCTCTCAAACCAATTTTTGTCCCGATCAATAAATACGGCGCGCAAGCTAAAAACTCAGCTCAGGCAATTAATGATGCGTATGAGTCCGACAACCAGATCATAACCTTCCCTGCTGGCTTATGTTCACGGAAAATTAAAGGTGAAATTATTGATCTGGAATGGATGAAAAACTTTATTGTAAAATCAATAGAATACAAAAGAGATATTATACCTGTACATTTTGAAGGGCGCAACTCCAATTTCTTTTATAATTTTGCCAATATTCGCAAATCCTTAGGTTTGAAATTTAACATCGAGCTCATTTATTTGCCGGATGAAATGTACAAAAACACGAATCAGGAATTCAGAATAACTTTGGGTAAACCAATTTCGTGGAAGGTGTTTGATAAGTCGAAAACTACAAAACAATGGGCACAATACGTCAAAGATATTGTATACTCAATGAAGTAGTTTAAAAAAAGTAGAATAAATATGGAAAAGATAATCGATCCTGTTGATAAAAATCTTATTAAATCCGAACTGACTGTTCAAAAAAGAGTAAGATCTACAAATAAAGCTAATAATGAAATTTATGTATTTACAAGTCACGATTCGCCAAATCTGATGAGGGAAGTTGGTCGATTACGTGAAATTGCATTCAGACATTATGGCGGAGGCACCGGTCTTGAGGCTGATATTGACAGGTATGACACTATGAATGTTCCCTACAGACAACTCATTGTTTGGGATCCTGAAAATGAAGAAATACTTGGTGGTTATCGTTTCATTTATGGATCTGATGTTGAGTTTGATGATAATGGAAAACCAATGCTGGCAACAGCACATCTATTAAATTTCTCAGATAAATTCCTCAGCGACTTCCTCCCATATACTGTTGAACTAGGCAGATCTTTCGTTTCACTCGAATATCAATCTACTCTTAAGGGCAGAAAAGGAATATTTGCACTTGATAATCTTTGGGACGGATTAGGTGCACTTACAGTTATTGATCCACAGATAAAATACTTTTTCGGGAAAGTTACGATGTACGGAACATATAATAAGAATGCACGCAATATGATCCTGTATTTTCTCAACAAACACTTCCCAGACAACGATAAACTGGTATCGCCAATTGTACCCCTACAAACCGACACCGACCATAAAAAAATGGAGAACCTCTTCCATGGTAAAAATTTTAATGAAGATTACAGGATTCTCAATAAAGAGGTTCGTGCACTGGGATATAATATCCCACCACTGATAAATGCTTATATGGCACTTTCGCCCTCCATGAGATTCTTTGGGACTTCAATCAATGATGAATTTGGCGATGTGGAGGAATCCGGTATTTTGATTGAGATTGATCAGATACTCGAAGAGAAAAGAGCTCGACACATAGAATCATATCTGAAGAGTAATCCAAGTAAACGTTTTTTAATGATGCTCAGAAGAAGAATATCCACAAAGTCAGGAAAAAAGAAAGTCACTATTCGTAAAAAGAGTGAGAAGAAAACACGTAATAGAGGCAAATCAAATACAAAATGACAGAATTTACCTAATTTAAACTTATAAAACTATAAATTAAATAGTTATTCTTATCATTTGTACACTTTTGGCGCACTAATTGTAACCTACTGATAATTTATATGTTATACCTTGAAATGCAATCGTTTGCACCGCTTAAGTTCGTTAATTAAGTAGTTTACCGAATTGTAACATTTAAGAAAATCTAACTTTGTAAAGAGGGAATGATATATTAGTTAATCATACTATATATTATTGACAGCAAAGTATTAAAACAGATAATCTAATAATGTTAACAACATGTATGTAAATTTCAACAAAAAAACGAAAGCGTTTCTGACCTTATTTCTATCAGGGATGCTAATGGTTTTATCGGTCAGCGCTCAGACAGGTGCTACGATAAATGTAAGGGGAACAGTTCAGGATGTTGCCGGCGAACCCATAATCGGCGCCAATATCCTGATCCAGGGAACCACAACAGGAACAATTACCGATTATGATGGTAATTTTATGATTCAGGTACCTTCGGATGCGATACTGGAAGTCAGCTACATTGGATATGTACCTCAAACAATTCCCGTCAACAACAGAACCACGATTAATATAATCCTTCAAGAGGATACAGAATTGCTGGACGAGGTGGTTGTTATAGGGTACGGGTCAGTAAGAAAAGATGATGCCACCGGCTCTGTTGTAGCTGTAGATGCAACTTCACTCAACAAAGGTTTGGCTACTAATCCTTCAGATATGTTAGCCGGCAAAGTTGCCGGACTAAGCATAATATCTTCGGGTGGTGCACCGAATGAACCGGCACGTAAAGAGCTGCATGATACGTACAAAACATTAATCAACCTGAGAATAGAACATCCCGAGTTATTTAATTCCACTGCCACTTTCGACTGGAAAGTTACTCCTACCTACTGGGATCAAGGCAGATTTATGACACTGTCATCGTTTGGAAATTCAAAACAAGTTGTTGTCGTTGGTAATTTCACAAATGGAACTATCACAGCAACCACCGTTTTTCCTAGTACAGGAATTTGGTATAACTATATGGAACCGGCAGAAACATTGAATGTTGATTCTAAAACAATGAACATCGAAATACCTGCAAACAGTTTTCGCATATATAGCACATTTGGAGAATAATCCTGAAAATATACTAAATTCAGCATTATATCTGAGATATATTAGATGTACTAAATCTTTATCAGATTAGCATAAAATATGTATTTCGTTCTCAACAAATGCCTTTATAAAAGGAGTTCATAAGACCGAAGTATGTACAAAGTAAGGACTAAGTAAAGGCAAAATATGTATAATGTACGTGCTCTATAATACAAAAAAATAGACGTAGCTAATTGATTTTTATAATTTTATTCTTATCTTTGCAGCCCAAATAGAAAGGAGGTTATTGCAACACTCATAGAATTAAAAGAGATTAGGAATAAATATTATAAACTTCACTGATATGCCTTTACGAGGTATATGTATAGCTTATGTAAATTCCATTTGCAATAATAACTTAGTAATAAAAAAAATCAAATTTTAAAGAATGATAGTAGTACCATTAAAAGAAGGCGAAAACATTGAAAGAGCCTTGAAGAAATTTAAACGCAAATATGAAAAAACCGGTGTGGTTAAAGAACTTCGCAGACGTCAGGCATACATGAAGCCATCTGTTAAGAATCGAAAACAAAAACAACACGCCGTGTATGTTCAAAAGATGCAAGAAAACGAAGAATAAAATTTCCAAATTCTGAATATTTTTTTTAACTTCGTAGTTCTTAAAATTCATTGAGAGCTAACGGATGTGGAAAGAAAAATTTATTGATTATCTCCGTTACGAGAAGAATTACTCTTCTCTGACGGAGATTTCTTATTTAAATGACATCACTCAATTTGAAGAGTTCGTTGAAAATGAGATTGGGAACTTTGTGCCTTCTGAAATTGATGTAGATATAATCAGAATATGGATGAGTACACTGATTGAGAAAGGAATGAAACCTTCTACTGTAAACAGGAAACTGAGCTCACTCAAGGCATTCTTTAATTTCATGGAGAAAAAGAAACATGTTTCAGGCAATCCTGCAAAGCTTGTCTCGGGTATTAAAACCCCTAAAGTTTTGCCGGTTTTCGTGAATGATAAAGAAATGACAAAAATTCTTGATAATCCGGAGAACTACTCGGACGATTTCAAAGGTTTCCGCGATAGATTTTTAATCGAACTTTTTTATGTTACGGGAATACGTCGCGCAGAACTTATATCTTTAAAAGACAATGATATTGATTTCAACACCTGTACTCTTAAAATAATGGGAAAAGGTAATAAAGAGCGCTTTATACCTTTTTCAGATGAGACGAAGAAAAAAATTCAGGAATACATTAATGTAAGAGACGCGGAAATAGAGAACAAATCAGCTTTTTTGTTTGTTAAAGAAGATGGAGAACCGTTGTATCCTGAACTAGTTTATAAAATTATTCATGACCACTTGAAAAATATTTCAACACTGTCTAAAAAAAGTCCGCATGTTCTACGCCACTCATTTGCAACAGAAATGATGAACAATGGTGCAGAAATAAACGCAGTTAAAGAGTTATTGGGTCACTCGAGTCTCTCATCGACAGAAATCTATACTCATGTGACATTTGAAGAAATGAAAAAAACTTATCAAAACGCTCACCCAAGAGCAAAAAAATAGAGGAGGTAAATGTATGGAACTGACAATTCAATCTGTAAATTTTGATGCTACTGATCAATTAAAAGCATTCGTAGAGAAAAAAATAAAAAAACTGGAACGTTTTTCAGATGATATAATTCAGGCAGAAGTGATCCTGAAGGTTATAAAACCTGAGTCGGTGAAAAATAAAGATGTAGTAGTCAAGCTGAATCTTAGACAGAAAGAGGCCTTCGCGAATAAAATTGCAAATACTTTTGAAGAGGCTATAGACCTATGTACCATGGCCCTTGAAAAGCAAATCATAAAGACAAAAGAAAAAAATGAGAGATAATTTTTAAAAAAAGCGATTAAAGTTTTGGCATAAATAAAAATATCACTACCTTTGCGACCGTTTCTCACAAGAAATTGTTTAGGAGCACTTAAAATCAAGTATAGAAGCCTCTTTAGCTCAGTTGGCCAGAGCACGTGATTTGTAATCTCGGGGTCGTTGGTTCGAATCCGACAAGAGGCTCAAAAAAATCTTGGGCAGTTACCAGAGTGGCCAAATGGGGCTGACTGTAACTCAGCTGGCTTACGCCTTCGGTGGTTCGAATCCATCACTGCCCACTTTTTTTCCTTGATTTATTGATATAAAAGATTTAAAATCAATTGATCAGTAAATCAATTTTGCGGAAGTAGCTCAGTTGATAGAGCATTAGCCTTCCAAGCTGAGGGTCGCGGGTTTGAGTCCCGTCTTCCGCTCTTTAAAATTTTAACGCAGTGCTGCACGGGACTAAAAGTTAAGTCCGAAGTAAATCGGGATGTTCCGTCTTCTACTCTTTTGCCTATGTAGCTCAGCGGTAGAGCACTTCCTTGGTAAGGAAGAGGTCGCGGGTTCAATTCCCGCCATCGGCTCAACTATTTATGTAACATCATCTGGATCAAGATCATGGCAGAAGTGCCGAGTGTCTTGAATATTACTGTTTATAAGCGTAAATATAAAGAATACATATATTATTTAAACTAATTAATAGGACATTTTATGGCAAAAGAACATTTTAACCGGACGAAACCGCATGTTAACATCGGTACAGTCGGTCACGTAGACCACGGTAAGACTACTTTAACGGCTGCTATCACCACCGTCTTAGGAAAAAAAGGATTCTCACAAATTCGTTCGTTCGATTCAATCGACAACGCTCCTGAAGAAAAAGAAAGAGGTATAACTATCAATACTTCACACGTTGAATATGAAACTGGAAATCGTCACTATGCACACGTTGACTGTCCGGGCCACGCTGACTATGTAAAGAACATGGTTACTGGTGCTGCACAGATGGACGGAGCTATCATTGTAGTTGCTGCAACTGACGGTCCAATGCCTCAGACACGTGAACACATTCTTCTTGCACGTCAGGTAAACGTTCCAAGGCTTGTTGTTTTCATGAACAAAGTGGACTTAGTTGACGACGAAGAGATGCTTGAGTTAGTTGAAATGGAAATGCGTGAACTGCTTTCATTCTACAACTTTGACGGCGACAACACTCCTGTAATTCAAGGTTCTGCTCTTGGTGCACTTAACGGTGAACCAAAATGGGTAGATAAAGTAATGGAACTTATGGATGCTGTTGACACATGGATTCCACTGCCTCCACGTGATGTTGACAAACCATTCCTTATGCCGGTTGAAGACGTGTTCTCTATAACAGGTCGTGGTACAGTTGCTACAGGCCGTATTGAGACAGGTATCATTAAAACAGGTGAAGAAGTACAGATCATTGGTCTTGGTGCTGAAGGAAGAAAATCAGTTGTTACAGGAGTAGAAATGTTCCGTAAGATTCTTGATGAAGGTCAGGCCGGTGATAACGTAGGTCTTTTGCTTCGTGGTATTGACAAAGACGATATCAAACGCGGTATGGTTATTTCTCACCCGGGTAAAGTTACACCTCACTCAAGATTTAAAGCTGAGGTTTATATCCTGAAAAAAGAAGAAGGTGGACGTCACACTCCATTCCACAACAAGTACCGTCCTCAGTTCTATATCCGCACATTGGACGTAACTGGTGAAATCACTCTTCCTGAAGGTGTAGAAATGGTTATGCCAGGTGATAACGTAACAATTGAAGTAGAACTGATCTACCCTGTAGCATGTAACGTAGGTCTTCGTTTCGCAATTCGTGAAGGTGGACGTACAGTTGGTGCAGGTCAGATTACAGAACTTGTAAACTAAAAAGCCTTAGTCCCCTGATTGTACAAGGGATTATAAGGTAACCAATACCTACCCTCCAATTTTCGTCCTCTTGCAGGAGGAATGAGGAGGGTACTTTACGGGTCTAGCTCAGTTGGTAGAGCACTGGTCTCCAAAACCAGTTGTCGGGAGTTCGAGCCTCTCGACCCGTGCTAAATGATCTGAAATAGATGAAAAAAATAGTTGCATATATCAAGGATTCTTATAACGAGTTAGTTCATAAGGTATCCTGGCCTTCCAAAGAAGAATTATCCGGCAGTACGGTGATTGTTTTAGTTGCTTCCCTAATAATTGCCTTAATAGTGTTTGGAATAGATTCTTTATTTGAGTGGATATTAAAAATCCTCTACGGTATTTTATAATTCTGAATTAAAGACATAATGACTGAAGAGAGAAAAAAATGGTACGTATTGCGTTCCGTTAGTGGTAAAGAAAATAAGGTCAAAGAATATCTTGAATCAGAGATAAAAAAAACCGATTTGGGGAAATATATTTCTCAAGTCTTAATCCCCACAGAGAAGACTTTTACTGTACGTAACGGGAAAAAAGTGATGAAAGAACGCGCTTATCTTCCTGGGTATGTACTTATCGAAGCTGAACTGACAGGGGAAGTAATTCACGAACTTAAGAATATCAATTTTGTTGCAGGCTTTCTGCCTAATACAACTAACCCCCAACCATTAAAGGATTCGGAGGTTAAGCGTATACTAGGTACAATGGACGAATTGGAAGAAGCCGGTGAAGATCTTGATATGAAATTCTATGTTGGTGAAAACGTGAAAGTGATTAGCGGTCCTTTCAGCAGTTTCTCCGGCGAGGTTGAGGAAGTGAATGAAGAAAGGAAGAAACTCAAAGTAATGGTTAAAATTTTCGGTAGAAAACAACTATTAGAATTGAGTTATATGCAAGTAGAGAAAGAATAATCAGATATTTGGTTACGCAGATTCTGTAAATTCTTTAAAGTGTTTCGAAAAATCCCAATTATTTAAAATCAAGAAAATGGCTAAAGAAGTTGCCGGACAACTAAAATTACAAATTAAAGGAGGAGCTGCAAATCCATCACCTCCCGTAGGACCTGCATTAGGTTCGAAAGGGATTAATATAATGGATTTCTGCAAGCAATTCAATGCCAGGACTCAGGACAAAGCCGGTAAAGTGTTACCAGTAGTAATTACTTACTATGCCGACAAGTCTTTTGATTTTATTGTTAAAACACCACCGGTTGCAGTACAACTGCTAGAAGCCAGTAAACAAAAAGGAGGTTCGGCAGAGCCTAATCGCTTGAAAATATCAGCGATTACCTGGGAACAGGTAGAGACTATTGCCCGTGAGAAAATGACCGACTTAAACTGCTTCACACTTGAGTCTGCAATGAGAATGGTAGCCGGAACGGCTCGAAGCATGGGTATCACAGTAAAAGGAAAATTTCCTCAGAATATTAATATTTAAAACTTCAATTGAACATGAGTAAACTGACAAAAAATCAAAAGTTAGCTTTCAGCAAAATTGAAGGAGGAAAAGCCTATTCACTAAAAGAAGCATCAATACTGGTTAAAGAAATTACTACAACTAAATTTGATGCCTCTGTAGATATCGATGTACGCCTTGGCGTAGATCCGCGAAAAGCTAACCAAATGGTAAGAGGTGTTGTATCTCTTCCACACGGAACAGGAAAACAAGTAAGAGTTCTTGTATTGTGTTCTCCGGAAGTCGAAACCGATGCTAAAGAAGCAGGTGCAGACTACGTAGGACTGGATGAATATATCGAAAAAATTAAAGGTGGTTGGACCGATGTTGATGTTATCATCACACAACCGCAAATAATGGGAAAAATTGGTGCATTAGGTCGTATTTTAGGACCTCGTGGTCTTATGCCAAACCCAAAAAGCGGTACTGTTACTACTGACGTTGCAAAAGCTGTAAAAGAAGTAAAACAGGGTAAAATTGACTTTAAAGTAGACAAAGCCGGTATTATTCATACCTCTATAGGAAAAGTATCGTTCACGCCGGAACAAATTCGAGATAACGCTAGAGAATTTATCCAAACGTTGATCAAATTAAAACCGTCAGCAGCAAAAGGTACTTATATTAAGAGTATTTATCTTTCTAGTACAATGAGTCCCGGTATTAAGCTGGATACTAAGGCATTAGAAGAAACCAATTAACAAGGAAGTCAATGAAAAAGGAAGATAAAAAACAAATAATAGAACAGATTACAGTTGATCTTCAGGAGTATGAAAACTTCTATCTTACCGACATTGCAACATTAAATGCAGTGAAGACAAGTACATTAAGAAGAGAGTGCTACAATGAAGATATCAAACTGGTAGTCGTTAAAAACACCTTATTGCAAAAAGCATTCGAATCATTAGATAACAAATATGAAGAGTTATACCCTGTATTGAAGGGTAATACTGCAATAATGTTTTCTAATGTAGCAAATGCTCCTGCTAAGCTTATTGATAAACATAAAGCCGACAAGGTACCAGTATTAAAAGGTGCTTATGTTCAGGAAAGCTTCTTTATTGGAGCTGAGACCCTGAAGGATCTTGTGAATATCAAGAGCAAAACGGAACTTATCGGAGATGTTATTGCATTGTTGCAATCTCCTGCTAAGAATGTTATTTCAGCGCTCCAATCCGGCGGTAATACAATACATGGAGTACTGAAGACTCTGTCGGAAAGAGAAGTATCTCAATAAAAAGATCCGATAAATTTAATTAAGATAGATTTATCAGTCAACAAACAGAATTAGTAATCAATTTAAACAAATACAAAAAAATGGCAGACTTAAAAAAATTTGCTGAAGATCTGGTTAACTTAACAGTTAAAGAAGTTAACGAACTAGCCGAAATTTTAAAAACAGAGTACGGTATTGAACCGGCTGCTGCAGCTGTTGCTGTTGCTGCAGGACCCGCAGCTGGTGGTGAAGCCGCTGTAGAGGAAAAAACTGCATTCGATGTAGTTCTTAAGAGTGCCGGTGCAGCAAAACTTGCTGTTGTAAAAGCGGTTAAAGAACTTACCGGACTAGGACTAAAAGAAGCTAAAGATTTAGTCGACGCTGCTCCAAGTGAATTGAAAAAAGGTATAACAAAAGACGAAGCAGAAGCTTTGAAAAAACAACTTGAAGAGGCTGGAGCAGAAGTTGAACTTAAATAGCATTTACCTATATTAGGTTAATTCGGTTAGGAATCTTCAGTACTGAAGGTTCTTAACCTTTTCTGTCAATATATATTAGGTTCATAAATTCATCCCCATGTCTTCAAACAAAGCTATTCAAAGAATAAATTTTGCGTCGATTAAAAATCCGCTTGACTTCCCTGATTTTCTGGAAGTTCAACTCCAATCATTTCAGGATTTCATACAACTCGACACACCCCCCGAAAGCAGAAAAAAGGAAGGATTGTATAAGGTTTTCACTGAAAATTTTCCGATTACAGATACCCGAAACAATTTTGTACTTGAGTTTTTAGATTACTATGTTGATCCTCCACGCTATTCGATAGAAGAGTGCGTCGACAGAGGACTCACCTATAGCGTACCTCTAAAGGCTAAGCTTTATCTATACTGTACTGATCCTGATCACGAGGATTTCACACCTGTAATTCAGGATGTTTACCTGGGTACAATTCCTTACATGACTGAAAAGGGAACATTTGTGATTAATGGTGCAGAACGTGTAATCGTTTCTCAGCTTCACCGTTCTCCGGGTGTGTTTTTTGGTCAGAGTCTGCATGCAAATGGCAGTGTACTATACTCCGCCAGAGTTATACCATTCAGAGGGTCGTGGATAGAATTTGCCACGGATATCAACAACGTAATGTACGCCTATATAGATCGGAAAAAGAAATTGCCTGTTACAACTCTTCTTCGTGCCATTGGGTTCGAAAATGATAAGGACATTCTTGAGATTTTTGATCTGGCAGAGGAAGTTAAAGCAAATAAAACAAATCTGAAGAAAGTTTTAGGTCGTAAATTAGCTGCCCGTGTTTTGAAATCATGGATGGAAGATTTTGTGGATGAGGACACCGGTGAAGTTACTTCAATCGAGAGAAATGAAGTAATTATCGAGCGTGAGACCATTTTGGAGCAGGAGCATATTGATGAAATTATAGAATCAGGAGTTCCATATATACTTCTTCATAAAGAGACAGCAAATACAATTGACTATTCAATTATATATAATACATTGCAAAAAGATCCGAGTAATTCGGAGATTGATGCAATAAAACACATATATCGACTATTACGTAGTGCTGAGCCAGCTGATGACTCAAGTGCACGGGATGTAATCAACAATCTGTTTTTCTCTGAAAAGAGATATGACTTAGGAGATGTTGGACGTTATAGAATTAACAAAAAGCTCAATTTAAATATTGATGACGATATTCGTGTTCTTACGAAAGAAGATATTATAGAGATTATAAAATATCTTATCGAATTAATTAATTCAAAAGCGGTAGTTGACGATATTGATCACCTTAGTAACAGACGTGTAAGGACTGTTGGTGAACAATTATATACTCAATTTGGTATAGGTTTGACCCGTATGGCACGTATAATCCGTGAAAGGATGAATGTCAGAGACAACGAGGTCTTTACACCTATTGACCTGATTAATGCGAAAACTATTTCTTCCGTTATAAATACCTTCTTCGGAACTAATGCTTTATCGCAATTTATGGACCAAACTAACCCACTTGCCGAGATAACACATAAACGACGCTTATCGGCACTGGGACCAGGTGGACTGTCGCGCGAACGTGCAGGATTTGAAGTTCGTGACGTTCACTTTACACACTATGGACGTCTTTGTCCTATTGAAACCCCTGAAGGTCCTAATATTGGACTTATCTCTTCACTTTGCGTTTATGCCAAAATTAATGAACTTGGTTTTATCGAAACTCCTTACCGTAAAGCAGAAAATGGAATCGTTAATATTAATAACAACGAAATCATATATTTAGCTGCCGAAGAGGAGGAAGGGAAAATTATTGCACAGGGTAATGCACCCCTTGATGAAAAAGGGCACTTTATAAACCCAAGAGTTAAATCCCGACAAGATGCCGACTATCCGGTTGTTGCTCCCGAAGAGGTAGAACTTATGGACGTATCGCCGATGCAAATTGCATCTATTGCAGCATCTCTCATTCCTTTTCTTGAACATGATGATGCAAACCGTGCACTGATGGGTTCAAACATGATGCGTCAGGCAGTACCACTGATACGTACAGAATCTCCTATAGTAGGAACAGGTATTGAAGGAGATGTCATTAAAGACTCAAGAACACAAATAGTTTCTGAGGGAGATGGCGTAGTTACTTTTGTAGATGCCACTACAATCAAGGTAAAATATGAACGAAGCGAAGAAGAAGAATTCACCAGCTTCGAAGATTCAGAAAAGACTTATAATATTCCTAAGTTCCGTAAGACTAACCAAAATACAACAGTCGATCTTCGTCCTATTTGTAAAGTAGGTCAAAAAGTAAAAAGCGGTGAAATCCTTACTGAAGGCTATGCAACGGAAGATGGAGAGCTGGCACTTGGTAAAAACCTTAAAGTGGCATTTATGCCTTGGAAAGGTTATAACTTTGAAGATGCTATCGTATTAAGCGAAAGAATGGTAAGTGATGATGTATTTACTTCTGTTCATGTTGAGGAATTCTCACTTGAGGTTAGAGAAACCAAGCGAGGAATGGAGGAATTAACATCAGATATACCAAATGTCAGCGAAGAAGCTACAAAAGATCTTGATGAAAAAGGAATAGTTAGAGTAGGTGCCAGAATTAAACCCGGTGATATCCTTATTGGTAAAATTACTCCTAAGGGAGAATCTGATCCTTCACCTGAAGAGAAGTTACTTCGAGCTATTTTCGGAGATAAGGCAGGAGATGTCAAGGATGCTTCACTAAAAGCCTCACCCTCACTTAGTGGTGTTGTTGTACATACAAATCTTTTCTCGAAAGCATCCAAAAAAGGGAAGACAAAACTTTCCAATAAGGCTATTCTTCCTAAACTGGATGAGGAGTACGAAACAAGACTTGATGAATTAAGGAAAGTACTTATCGATAAACTTTTAAAGCTGACTGAAGGTAAAACATCTGCAGGAGTTAAAGATTACACAAATATTGACATTGTTCCCAAAGGTGCTAAATTTACTCTAAAAACACTCTCTGATATTGACTATCAATCAGTTCAGCTTAATAAGTGGACTACAGATACTCATAAAAACAAGCTAATTCGTGCAACTGTTATAAATTATCTGCGTCGATTTAAAGAGCTGGATGCTGAATTAAAACGTAAACGTTTTGATCTGACAATCGGTGATGAGTTACCATCAGGAATTATGCAAAGTGCGAAAGTTTATGTCGCCAAAAAACGTAAAATCCAGGTTGGAGATAAAATGGCCGGTCGTCACGGAAACAAAGGTATTGTTTCAAAGATTGTACGTCAGGAAGATATGCCTTTCTTAGCTGATGGCACCCCTGTTGACATTGTTTTAAATCCGCTTGGTGTACCTTCTCGTATGAATCTGGGACAAATTTTTGAAACAGTTCTGGGATGGGCTGGCAAACAGCTTGATATTAAATTTGCAACACCTATATTTGATGGTGCACAACTTGAAGATCTGACTGTATGGACTGATAAAGCGGGCGTACCTGCATTTGGTAAATCTTATCTGTATGACGGTGGAACCGGAGAAAGATTTGATCAACCGGCAACAGTAGGAGTAATTTACATGCTTAAGCTCGGTCACATGGTTGAGGATAAAATGCACTCTCGCTCAATAGGACCATATTCACTAATTACACAGCAACCATTGGGTGGTAAAGCCCAATTTGGAGGACAACGTTTTGGTGAGATGGAGGTATGGGCACTTGAAGCATTTGGAGCATCTCACATTCTACAAGAGATTCTTACTGTTAAATCAGATGATGTTGTTGGTCGTTCCAAAGCATACGAATCAATTGTTAAGGGAGAGGCAATGCCTCAACCGGGTATACCTGAATCGCTTAATGTACTTATTCATGAGCTTCAGGGTCTGGGACTTAGTATTACTCTCGATTAATATTCACCGGATAAACAGATGATATGGCATAGAGTAGCTTTATCATCTGCCGGGAATTCATTTAAAAAAATCATAACTCTTTATAAAGGTTATTATGGCATATAGAAAAGAGAATAAAATAAAGAGTAGCTTTTCAAAAATTACAATCAGTCTGGCTTCTCCGGAACAGATTCTTGAGAAATCATTTGGCGAAGTTTTAAAACCAGAGACAATAAATTATCGCACTTACAAACCAGAACGTGACGGACTTTTCTGTGAACGAATATTCGGGCCGGTTAAAGACTATGAGTGTCATTGCGGTAAATATAAACGAATACGCTACAAAGGTATAGTATGTGATAGATGCGGTGTAGAAGTTACAGAGAAGAAAGTACGCCGTGAACGTACAGGACACATTCACCTTGTGGTTCCTGTAGCTCATATATGGTACTTTAGATCACTACCCAACAAAATTGGGTATCTATTAGGTATTCCTACAAAGAAACTGAATACTATCATTTATTATGAACGATACGTTGTAATCCAAGCGGGTATTCTTGAAGACAAAGTGACAGAAAAAGATCTACTTACTGAAGATGAATACCTGGAACTACTGGATTCAATACCTAAAGAAAATCAATCACTCGAAGATTCTGATCCCAATAAATTTATTGCTAAGATGGGAGCAGAAGCTTTATTGAGTTTGCTAGAAAGAATCAATCTTGACAAGTTAGCTAACCACCTTCGCCACAAAGCAAATACAGAAACATCTCAGCAACGAAAGAATGAAGCACTAAAACAGCTACAGGTAGTAGAAGCATTTAGAGGTTCCAAGAACATTAATAAGCCTGAGTGGATGATAATGAAAGTTATCCCGGTAATTCCACCGGATCTTCGACCATTAGTGCCCTTAGATGGTGGACGATTTGCTACTTCTGACCTTAATGATCTTTATCGAAGAGTTATTATTCGTAATAACCGCCTTAAAAGACTCATTGACATTAAGGCTCCTGATGTGATTCTTAGAAATGAGAAACGTATGCTTCAGGAATCGGTAGATTCATTATTTGACAACTCTCGCAAATCGAGTGCAATCAAAACAGAATCAAACCGCCCTTTGAAGTCTCTATCCGACAGCTTGAAAGGAAAACAAGGTCGTTTCCGCCAAAATCTACTTGGTAAACGTGTAGACTATTCAGCACGTTCAGTTATTGTTGTGGGTCCTGAACTAAAGATGCATGAATGCGGACTTCCAAAAGATATGGCGGCTGAATTATACAAACCGTTTATTATCCGCAAGTTAATAGAAAGAGGAATTGTTAAAACAGTTAAGTCTGCTAAAAAGATTGTAGACAGAAAAGAACCTGTAGTATATGATATACTTGAATATGTGATGAAAGGTCACCCGGTTCTTCTTAACCGTGCTCCTACCCTTCACCGTTTGGGTATTCAGGCATTCCAGCCAAAACTTATTGAAGGTAAAGCTATTCAATTACACCCGCTTGCTTGTACTGCTTTTAACGCGGACTTTGACGGCGACCAGATGGCTGTTCACCTTCCATTAGGCAATGAAGCTATTCTGGAAGCTCAACTTCTGATGCTTGCTTCACACAACATTCTCAATCCGGCAAACGGAGCACCAATTACTGTTCCTTCACAAGATATGGTTCTAGGACTTTATTACATTACAAAAATACGTCCGGGTGCAAAAGGTGAAGGCATGTATTTTTATGGTGAAGAGGAGGCAATAATTGCATACAACGAAGGAGCTGTTGATATTCACGCACTTGTGAAAGTAGTTGTTGATGATATTGATGAAGAGGGCAATCCGATTCGAAAGATGCACGAAACCACAGTAGGACGTGTTATTACCAACGAAGCTATTCCTAAAGAAGTAGGATATGTTAACGAGTTGCTATCTAAAAAATCACTCCGTGATATTATCGGAAAAGTAATTAAAACTTGTGGTGTTGCACGCACAGCTCAATATCTTGATGATATAAAAGATCTCGGATACAAAATGGCATTCAAGGGAGGATTATCATTCAATCTTGAGGATGTTATTATACCAAAAGAAAAAGAGGCGTTAATTCAGGAAGGTTATAATGAAGTAGAACAGATATTGGATAACTACAATATGGGATTCATTACCTATAATGAACGTTATAACCAGATTATTGATACATGGACACATATTAACTCTAAGTTGTCAAATATCCTGATGAAACAACTTTCAGAAGACGACCAGGGATTTAACTCAGTATACATGATGCTTGATTCTGGAGCTCGTGGTTCGAGGGAACAGATCAGACAGTTGTCAGGTATGCGTGGATTGATGGCTAAACCCCAAAAGAGTGGTGCAGAAGGAGCTCAGATTATTGAGAATCCAATTCTTGCGAACTTTAAGGAAGGCTTGTCAGTTCTAGAGTATTTCATCTCAACTCACGGTGCCCGTAAGGGTCTTGCCGACACAGCTCTTAAAACAGCTGACGCCGGTTACCTTACACGCCGACTGGTTGACGTATCTCAGGATGTGATAGTAAATGAAGTTGACTGTGGTACTCTAAGAGGATTAACCGCAACAGCTATTAAAAACAATGAAGAGATAATTGCTTCACTGTACGAAAGAATTCTTGGACGCGTTTCTGTACATGATGTACAACATCCTAATACAGGCGAAATTCTTGTAAATTCGGGTGAAGAAATAACAGAGGATATTGCTAAGAAAATTGAAGAATCTCCAATAGAAAGAGTTGAAATAAGATCAGTTCTTACATGTGAATCATCACATGGAGTTTGTGCAAAATGTTATGGTAGGAATCTTGCTACCGGACACATGGTTCAAAAAGGTGAAGCAGTCGGTGTTATCGCTGCCCAGTCAATTGGTGAACCTGGAACACAGCTTACTCTTAGAACATTCCATGTCGGTGGTATTGCTTCTAATATTGCTGCAGAAAGTAGAGTTGTAGCAAAGTATGACGGAATTGTTGAATTTGATGAACTACGTTTCGTTGAGACTCAAGACTCTGAAGGTAAACCATTGAAAGTTGTCGTAAGCCGTTTGATGGAAATGAGGATTATTGATCCAAATACAAAAATTGTTTTGGTTACTCATAATGTTCCCTACGGATCCAAGCTATATTTCAACCAGTCTGATAAGATCACAAAAGGAGATTTGATATGTGAATGGGACCCGTTCAATGCTGTTATTGTATCTGAAGCAACAGGTAAGATTAAATTTGAAAATTTCACTGAGAACCTTACTTATAAGGTAGAATCTGACGAACAAACAGGATTGAAAGAGAAAGTTATCATTGAGTCTCGCGATAAAACAAAAGCTCCGTCTGCACACATTGTAGATGATAATGATAATATCTTACGTACATATACTCTACCTCTCGGTTCACACATTGTAAAAAATGAGAACGATGATATTAAAGTGGGAGATATTCTGGTTAAAATACCACGTGCAGTTGGTAAAACAGGTGACATTACAGGTGGTCTGCCACGTGTAACCGAACTTTTTGAAGCACGTAATCCATCAAATCCGGCAGTAGTTACTGAGATTGACGGAGAGGTTTCTTTTGGAAAAATAAAAAGAGGTAATCAGGAAATTTCAGTTACCACTAAGACAGGTGAAACTAAAAAGTACATGGTTCCATTATCCAAGCAGATACTTGTACAGGAAAATGACTATATCCGTGCAGGTATGCCTTTATCAGAAGGTGCAATCACTCCAGCAGACATATTAGCTATCAAAGGCCCTACAGCAGTTCAGGAATACATTGTGAATGAAGTTCAGGATGTTTACCGTCTTCAGGGTGTTAAAATTAATGATAAACACTTTGAAGTTATCGTTCGCCAGATGATGCGAAAAGTTGAAGTTGTAGATCCGGGCGACACTTGTTTCCTTGAACAACAACTTGTTGACAAGCTTGAAATGATGGAAGAAAATGATCGTACATGGGGTAAGAAAGTTATTACTGATGCAGGCGATTCTCAAATATTCGAACCGGGTCAGATAGTTACTGTTCGTAAACTGCGTGACGAGAATAGTTCTCTGAAACGTCGTGACCTGAAACTTGTAGAAGCTCGTGACGCTGTTCCTGCGACAGCTAATCAGGTGCTACAAGGAATCACCCGCGCTGCTCTTCAGACAACCAGCTTCATGTCTGCCGCATCGTTCCAGGAAACAACGAAAGTCCTGAACGACGCAGCTATTCACGGTAAAACTGACACTTTGGATGGACTAAAAGAGAATGTTATTGTTGGACATCTTATTCCTGCAGGAACCGGTCAGAGAGAGTTTGAAAAACTTGTAGTAGGCTCACGTGAAGATTTTGAAAAACTAAATGCAAACAAAAGAAGTAATTTGTTCCAGGAAGCAATTTCTGAGGACTAAATTATCTCTGATATACATAAAAACCCGAGACTGGTAATCAGTTTCGGGTTTTTTATTATATAATACTTTGCAGTAAATAATATTCATAAAATGTTTGAAAATCTATACTATTGACCTGTGGATTTTTTCAGGTAATCATAGATTGCACTTTGAGCACGTACGGGCGGATTATCATTATATTTGAAAATATTATTCAGATTTTCATCAATCCACACAGCGCTTTTATTATCAGCAAGCTGAATTTTTAGAATATCAATAATCTGTTTTTTAAGAGAAATTGTATATATTGGAAAAGCCACTTCAATACGTCTATGCAGATTACGTTGCATCCAGTCGGCAGATGTTAAATATACATTTTCTTCACCCTCGTTAAAAAAATACCAAACACGTGCATGCTCGAGATAAGCACCTACAATTCGGGTAATAGTTATGTTCTCACTATAAGGCTGATTAGGTATAAGGCAGCAGATACCACGGACAATCAGATCAATTTTAACACCCACCTCACTTGCCTTATAAAGTGCTTCTATCATACCTTTATCTTCTAAACTATTCATTTTAAGTATAATATATCCTATACCACCATTTTTCACATGTTCTATTTCACGCTCTATCATACGATGAATCTCGGGTAGCATATTGAACTGAGTAACTAAAAGATGATTAAAGTTGTGAATATGTGGTTTGCCTTCCAGAACACGAAATACTTCATCAATATCTTTGATAAACTCTTTATTAGACGTCAATAATCCTTTATCAGAGTATATTCGTGCTGTTTTCTCATTAAAATTTCCTGTTCCAAGATAAGCATATCCTTTAATTGGATCTTCAGGATCATTGCTGCGCTTACGTACATAAGCCAACTTAGCATGTACTTTTAAGCCTGGCAAACTATATATTATTTTTACACCAGCCTGTTGCATTAGTTCTGAAGAAATGTAATTATTTTCTTCATCAAAACGAGCTTTAAGCTCAACAAACACAGTCACTTTTTTCCCATTCTTTGCAGCACTAATCAAACTATTAATTACAGCTGAATTCTCTGCAACCCTGTATTGAGTAACTTTAATCTCAAGTACTTTGGGGTCAAAAGCAGCCTGTAACAGGAATCTAAGCAGATAATCAAACGACTGATAGGGGAAATGCAGCAAAACATCCTGTTTCCTCAATACACGCAGAACAGAATTATTAGATTCCAGTTCTGGTACTCTAAGTGGTTGTGGAAGCTTTTGTTTGAGAGTGCTTCCTACTGGATTTGGGAGATCAGCAAGATCAGACAGGTTCAGATAACGTCCAGAGGGAAGAAGTTCCTCTTCCTCTATTTCGTATGCCTCACATAGGTAATTAAGAAAATAATCAGGCATATTCCGATCATACTGAAAACGAGTTACTGCACCTATTTTTCGCTTACGCACTTTTTTTAATATTTCTTCTGCAATGTCTTTCTGATCTTCATCTTCAAGAGAAAAATCTGCATCACGTGAAATCTTAATGCTAAAACAATCTACTATGTCATATCCGGGAAATACACTTTTCAGATTGGCTTTAATTACATCATCAATAAACATAATGTAGTAATTACCGCCATAAGAAGGCAATTCGATAAACCGTGGAATCTTTGTATACGGTATCTTCATTATTGCATAAGTGTAGTTGGAAGGATCATCCTCAATCTTTTTCTTCTTTTTTAGTAAACTAATAGTTTGATAAATTCTACCATCCTGAATAAATGAATGGATATCATCTTTTTGAATTATCATTGGCTGAAGATATGGAAATACCTCTTCATTGAAATATTTCTCAACATAGCTTTTGTGGAATGCCTTAACATTATCGGTCTGATAAAGCACAATACTATTTCTTTTTAACTCAGGAAGAATCATATTATTAAAGATGTTATGATATTCTTTCTCCTGAGCTGTTACTTCATTATTAATTTGAACAATCGTTTTTAGAGCTTCTTCAACAGATTCATCACGATTAATACTTTCTAGCAATGAGCTGTGGTAACCACTAACTCTGATTTTATAAAACTCTTCCAGATTTGAAGAATAAATTGATAGAAATTTTATACGTTCATATACAGGCAGTCGTTCATCTTTTGCTTCAAGAAGTACACGATAGTTAAAAGATAACCAACTTATATCGCGTTTGAAAAAAGAGTATTGATTATTTTTCATTGTAAAGCGTTTGCGTATGTATATTTAACCTCAAAAATACAAAGTTTGTTCGAATAAAAGATATTTTGACAATATTTCAACAAGAAATTAATTAACTGACTATTGGGCCGGGAACTTTGTTTGAAATAATTTATCTTTGCCAAGATAAGTAATTAAAAATAATATGAAGAAAATCGGACTTCTGTCTGACACACACGGATATTGGGATGATAAATTTAAAATCTATTTTGAACCATGCGACGAAGTGTGGCACGCCGGAGATATTGGCAATATGGAAATTGCCGAACGATTTGAGGAATTTAAAACATTCAGAGCTGTATACGGGAACATCGATGACTATAAAACACGTAATATTTACCCTGAAAGGTCTCGTTTTATAATAGAAAATGTTGATGTCTTAATGACTCATATCGGTGGTTATCCGGGACATTATGACCCTTCTATCCGTTTACTGATACAGAAAGAGCCCCCCAAGTTATTTATAGCGGGGCATTCACATATTCTTAAAGTAATGTATGATAAAAAACTTGAGTGCCTTCATATTAATCCCGGTGCTGCAGGTATATATGGATTTCACAAAGTGCGTACTATTTTACGCTTTGTACTAGAAGATGGAAATATAAAAGATTTGGAAGTAATAGAACTTAGATAATTAGAAAAAACAGGACTCTATATTTTAAATCATATAATGGTTTGTTTATGCAGACAATACTATTCCAACTAAACCAATTATTACAAATACACCTCCAATTACCCTATTAAGAACTAACAACCCATTACGTTTGAACTTCTTTCGCAAGCGGGAAACAAGTGTGGTAATAAAAAACCACCACAAAAGTGCTGCTGTTATAAACCCTGCAATACCTGCAATAACGACATGGAACCCCTCATAAAATGGATTAAAGGAGAATCTGGTATAAAGTCCTATTAAAACGAATACAATTGCAATATTTGAAAAGGTCAATACAAATGATGAAAAAAAGTCCTTTACGTATCTGGTATTTTCAGGCAGGTATGAAGGTGTCCAGACTTTCAGTGGGTTGGATCTAAATACACCAATTCCAAATAAAACAAGTATGATACTTCCGGCTATTTGTAATATTTTTTTATTTTCTGAAAGAAACTCAGATATAAAACTCAGACCAACCATCGTAATAAGTGCATAACTTATATCAGATAACATAGCTCCCATACCAGTTACAAATCCATGCCACCTGCCACGGTTAAGAGTTCTCTGAATTGTCAACATATTTATTGGTCCCATCGGAGATGAAACAAGAAGTCCGATTATAAATCCCTTAGCAGCAATCTCTAGCATAAAATTAGTATAGGTAAATTATCTCGTGCAAAGATACATTCAATATCAAAACAGACAAAAAGATAATTGCTTTCTAATTATATCACTCTTTTTAGTAACTTTGTCTTTTAATTCTATTTAAATCGATCTAAAAACTGAGATATGATTTCTTTTTTCAAAACACCCTCAAAAAGCATAGTTGCAGTAGAAGCTGATCATTCGTTCACTTCAGAAACACTGCGTAAACTTACATGGCTATTCGGTGAAGCTGAATTGCTTGACACTGATAAAATTGAAATAGCATATATTGGTCCTCGCCGTGAAATGATTACTCCATGGAGTACTTGTGCAGTTGAAATCACAAGAAATATGGGAATTGAGGGGATAACCCGAATAGAAGAATATTCTCCATTTTCAGACAATGTTGATTTCTATTTCGATCCTATGCTTCAACGTAAATATAAGCAACTGGATCAATCAATTTTTACGATCGACAGAAGACCTGAAGATATCATTTATATTGATGATATAAATGCATATAACCAATCTGAGGGACTTGCTATGAGTATTGATGAAATCGACTATCTTAACAGTGTTAGTAATAAGATGGGCCGCAAACTCACAGATAGTGAAGTGTTTGGTTTTTCTCAAGTGAATTCTGAACATTGCCGTCACAAAATATTCAACGGAAAATTTATTATTGATGGCGAGGAAAAAGAAATGTCGCTCTTCCAGATGATAAAAAAGACTTCTTCCGTCAATCCTAATTCACTTATTTCAGCATATAAAGATAATGTAGCTTTTATTCAGGGACCAACTATAGAGCAGTTTGTTCCTGCAAGTGGAGACAAACCTGATTACTTTATAACAAAAGAAATTGAGAGTGTTTTATCACTTAAAGCTGAAACTCATAATTTTCCGACAACAGTTGAACCATTTAATGGTGCATCAACAGGAACTGGTGGTGAGATTCGCGATAGATTAGCAGGAGGTAAGGGATCGCTACCCATCGCAGGCACAGCTGTTTATATGACCTCCTACCCTCGCCTTGAGAATGATCGTCCATGGGAACAAACTCTTTCGCCCCGAAACTGGCTTTATCAAACACCTGAACAAATACTAATAAAAGCATCGAATGGTGCTTCTGACTTTGGTAATAAATATGGTCAGCCTCTGATTTGCGGTTCGTTGCTTACATTCGAACATAAAGAAAATAATAAGAAATTTGGTTACGACAAAGTGATCATGCTTGCCGGCGGTGTTGGATATGCTAATAAACGTGACGCGAAAAAAGGTGATCCTGAAAAAGGAGATAAAATTGTAGTTCTCGGAGGAGATAATTATCGAATTGGAATGGGCGGTGGCGCAGTATCATCTGTAAATACAGGCGAATATTCCGAAGGAATAGAACTTAATGCTATACAGAGGGCAAATCCTGAAATGCAAAAACGTGTTTCAAACGTGATTCGCTCCTTGGCAGAATCTGAAGACAACCCAATTGTATCTATTCATGATCATGGTGCAGGTGGTCATCTTAACTGTCTTTCGGAAATAGTGGAGAGTACGGGTGGTGTAATAGAAATTGACAAACTGCCTATTGGGGATAAGACTCTTTCGGCAAAAGAAATAATTGGAAATGAAAGTCAGGAGCGAATGGGACTTCTGATGAATGAACAAGATATTGAAAGAATTGAACGTATTGCCTCACGAGAACAAGCACCACTTTATGTGGTAGGAGAAACAACAGGAGATATGAAACTCAGGTTTACACAACCTGATGGAGTAAATCCGATTGATATGGAATTAGGTGATTTTTTTGGTAAAACACCTGAAACTGTTATGAAAGATAATACTATTATCGAAGAATACAGTTCTCCTGAATACACCTTAGAAAAACTGGGGGAATACATTGAGAGTGTTCTTAAACTTGAATCTGTGGCATGCAAGGACTGGCTTACAAACAAAGTTGACAGATCTGTTAGTGGTAGAATTGCACGTCAGCAATGCCAGGGAGAAATTCAACTTCCTCTGAGCGATTGTGGCGCAGTAGCTTTGGACTATAGAGGTCATGCCGGGATTGCAACTTCAATCGGACATGCACCTCAGGTTGCTATGATAGATCCGGCATCTGGTTCGGTAATGGCAATTGCAGAGGCCTTAACAAATATTGTTTTTGCACCTCTAACGAAAGGCCTTCAAAGTGTTTCACTGAGTGCCAACTGGATGTGGCCATGCCGTAATCCGGGTGAAGATGCAAGGCTTTACAAAGCAGTAGAAGCTTGTTCTGATTTTGCATGTGATCTGGGAATCAACATACCAACCGGAAAAGACTCACTTTCTATGACTCAGAAGTATGGAGAAGAAAAAGTCTATTCTCCTGGTACAGTGATTATTTCTGCAGCTGCAGAAGTAGAGAATATTCGTAAAATTGTATCACCTGTACTAGCATATATAAAAGGCACATACATCTATTATATTGATTTTTCATTTGACACATTTAAACTTGGAGGCTCTGCATTTGCACAGACAATGAGTAAGATTGGAGATGAGGCACCCGGAGTAACTGATGCTGAATATTTCAAAAATGCTTTTGCAGCAGTACAGGAATTAGTTAACAGAGGATTAATACTGGCAGGACATGATGTATCGGCAGGAGGTATGGTTACCACTATGCTTGAGATGTGTTTTTCTAACCCTAACGGAGGATTGGAGGCACGACTTGATAAGATTAGAAATTCAGATATTATAAAAATACTATTTTCTGAAAATCCCGGAGTTTTGATACAGGTAAAACATCACCGTCTGGTTGAAAAGATTCTTCAGGATTATGGTTTAGGTTTTGCAATTGTTGCAAGACCCATAGAGGATCGTAAACTGATTATTGCAAAGGATGATTTCAGGAGCGAATTCGATATCGACAAACTTCGCGATGTTTGGTATCACACCTCTTACCTTCTTGACAAGAAGCAAAGTGGATCGAATCATGCTGAATTGAGATTTAACAATTACGCAAATCAACCACTTCAATTCGATATTAAACCTGAATTTACAGGAAAAATGGAAGATATGGGGCTGAATCCAGATCGTAAAGAAAAGTCAGGTCTGACAGCTGCCATTATTCGCGAAAAGGGTACTAACGGAGAACGTGAAATGGCCTATTCACTTTTCCTGGCTGGATTTGATGTAAAAGATGTGCACATGACTGACCTTACTTCGGGAAGAGAAACACTTGAAGATGTACAGATGGCTGTATTCTGTGGAGGGTTCTCAAACTCAGATGTACTTGGATCTGCAAAAGGATGGGCAGGAGGTTTCAAATATAATGAGAAAGCAAAATCAGCTCTTAGAAACTTCTTCGCAAGAAAAGATACTCTTAGTCTTGGTGTTTGTAACGGTTGCCAACTATTAATGGAAATGGGACTAATATTTCCTGAACTAGGTGGACAACATCCTAAGATGCAGCCTAACTTATCAAACAAATTCGAATCAACATTTGTAAGTTTGGAGATTCCAAAGAATGAATCAATAATGCTTAAATCTTTGGAGGGATCAAAATTAGGTATTTGGGTTGCTCACGGCGAGGGTCGTTTTTCTCTACCGGAAGATGAGTCTACCTATAATATATCTGCAAAGTTCCTCTACGATGAATATCCGGGAAATCCTAACGGATCTGACTATTCAGCAGCTGCTGTATGTTCAAAAGACGGTCGCCATTTAGCTATGATGCCACACTTGGAACGTTCAATTTTCCCTTGGCAAAATGCCTATTATCCTTTTGCATACAGAAAACATGAAGTAACTCCATGGATGGAAGCATTTACAAATGCAAGAGATTGGCTAAAAGCACGTTAAGTTAACAGGGTTACTTTTATTTGTAAATATTATAAATTTTTTTTAACTTGACGAAAAATTAGAAGTGAATAAGCCTATTTTTGAGATTGAATTAAAAGTACGCGATTATGAGTGTGATTCGCAAGGTCATGTGAACAATGCAAACTATCAACACTATTTTGAAGTGGCAAGACATGAATTCCTGGAAAATTCAGGTTTAAGTTTTTATCAACTTCATCTTAAAGGCATTGATGCTGTTGTCTCGCGCGTACAAATTAGATACAAGGTTCCTCTAATTGGGATGGACAGATTTAAATGTACTATTTCCAGACTTGAAAAAGTAAATGTAAAATATATTTTTCATCAAGATATTATTCGAATATCCGATAATGTCGTTTGTGCAAAAGCAAAAATTGAAGTTGTTAACCTTGTTGATGGCAAGCTTTCTGAACCTGAAGTTTTTAACAAAGCATTTACTGATTATATTTAATTGATATGGAAGTATAATAAATTCAAATTAATAATTTCAGTTCAGAAATATTACTGACATTAGACATCAGATCAAATTGACAGATAAATCGTTATACCAAATAGCTCTCACACAAATAAAAGGTGTGGGTGTTACCCTTGCCCGTAATTTAATGGAAGTGATGGGTGATGAAGAGGCGGTCTTTAAAGAAAGTATATCAAAACTGGAAACAATACCACGTATCTCGAAACGACTGATAACTGAGATACGTAATTCTGAAGTATTAAGAAAAGCAGAAAAGGAATTGGAATTCGTAACGAAAAACAATATTCATCTTCTTTTTTTTACTGACAAAAACTATCCACAAAGACTTAATAACTGCATCGATGCTCCAATTCTAATGTATGCAAAGGGTAATGTTGAATTTAACCGCAATAAAGTCATAAATATAATTGGCACACGTAATGCAACAAAATATGGACTGGATTTTTGCAGAGATTTTGTAAAAGATATTTCACAAAGATTCCCTGATATTCAGATTATAAGTGGTCTGGCTTACGGTATAGATATATGTGCTCACAGGGCTGCATTAAAAAATGGGCTATCAACTGTAGCAGTTCTAGGCCACGGTTTAGACAGAATCTATCCTTACGTCCATCGTCAAACAGCCATAGAGTTAACAAATAACGGAGCACTCCTTACAGAATTTCCTAGTGAAACTAATCCTGACGGGCATAATTTTGTCAGGCGAAACCGTATAGTAGCCGGCATGTCTGATGCAACTATTGTAATGGAATCCGGAAGTAAGGGTGGATCACTTATTACTGCGGATATAGCTAATTCATATTTCAGAGAGGTTTTTGCACTTCCAGGGCGTATAAACGATAAAATGTCTTATGGTTGCAATCAGTTGATATCAGGAAATAAAGCATTATTACTTCAGAGTACTGAGAGCTTCATTTCTCATATGGGATGGGAAGTTGAAGAAAAAAAGAAAATACCTAAGCAAATTGAGTTGTTTAATGATCTATCTACTGAAGAGGAAAAAGTTTGTAGTTCTCTTAAAGAAAAAAGTCCAAAACAGGTGAATAATCTTGCAATTGAATTAAATGTCCCATTATCTGAGCTTTTAATGACTCTTTTAGAGTTAGAAATGAAAAATCTTGTGATTGCTCTTCCAGGAGGTATGTATAAGTTAATCTAATTTTTTTTCATATCTTTGATAGAGTAAAAAACTATTGAAAAAATATTCCTTTTAAGTACAAACAGACAAAAATTAAAGTACACCAATATTAACAAATTAACTAATAGATAGAGTTATGGCTGAAGAAAAAGACAACAAAAGCAACAAGAGTGCAGAAAAGATTAATGAAAAGAACAGTGAAAAAATGAAAGCTCTGCGCGCTGCAATGGATAAGATAGAGAAAACTTACGGCAAAGGCTCTATTATGAAGATGGGAGATGAAAAGGTAGAAGAAATCCCTGTTATCTCATCTGGCTCAATCGGTCTTAATATTGCACTTGGTGTTGGTGGTTATCCAAAGGGCAGAGTAATTGAGATATACGGTCCTGAATCATCCGGTAAAACCACACTTGCAATTCATGCTATTGCAGAAGCACAGAAAGCCGGTGGAGTTGCAGCTTTTATTGATGCGGAGAATGCATTCGATCGTTTTTATGCTGAGAAACTTGGAGCTAATACAGATGAATTACTTATCTCTCAACCTAGTAGCGGAGAAGAGGCACTGGAAATTGCAGAACAACTAATTCGATCAGCTGCAGTAGATATTATTGTGATTGACTCTGTGGCAGCTTTGACACCTAGAAAAGAGTTGGAAGGAGAAATGGGAGATGCCAGCGTTGGTCTTCAGGCAAGACTTATGTCACAAGCATTGCGTAAGCTTACCTCAGCCATAAGCAAAACAAACACTACTTGCATATTTATCAATCAGTTGCGAGAAAAGATTGGTGTAATGTTTGGTAATCCAGAAACAACTACAGGTGGAAATGCATTGAAATTTTATTCTTCTGTACGTCTGGATATACGCGGAAACGGAACACCAATAAAGGAAGGAGAAGTACAAATAGGGAAACCAACCCGGGTTAGAGTAGTAAAAAATAAAGTTGCCCCACCTTTCAGAAAAGCAGAATTTGATATTATGTATGGTGAAGGTATTTCAAAAACAGGTGAAATAATTGACATAGGTGCTGAATTGGGTATCATTAAGAAGAGCGGATCATGGTATAGTTATAAGGATACCAGACTTGGTCAAGGACGTGATGCAGCCAAAATTGCTATTAGGGATAATCCTGAACTTTCTGAAGAACTAGAAGGACTAATTTATGAAGCATTAAAAGAAAATAAATAGTTTCTATAGAGGTTTCCAACAGGAAGCCTCTTTTTTTTATTAGCTTCATCATTATTTCAAATTCTTTTGTTTTTTTTGAACTCCTTTACTTTATTATTGTTATAATTTTCCTCTCAATTAATCATAAAAATTTTTTTTAGTAAATGCGCACTCACAGAAATATAACTCAAAAAGAAATAGATGTACTTTTATCCAATGGCACTGAGTGTTCTAATTGGGATCTTGTACAAGTCAAAGATGGTTTTAATCCACAATATATTAAGAATACAATATTTTCCGGAAAAATCAAACTTGGCGTATTTGAGAAGGATTTTACACTTTCTGGAGGACTTAAAAAACACTCAGGAATATACAATGCAGTAATTCACAATTGTACTATTGGAGACAATGTGCTAATAGAGAACATTCAGAATTATATTGCAAATTATTCAATTGGCAAGAATAGTTTCATACAGAATGTAGATGTAATATTAGTTGACGGAAAAACATCTTTCGGCAATGGTGTTCAGGTCAATGTACTTAACGAAACCGGAGGACGTGAGGTTCACATAAATGATAAGTTGTCAGCCCATTTTGCCTATATTTATTCTCTTTACCGCCATCGTCCCAAGCTCATTGAGAAAATGAAAGCAATTACCGACTTTTATTGTGATAAACATTCATCTGAGATTGGGATAATAGGTAATGATTGTAAAATTCTCAATGTGGGGTATATAAAAAATGTAAAAATAGGACCATATTGTAATATCACCGGAACAATGAAGCTTAAAAATGGAAGTATAAACAGTAATGAACATGCTCCTGTTTATATTGGTCGTAATGTAATTGCACAAGATTTCATAATATCTTCCGGATCATCGATTGCTGGAGGTTCTTTTATTACACGTTGTTTTGTTGGTCAAGCTTGTTTTATCGATCATGGCTACTCTGCTTCAGACTCGCTTTTTTTTAGTAATTGCCATGGTGAAAATGGTGAGGCATGTGCACTTTTTGCGGGTCCGTATACAGTCACACATCACAAATCCACACTTCTAATTGCCGGTATGTTCTCCTTCATGAATGCAGGCTCCGGCTCAAATCAGAGCAATCACATGTATAAGTTGGGACCTATACATCAAGGTATTATAGAAAGAGGAGCTAAAACCACAAGTAACTCGTTTATTTTATGGCCTGCTAAAGTTGGCGCCTTTTCCCTTATAATGGGACGCCATTCACAGCATGCGGATACATCTAACCTGCCTTTTTCTTATTTGATTGAGAAGGATAACAGTACATATATTTCCCCGGGAATAAATCTTAGAAGTGTTGGAACAATTCGTGATGCTAAGAAATGGCCGGAAAGAGATATGAGAAAAGATCCCGAAAAACTTGATTGCATCAATTTCAACTTACTCAGTCCATACACAATTCAAAAAGTTTTCGCAGGCATTGAGATCCTTAAAAATCTGCAGTTCACAGCAGGTGAAACTTCTGAAATATATACTTTTCAAAGTTGTATTATCCAAAATCGCTCATTAAAAAGAGGACTTCAATTGTATGAAATAATAATACATAAATTCCTGGGCAACTCAATTATCAAGCGGCTGGAAAACACCAAGTTCAAAAATAATGAAGAAATTAGAGAAAGACTGAATCCTCACACATCTATTGGATTAGGAGAATGGGTGGATCTTTCAGGATTAATTGCACCTAAGTCTGAAATAGATAATCTTCTTGATCAGATTGAATCAGGTGAAATTACCAAACTTAAAGATGTAAACCACGTTTTTCATAAATTGCATGAAAATTATTATGTTTATGAATGGACCTGGGCATGGGATAAAATTCAATCTTTTTACAATCTGAAACCAGATACTATTACTGCAGAGGATATTATAAAGATAGTGGAAAAATGGAAAGAATCAGTGATAGGACTAGATGAGTTGATCTATCAGGATGCACAAAAAGAGTTCTCTTTGTCATTCAAAACTGGATTTGGTGCTGACGGCAATATTCAGGACAGAGCTATGGATTTCGAATATGTCAGAGGTGCTTTTGATAAAAACCCGTTTGTAAGAACTACACTTAAACATATTGAAGATAAAAAGGCTTTAGGCAATGAGCTAATTGAAAGAATAGGTAATATAAAATAATTTTGTATACTTGTAAAAAATAGCCCAATCATGACAGAAAGAACTATTGAAATAATTAAACAGTTCAATCCAAAACCAGTAGATATCCCTCTAAATAAATGTGAGCTTGAGGAAGTCGTCGAATCACTATATATATCAATGTTTCCGGTTTGTGAATGCAATAATTCCACCAACTTCAGGGATGAATTAATGGATGCTGCCAAGAAATTACATCGAAATATCGAAAATCGAAAAGGTAAAGAAACTGCTGATAAAATCCTGGAGTCGTTTATTGAAAGTCTTCCCTCAATTCGTACACGACTATATGAGGATGCTGAATGTTATGTACAATCTGATCCTGCAGCCAAATCACTGGAAGAAGTTATTTTAACATACCCTGGTTTTTTTGCTCTCAGTATTCACCGTATAGCACATGAAATACACAGACTTGGTATGCCTCTCATAGCCAGATATTTTTCTGAATATGCGCATTCAAAAGTCGGGATAGATATACATCCTGCAGCCAAAATAGGTAAGAATTTGTTTATGGATCACGGTACAGGTATCGTAATAGGTGAAACTACAGAGATAGGAGATAATGTGAAGATATATCAGGGTGTTACATTAGGAGCCCTTTTTGTAGAAAAGAAACTATCAGATGTTAAGCGCCATCCTACAGTAGAAGACAATGTTGTAATTTATGCTAATGCTACAATTTTAGGAGGAAAAACAGTAATAGGACATGATTCTACTATTGGTGGAGGCGCATGGCTCACACAAAGTGTTATTCCCTACTCACTTGTTTACAACTCAGTGGATGTTAAAATACGTACTGTTAAGAGTTTCAATGAACCCCATGATTTTGTGATTTAACAAGTTATTTATTTGCGGAAATACTTATTAAGATTATACTATTAAAGATTTACAGAAAATATTTAAAGCTATAATAACAATCAATTTTATTAAAACGAGCATGAAAATTGTTCATAAACAATTTTATCCAGATGAAATACAATAGCATATTAGAAACAGTTGGAAATACAGCACATATAAGGTTAAACAAAATGTTTCCGAATCATGAAGTATGGATAAAACTTGAAAAACAAAACCCTGCAGGCAGCATAAAAGATCGTATTGCATTATCAATGATAGAAGATGCCGAAAAAAAGGGAATAATAAAACCCGGGCAAACAATTATTGAACCAACATCTGGAAATACCGGTGTCGGACTTGCATTTGTTGGAGCAGTTAAAGGGTACAAAGTTATTATTGTAATGCCTGAATCCATGTCTTTAGAAAGGAGACAACTGATTAGTATTTACGGTGCGGAGTTAATTTTAACCCCACGCGAGAAAGGCATGAAAGGAGCTATTGAAAAAGCCGGGGAACTGCAGAAAGAAATTCCTGACTCATGGATACCTCAACAATTTCAGAATTCATCAAACCCTCAAATTCATGCCAAAACAACAGCTCAGGAGATTATAAAAGATTTTCCTGAAGGGTTTGATTATCTGATAACAGGTATAGGAACAGGTGGTCATATCACCGGCGTTGGTCATGAGCTCAAGAAAAAGTTCCCCAAGATTCAGGTAATTGGTGTAGAACCTTTTGATTCTCCGATTATTACAGAAGGCAGATCAGGACCTCATGCAATACAAGGTATAGGAGCAGGATTCATTCCAGATACGCTAGACCTGAAAGTTTTAGATGATGTGATAAAAATCACTAAAGATGAAGCCTACGAATATACCCGTCAGTTGGTAAGAAAAGAAGGTATACTGGGAGGAATATCAACTGGAGCAACTATTGCAGCGATAATTAAAAAAACCAGCGACTTGAAAGATAATAGTCGTATAATTGCATTTAACTATGATACGGGCGAAAGATATCTTTCACTTGAGGGATTGTTCAAATAATCAATAGTTATTATTTTTTTCAGAAATCTCCTCGAGTATTGTAACTGCATTCTCCACAGTTTCAACATTACCAATCAAAAGGGATCTCTTTTTACCCTCTTCACGTAGTTTACAATTTCGAGGATGTTCCTGAACATAATTCAGGAGACCTCCAAATGCAAATGACTGATAATAAGGCGATTCAATATCCGACACTAGGTTTAGAGACATCTTTCCATTTTTAAGAACTATCTTTTCGATTCCAAGTGGCTTAGCCAGACGCCTTAAGCGTACTATACGAATGAGCTCCCTCGCTTGTTGAGGCAACTTACCAAATCGGTCCTCCATCCTTATAGTGAAATCGAGGATTTCTGTCTCTGTCTCCATATTGTCCAGTTCACGATAAATTGCGACTCTCTCTGCATCATTTGGAATATACATAACAGGAAACATTAGCTCAAGATCACTTTCCACGTGAACATCTTGAACATATTCGTTTTCTTTAGCCTTTTCACTAAGTTCTTCTTTATACAGATCTGAGAACTCATCTTTCCTCAACTCCTGGACTGCTTCAGTAAGAATTTTTCTGTATGTCTCATAACCAAGATCTGCTATAAATCCACTCTGTTCGGCTCCAAGAAGATTACCGGCACCTCTTATATCCAAATCCTGCATTGCAATATTAAGACCGCTTCCCAGTTCTGCAAAGTTCTCGATTGCTTGTAATCTACGGCGTGAATCGGCACTCAAAGTGTACAAAGGAGGAGCAAGCAAATAACAGAAAGCTTTACGGTTACTCCTCCCTACCCTTCCTCTTAACTGATGTAAATCACTTAAGCCGAAGTTTTGAGAATTTATCACAATAATAGTGTTAACATTAGGCATATCAATACCCGACTCTATTATGGTAGTAGCAATAAGAACATCCTGTTCCAGATTCATGAAATCAGAAATTATTCCCTCCAACTTTTTTGGATCCATTTGTCCATGTCCTACAGCTATTCTTACGTCAGGAATCTCTCTCTTTATGAGCTCTTGCATTTCGTAAATATTCTGGATGCGATTGTTTACAATAAACACTTGTCCATTTCGACTTAACTCAAAATTTATTGCATCGCGAATTATTTCAATATCAAAAACGTGAACCTCAGTCTGAATCGGGTAACGGTTTGGTGGAGGGGTACTAATAGTAGACAAGTCACGAGAACCCATTAATGAAAACTGCAACGTGCGTGGTATAGGGGTAGCAGTCATTGTAAGAGTATCCACATTAACCTTCATTTGTTTAAGTTTCTCTTTTGTTGAAACCCCGAACTTCTGCTCTTCATCAATTATAAGTAAGCCTAAATCTTTAAACTTTACATCCTTACCTACAATCCTGTGAGTACCAATCAAAATGTCGATCTTCCCTTCTTCTAAGTCATTCAGTATCTTTTTTTGTTCTTTTGATGAACGAGCTCTGCTTATATAATCAACTTTTACAGGGAAATTTTCCAGTCTGTCTTTAAAAGTATGATAGTGTTGAGTGGCCAACACTGTTGTCGGAACTAAAACTGCTGTCTGCTTACCATCAGTTGCCGCTTTAAATGCTGCTCTGATTGCTATTTCTGTTTTACCAAACCCAACATCACCACAAATAAGTCTATCCATAGGCTGCTCACTCTGCATATCAGCCTTCACATCACGAGTAGCTTTCACCTGATCAGGTGTATCTTCATACATAAAAGAAGCTTCAAGTTCAGTTTGTAAATAAGTATCTTTTGAGTATGCAAAACCTTTCTCCTGCTGTCGTTCAGCATAGAGTTTAATCAGATCACGAGCTATATCCTTTATCTTCGACTTAGTCTTTGCCTTAACCCTTTCCCATGCTCCACTCCCAAGTTTGTTAAGTTTAGGAGATTCTCCTTCTTTACCTTTATATTTAGAAACTTTATGCAATGCATGAATAGATACGAAAACTGAATCATTATTAAGGTAACTAATCTTTATGACCTCCTGAATCTTATCACCTATAGGCAGTCTTACCAGTCCGGAAAACCGTCCAATACCATGATCCATGTGAACTACATAATCACCGGGCTGTAACTGATTAATCTCTTTAAGAGTTAAAGCAACTTTACCGGAACGTGTCTTGTCTGATTTAAGACTATACTTGTGAAATCTGTCGAAGATCTGATGATCTGTGAAACAGCAAATCTTAAGCGTTTCATCTGTAAATCCTTCGTGCAGAGTTTTGTTAACAGGTATAAAAGGAATCGAATCATTCCTGTCTTCAAATATATGGAATAGGCGCTTTTGCTGTTTCTCACTGTCACTTAATATATAAATAGTATATCCTTCATCCAGATATTGACGAAGTGATTCTGACAAAAGGTCGAAATTCTTATGATAAAGCGGCTGTACGGAGGTATTAAAGTTTATTACAGCATCAGGTGTATCCTGCATTTTAGTATCAAAACGGATATGTCTAAACGGTTTGATTGCTGTGAGAAACTCCTCTTTAGTCAAAAGATCTGCTTTAACATAATTCACATCATTTGGATTAATATCGATATGCAAATCATCCCCATTAAGCGATTCAACGCGACTTGCAATCCACCGGATATCCTCTATGCCGATTATTGATGATGAAGGCAGGGAGCTGAATAATGAAGAGTACTTATTACTGTTTCTTCCAAACTCCGGAACAATTCGTATTGTATCGAATTTCTCTTTAGAAAGCTGCGACTCCATGTCGAAATTTCGTATTGTTTCAACTTCATCACCAAAAAAATCAATTCTATATGGGTATTCAGAAGAAAATGAAAAAACGTCAAGGATGCTACCTCTTTGTGCATACTGTCCTGGTTCGTAAACGTAATCCACAAACTGAAAACCGTAGTCGTCCAATATCTCACTTACAAATGTTGCGTCAACTTGCTCACCCACAGAAATTGTTAATGTTTGCTCTTTCAAATGCTCTGCCGAAACTGTCTTTTCTGATAAAGCATCGGGATAACTTACAATAATCAATGAATTATTATCATCTTGCAGCCTGCTCAATGTTTCTGTACGAAGAATCTCATTTGCTGCATCCAGTTGACCATATTTTGCTGCCCTTTTGTATGCTGAAGGGAAAAAAAGTATATTCTGCGAACCCATAATCTGTGTCAGATCATGATAAAAATAGCCTGCTGTTTCAGCATCATTTAAAATATAAAGGTAGGTATCAGGGTTTTTATTAAACAGTGAGGTGGTATACAATGCACGCGAAGATCCTTGCAAACCCTTCACCGATAAAACATCCACTTTTTTCAGTAATGAGCCTGCTGCTGCTACTTCAGGAAGTTTCTCAACTAATTGCCGTAGTTCTGTAATGTCTAAAGTCTTAACCATTAAAATGAAAGTGCAAAGGTATACTTTTTTTCTTATCTTTGTCCCGACAGGAATATAAAATATATTATGCAAAAAGAAACCAAACTTACACCTGATATTATATTTGAAAGTAGTTGGGAAGTATGCAACAAAGTAGGAGGAATTTACACAGTGTTATCAACTCGTGCAAATTCTCTGCAAAAAACCCACAAAGATCAGATCTTCTTTATTGGACCGGACATCTGGAAAGAACAAGAAAGCACATGGTTCATACCTGATGAAGAGTTATATGCCGAATGGCGAGATCAAGCATTTAAAAATCAAAACCTCGAAATACGTGCGGGAAGATGGGATATTCCCGGCCAACCAATAGTTTTTCTTGTAAAATTTGAACAGTTCCTTGGCCGTCAAAATGAACTATATGCCAGGATGTGGCAGGATTATGGCGTTGATTCTATAGCTGCCTATGGCGATTACCATGAATCAACTATGTTTGCATACGCCACAGGAATTCTTATCGAAAACTTTTATCGGTTTCATCATCTGGAGTCATATAATGTAGTTGCCCATTTCAATGAATGGATGCTTGGTGCAGGAGCACTTTACATCAAGAAGTTTGTTCCGAAAATTGCTACAATATTTACTACTCACGCAACCTCAATTGGTAGATCAATAGCAGGTAATAATCTTCCTTTATACGGTCACTTGCATGAATATAACGGTGATCAGATGGCACGCCAACTGAACATGTCCGCCAAACATTCAATTGAAAAAAAAGTCGCATTAAATGTTGATTGCTTTACTACTGTTAGTGATATTACTGCTGAGGAGTGTGCACAGTTTTTGCAACGCAGACCTGATGTTGTAACCCCTAACGGTTTCGAAAAAGATTTTATACCTATAGGGAATGAATATATCAGAAAACATAAAAAAGCAAGGAATTTACTAATTGAAGTAGCCGAGAAAACTCTGGGGCATTCTGTACACAGGGATGCATTGCTCGTTGGGATTAGTGGTAGATATGAATACAAAAATAAAGGAATTGATCTGTTCATTGATTCATTAAGACATTTGCAGTCGATGAAAGAGCTGACGCGCGACGTTATTGGTTTCATAATGGTACCTGCATGGATTAAAGGACCACGAAAAGATCTACAATTACTTCTCAAAGATAAAACAAAGAATGGCAAGCAGGATAAGAAAGTTTTATCTGCAAGCATTTGTCCTTTTGTAACTCATGAACTTATGGATCCTCATAATGATAAGATTGTAAATCATATTAAACATGCCGGATTCTGTAATGAACCAAAAAATAGGGTCAAAATTATATTCGTACCTTCATACCTTAATGGTGATGATGGTATTTTCAATCAAAACTATTACGATCTGTTAATAGGACTTGACATGTCTGTTTTTCCCTCTTATTACGAGCCTTGGGGATATACTCCTCACGAAAGTGTAGCTTTTTCAATTCCTACAATTACTACCAACCTCTCAGGGTTTGGAGTGTGGGCAAAGAAAAAAGGAGACCGAAAGCCAGGTCTTAGTGATGGAATAGAAGTTATTAATCGTAACGACGATAATTATTCTGAAGTTTATGAAGAGATAGCATCTGTTATTTATGACTATACACTAAAAAGTAGTGAACAAATTGCTATATTAAAGGGAAGTGCTGCCGAACTGTCCGATAGAGCAGATTGGGCACATTTCATCAAATATTACTACGAGGCTTATGACAAAGCATTGCACAACTCATTTATAAGATTATCTAAACCTTATAAACTCAATTCAGATTAAATTAATTATCTTTGTTACGTTATTCTTTTATAATTAATAGGTTATCACCATCTATTAGAAAATAAACAAATCAAATCAAATCAAAAGCTATGATTATTAAATCAAGTTATTCAAATACTCCAGTATGGAGAGATATTCATGTACATGCAGTATTACCCCCCGAACTTCAGCCATTAGAAGAGATTGCTCATAATCTTTGGTGGGTCTGGAATGAAGAAGTAAAAGCAATATTAGAGACTTTAGATCCAGATGAGTGGGAAGAAAGTGATAAGAACCCGGTTGTAATGTTACAAAATCTACGATCAGATGTAACAGAGAGATCGATAAAGAATACTGAATTAGTAGAGCGTATACAAAAAGTTTATAATGATTATAAAGAGTATATGAACGTTCCATTTAATAGCGAACGTCCTAGTATTGCATACTTCAGTATGGAGTACGGCTTATCTCATGTATTAAAAATATATTCCGGAGGATTGGGTGTGCTTGCCGGCGATTATTTGAAGGAGGCTAGCGACAGCAGGGTAAATATGACAGCTGTAGGTTTTCTTTATAAATACGGCTATTTTACTCAAACCCTTTCCGTGGATGGGCAGCAGATTGCAAAATACGAAGCACAGAATTTTGGCAACCTTCCTATCAGTCAGATTATGAACGATGACGGTACTCCTATGATTTTGGAAGTCCCCTTTCACGACAGAATTATATACACGAATATTTGGAAGGTTTCCGTTGGGAGAATAAATCTTTATCTTATGGATACAGATTTAGATCTTAACAGCGATTTTGACCGTTCAATAACGCACCAGCTTTATGGTGGTGACTGGGAAAACAGAATGAAGCAGGAATATTTACTCGGTATCGGTGGTATTTTACTTTTAAAAAAACTTGGCATTAAAAAGGATGTCTATCACATGAACGAAGGTCATGCTGCATTTATTAACGTACAGCGTCTTCGTGATTATGTTGTAGAAGAAAAACTTCCTTTCAATGTAGCAGTTGAGATAGTACGAGCATCTTCATTATATACAGTTCATACTCCAGTTCCTGCAGGTCATGACTATTTCGATGAGGCACTAATTGGAAAATACATGACCCCGATAGTTCAGAAAATTGGCATACCATGGCAGCAGTTTATGGATATGGGTCGCTCAAATCCGGGAACAAATGAGAAATTCTCAATGAGTGTATTTGCTTTAAATACAGCTCAGGAAGCTAATGGAGTAAGTAAACTGCATGGGACAGTCTCACAAAAAATGTTCCAACCAGTGTGGAGTGGTTATTTCCCTGAAGAGCTGCATGTAGGCTACGTTACTAATGGTGTTCACCTTCCAAGTTGGGCAACATCATCTGTTAAAGAATTGTATGGCAAGCATTTCGGACCTGACTTCTTTAAAGATCAATCGAATCCGGAACTGTGGAAAAACATATACAATGTAAGTGATGATGAGCTTTGGTCATTACGAACTCATCTCAAACAAAAGCTTGTTGATTATATACAGGAGGAATTCAAAGAAGGCTGGCTTAAAAATCAAGCCGATCCTTCAAGAATAATGAATATACTGGAAGAGGTGAATCCTAACGCTTTACTGATTGGGTTCTCCCGAAGATTTGCAACCTATAAGCGAGCTCACCTTCTTTTTACCGATTTGGATAGATTATCCAGAATAGTAAACAATCCTAAGTATCCTGTTCAGTTTATATTTGCAGGTAAAGCACACCCTGCTGATGGTGGTGGTCAGGGACTTATCAAGCAAATTGTAGAAATTTCAAGGAGACCTGAGTTCTTAGGTAAGATTATATTCCTGGAAAATTATGATATGCGACTTGCAAAAAGGCTCGTTTCAGGAGTAGATATATGGCTCAACACTCCTACTCGCGCTCAGGAAGCATCGGGAACTTCAGGAGAAAAAGCTGAAATGAATGGTGTATTGAACCTCTCTGTTCTTGACGGATGGTGGTATGAGGGTTATAAAGAAGGTGCAGGATGGGCTCTGACAGAGAAAAAAACATATGATAATCAGGATTTTCAGGATGAACTGGATGCTTCTACTATCTACTCTATGCTCGAGAATGAAATTATCCCACTTTATTATGCACACAACAGTAACGGTTTTTCTCATGAATGGATACAATACATTAAGAAGTCAATGGCTTTGATTGCTCCTAAATGTACTACGAAGAGAATGATGGATGACTATTTCGATCGTTTCTATAATAAACTGGCAGATCGTTCAAAGGTATTACAGGCAAACAACTTTTCTAAAGCAAAAGAAATTGTGTCATGGAAAGAAGACACTGCAGCAAAGTGGAATTCATTTGAGGTTGTCAAACTCGATTTCAATCCTAATCAGAAAATGAATATCAACAACGGAAAAAACGAAGTTTATGGCTCTGTTGTTATCAACAAGAAAGATCTGAAATGCGATATTGCAGTTGAGTGTGTAGTTGTAGATATAGACCACATGAATAATACACCTCAGTTTGTAGAATCTTATGAATTTGATCTGGTAAAGAGTGAGGGTAGTTTGCTCTATTTTGAAACGGACAAAGCACTTAACGATCCCGGTACACATCAGTACGGACTACGTGTTTATCCAAAGAATGCCGACCTTCCACACAGAATGGACTTCGCTTACATGAGGTGGATATAATTCTTTATTTTATATAATATAATGCGAAAAAGCGTCTCTCAAATGAAGACGCTTTTTTTATAGAAAAAGATTGTGTTATGTATAATTAAAAGGTAGAGTTAGATAGCATCCAATAATCTGCTTTTATGCGGTGAGGTTCCAAATCGTTTGCTATACAGATTCACTAAATGTGACACACTCTTGAAGTCATACATTTTTGCAATTTCTGTAATACTCATATCTGAATTTAATACCAGAGACTGAATTTCCTCCATTTTACGGTCAAGCATCCACTGATAAGGAGTCTGCCCAAAGCTCTTCTTAAAATGGCGTGTAAAGGTTCTCACGCAGTCGTAGTTGCATAATTCTGCTAATTCAGTGACATTTTTTGTTGACATGTAGTTCTTAAGAACTTTATCTTCAAATGTCTTTGATTTTGTTGAGTGAGGAATAAGTTTAACAAGTACTATTTCTTTTTCTGAGGATGACTTAACTTTACTTGTCAATCCATCTGAAAATGTGAAAGTACACGACTCAACGTCAGTAAGCAAATATTTGCGAACTTTATTTAGATTTTTATTTTCTGTTTCCATATTTTCCTTTATAAATAGTTCCTGAATATATAGAATCTCCAAGTGTCAGTCTAATTCTGTATTCACCTGCTCCCAGTCCTGAAAGGCTTATTACATCCATTCCCATATCATATACCTCGAAAAAGTGTACTTTACTTCCTTTATCTCCGTATATTTCCACTATCGCAGTTCCACGGTAATTTTGTACCGAAACAGTAACCATGTTATTACCCATTTGTGCTTCTACTACCGGTTCAACTGCAATTGCGAAAGATTGAATTCCGAATGTGCTTCTTGCCACTCTTGTTGTTCCACCCTCTTTGCTAAGAGCAACATGATCTTCCCAGTCATCCTGTACTTTATTGCTATTTTCTATAGTAGCCGGAAATACAAGAACGGTACATACAGTCATCAAGAATAACATTAAACTTGTTTTTTTCATTTTATTGTACATTTATTTCGTTAAAGATTATTGTTAGAGATTACTGACACAAATTTACTCACTAAAGACATCAAAAACAATACCCTCCGGATTTTTTAACGGCGTTATACAGCCTTAACTATTGACTATCTGCACTTTAACAGTGTCTTTTTTAACACGAATTAATGCCGATTTAATCATTAAAAATTGAAATATCAAGATCATTTTCTATCATTTTCTTCTTTAACTGTGACTTTCTAACCCTTATACTTTCTACAGTAGTATTCATAAAAGTGGCTAACTGACGATTATCAGCATCGCAGGAAAGAAGCATAAGTATCATCTTTTCATTTTCATTTAACACCCCTTTTTCATCTTTCAAGTGAGTATAGCTTAAAAATGTTTCATCGTCCGGAGAGAGTGTCTTATTTATATCTCGAAGATCAGTATCCGTATTTTTGAGAATTTGCTGCATTTCTTTATAAACCTTGGGTTGTGATGAAACATACTTTTGTGTAAGCTTCTCAAATTCTCCCTGAAGAAAAGTTAGCCTATCTGAAATATTACTATATAAAAGCAGCAACCATTTACGCTTACCCTCTTCCATTCTCATCAAAACAGCCTGCATCTCCTGGTGTTTCATCTTATTTTCTGCCTGTAACAGCTTCATCTGCGTAGCTCGTCTAACTTTCTGTGCATACACTAATATGAATATTAGTACAATAATTAACAACAATGCACCTATTACAATCCTAAGACTCTGCTGACGTACCCTTAACGCCTCATTCTCCGCCTCTGTCAGGTCATATCTCTTTTCAAGCTCTGCTATTTGAGTATCTAGTCGTCCGGAAATAGATTTTTTATAAGCTTCAGAAGCTTTTTTTCTATAATCATTTGCATAAACGAAATTTTTCTGATGTTCAGCAATGTTTGCTACATTTTCAAAATACATGTGATTATATACATAAGAGGTATCCTCAATTATGTCAATTGCCATTTGTGCATATAACATCGCACTGTCAAGCAGTTCAAGACCCACATATCTGTTCGAAATGTTATAATATACTCTCGACAAATCAATTTTCTCATCCTGAGTCGTGTATAGTGATAATTTAGCTTTCTCCCTATCCAGAGCCGTTAAAGGGTCACCTGTTATATCATAATAAAAAGATTGAGCGTTTAAAATAAAATAATCCTTACCAGTCAATTTATTATAAAACCCCGAAAGTGAGTCCAAATATTGTTTACCTTTATCTACATTCTTTTGCTGCATCTCGTTCCAGAAATGTGCTACGTAAGTATCAAACAGGTGAATGGAATCTTTCTCCAGGTGAGCATGCTTAAGTGTTTTATTGAAATGATGGTTAGCAGAATGATAATTTCTATTATTATAGTGGATATTACCAAGAAAAAAATTAATAAAATATCCTAGTGAAGGATCTGGCTCAGACATTAAGTTTAATAATCTGTCGGCCTCTCTTAAGGGTTCATAAACAGTACTATCCCTTACTCCCAAACGGGTACGCACAATACCCTGATAAGCAAGAGACCTGATCAGATTGGGGTTTTTTGGATCATGTGTCTGATAATAATTCGTAATAGTATTAATAAGAGAGTCACTCGTAAAGTTTACATAGGTCTTATCGTCCGAAATTACTTTTAGAAGATTGTAATAAGCTCTATTCGACCTGTTCAAATCATCCACTTCAATAGTTTTTAAACTATCTGACACAATCTGCGGTATGCTGTCTATTATACTGTCCCAGTAAGACAAAGTCATGAATGTTTTCATGTCTTCCGCTTTTTTGGAACAAGAACTTACTAATAGTATTACTATCAGGAACGATATAATAAACCGAACTAACTGCATTAACTTCTTACTTAATCTAGATAATACAAATATACAACATTATATCTTTCAAAAGTTGAATATTTCCCAAAATTGTTTACGTACACAACATTTTTTTATAAAGCTAATGCTATTACTATTTAGTAGTATTTTATACATATTGAGTAATAGAGTATAATATTATTGACATTTTTGAAACTTATGCTATCTTTGCGATTAACATTTAAAAATCACAGATTAGAAATCCTAAAACATTAAACAGATGAAGTCTATAGCAATCATTTACGGATCAAGCACAGAACACACAAAAAATGCAGCAGAGAAAATAGCCGAATTACTTGCAGATTATTCACCCACTTTGGTTGATATTTACGATGGTGATGAGGAACCGTTTAAAACTAACGACGTACTAATATTGGGGGCTTCCACTTGGGGTGTACAGGATTTGCAGGATGACTGGAATGACTTCTATCCTAAACTAGAGCAGATGGATCTCTCCGGAAAAACAGTTGCGCTTTTTGGAATGGGAGATGCTTCAATATATCCCAGCTCATTTGTCGATGCCATCGGCATCCTTTACGAGATATTAATTAAACGAGGCGCTAAAGTAATTGGTCAAGTTTCACCTGAGGGATACGACTTTGAATACTCAAGAGCATTAGTAGATGATAAGTTCGTCGGGTTACCATTGGATGACGACTATGAGCCTGAGCTTACAGAAGAGCGTATCGTCAACTGGGTGGAACAGCTTAAACCACACCTGTCCTGAACGGCTTCAGCTTAACTGAACTACTTCATATCACCGGATCTATTTATAGTAAATCTTATATGACCAGGGTGAGAGTGTCATCTCTTTCACCGATTCAGCCTTATTGGAATCAGGAAAGGTATAGTAATCTCTTCCCGGAACCTGCTCATTGAACGTGACGTCGACTTCCTGATCAGTCAGATTAAAGACCGAAATAACTTCATTATCTCCATATTTTCTGCTGAAAGACCATACACTACTTGGATTACTGTTAGTAATTTCAACCATTTCGCCATCCTTTTCCTGTGACTGAAGTGCAGGGTTATGCTCTTTTAAGTTACTCAGCTCTGCATAAAAATCAGTGAAGCTATCAGTGTCTGTCCAGTCGATCGTATCCTTTTCGAAAAATTCAAGTCGATTATCAAACCCCACCTCCTGACCACTGTATATTAGAGGCATACCGGGCATAACATAGATCAGTGCAGCGAAAGCTTCAGCAGCTTCGCCCATACGTTCGAACTCCGTACCATTCCATGAGTTTTCATCATGATTTGATGTAAAAAACATTGGTATTGCGTGTGAGGGGAAACTACTGATCATGTTACTCAATGACAAACGGAGTGAATCAACATTACTTTTTCCCTGAGCAACTGAATTCATTGTATGATGAAAATCCCAGGCATAGAAGGCATTGAAAACCGTTTCGTTCAACTCAGGCTTTTCTGCCTCTGCCAATAAGAATATATCAGACTTGAGTGATTTAAGTGAATCACTTGCAACAACCCAGAAATCTGTAGGCAATTCATAAGCCACGTCACACCTGAACCCATCAATATCAGTTTCATTTATCCAGAACATCATAGAGCTGATCATCTCACTACGCAACTCATCATTGCTGTAATCCAGCTGAGCAATATCTGTCCAGTCGTACCTTACAGCAAGGCCTCCCAAACTATCTCTGACATACCATTCCGGATGCTCCTCAACCCACACTGCATCTCTTGACGTGTGATTGGCAACCCAATCCAAAACAACCTTCATACCCAGATTATGCGCTACACTAACAACTGATTTAAAATCATCAAGTGTTCCGAATTCACTATTAATTTCGGTATAATTTTTTATAGAATAATAGCTTCCGAGAGTACCTTTACGATCCTCCTCACCAATTGTTTGTATAGGCATAAACCAAAGGATATCAACCCCCAGCTCCTGAAGTCGCGGCAGATGTTCGGTCAAAGCATTAAAAGTTCCTTCGGGTGTAAACTGACGAGTATTAACCTCATATATCACAGCATCATATACCCACTCAGGATGCACACTTTCAGTCTTTTTTTTATACCCGGAGGATGAACTGTCACCGCAGGATATCAACAGAGCAACTGCTATTAACAAAAAATACTGTATGTTAAATATTCTGCTCATAATATTATACTTTTATAAGTTATCAAGAACAAATCACATCTATCTGACAAGTGTGGAGTCATTCACTTTCTCTTCAAACGATAAACATCATCTTTATCCTGAACAATAAATACACTAAACGCACCTAAAACAAGGGAACAACCTGCAAGAACCATAGTAAGTATTACCTGCCCGTGAAACAATTCACGAGTAATAAATCCCAGTATACTGGCGGCAAGTATCTGTGGTATAACTATAAAGAAATTGAATATTCCCATATATGTACCCATCTTATCAGCGGGTAGTGAACCTGTAAGTATAGCATAAGGCATTGATAATATACTTCCCCATGCAAAGCCTACCCCAATCATTGGAATAAGCAATATATTGGGATCTTTTATGAAGTAAAGAGAAATAAAGGATATTCCACCTAAAGCAAGAGCAAGAGCATGAGTTGCCTTACGCCCAATCTGACGGGCTATAAGAGGAAGCAGAAATGCACTTATTGCGGACACTGCGTTGTAGACAGCAAACAGCACACCTACCCAATTGGCTCCCATATTATATAATTCGGAAGACGAATCTGTTGTCCCGTATATATGCTGTGTTATTGCAGGAGTTGTATAAATCCACATTGCATAAAAAGCAAGCCATGAAAAAAACTGAACAACAGCCAGTTGACCCATTGTTTTCGGCATGTGCAGCAGGTCATTCATAATCCCTACCATTCCTCTTGGCTTATTATTTTTTCTTGTGATAAAGGCTGAAATAATCAGAATTAAACCAAAAGCAAGGAGTAGTCCTGATATAATATATAACTGAGCATTATCATCATCAAGATTAAAAGCCATTATCAGTAGTGTGAAAGCAACACCTGCAACAGTCCATATTATTCCTCTTTTCATGAATTGTTTAGAAGTTACAGGAGGTTTTATAACCGTTTTGATACCTGTAGATTTCTCTTTTTCCTCTTCAAATGCAGCTAACTCTTCAGGTGAATATTCTTTGGACGTTATAACTGTGTACAACACTGAAGCATAAAGTACTACTCCGCCAATATAAAATGAGAGTTTCACTGATTGAGGAATAATACCCTCAGCAGCAGTATTTGGTACGCCAAACCAGTTGGTTAATACATAAGGCAATGCAGAAGCAATTACTGCGCCTGTGCCAATGAAGAAACTTTGCATTGCAAAGCCCATTGTACGCTGTTCTGATGGAAGGTTATCTCCTACAAATGCCCTAAAAGGTTCCATTGAAATGTTGATTGAAGCATCCATAATCCACAACATTCCTGCGGCGATCCATAACGAAGGAGAGTTTGGCATAATAAACAATGCCAGAGTAGTAAACATAGCACCAATCATAAAATAGGGACGTCGGCGCCCAAAACGGCTCCAGGTCTTATCACTGAAGTGACCTATAATTGGTTGAACGATCAATCCTGTTATTGGAGCGGCAATCCACAGAATAGGTATATCTTCTACCCTTGCACCAAGAGTTTCAAAAATACGGCTAACGTTAGCGTTCTGTAAAGCAAAGCCAAACTGGATACCTAAGAAACCGAAACTCATGTTCCATATTTCCCAAAAGGATAATCGTCTTTTCTTCATGATTTTGTTTTTGATAATTTGATTTAGGTATACTATGCGATACTTAAAGTGATAATAGACAAATATAATAGTGTTTCCCTACACTAGTAACACAAAAAACAATGTAATTTAAATAAATTTACGCAAACGTTTGCAACTGTTTAGTCGACTCTTTTATTATCAGTTCTGTTTTAATCACTCTGCTCACAACGCCTTCTTTTACCTCTTTTCCCTCAATACGATTAATTAAAAGACGAGCAGCAGCTTTTCCCATTTCAAATCCGTTTTGATCTACACTGGTAAGTCTTGGATAGGTTACTTCTGTAATATAACTGCTGGTGAATCCGCAAACGGATATATCCTCCGGTACTCTGAATCCGTAACTCTTGACTATTTGTATGCAGAATGCAGCAACCTCATCATTTATACAGAAAAACGCATCCGGGACAGGATCAAGTTTAAGCATTTCAGGTATTACTTTTTTTGCAAGATCAACAGTATCACAAATTTCAATATATTTCTTATCAATCTTCATCTTATTCTTTCTCAAAGCATCTTCGTAACCCATCCTCCTGTTATTTGATATGGGCATTGTTGGTACAGAACCTAAAAAGGCTATGTTCCTACATCCTGTATTTATAATATGTTCAACAGCATTAAATGCACCTGCATAATCATCTACTACAACCTTGTCTGTGTTTATACCCGTACATATACGATCAAAAAACAGAAGATGAACGTTATTATCTATTATGTCCTGAAAATGGTCGTATTTTACTGTTGTTTTAGATTGGGATATCAAGATACCGCAGACCCTTGCATCCAAAAGAGTTTCTACACTTCTGACTTCCCTCTCATAATCTTCATTTGAGTGTGTTATGAGCAGATTATAACCTTTACTTTCCGCTTCCTGTTGAATACCATCCAGTACAGTTGAGAAAAAATAGTGAACAATTTCAGGAACAATCACACCAATAGTATTATTTTTATTAGTACGCAACTGTAGCGCAAGTTTATTGGGTTTGTAATTATGTTCCTCTGCATATGCTTTTACCGCTTCACGCGTAAACTTACTGATTGCAGGATGATCACGCATAGCACGGGAAACAGTTGAAGTTGATAAATTCAGTGCTTTAGCAATATCTTTTAAGGTAATTTGTCCCATATTTCAATTGTCTCATAGTTTGTAGACTGTTTACCAAAATTAGCAATAATATAAGAAGGAATCAACATAATTATGAAATAATTAATGTTTTGATATTTAAAATGGCTATAGTAAGGATAAAATTTATATTTTTGTTAATAATAATTTCTATTCTATTTGTATGACGGAATCTAAAATATCCTTGAACATTCAGTCCGAGGTAGGTAAACTTGAAGCAGTTATATTGCACTACCCGGGTGCTGAAGTGGAAAATATGACTCCACGCAACGCTCAAAGAGCACTATATAGTGACATCCTCAATTTATCAATTGCCCGTAAAGAGTACGACCAGTTACAGGGGGTACTTCAAAAGACTTCAAGAGTTTATGAAGTTTCGGATCTCCTCACTAAAGTACTCGAAAGAGAAGATTTAAAAGAAAATCTTATTCTGAAAATAAGTGAAATGGAGCAGGTTTCGGGATATGTTGATTATCTCATGAAACTATCACCTCAAAATCTTTCGAAAATACTAATAGAAGGATTACCGATTAAGATAAATACACTTACGGACTTCCTTCGTGATGAGTATTACGCACTTAAGCCTCTTTACAATTTCTACTTTACACGTGATGCCAGTGCAATAATCGGGAATAATGCAATAGTATGTAAAATGGCTAACAATGTGCGTCTTCGTGAATCACTTATAATGGATGCTATTTTTCAAAGTGGACTCTTTTTCGACTCAAATACTATTAACACATACGATTTATCCCGCAACAACCCGATGGTTAAAGTAGAAGGTGGAGATATTCTTGTGATAAGAGACAATATCTTACTTGTAGGAAATGGATCCAGAACAAGTTCACAGGGAATCGATCTTCTGGTGCAGGAGTTTTGTAAAACCGACACCGATAAGAAACATGTAATCGTGCAACAGCTGCCAGAGTCACCCGAATCATTTATCCACCTGGATATGGTTTTCACTATGCTTGACTCCAACACAGCAATGGTATATAAACCACTAATAATGGGAAGCTCGCCCTACCAAACCGTTCACATTCAGATTGAAAATGGCAAGGTAGTCAAAATATCATCAGCGACAGGAATACTTAGTTTGCTCAAAAAGCTCGGAATCGAAATTGACCCAGTTGTTTGTGGCGGAAAAGCAGATGACTGGGATCAGGAAAGAGAACAATGGCATAGTGGAGCAAATTTTCTTGCAATAGCTCCAGGTAAGGTAATCTCTTATGCACGTAATATTCACACACTTGAAGAACTCAGCAAGAACGGTTTTGAGATAGTTGCTGCACGCGATATCATAAATGACAACTATAATCTTGAAACATCTAAAAGATGTGTTATAACAATCGAAGGTTCTGAATTGCCGCGAGGCGGGGGTGGTCCACGATGTATGACAATGCCTTTGAGACGCAGTTAATAAGCCAGTCATTCAGAGAATATCCTTTATTTTCAGGAGAGAATCAACTGTATAAGTTGGTTCAAATTCAACAGGTTTATTTTGCGATGGATTGAACCAGATCTGGTCAATCCGGCTGTTTCGTGCACCAACAATGTCAGCTTCCCAACTGTCACCAATCATTATTGTTTTATCACGTTTAGAGTTGGTGTTTTTTAATGCATAAGTAAACATCCCAGCATGAGGTTTGTTAATATTCGCATCTTCCGACAAAATAATCTTATCGAAGTATGGTCTCAAACCGGAGTTTTCTATTTTCTTGAACTGTACTTCCCTGAATCCATTGGAAAGAATATGCATACGGTATCGTGGCTTTAGATACTCCAACAGCTCAATAGTACCATCAATAAGTTTGGTCTTACGTGTAGTACGTTCAAGAAAATCATCACTTATCTTTTTGGCATACTCAGGATCGTCAATACCAAACTCTCTTACGGGAATAAGAAATCTCTCAACAATAAGCTCTTCTTTATTTATTGATCCCTGACGATACAATCCCCATAAATGATTATTACTTGGCATATAAACATTGTAATACTCATTAAATGTTGGGTAATATTTCGAATACCCATAATCGTTGTAAATCTCTTCCAAACACTCTTTGCCATTAAGATGGATATCCCAAAGCGTATCGTCGAGATCAATAAAAAGACTCTTATAAATCATGTACAGCGCTCTAGCTAACCTCTATTATAAGGTATTTAGTCAGACTCCAGAATCTCTGAGTATCTGTTATCTGAAAAACAAGATTACCATCACTACCTTTCACAAATTCATACGTACCTTCGGGATGAGTTGACCAAAGTTTACCTTTTGCTGAATATAAGGGTATTTCGGTAACTTCTCGAATATCGATTTGCAAAAAATAATCTTTATTAAAAGTGTCTTGCATTACACGTGTTGCCTGCAAAAAACCACCTGAAAGAATCTTCTGATCTTTTAGTTCATTAGCTGTACCAAATACGTAATAAGCTGTATGAAGTGACTTGTCCTGCTCCTGTATAACCGCATATTGCTGCTCAGTTTCAAGGGCCAGCGATGTAATATCTTGAGAAAGCAATGCAATTTGCTCATCCTTCAGTGCAAGCTCTTTTTGAAGTTCAGCTAACCTTCCTGTGCTCTCCTGCATCTCGCGGTTGAGCCTGCTAATAGTGTTTTTTAAAGAAGCAAGCTCAGTGTTACTGCTGCTATACTTCTTATTAAGTGCTTCCAACTGAGCCTTATTACGTTTCAGGATTTCATTTATCATACTGAAGTTTTCATTAACCCTATCCTTAGTGTCCTTATTCATCTCACCTGACTGTGCAGATTGAGTTGATATGTATTTCTCCGCTTCTCTTATCCTTTCAAAATTTGCTTCTACCTCACTAATAACGGACATCATTTCTGCAGCTTCACTTTCTGCATCTGCAGATTGCATCAAAAGAGAGTCGCGCTCGGCTTGTAACTCCTTAAATTCTTTCGACTCTTTTACATTAGTACATGAAACTATAAGTCCCATTACAAGAAATAAAATCCATACTTTTTTCATAAATAATTATATTTATATTTTACATTAATCTCTGCCTTTAACTACTATAACAAACTCACCCCTTGGTTCGTTTTCAGTAAAATGATTAGTTAGCTCTTCAAGCGTTCCTCGAACTGTTTCTGCATATAATTTTGAAATCTCTCTCGAAACAGAAGCCTGTCTTTCATTACCCATATTTTCTGCCAGTTGACTAAGTGTCTTTACTACTCTGTATGGAGATTCATAAAATATCATTGTTCTCGTTTCTTCAGAAAGTTGTTTTAGACGTGTCTGCCTTCCCTTTTTTTGGGGAAGAAACCCTTCAAAACAGAAACGGTCATTGGGTAATCCTGATTCAACAAGTGCAGGCACAAAAGCTGTAGCACCCGGGAGACATTCAACCTCAACACCCTCACTAATACAATCTCTGACAATCATATATCCTGGATCTGAAATGGATGGAGTACCGGCATCTGATATCAAAGCAATAATCTCACCTGCTTTCATTCTATCCACCATACGCGCAGTAGTTTTATGCTCATTAAATTTATGATACGACTGCATGTGGGTTTCTATTCCGAAGTGTTTCATCAATACGCCACTTGTTCTGGTGTCCTCTGCTAAGATAACATCACACTCTTTGAGCACATTCAATGCTCTTAAAGTTATATCTTCCAAATTTCCTACAGGTGTGGGTACAACAAACAGTTTTCCCATCTTTATATTTACTTAAATCCTTTTTTAATAGTAAATAGAAAATCAATCACTGTGGGATTTTCCAAATCCGCTGAAACATTCTCTCTAATAAACTCTTCGGCCTCTTCGTAGGTCCCCAGTTGATTTAGCTTTTCAATAGTACTGTTCATCCTGTGCCTATCATTTCCAAACAGTTCACGCTGAAAAAGGAATCTGTCATTCAAACTAATACCTCTTTTTAAATCAATAAAAGATGGAATATTAGCTTCACGCTTTATCTGTTGACTGTGATCCGAATGTTGCGGATTTCTGTATTCAGGTAATGCAATTCCTTCAGCATATTTGTTACCTGTATTTGGCTTATCAAACTCTGTCTCAGACCTATTTGGTTCATCATCTTTAATTTCAGGGAGTTCAGGTTTTCCTTCCTGATTATTTGCTTTAAGCACTGAGTGCACCAAGACCTCCGGTGACTCCTGATCCTTGTCTTTAATGTAACTTTGGGCTTGATTCTGTGACAACTCCAGCTGCTTCTCTTTTTCTTTCTCCGAAAGTACAAGCACCAAGCGCTCCATTTGGTTTTTTAAGTCCTCAACCTGCATGAATTCCAGTTTGTGCAATATACCGGTAATTTCCTGTGTTCTGTTAAAAGATTCTTTGAAAAAAGAAAACGGAAGACTCCCACTGTTGCTTACCTCCAGTACGCTTTCGTGCAAAGATTTTATCTCGTTGAGAAGCTGTTCGATATATGGTGTTTTTTTTTCAAACATCTGATTTTCCTTTAATAGCTCATTCCATGAAACATACAAATGTAATCATATTTTAGAAAGCTCAATAAAATCATCAGGCAAATTTACAAGATATAACGTTTGAGTAGCTCGTGTGATCGAAGTATATAGCCACCTATAGAAACTTTCACCTAAGTATGATTTTTGAATGTAACCCAGATCCAGAAATACATTTTTCCATTCTCCACCCTGTGCTTTATGGCATGTAACAGCGTATCCGTATTTGGTCTGCAGAGCATTGAAATATGGATCAGCCTTTACTTTTTTATACCTTAACCGCTTTTGGGTGATGTTGCTATAATCCTCCATTACTCCGGAGAAAAGTTGATTGTTCTGTTCACTTGTTAATCCCGGTACTTCTGTATGCAAGACATCCAGATTAATTTTCGCCTCAAACTCAATGTCATATTCACGGTGATACAAAACCACATTACAAAATCTAAAACCATACATTTCCTCTTCTCCTCTTACTCGCATAACTTCAACAAATTCTCCATTAGCCAGAAAATCAAGGTTCTCATACTCTTCAATCCAGAAATAGTTGTTTTTAGTGATCATAAGAATATCACCTGTGGAAAGCTCTTCTTCTCTATATAAAACGCTGTTCCTTATGCCATTGTTGTATGCATTTACACGTTTATTTGAGCGGGATATAACTATCGTCTCCTCCATTCCATCACGTGAATATGCATCAGAAATCTCATAAATTAAATCCTTTCCTGTAATCTTCTTAACATCTTCGAATCCGTCAACTTTAAGTTTTGGAAAATCATCTGTAGCATTTAGCATTAATGAATCTCTCAGATAAGTTGCATTATAGAGAATCCCAGACTCTACTTCCTGTCTGACGACATCTGTCAGTGTTGCCTCCATAACCTGCAAAGCATAAGAATGAAGAATCTCTTTATCAAGTGCAGGACTGTATTCCTGCTTAACGGGGGGCAGCTGAGCATCATCACCAATCAATAACATTCTGCAACCCTCTGCTGAGTAAACATATTCTATCAGATCATCTAGCAGTCTTCCGGTACCGAAGACCGAAAAATCGGGGGATTCATTATTAATCATTGAAGCTTCATCTACTATAAATAACGTGTGTTTATGCAGATTCTCGGAAAGAGAAAACTGCATAGTTCCTTCCGACATCTTTTGTTGCCGGTATATTTTTTTATGTATTGTATAAGCTTTTTGTGAAGCATAGCCTGAAAAGACCTTTGCAGCCCTACCGGTAGGTGCCAGTAAAACTGTTTTTTGTCTGAACTGTGTCATTGTTCTTACAAGACTACCTATAAGCGATGATTTTCCTGTTCCTGCATATCCTGTAAGTAAGAATATCTGATCCCCGGTTTCTGAAAAAAGAAATTCGGAAATCCTTTCCAGAGCGTATGACTGGTCTTTTGTAAAATTAAAAGGGAAGTTTTCATTGATTTTCTCAACAAAAAAACGATTTATCATTATTTTCGGTAATTTTTCCCGTAAAAGTAGCATAATTATCATTCTTTTTCTAAATTTGTAGTCTAAAATCAGAAAATCAATATTAAAACAGTATAAATTAAAAAAGAAAAGTCCATGAAAGTTGTAATGAGAGTGCTTTTAGCAATAGCCATTGTTCTTTTAGTTTGGGTAAGCTGGAAAAGTATCCAGGGACCTATTGATTTCAATGCTGAAGTCGCAAAACGAGATCAGGCAGTTATTCAGCGCTTGATGGATATCCGCACAGCACAAGTTGCTTTACGCTCACAGACAGGCTCATATACTGCCAGTTTTGACACACTTGTCAATTTTGTGAAAGAAGGTAAAATTGCTACTATAGTCAGATCTGGTGATCTCACTGAAGCTCAGCTTGAATCAGGAATGACAGAAATAAAGGCTATGGAAATAATCAGAACAGGTAACGAAGCAAAAATAAAAGAAGCCGGTTTATGGGATTCTGAGAAAAATGCACCGCAATTGGTGAGGGATTCATTATTCTCACCTGCAGTTGAAGTTCTCTTTCCTAATCGCACTAATTTTGCAGCTGATTCACTCAGATACGTCCCTTTTGCGCCCTCTGGCACAACATTTAAAATGGGTGTAGATTCACTAATTACAGCATCAGGGTATCCAATTCAGGTATTTGAAGCAAAAGCTGCTTACACTGACTATTTAAGTGATCTTGACAAAAAATTACTTGCTCAGAAGATTCAGGAAGTACTTGACCGTCCGGGAGACAGATTCCCTGGTATGCAGGTAGGTTCTCTTGAAGTTGCTAATAATAACGCAGGTAACTGGGAATAATTTATTATCTCAACCTGATTTATGTTTCTACCGGAAAATATAGATTTAGCACATTCAGAAAAATATAGTTTATCCATTCGGTTAACTCCGAATGGATTTTCTTTTTATTTTCAATCCTCGGATGACCCGAATGTATTCCATTTTCAGAAAACAGACCTAAGCAACAAGCTATCATATTCTGAAAATATCAAGAAGTTGATTTTTGATTTAGGGTTTTTCACACATTCTTTTAAAAAAACTACAGTTATAATTGTATCGCCCAATTACACACTTGTTCCTCGACAACTCTTCGAAGCTAAAAAAAGTAAAGATATCATGGATTTTAATTTCCATGATATGAGTGGTATAACATTACATGATTCTTCTGAAAATAAAGATTACTCGGTTGTTTTTAATATGGATGAAGAAGTACATTCATTTCTGTCAAGGCATTTGATTAATCCTGAATTTAAACATCACTCTACTCCTCTACTAAATGTTTTTAACACATACACACATCATGAATGCCGAAAACAGTGTTTTGTCTGTTTTCATGATGGCTTTGTATCAGTATTTTGTTACTTTGAAGATAAGCTACTGTCAGCAAATACATTCCACTGTGATAACAAACCCGACACCACGTACTATTTAGCAAGTATCTGGGAGAAGTTGTCACTGGATCAAACAAAAGACACTCTGTATTTAAGTGGAGATATTGATTCATATTTAACTGTGGTGAATGATCTGAAAATACTGATTAAAAATGTTGAGAGAATTAATATGGAACCTAAGACAACTCTCACAAAAGAACAATTGAATTCACTACCAACAGATGTAATTGCTGCCTTATGCGTATAATCAGCGGAAAATATAAATCCAGAAGGATACAGGTGCCACCTAACCTCAAAGCAAGGCCAACTACCGACTTTGCAAGAGAGGGACTGTTTAATGTTCTCAGCAATTTTATTGATTGGGAAGAAACGTCTGCACTTGACTTGTTCTCCGGCACAGGTAGTATTGCCCTGGAACTGGTTTCGAGAGGCTGCCCAAGAGTTGTTTCAGTTGAATCTGAACACCTGCATTGGCGTTTTATATCTATGACAAAAGAGAAACTTGAAGCAAAAGAACTCTATCCGCTGAAAGCTGATTCTTTCAAATTTATAGAAACATGCAGGGAACAGTTTGACCTTATATTTGCCGATCCTCCTTATGACATGAAAGAGGTTGATACTATCCCCGATTTAATATTCGAAAAGAAACTGCTTAAACCTGACGGATTGTTAATTCTTGAACATTCCAGGACTCACAATTTCACAATGCTGCCTCAATTCAGCAGGGAGCTTAAATATGGCAGTGTTCACTTTTCCATATTCTCATAATTCATATACTGATTACTCATCTTTTAAATCTCATACCGCTCAATTATAACTTTGCAGCAAACAATCCAGGTCTGTTATAATTATTTTTTTGTATTTTTGTACCGCATTATAAAAAATACAAAATATGAATAAAAAACAAATTAAAGCGACCAAAGCATTTCGTTTCAAACGATTCGCACGCAAGTCGTACAGTGTATTCAACAGTCTGCACAAGTCAGTCACAATTGGTGTATTGACGGGTTGTACGCTGGTGAGTGCACATGCAACTTCGGTAGAGCCGGTTGAACAAATGTTTATTCAAACTACTTCAGATTCCATTCCTCCAACAGAGCTGGACGAGGTAGTGGTCACCGCTTCAAAAGTAGCAATGCCTCTTAACTTGGCAGCTAAGCAGGTGACAGTTATATCAAGACAAGAGATTGAGCGGGCGCCTGTCCGAAGTATTGAAGATCTTTTGAACTATGTAGCAGGAGTAGATATCCTGCAGCGCGGACCGCACGGCGTACAGGCTGACATAACTCTCAGAGGCGGATCATTCGATCAAACAGCCATACTCCTTAATGGAATTAACCTTACAAATCCTCACACAGGCCATTACAGTTTCGACATCCCTATTAACATTTCTGATATTGAACGTATTGAAATCGTTCAGGGACCATCATCTCTTGTTTATGGTGCCGGCGCTTTCTCGGGTGGCGTTAATATAATCACTAAAAAAGATACCGAATCGAATGTTTATGCAAAAGTGGAAGGCGGAATGCACGGACTATTCGGAGCAGACACCCGCGGTGCCATTGCAGGTGAATCATACACTCACTCACTTTCTACAGGATACAAGCGATCAGACGGGTATATTCCTAACAGTGATTATGACATATACAATCTTTTGTGGCAAAGCAGGTTTGATATAAATGGTTCCAACATCGATTTTCAAGCAGGATTAAACGATAAGGCTTATGGAGCCAACACATTTTATACAGCAGTTTACCCTAACCAGTTTGATGATACACAAGGTTTGTTTTTCTCTTTAAAGGGCGAAACAAACGGCAAACTCAAACTAACACCTCATATCTACTGGAGCAGACATTATGATGAATTCCAATTAATCAGGGAGGGAACACCTGATAAACCTTCATGGTATACAGATCATAATTATCACCGTAGCGATGTTTTCGGGATGAATCTAAATATGCAATATGCTTCAAGATTTGGCATTACAAGCTTTGGGGGTGAATTCAGAAATGAAGGAATTTTGAGTAATGTTCTTGGGAATGCTATGGAAGAACCAATCGGGAAATACACAAAATCGGACAACAGAACCAATATCAGCTACTACGCTGAACATAATTTTATACTCAACCGTATAACTCTATCATTAGGCGGACTGATAAACTATAATACTGCCGTAACTGATAAGTTTGATTTCTATCCCGCAATAAACGGAACTTTCAGAGCAACTAACAAGTTGAGTCTGTACGCATCATGGAATAAGGCGACGCGTATGCCAACTTTCACCGATCTCTACTATACAACTGCGACCCATACAGGCAACAGTAATCTGGAAGCTGAGCTTTCAGAAGCGTTTGAAGTGGGTGCCAAATACAACCATCACATAGTAAAAGGGGCGATTGCAGTCTTTAATATGGCAGGTAAAAACATGATCGACTGGGTAAAGCCTTCTCCCGAAGCGTTGTGGGAATCGACCAATCACACCCAAATAAATAAAAAAGGAGTGGAAACAAACATCTCTTTTGATTTTAAAGAGTGGCTGGGTGATAATCAACCAATAAACTCATTTAATGTCGGATACATGTATATTGATCAGGAAAGGGTTGAAGATGAACTGATTTCAAATTATACACTTAACCATTTGCGGCATAAATTCACTGCCGGATTACATCATGATCTGATTAAAAATCTAACCCTGTCATGGAACTTCCGCTGGCAGGAAAGAAATGGTTCTTATGTAAAATATTCCGACTTGCTCCCCGGCGAAAGAGTAGTTTATGCCCCTTTCTCCATATTAGATGTTAAGGCAAATTACAAAATAAGGAATACTGATTTCTTTGTAAATGCAAACAATATTTTCAACAGTGTACATGTAGATTTAGGCAATATACCACAGCCCGGATTCTGGTTATCGGGTGGTGCAAGTGTAAGGTTTTGAATTAGAATAGAGACCTAATTCCCTTTATAAGCAAAACAGTTTATAAGGGGAATTTTTTTATAAATAATATGCTGTTAATTTATCTACCTATCGACCCGGATTTTTGTGGATAAATGTTAATAAAATACTAAAAGCGGACAGGGAATAATGCGTATTTCAGTCTTACTTGAGTCTTACTTTGCTCATACCTCGTCCTTATAAAGTCCTTTTATAAAAGTTTTAAGTAAGGATAAGATACGAATAATGTAAAACCCTATTTATACCGAACTATAGTTTTGCACCTTCTGTTTATTTTGCTTATTTTGCAGAATTAATACCTATTTTAAATGAAACTATTATCACCGATTATTATTCTTACTATCATTTTATCAAGCTGTGCAGATATATCAGAAAAGAAACTAACCGATTATGTAAATCCTTTTCTGGGTACCGCCACATTGTGGGAACCGGAGGATCTGGGCTATGTGCGCACCTGGGAAGAACGTACCTGGGGAGCTGAAGTATTTCCGGGATCGTCCCTGCCCAACGCAATGGTACAAATTAGTCCGGTTACACAGTTCAGAAGCGGTGCAGGTTATCAGTACGAAGATACTGTGATTTATGGCTTTGCTCACACCAACAAAGGGCATTGGAACTTACTTCATTTTCCTTTGCTTCCTGCAACCGGCGAGGTTGTCCCTACGGATTACGCATCAGAATACAGTCATGATAATGAATCGGCTAGTCCCGGTTACTATCAGGTCTTTCTTGAAAGATATGGCATTAACGCGGAACTAACATCCACTTTAAGATCAGGTTTTCACAGATATACTTTCATTGACAGTTCTGATAAAAAGCTTATTGCTGACATGACACGTACAAATAACCGAGTAAAGGAATGGGGCATACAAAAAATTGACGATAATACATTTACAGGTTTTCAGGATGCAGAGGGTAAGATATATTTTTATGCTGTTTCTAATTATCCTATCAGTGAAATTGAACAGGTGAAAAATGATAAGCATGAGGTGTCAGTTGTCAACTTCGGTAATAGTGACAACAAAAAACCTTTAGAGATTAAGATAGGCTTTTCTTTTGTCAGCATTGAAAATGCTAAGATGAATCTTGAGGAGGAGATAGCTGACAAGAGTTTTGCTCAAGTACGGAAAGAAGCAGATGATACTTGGAATAAGCTGCTGTCGAACATAAAAGTAACCGGTGGAACTGAACGCCAAAAAGGCATTTTTTACTCAACGCTCTACCGTTCATTCTTATGGCCTGCCCTCAGAAGTGATGTAAACGGTGATTTTACCGATGAGAATGGTAATGTTGTGAATGAAGGTTTCAGATACTACACAAACCCCTCATTCTGGGATGATTACAGAAATAAGCTTGTACTTCTGGCAATGATATCTCCTGACGTGACAACAGACATAATTAAATCTATAACTGATAAAGGTGAAAAAAGGGGTGGTTATATGCCTACATTTTTTCATGGCGATCATGCTTCCGTTTTTATTTCAGGTAGTTGGCTAAGGGGAATAAAAGATTTTGACCATGATAGAGCTTACGCACTTATACTTAAAAATGCTACTGTTCCGGGTCGCGGTGGCAGGCCCTATCTAGATGAGTACCTTGAAAGAGGTTGGATTGCTGAGAAAGACACTACTAATGTACCTTTCTGGGATGAGTATAAAGCAGCTGTTACCAAAACTGTTGAGTATGCTTATGACGATTATGCAACAGCGCTTGTTGCCAGGGAACTTGGAGATACAGAAAACTATGAACTGCTAATGAGTCGCTCCAAAAATTATAAAAATCTGTTTGACCCTTCAACAGGCTTCTGGCGCGGTAAAGTGGACGATGTGACCAAAGAAGGTAAGTGGATAGAAGATTTTGATCCGTATTATGCATATTTTGCATATATGTATCGTGAGGCAAACGCCTGGAATTCACTGTTTTTTGCGCCCCATGACGTAGAAGGAATGCTGAGTCTTTATCCAAGTCACGAATCAATTGAACAAAAGCTTGATTCACTCTTTACTGAGCCCTGGAATGGAGTTGAACTACACAATATGACCGGATTCATCGGGAACTATTGTCATGGTAATCAGCCGGGACATAGCATTCCATATACATATTACTTTATAGACCGACAGGAGAAAGCACAATGTGTACTTGACAGTATTATGGACAGGTTCTATGATATGGGAGCTGAGGGGCTTGCTTATGCAGGTATGGATGATGCAGGGGAAATGTCAGCATGGTATGTTTTAAATGCTATCGGAATATATACCTACTCACCTGCAGATCCGGAATACATTGTAACTGTTCCACTTTTTGATGAAGTGGAATTCAGATTAGGATCCGGAACAAAATTTACTATAAAAAAAGAGGGTCTGGGAAAAAAGATTAATAAGATAACCTATGGGGGCGAAGAAATAGATGGTTGGTTTATAACTCACGACATGCTCGAACAGGGAAAAGAACTGGTCATAAAAATTGAATAATTCAATTACTTTGTTAAATATATTATTTAACTTATTCTGCTCCAGTCGTATCTGTTGCCACCAAGGCGACTAAGCTGTTGCTTCAGCACCTCATGTTCAGGCAGCTCAAGAGAAGGGTCATTTTCTATCAACTCCTCTGCTACCTCACGTGCACGAAACAGTATATCATTATCTTTTACAAGATCAGCAATCCTTAGGTCAAAAGGAATACCGCTCTGTTGTGTGCCTTCCAGATCTCCCGGGCCGCGTAGCTTTAGATCAGCTTCAGCAATAACAAATCCATCATTGCTTTCAGTCATGATCCCTATCCTTTTGCGGGTATCGGCAGAGAGCTCATAGGGGGTCAGCAAAATGCAGTATGACTGATCAGCTCCCCTGCCCACTCTGCCACGGAGCTGGTGAAGTTGTGAAAGGCCGAATCTTTGGGCACTCTCTATTACCATCACACTTGCATTCGGGACATTCATACCTACTTCTATTACCGTTGTGGAGACCATAATATTTGCTTTACCTGATACAAACTGCTGCATAACTTCATCTTTTTCAGCAGGTTTCATGCGTCCGTGCATCTTACAAACGGTAAACTCTGGAAATGCTTCTTTAATATGCTCATACCCCTCTTCCAGATTCTTCAGATCAAGTGTCTCGCTCTCTTCAATCAATGGATACACAATATAAGCCTGGCGACCCGAATTAATCTCTTTACGAATAAAATTATACAGTTCACCTCTTTTTTTGTCAAATCTATGAAGTGTCTGCACCGGCTTTCTTCCGGGTGGCAACTCATCAATAACTGAAACATCCAGATCACCGTAAACAGTCATTGCCAAGGTACGGGGTATTGGTGTAGCGGTCATTACAAGTACATGCGGCGGTCTGTTATTCTTGGACCACAGCTTTGCTCTTTGTGCTACTCCAAAGCGGTGCTGTTCATCGATTACAACAAAACCAAGGTTTTTGAACTGCACAACATCCTCTATAAGAGCATGCGTTCCGATTAATATATTAATTTCTCCCGATTGCAGTTCGGCATGAAGTTTCTCACGATCTTTCTTTTTAGTGGATCCTGTAAGTAATTCTATACGAAGTTTCATTCCTGACAACATTTTAGTGAATGTCTCGAAATGCTGACTTGCAAGTATCTCAGTGGGTGCCATCATACATGCCTGAAAGCCATTATCAAGAGCAATCAGCATACACATAATTGCCACCAGAGTTTTACCACTGCCCACATCACCCTGTAACAACCTGTTCATCTGTTTACCTGATGCCGTATCCTTACGAATCTCTTTTATTACCCTTTTCTGAGCATTTGTTAACGGGAAAGGCAGATTTTTTTTGTAAAAGGAGTTGAGGTTATCACCTACTCTATGAAATATAAAACCGTTAAGTTTCCCTTTTCTGTCAGCAGCATACCTGACTATACTTAGTTGAATATAAAATAGTTCTTCAAATTTAAGCCTATATTGAGCATCTTTGAGCTTAGCCGGTGATTTAGGGAAATGTATATTCTCAATAGCATCATGAATAGAAGTTAACTTAGCCTCTTTGATTACATCAGAAGAAAGCGATTCAGGCATGTTACCGTTGATTAAGCTAAACGCATTTTCAATGATTTTCTGCATTGCTTTTGAATTGAGATAATGATTTTTCATTTTCTCTGTTGTGTTGTACATCGCCATCAATCCCTGAGGTAAATCTGAGTCATTTAAAAAAGGGTCTATTTCAGGGTGAGCAATATTCCATTTACCGTTGAAAAGATTCGGTTTACCAAAAACGATATATTCCTGATTGAGTTTATATTTTCCCTCTATAAAACGGATTCCCTGAAACCAGATAAGATCTACAAAGCCTGTGCCGTCGGTAAAGTGTGCAACCAAACGCCTTTTACGTCCCTCTCCAAAAGTTTCGAATGCAGTAATTTTTCCCTTTAATTGAATATATGCCAGTATATTGTCTATTTCATGGATATAATATATTCGGGTTCTGTCGATATATCTATAAGGATACCATCGCAAAAGATCTCCAACAGTGAAAATTTCAATCTCTTTATTTAGTATTGCAGCCCTTTTGGGACCAACACCGGGAACAAACTGAATTTCACTCTGAAGAATACTCATAAATTATCTGATACGGTTTCTTTGATTTACCTACGATATGCAAATATAAACAAAAACGAGGAATAGTTCAACCACCCCTCGTTTGTTATAATTATCTGATAAGTCTGTTAATTAGACATGGATTACCAGGCAAAAAAAGGATACTTTTTCATTGTCGTATTCACCTTCTCTCTGACTGATGATATTGTTTTGCTGTCATCAGGATTAGCAAGTACTGTATCAATCATCTCAACAATCTCACCCATGAGACTTTCTTTAGCACCACGAGTTGTGATTGCAGGAGTACCAAAACGCAGACCTGAAGTCTGGAACGGTGATCTGTCATCGAAAGGAACCATATTCTTATTTACGGTAATATCAGCTTTCACCAACATATTTTCTCCCTTTTTACCGGTTAAATGTGGGAATTTTGATCGTAAATCCACCAGTATGATATGATTGTCGGTACCACCTGATACTACATTATATCCCAAATCTACGAATGCCTGTGCCATTGTAGCAGCATTTTTCTTTACCTGAAGTTGATATTCTTTGTATTCAGGTTGAAGCGCTTCATGGAAAGCCACTGCCTTAGCTGCAATAATATGCTCCAGAGGACCTCCCTGCATTCCCGGGAAAACAGCAGAATCAAGCATCGCAGACATCATTTTAACCTCACCTTTAGGAGTTTTCACACCCCATGGATTCTCAAAATCCTTACCCATCAAGATAACCCCGCCACGCGGTCCGCGAAGGGTTTTGTGAGTTGTGGATGTTACTATATGCGCATATTTCAGAGGATTATCAAGTAAACCGGCAGCAATTAATCCTGCTGGATGTGCCATATCAACCATGAAGATTGCACCTATCTCATCTGCTACTTTACGGATTCGGGCATAATCCCATTCACGCGAATAAGCAGACGCACCTGCAATAATCAATTTAGGTTTCTCGTTGCGTGCAACCATTTCCAACTGATCATAATCAACATGCTGGTCATCTTCCCTGACATTATATTCAAGCGGATGAAACATTAGTCCTGAGAAATTTACAGGAGACCCGTGTGTCAGATGCCCTCCATGTGATAGGTTTAAACCAAGGAATTTATCACCTGCTTTTAAGCAAGCCAGAAATACTGCAGCATTTGCCTGAGCACCTGAATGCGGTTGTACGTTTGCCCACTCTGCATTAAACAACTGCTTTAGTCTGTCTATTGCAAGTTGCTCACTCATGTCAACAACCTCACAGCCGCCATAATATCTTCTTCCGGGATATCCCTCAGCATATTTGTTTGTAAGTACAGAGCCAGCAGCTTCCATTACCTGCTCACTGACAAAATTTTCAGAAGCTATCAGCTCCAGACCTTTTAGTTGACGCTCGCGTTCTTTCTCGATAATTTCAAAGATGTGCTTATCTCTATTCATCTGCTTATATTTAAAAATGACGTGCAAAAATAGTGAAGTTTAACAACAAACGGAAGTTATTAATGATTCAATTTTCAGATATTATTATAATACCACTTATATAAAATCTCTACACCCTCTTCAACTTCAATCTTATGCTTCCATCCAAGACTATTAAGCTTGGTAACATCAGTAAGTTTTCTCATGGTGCCGTCAGGTTTTGAATCATCAAAAAGTATCTCACCTTTATACCCAATTGTATTTTTAATTAGAAATGCCAGGTCATATATTGAAATCTCCTTTCCGGTTCCTATATTTATATGACAATTTCTGATCTCTTTCTTGTTTTCAATTAAATCTGCAAAATCAACATTCTCCATTATAAAGACACAAGCGTCAGCCATCTCTTCGCTCCAAAGGAATTCACGCAAAGGATGACCTGTTCCCCACAGTTTTACATACTTATCTGTAATTCCATATTTGCCCAAAATATCAATAATTTCCTTGTTACTGCTTTCACCGGTAACCTGTTCTACGGGACGAGCATTCAGATCTCTTTTTAAAGTTTCCTGGTCACCATCCATCAACGCTTTAGAAAGATGTATTTTTCTAATCATAGCAGGCAGGACATGGCTCTTTTCCAGATCAAAATTATCATTCGGTCCGTATAAATTTGTAGGCATAACAGCGATATAGTTTGTGCCATACTGAATATTAAAGCTCTCACACATCTTTAATCCTGCAATTTTTGCAATGGCATACGGCTCATTTGTATATTCAAGAGGTCCTGTAAGTAATGAATCCTCAGTCATAGGCTGACTCGCTTCCTTTGGATAAATACATGTACTGCCCAGGAACAAGAGCTTCTTTACGTTGTTGCGAAAGCTCTCACCGATAACATTGTTTTGAATCTGCAGATTTTTGTATATAAAATCAGCTCTGTAGTTATTGTTGGCTATTATACCCCCCACATGTGCTGCTGCAAGAAATACATATTCCGGTTTTTCTTCTTCAAAAAACCGGGACACTTCTGCACTATTCATCAGATCCAGCTCTTTGTGAGTTCTGCCAATCAGATTTGTGTAACCTTTATCTGTAAGGTTATTCCAAATAGCCGAACCTACTAAACCTCGATGACCGGCTACATATATCTTGGTCGATTTATCAATCATATAATTTGTTTTTAATATCTGTTATCTATTGCTAGAAATAAAATAAAGCTCTATTTTCGCTATTATAAATTTATAATTGTAATAAAATGAAAAAAACTATTTTTACTCTGTTGTTTTCTATTGGAATACTTATGAGTGCAAATGCCCAGTTCACTAGCTATATCAGGTTGTCAGGAGACATCGGCATAGTTTCAAACAGTGAGAAGGACAAAAAGTTCGGAGTTGGCGGAACAGTATCCTGGCTTACTGTTGACAATCTGATTTCGGGCAACGAATACAATTATATATCACTGGGTATAAAAGGATTCAACAATCCTTATGGTGAAGGTAAACTCTTTTCAAGTATAATGAATGACGAGGATGATGGTTTTAATTATATTATGCCATTACTTGGTTACAGGTTTACTCAAAAAGGGGTTGAAGAAGGCTTTTTTATCGAACCGAGAATAGGTGCAGCATTTGGCGCAAGTTATACAGCATTTGCTATTTCACCATTAGCAGGATATTCATTCAATAACCTGGATTTTTCCATTTATTGTGATATGGGCTTCGGCTCTGAAATCAGTGCTATACAGAAAAAGAGTTTTTTTACACCGGGGTTAAGTATTGCCTATAGCTTCGGATTTTAAAATAACTATTCACCATACATCTTTTTATAGTAGTTCATGTATTCACCGCTCGTTACATGATCCAGCCATTCTTGGTTTTCAAGATACCAGCTCACAGTTTTTTCCAGTCCTTCCTCAAATTGTAGTGAGGGCTCCCATCCAAGTTCATTTTTCAGTTTGGAAGCATCAATAGCATAACGGAGGTCGTGCCCTGCCCTGTCTGTTACGTACGTGATCAGTCTTGCTGATTCTCCATCTGCTCTTCCAAGCAGTTTGTCAGCAACTTTTACTATGAGATGAATAAGGTCGATATTCTTCCATTCATTTAATCCACCAATATTGTAGGTTTCACCCTTACGTCCTTTATGGAATATTAAATCTATAGCTTTGGCATGATCTTCTACATAAAGCCAGTCTCTTACATTCTCCCCTTTTCCGTAAACAGGTAAAGGTTTGTTGTGACGTATATTATTAATAAAAAGGGGAATTAGTTTTTCAGGAAACTGATAGGGTCCATAGTTGTTTGAACAGTTTGAAATTACAACCGGTAATCCATACGTATCCCTGTAGGCCCTCACAAAATGATCGGAAGAAGCTTTTGAAGCTGAATAAGGTGAATGAGGATCATAAGAAGTTTCTTCTGTAAACGGATGTTCTCCAAATTCAAGTGACCCATATACCTCATCAGTCGAAACATGATAAAACAATTTGTCGTTGAAATCATTTTTCCAAAGTTCTCTAGCAGCTTGCAAAAGATTGAGAGTGCCCATTATGTTTGTACGTGCAAAAGAAAACGGGTCTGTAATTGAACGGTCGACATGGCTCTCTGCAGCAAGATGAATGACGCCATCAATATTATACTTGCCGAAAAGGTTTTGCATTTCATCAAAATCACAGATATCAGCCTTTACAAAAGAATAATTAGGCTTATCTTCTACATCTTCAAGATTCAATAAGTTCCCGGCATAAGTGAGTGAATCGACGTTGATTATTTGATACTCCGGATAATTGTTAAGAAACTGTCTTACTACGTGCGAACCTATAAAACCGGCTCCTCCTGTTATCAAAATATTTTTCCTTACCATATCACTCAAAATATTTATTTATAATTTAAATTTATAGCTTTACTCATCGAAATAGATAGAATTAAAATCCATAAGCTGATTATTCTTATCTTTCTCCGACAATATTATATCTTCTTTCGGCAGTAACCAATCTATATTGAGCTGCTTATCATCCCACTTTATTCCTTCTGCATGTTCGGGAGCATAAAAGTTATCACATTTATACTGACATACAGCGTAATCACTCAGAACAATAAAACCGTGTGCGAAGCCACGCGGAATGAAAGTTTGTAATTTGTTGTCGTCCGACAATTCAACTGATACGTACTTACCAAATGTTGAGGATTTATGTCTGAGATCTACAGCAATATCAAGCACCTTTCCTCTTATTACTCTAATAAGTTTTGCCTGAGCAAAAGGTGGTTTCTGATAATGCAAACCTCTTAGAACACCATATTTAGAGCTGCTTTCATTATCTTGAACAAAAACAGTCTTACACACTTTATTCTCAAATTCTTTTTGAGAAAACGATTCGAAAAAATATCCCCTGTTATCTTTATATACTTTCGGCTTAATTATTACAAGCCCTTCTATATCTGTCTTTTTTACATCCATAAAAATCAATCCATATCTATAAGTTTCAAAAGATACTGACCGTATTGATTCTTTTTCATTGGTTCTGCAATACGTATTATATCCTCTTTTGAAATCCACTTGTTGTACCATGCAATCTCTTCCAGACAAGCAATTTTTAATCCTTGTCGTTTCTCTAACACCTCAATAAATGTTGAAGCTTCTGATAGTGAATCATGTGTACCGGTATCCAGCCATGCAAAACCTCGTCCTAGTAGTTGCAGATTCAATTTATGCTCTTTAAGATATATCCCGTTTACAGTGGTTATCTCTAGTTCTCCACGTGCCGAAGGTTTTATTTTCTTTGCAATTTCGATAACACTGTTAGGATAAAAGTATAAACCTACCACAGCATAATTAGACTTTGGTTTTTTTGGTTTCTCTTCTATCGATTTGACTTTATTGTCTTTATCAAAATCAACAACCCCATATCGCTCAGGATCATTAACATAATAACCAAATATTGTTGCTTGGTTACTGTTTTCGGTTTGTGCTACCGCTTCTTGCAGCATAAGTCTGAAACTCTGTCCGTAAAAGATATTATCACCAAGAATAAGACACACAGAGTCGTTCCCAATAAACTTCTCTCCTATTATGAATGCTTGTGCCAGACCATCAGGACTTGGCTGTTCTGCATATTCAAAATTCACTCCGTAATCTGATCCATCGCCCAAAAGGCGTTTGAATCCCGGGAGATCAGAGGGTGTCGAAATAATAAGTATATCTCTTATCCCGGCCAACATCAATGTGGAGATAGGATAATAAACCATTGGTTTATCAAAAATAGGCAGCATTTGTTTGGAAACACCTTTGGTGATAGGGTATAATCTGGAGCCAGAACCTCCGGCTAATACAATGCCTTTCATTTTTATTTAAATATTTTTCAGTTTTTACAAAGATATAAAAAGTTATAACAAATCAGGTCTTAGTTTTTTTGTACGCACCACCGCTTGCTCATGTCTCCACTCCTGAATTTTCTTTTCATGACCTGAAAGAAGAACTTCAGGCACTTTCCAACCTTTATATTCAGATGGCCTGGTATAAACGGGAGGTGCCAGCAAACCATCCTGAAATGAATCTGATAGTGCCGACTGCTCATCACCAATAACCCCGGGTATTAGTCTTACAACAGCATCAGCAATCATTGCTGCTGCAAGTTCACCTCCTGTAAGTACAAAATCACCTATAGATATTTCGCGGGTAATAAGATGTTCTCTCACCCTAAAATCTATACCTTTATAATGACCACACAGTATTATAATATTATTCAGTAGCGAAAGTTCATTTGCAACAGATTGAGTAAAAACCTCTCCGTCAGGTGTAGTGAAAATAACCTCATCATATTCTCGCTGAGATTTCAGGTGAGAAATTACCCTGTCGATTGGTTCTATCTGCAAGACCATGCCTGCCTCGCCACCATAAGGATAATCATCTACTCTTTTATGTTTATCCAATGTGTAATCACGCAGATTGTGCAAGCCAAACGTCGTAAGACCCTTATCCTGAGCCCTCTTTAATATGCTCGTATGTAGAGCACCTTCGATCATCTCGGGTAGCACAGTTATAATATCAATCCTCATTTATCAAAAATACTAGAAATTAAACTCAATAAAAAATTTAATTGACTTCCTGTGTTGTTGTACCTCCCTGTTGTGTACCGCTCTCACCCTCCATAACATCTTCGTTGGTGATACTTCTTTGTACTCGCTTTACTGAAGTTTTCAGATCACCAAAACGATAAGTTACACTAAGGGTTAAATTTCTCATTGGGTTTAGAGCCTTTACCTCTTGAGTAAAACCTTCGCCTCTTGTTGTGGAGGAGAACTCTCTGTACTCTGAAAAAAGATTTTGAATATTTAAAGAGAGATCAAGTTTTTTCTCTATGAAACTTTTTTGAAGGCTTAATGAATAAAAATAGAACGGAGACTGCTCTGTCTGTAATTGAATTCGGTTTAGAAAAGTACCTCCATTTACCCCAATCCTTAAATCTTTTGGAAATGTGAAAGTCAAACCGCCATAAGCCCGACCGGAGAACCCACTGTTTTGCAATGCGATATTCTCTTCGGTACTTTTAATATCAGTATAGTTCAACCCTCCGTTTAAATAAGTACGTATCATTTCACTTGGAGTCCAGCTCAGATAAATATTTGTACCAACATTATGATTACGCCCAATATTTGCATAAGTGTTATGTGTAACTGATTTCTCAATTCCATCAACTGTTTTCTGATCAATAAAACTATAGGGTGTGACCGCATTCTTAGCAAAAGAATAGCTTAAAGTTGCATTAAAATTCAATTTCTGCGAGAATGAGCCATAGTTTATATTGAAGTTGTGCTGTTGTTCAGAATCCAATCTGGGATTACCATAACTAATATTATTCGGATCTACGTCATTAACATACGGGTTTAAATACCAGATACCCGGACGGGATATTCGCATATTGTAACCGCCCCTAAGTGTTTGTGTCATTCCTATTTGGTAGGATACTGTAGCAGAGGGAACCAGATCAAAAAAATTAGTGCCTACAACCGTATCTATATCAGCACTCATAAAATGTATGTCCTGCATTGTATGTTCAGCTCTTATCCCGAGTTTCATTCCAAATTTACCGGATTTATAACTGTACCCTGCATAGCCTGATGATATATTTTGAGAGTGATCCAGATCATTTTTCCTAAGTAAATCTGGTTTCCAGGTATTGTCTGTAACATCAAAAAAAGTATGATCAGCACGACTTGAATTATCTCTGAAAATATACTTTAATCCTGTTTCAATGCCATGTTTGTTATCCAAAGGATTCACATAGTCAACCTGTATTGTATGCTCATCGCCTCCCGCATCATTAATACTTTTCAAGCGATAACCGTCGGGATAATAAAATACACCTCCCGGCTCAACATCATATACACTCTCATATTCACTGTCATTTGGATTTCGTTCATATCTATAAGATCCCGTAAGCATTTCTCCTTTTTTTTTGAAACTTCGCTGATAATCTGCTGAAAGGTTCATGCCTCCAAAATGGTTTTTGCTATTACTTTCAGTAGTGTATGAATAAGGACGGGCTTCACCTGAAACTGCTTGCTGTTTTGACAGTGAATTAAAATCTCCTCCAAATCGCGAGACCGAGAGGTTAAATAAATTCAAAGTGTCTGGTTCATAACTCATTGATCCTGTAAAAAACAGTCCCTTGCCGCTGCTTTCTGAAGTACCCTCCTGAGTCAGTGTATTTATTGGGAATGGCTCTACTTCTTCTCTTGTGAAAGTCGACTCGGATGCGGGCTGTGCATGATTAAAGTAGCTTGCATTTCCTGTGAAACCAAACTTCCCATATTTTGTTGCCAAATACATATTTGCTCCATAACCTCCAAATGTATTTGCATTTGCACCCACGGAACCTGAATAACCATCATCAACTCTTTTGTCTGTTACTATATTTATAATACCTCCCACTCCTTCTGCATCGTAGCGTGCCCCCGGATCAGTAATAACTTCAATATCCTTAATGCTGTTAGCAGGCATACTTTTAAGCACCTGTGAAGGATTTGAAGATACCATATTTGAGGGTTTCCCATTTACATATATCTTAAAGTTTGAAGAGCCTTTCAATTGAATCTGATCTTCGCCGTCTACAGTAACCAATGGCACCTTTCGTAATAAGTCAAGAACATTTGATGTAGTTGATTCTGGATCGTCTTTTGCGCTGTATGTTAGTTTATCAATATCCACTTTTACCAACGGAGTCTGTGCAGTGACACTTATTTCATCAAGCTGTGTAGAGGATTCTGACATAGCGATATCACCCATATTATAAGTTGCGGCAGATGAAGTAAGATCTACTGTTTCTTCAACATGATCCATGCCAACAAAATTAAATGTGAAGATGTATTGACCTTTCTCGAGCTCAGTAGAAAAGCTGCCATTTTCTTTTGTAGCAAATTTCCTAATACTTTTTTCAGGTGATTCTTTTTTTGCAACTGAAATTGTTGCATAAGGCAGTGGTTTGTTGTCAGTGGAGGTTACCAATCTTCCATTAACTGTAATACTTTGAGCAATAAGAGTTGTTGTAAACAAAAAGCTCATAAAAAGAACAAATGAATATTTCATTTTTTATGTGGTTGTTTTAGGTTGAATACAGTGGTTTATGTGGATATTAATTGTAAAAGTAAAATAAATTTGCTTTCAATATGTTGAAAGCTTATTCATTAATCATTTTTAACCATAAACTCAAGTGAGACAATCACTTTGATTTAAGGCGACCGTTTTTTCGAAGCTGTTGGTCAAGCATCCACTGGATCTGACCGTTAACACTTCTGAATTCATCTGCAGCCCATTTCTCAATAGCTTCCATTGTTTCAGGATCCAATCGCAAGGCAAAATTTTTGGTTGTCTTATCTTTTTTTGTCATCCTATTTCATCTCCATACTTACCTAATTCTATAAGTATATCTTTTAAGTATTCAGGATTTTGAGTCCCTATCAAAATACTTCTCCCGTCTTTTAAATCTATTTTCAATCCAATCCGACCTTTCACAGTGTAAGCTACGGTTCCTTTTCTTTTTTTCCTGAAACCCCAACCACCATATTCAAATATTGGCTTATATCTGACGATATAAAGTTTATCAACAGTTCTCCAATCAATAAATTTATATCTCCATTGAAAAGGGAAGTATCTTAAATAAATGCCATCACTGTTTATAAAGGTTTGAAGTTTACTGAACAATGATATGAGAATCGAGAATAAAAGAATCAAAACAGCAAGAATTATTAGACCGATGTCACTCATAGGCTTGTCACCGAACGGCTCATTAAATCCAATCTGTTTGACAGTTCCGAAAATAAATATCAGATTAACAATCAACAGTATTATCCAAACAAGCCAGCCTTGGTGTTGATCTTCCTGAAAGAACTTTCTTATAGTCCTCATTTTCCTTGTGGATATAATTTTTCTGGTTTTAATCTTTTAAAATTCTCATCAATTATCTATTATTGATAAAGTGATCCAGTATTTAGAACGGGCTGTGCAGATTCGTCGGCACAAAGGACAACAAGTAAATTGCTTACCATTGCTGCTTTTTTATCTGCATCTAGCTCTACAATATCCTCATCTTCAATCTTATCCAAAGCCATCTTAACCATTGTGACTGCACCTTCAACAATCTTCTCGCGTGCTGCAATTATCGCCTCTGCCTGTTGACGGCGCAGCATTACTGCAGCTATTTCAGGTGCATAAGCCAGATAATTTATACGAGCCTCTACAATCTCAATACCAGCCATTTCGAGTCTGTTATTCAATTCAACCTCAAGATCATCATTAACTACGTTTCCTCCTGATCTTAATGTAATTTCCTCATCTGAAACAAGACTACTATCGTATGCGTATTTACCGGCAATAAGTCTGAGTGCGGCATCACTCTGAACATCAACAAAGTTTTCGAATGCATCCATCTGCTTACTTACAGTAAATGTACCTGTACCAACTGCACCGGGCGCTGAAGCGGCAATTGTCTGTGAATCAATCTCAAACATAGCCTTATAAGTATCTTTAAGCCTCCATACGAGTACCATTCCTATAAGAACAGGACTACCTACTTTGTCGTTCACTTTAATTGGACTAGGGTTAAGATTTCTTGCACGAAGCGAAAGTCTTTTCTTTGTCATAAAAGGATTAATCCAAAAGAATCCTGTATCTTTTAGTACTCCTTTGTACTTTCCGAAGAATATCATAACGACCGCCTCGTTAGGCTCTAACTTAGTAAATCCGAATAAAGAAACAATCCAAAACAAGGGTAAAATACTTCCGATTATTACACCCCATGTTCCTTGAAAAAACAGCCAAGCGATTACAAACAACAATACAAACTGGATTAAAAGCATAACGAAACCATTAACCTTTAAACCTTTAAAATTGAATTCTTTTGTCTCCATAAATAGGTTATTTAAAATGATATTATTTTGATATTGCAAATATATCATGCATTTTTATAACTACAAAACATTTATCAGTTTATTTTACATTTATTTTTATATTCTTTTTTTACTTTTTAATCAATAAACTTTCCAGAAAACATTTTGAAGTTTTAAACGTTAAATGGAATATGTTACACTTTCTAATTGTGAAACTTTGCCACAAAAAACCATTCTGATAATACTTCCTGCAATTTTCATTGCAGCTTATATTTACACGGCTGTCAGGCTATATAAGTTGGTACCTGTAACATCTCAGTTACGTATACTAGTACCCATTTTATTTATTGTGGGCATAATAGCAATTTTATTGTTTTTTTCTTTAGGCGAAAAGATGAATATTTCATTAGCAGGGTCGCTTTACATATTTAGTACCGGATGGCTTATTGCATTTCTGTATTTTTTTATTGCAGTATTTTTAATTGATTTATTTCGTCTGTCTAACGGTATTTTTCATATTATTGATAAAAATATTGTATACCGGCTTTTCACAAATAATGCTGCAACATCTATGATTATTTTTGGGACTGTAGCTCTGATTTTGATTTATGGAAATATCCAATATCACAATAAAAAAAGACATCATATAAAAATTGAGACAGAAAAGATTCCATATCCTGTTAGAATTGTGGGTATAAGTGATCTTCATATTGGCTATACAATTTCGGCAAGGGAGGTTGACAAATGGGTTAAAATGATAAATTATGAGAAACCTGATATTGTAATAATTGCGGGGGATATAATTGATAATCACCTGCGTCCGCTGATGCGTGATTCTACTGAGAATGTTTTAAGAAAAATAAATACGCGAATGGGGGTTTTTGCTTCTACCGGCAATCATGATCTTATGTTCGCTGTTGATGAAGATGCGGGTTTTTACGAACGAGCAGGAATTACACTTCTCAGGGATAGCACATACAGTATTAATGAAATTACAGTTATAGGTCGCGATGACCACTCTAACATAAAAAGGAAAAGCCTGAACAGCATCATGGAGAATGTAAATAAGTCAACATTCACAATTCTACTGGAGCATCAGCCTTTGAATCTTGAAGAAGCAAGTGAACAAAACATTGACTTCCAGTTGTCCGGTCACACTCACAGGGGACAAATATTCCCTATTTCATTGATAATAGATAAAATTTTTGAACTGTCCAATGGTTATCTGAAAAAGGATAATACACACTTTTTTGTTACAACCGGTATAGGAATATGGGGAGGCAAATTCAGGATAGGAACCAGATCTGAATATCTTGTTTTAGACTTGATTCCATCATAAGTTACACAATAAATTAAAAATAGTATATGCGCGCACTTATCAATGCTTTCATTGTTCATATTACACTTAACGTCTTAGTGTTCTTAAAAGGCTGGCATACTTTTGACAAAAAAAGGTGGGCTCGGATTATTCTGTTATTTATCTTCGGTATTGAATTTATCATCTATACTATGGGATTTATTTTTTACAGAAGTATTCCAGAAAATATCATTCAGCTTATTCGAGTGATGGGTACAAGCTGGATGTTGTTTTTGTTATACACAGGGGGTTTATGGTTAATTATCGACCTGATTTATATATTGATAAGAAAGTCTCAAAAAAAATCGTGGAATTTTAAAAAACAAACTCAGAAATTCAAAATTATATCATTCACAGTACCAATAATAATTGTATCGGGTATAATGACTAATGGACACCATAAATTTTTAAACCCGGTTGTGCAAGAAATCAATATAACTGTAAACAAGCCGGTTGAAGAATTCGATTCGGTACGTATAGCTGTTGTTGGCGATTTACATTTGGGATGGATGATAAACCGTTACCACACGAAACGTTTTGTAGACCTCATTATGGCACAGAAAGCCGATTTGATACTTTTTGTTGGAGATATATTAGATTCACATATTGATCCAGTTTTAGAACAGAATATGCATGATGAACTTGCACGGCTTTCAGCACCTTTAGGTGTTTTCTCGTGCACCGGCAATCACGAATATAGATATGACTCTGAAGAAAAGATTCAGCTTTTAAACAATGCCGGAATAACTATGCTACGTGATTCTGCTGTTTTAATTGACAGTGCTTTTTATGTTATCGGACGTGAGGATGTAATCATACTTAACAGAAAATCAACAGAAAATCTTCTCAAACAACAAGGTGTCGATATGTCTAAACCGGTTATCGTCCTCAATCATACACCGGATGACCTGAGCGAAGAGTCAGATGCTGGCGTAGACATAGCCCTTTACGGACATACACACCATGGTCAGTCCTTCCCTGGGAATTTAGCAACTGAAGCAGTTTTTGAGGTAGCACACGGTTACAAGAAAAAAGAGAACACACACGTATATGTGACTTCGGGTCTTGGTCTGGTAGGACCTCAATACCGTATTGGATCTGTTTCTGAAATTGCTTTGCTTACTGTCACCTTCCGTAAGTAAATAAACCATGTTCACTTATATGAACATCGTTATATTCACTTCTGATTAAAGGTGCCCTATAGCTTTCTCTAACTGGATTGAGTGAGATCCCTTTAAAAAGATATAGTGTTTATTTACTGGTTCTCTTTTTAAATCATCAATTAATTCTTCCACATTTTCAAAACACCTGAAATCATCTTCAGAATTTACCAGATCCTTAAAAACAGAACCAACGAGGTATATTAAATCGTATGGTTGTTTCCTTAGATAATCAATCATCTTTATGTGCTCTTCTTTACTGACAGCCCCCAACTCTTTCATCTCACCTAGAATTACCATTTTTGGCAATGTCGTTGTAATAGAAGTGAAGAAGTCGAGTGATGTTTTCATACTTGTGGGATTAGCATTATAAGTATCAATAATCAGATCATTTTTATCAGTTCGCATGAACTGTGACCGGTAATTAGTAGGTTGATACTCCTCAAGTGCTGCGCTAATCCTTTCTGTATTTATACCGAAGAATTTTGAAATTGCCACAGCTGCAATGGCATTATCAAAATTGTATTCACCTACAAGACGGGTTTTAACCCTGTATGAGCTGTCAAAAAAGCTCCAATCGAATTCCAGGAAAGGTGTTGCATCAGCAATAGAACCTGAAGCAAAAAGTGTTGGGTCATTCTTTCCGTATAAAATACGATCCATTCCATCAGACAGATCAAAGAGTATTTTATTGTCTCTATTTACAAAAACTTTCCCTTCATGTTCACGGATAAAATCAAATAGTTCCCCTTTGGTACTAATGACATTCTCAAAAGTACCAAAACCCTCAAGATGAGCTCTGCCTACATTTGTAATGATACCATAGTCAGGTTCTGCTATTTCGCATAATTCTTTAATATCACCGGGATGACTTGCACCCATTTCCACTACTCCAATTTCGTGAGATTTGTCCATTGACAGTAGAGTTAGCGGAACTCCGATATGATTGTTGAAATTTCCTTGAGTGAAAGCAACCTTAAACTTCCTTGACAATGAAATTGCGATCAACTCTTTGGTTGTAGTCTTTCCATTTGTCCCTGTAACAGCGATAATAGGTATTTTGAGTTTTTTTCTGTGATAATTTGCCAGCTGCTGTAATGTTCTTAATACATTATCAACTTTAATAACTCTATCATCCTTGTTATCATCATCCCATTCATCAACTACTGCGTAAGAGCAGCCTGCTTCGAGTGATTTTTCGGCAAAAAGGTTACCGTTAAACCGGTCACCTTTTAAGGCAAAAAATATAGATCCTCGGCTACAGATCCTTGAATCAGTAGTAATGGTTGGGTATTTACAAAAAATGGAGTATAGTTCTTTTATATCCATGTTTACCGTAAATAATTAAAGACCAATTTTCTTAGCAATATCTTCAGGTATTGCGTCTTTGTGCAGTACTATACTAAGGGTCTTATACTTAACAAATGGTACTGAAGCATACCATAATCCATTATAAGGTCCGGTTTCTCCCCATGAATTTTTTACCATATAATATTTATTACCATTCTGATCAGTAGCAATTCCATATATTTGCATCCCGTGATCATCAGTAGTTTGGTAATTATCAAACGCTTCCTGTCGCATTTCCTGAGTTATTCCTTTTTCAGCCAGCACCTCCATACCAACGCGGGATCTAATACTTACATCCCGTTCACGACTGGATTGTCCCAGCCATTTCTCCTGATCACTTCCAGCATTCTCAGGTGCATTTTCATCCGGTATGATGGCAATTCCTGAACGAGAGAAGCCCGCCTCACTAACATCCGAAGCCCAAGCGATTGTAAAACCCTGCATTATTGCATTGTCCATAACCTCGATTAACTCATCAATTGGTAAGTTATAGGAATCGGCCCAACGCCAGTTATCCGGGACTTCAACAGGAAAGGCTGTATAAAACGGCTGATGACTGAATGAAGTCAAAGAGATGTAATCTTCCTGATTTAGACCAAGATATTGTTTAAATGTATGTGGAGTATATTCAGTCCCATTATATGTAAATGTTTCCGGGACCTCTCCCAGATAAGTATCCAATATAGCCGAAAAACCATCAAACCAAACAGGAGAAAGACCTCGTGCTCCTATAATTCCATTCATATACCCTGCAAGTACTTTATCCAACTCTCCATGATCATGAGTTTCAGAACCATAATTAAGACCCTCATAAACATCATTGGGCATAATACCGAAATCATTAATTGTTTCTACTACATCAGCAAATGAACCTCCGGCGGCAAAATTCAAATTACCATGCAAGCGTGCATACTTCTTTGCTTTATCTTCATAATTCTTACGCACAATATACATCTCAGACAGATCAAAAGTACCTTTTCCCATCCTGATAAGCTCTGACTCTAAAAGTCCTACACCTGAGAAGCTCCAGCAAGTACCAGTACTTGATTGGTTTTTTACAGATGTAATGGGATTTTCTTTTACCGTTTTGAAAGTATACGTACTCTGTGCCGTAATTGTCACTGCCACTAGCAATGTAATGAAGATTGTATAAATTTTTCTCATATTAATACTGTAGTTTTTTTAGTCCTGGAAAAATAGAAGTGTAATAAATTTACGAGTAACAAATATAGCTTAAATAAAGGAATATCCATAAAATAAAAAGTATCTTTGCGATTAAAATATTACGATTATTATGGATGATCTGAAACCTAAAAAAAGAAAAAGTCGTAAAGGGCTGGCTTGGTTCATCAGTATACTTATTATTGCACTTGGCATATTCGTTTATGTCAGATACTACTATGTATTTGGAACAGGTGTAAAATCAGGTGAACTAAATTATCTTGTTTATAAAGGTGTTGTATTCAAAACGTATGAAGGGAAACTGATACAGTCAGGATTCAGAGCTGATAAACCCGGAGGTTTACAATCCAACCAGTTTGATTTTTCAGTTGTAGATGAGGAGATTGCTCAAAAATTAATGATATCCGGAGGTAAAAACGTCCAATTGCATTATAAAGAGTATTTTGGCACTTTACCATGGAGAGGATACACTAAGTTTATTGTAGACAGCATTGTTAGCATAGAAGAGCCGGTAAAATCAGATAATCTGGATGAATTAACACCGTACATTCTGGAAACCTTGTGAGAGGGTGACTTATGGCAAAAAAGAAAAGATTTTATGTAGTTTGGAAAGGAGTAGTACCGGGTGTTTATTCTACATGGGACGAATGCAAGAAAAATGTTCAAGGTTTCGAAAATGCCTTATATAAATCATTCGGTTCTCTGGAAGAGGCTCAACATGCTTTCGCTGAAAATCCCTGGAAACATTTAAATGGAAAAAACAGTAAAAAGACATCTCAAAAAGCAGGTGTTGACTCCCCCAATTCTTCAGAAAAAATTATAAAAGATAGTATTGCCGTGGATGCAGCTTGTAGTGGCAATCCGGGACTTTTAGAATATCGAGGCGTTTATGTAGCCGATGGTGTCGAAATCTTTCATGTCGGTCCTTTGGAGGAAGGCACTAATAATATCGGAGAGTTCCTTGCTATAGTACATGCTTTGGCCCTTTTGAAAAAAAACAACGACAATACATCAATTTATTCCGATAGTATGAATGCAATTAAATGGGTTGCGAAAAAGAAATGCAATACTAAACTAGCTCGTTCTGAAAAGAATCAAATTGTATTTGATCTTATCGATAGAGCTGAAAAGTGGTTAAATTCGCATACCTATTCTAATCCAATACTAAAATGGGATACTTCCGGCTGGGGTGAAATACCTGCAGATTTCGGTAGAAAATAATCTAATCCTCTTCCTCCTCATCTGGATAATAAGGCTTGGGAGGCTTTACTGTAGGAAATATTTTACGCACATTGTCAGCTACCTTTGAAGCAAACTCTCCTCTTTCAATATTCATAGCTTGAGAAGCCTGAAGATAAACCTCACGGATAGTCATTTCTCCTTCATCAGTTTCGCAGAATAGCGAATCTATTGGTATAATTTGCAGTGAATCAATGTTGATGGAATCACCAACTGAAAAAAGAAAGCCTTCTTTTATCAGACGTTTTGTCAATTCTGGTTTCCCCCTATAACCATGAATAATCCAGGGTTGAGTAGGGTTAGTCTCTTTCTTCACTTTTAAAAGTTCTTCCCACGCTTTTACGCAATGAATAATAACCGGTTTATCTAGTTTCTCAGAAAGTTCTATATGTTTCTTAAAAACCGGAATCTGCACATCAAACGAAGGACCTTTTAATCTATCCAGTCCTGTTTCTCCAATTGCAACAATACGCGGATCAGATGCAATTTCAGTCAGATATGCCATCTGTGTCTCGCTATCTTCTGAGTACCATGGATGAATACCACAAGAGAATGAGTGTCGTTGGTGCAATTCTTTAGCAACTTCAAATTCAAGGGAATATACATCAAAGATACACGAGTGATATGGATCATCGTTATCTTCTGTGTAAATCTGGTGTGTATGTACGTCGTAAAATTCCATTATATTGTTATCCTATGCTTCCTTCTTACCTTTTTTTGTCTTCGGCTCCGGTACAGGATCATATCCAGATCCTCCCCATGGGTTACAACTTATTATTCGTCTGACAGACAAGTATAATCCTCTAAAAGGACCATGCTTTTTTAATGCTTCAATCGTGTATTGTGAACATGTTGGTGTATATCTGCAACTAGGTGGTAAAAGTGGCGAAATAGCTGCCCTGTAAAAATAAACAGGAATAAGCAAAATCCATGTCAACAGTCTCTTTATACCATTCAGCATCACTCTTCCCCGGTCTCAAATCTTTTTTTAATCTCATTCAGTGCTTTACGCATTCCTCTCTCAATTGAATCAAAATCAGACAATTCATCTTTTACATAAACAAACGCTATTTCAATATGCCTGTTACCACCTATTAAAACATTGTGAAGAATATGTTTGTTCATCCTGAACGATTCTCTTATGAGCCTCTTCATCCTATTACGATTTACAGCTGATTTAATCCTTTTTTTAGGGATACTCACCAATACTTCAAGCACTTCAGGATTTTGAGTTACTTTTTCAAGATAAACGATTCTTAATGGATAAGCAACAAAAGATTTACCTCTGATAAAAAGATTCTCTATCCTTTTATCACCTGTTAATCTCTCCTCCTTCTTAAAAAAATAGCGCTGTTCGTTATCCATAGATAAAAGCATTCCTCTGAAAGCAATTACTACAACAAAGATAAACCTTTTTGAAATCAAACATCAGACTTTAGGTAAAAAAAAAGGAAAAGTAAATGTTGAACTTTTCCAATTATAAAAATTATCTGAATATCATTCAACCGTGATGTTTATGATTTTCTTTCAGAAATGCATCTAACGCAGCAACTACAGAGGGATACTCTGGTCGAGGAGCCTCAAAATCAAGCCTGAATCCTGCTTCTTCCATAGCTTTTGCTGTGGTATTCCCAAAGCACCCCATAGCAGTATCTCCTTGAGTGAAGTCAGGGAAATTTGTAATTAAAGACTGTATACCAAGAGGACTAAAGAAAATAATCATATCATAGTCCATTTTTTGATCTTCCGGAAATTCATTACTCACAGTCCTGTACATTACACTTTTTGTATAATTGAGCTTTTTCTCATCCAGAAAATGAGAGATATCGTCGTTATGCTCTTCGGGAACTGGGAATAAAAATTTCTCTTTTGAATGTTTTGTAAAAGGATTATTAAGTCCTTCCACCTTACCGGTCTGACTAAAAAATATTTTCCTCTTCCTGTAAACAATATATTTCTGTAGATATAATGCAACTGTCTCTGAGACACAGAAATATTTCATAGTCTCCGGTATAGTTACTTTCAGATCCTCGCAAATTGAAAAAAAGTTATCAACTGCAGTTCTGGAAGTAAGTATTATAGCAGTAAAATCAAGTATATTTATTCGTTGTTGACGAAACTCTTTTGTAGAGACTCTTTCTACCTTTATGAAGGGGTAAAAATCAAGGCTCACATGATGCTTTTCCGCTATATCGTAATAGGGAGACTTTTCGCTGCTTGGTTTAGGCTGAGAGATCAGAATTTTCTTTACTTTACGGGCGTTCATACAATATTATTTCCTGCAATACTTATTAATGAAAGCAACCCTTTATAGTACAGTAAATAGGGTGCAATTTCAGTTCCGCAAAGATACACAAAAAAATAAAATCCACCTACTTTATTTTTAACAAAAATATTTATTAGCCATGCAACTATTATCAGACGCACCGTAATAAATATAATTAATACAACAAAGATCAGAACAGATCTGCTTTCGGGTAAAAAGACATAAATGAATAGAGGAATGAAAAGTAGAACTCCACTTAATTCAATTAATCGAAAATACCTGCTTGTCCAGCTTTTTAGATCATTTTGAAGAAAAAATCCGCCAATTAACCTGTACATCAAATACTTTAATACAATCAACAGAGTCAAGGCGAGAAAAATACCAACAAAGTTCGAAGCATAAGATTTTAAAGATAAACCAGGCTCATTTTCCCATAAAAAAACAACTAAAAATATTGTATATAACAGAATAGCTTGAAAAATGAGGAAAAACTCACCCCAGACCTCTGTTGTGGTGACCTGTTCTTTAAAACCTTTAGCAGAACGTATTCCTGAAGAGAAGATGCTTCTGAAATTGCCTGACAGTGCAGCACCTTCTTTTCTGAATATAATTGAAAAAGTAACTAAGCATAAAAGGAAGATTAAAAAAAGTATACCACTCACTGTTGGAGAGAATGAAAATAACAAACCTTCATTTCCGGGTACAGGCAGGAATTTCTCATATTCGGTTGAATCAGGAGCAAATAAAATTCCCTGTGAATTGACAGATAAATATTCAAAATTCCCAAAATTAAAAAGAAGTGAGTCAGATTGAACAGCCTGCTCTTCTGCTCTCAAATAAAAGGATAAAGAATCCTGTATAGTTCTTGGAAATAAGAATGGCACTTTTTAATAAAATGTTTTCAGCAAATTTACAATTCTTTTTTGTGATATTTAGTAAACGAAGGATTCCAGTTCAAATTATTATTCAGAATATTAATAACATCTTCAGGTGACGATGCAATTTGTAATAGTTTAGAATAATCAGGATTCATAAATTTCTGCTGAATCATACTTTCAAAAAACTTCAGCAAAGGGTCGTAGTAGTTATTTGTGTTGAGAAGTACGACAGGATTCTTAAAAAGTCCAAGCTGCTTCCAGGTAATAATCTCAGACAACTCTTCCAGAGTACCTATACCACCGGGAAGTGCAATCGCTGCATCTGAAAGGTGAGCCATTTGAGCTTTTCTTTCGTGGATAGTTTCAGTTATTATAGTTTCAGTAAGATTTTCATGACACCAGCCTGCATCAACCATAAATCCGGGAATAATACCCTTTACCTTACCGCCATTTTTCAGAACAGAATCATTCAGAGCGCCCATAAGCCCCTGTTTACCTGCGCCTGTTATGCATGTCATATTATTTTCAGCCAATAACACTCCCAGTCTCTCAGCGGCATTAATGTATGCCTTGTCTATTTCGGAACTTGAAGCACAGTATACTACTACAGCGGGATTTTTATCTTGCATCTTTTACTCAATTCTAAAATAATCAGAATCCTGTCTCCCTTACTCAATCTAAATTAAATTCTTTTTTAATTTTATCAACATAATCAAGCTTCTCCCATGTAAATAGCTCAACATTATATTCAATAGGTTTAGACATGTAGCGAGAATTAAAAATCTTCTTTACAATTTGTGGTTCTCTGCCCATGTGTCCATAGCTGGCTGTTTCCAGGTAAATAGGGTTGCGTAATTTAAGCCTTTGCTCAATAGCTTTCGGTCGTAAATCAAAAAGCAAACCAATCTTTGAGGCAATTTCAGAGTCTGATAAACTCACCTTACTCTTACCAAAAGTATTCACGTATATACTCATTGGCTCTGCTACACCAATAGCATAAGAGATCTGAATCATAATCTCAGAAGCAACACCTGCAGCAACCATGTTTTTTGCAATATGACGAGCTGCATAAGCTGCAGACCTGTCAACTTTTGATGGATCTTTTCCTGAAAAAGCACCACCTCCATGAGCAGCTTTACCACCATAAGTATCAACTATTATCTTGCGACCGGTCAGACCTGTATCGCCTGTGGGACCTCCAATAACAAACTTTCCTGTTGGATTTACAAAATATTTTATATCTCCTTCAAATAGTTTAAGGATATCTTTTCGACGTTTATATTGAGCCTGTACGCGAGGAATAAGTATAGTTCGAATATCTGTTTCTATGCGTGAGCGCATTCTCTCATCTGCTTCAAGTGCTGCCTCTTTAGTGTCTTTTCGAGGTTTCTCAAACTCATCGTGCTGTGTTGATATAACTATTGTGTCAATTCGTAAAGGTATGCCATCATCCGAATATTCAACGGTTACCTGCGACTTGGCATCGGGACGAAGATATGGCATCAGTTCTGATTCGTTCTTACGGATATTTGCCAGTTCCAGCAATAATGCATGACTCAGATCAAGAGAAAGAGGCATGTAGTTATCTGTCTCTGTTGTTGCATAACCAAACATCATTCCCTGATCTCCGGCACCCTGTTCCATTGGGTCTAACCTCTGATCTACTCCACGATTTATATCATCGGATTGCTCATGAATACTTGAGAAAACACCGCAAGAATTTGCTTCAAAGCCATACTCACTTTTTGTATAACCAATTTTACCAATCACATTGCGTGCCACCTCAGCCACGTCAACATACGCTTTTGATTTCACTTCTCCTGCCAAAACCACTTGTCCTGTTGTTACCAAAGTTTCACAGGCTACTTTTGAATCACGGTCATAAGCCAAAAACTCATCTAAAAGTGCATCTGATATTTGGTCGGCTACTTTATCCGGATGCCCCTCCGAAACTGATTCGGAAGTAAATAAATAACTCATATTTTAAATAATTTGTGCTTTCTGTTGTATTTACATACAGAAAACGTTGTTATACATCTAAACTATAAACAACGTGTGAACTGCAATAATAAAGCAAATGGATAAATGCGGGAAATCGTTTTAGCATTTTTTTCTGTGGTTGCAAGCAGTTCAAATCTGTCCACATTGTTTTATCAACCACAAAGGTAAAAACATTATATAATTCCAGTGAAAAAAAAACGTTAAATCCCGTTATTTTTAAGCCACTCCTCTAAATTCAAATCTTCAGTTATATGAACTACCTTGAATCCCAACCCCTCTGCAGCTTCAATATTTGCTGCATTATCATCAATAAAAAGAGATTCTTCAGCATTTATCTGAAATCTATCCAATAGTAATTGATAAATCTGTACATCAGGTTTCAACAATTTTTCTGTACCTGAAACTACAATACCTTCAAGATCATTGAAAAAATCATACCTTTCCATGGCAAATGGAAGTGTCTCTGCCGACCAGTTAGTAAGCCCATAAACTCTGTATTTTTGCTTTAGGGGCTTGATTAGCTTAGCATTCTCTTCTATCACTCCTCCTAACATTTCAGTCCAGCGACCGTAATACATTCCAATTTCCTCTTTATACTCAGGAAATTTCTCCTGTAGAAGCAGAGTTCCCTCTGACAGAGGTCGACCTCCATCCTGTTTCAAATTCCAATCGTAGCTACAAATATTTTCCAGGAAATAATTCATCTCCTCTTCTGTTTTAAAGACATTGCGATATAAATAAACAGGATTCCAGTCTATTAGTACACCTCCAAAATCAAATATTATATTTTTCAGTTGTTTCATAAATTATTTTTTTTCATAAACTTTTCAAGATATAAATATACAACTTTTATTTGACTTGGGGTGGACATTTTCCAGAGTCTCCTCATTAAAATATGATGAGGGTATCAAGAGAGTATGAGGAAGTAATGAAGAGGGTCTGGGTGAAGTACGACTGATTCATTAACAAAGTATATACAATCAGCTCTTTGTTAGACGAACATTTAAAATATGAATATATAAAACCTTAATTCTTAAATTATCAGTTGCATTGTTAAAATAAATATAAGAGTTTAATTATGGAATGTATTTTACTTAAATTTGTTTTTCTGAATCAAGAACTCAGTATGTCTCTATCCGGAAATAAAGTTTTAAAACTTGTATCCTTTACAACACTTTTAGTTATTCTCGCATCCTGTGGAGCGGGAAAAACCAGCCTATCACGAAAGAGGTCTACAACTGCCCTACAAAAAGAAGTTCTGGATTATAGCAATAAATTCCTTGGAAAACCTTACCGATATGCAGGGAAAGGCCCCAACTCGTTTGATTGTTCCGGCTTTACATCTTTTGTATTCAAACAGTTCGGATATAAATTAAATTCGAGCTCTGACGGACAGGACAGACAATTTCCGACTATTGCTCAAAAAGAGAAATTAAATAAAGGTGACCTGGTGTTTTTTGAAGGTCAGAGAAGGAATGGCAGAGTTGGACATGTGGGAATTGTTACAGAAACATTTTCTAATGGCGAATTCAGATTTATACATGCTTCTACAACCAGTGGAGTGATTATTTCTAAATCTACAGAACCATATTATGCAGCACGCTATCTTCGCGGCGGAAGAGTTCTTGAGGAGAATTCATTTTATGAGTCAGCCGAGCAAAACCAGATTAATACTGTCGAAATTAATCCCAGACCGCTGACTCCTGCTGCCGTAACCATTACGCAGACTGATCAAACAAAAAACCCCGAACTACTAAAACAACATTCAGATGATAAACGTGGGGAGAAGGAAAAATCGGCACCTGTAATAAAGTCAGATATTGTTCTGCCAAGAGAAACTGTAATTATTCCGCCTCCTACTGAAACTCACATAGTTCAACCAGGCGAAACGCTATATTCTATATCAAATAAATATGGATGTTCTGTTGAACAATTAAAAAAATGGAACCCTCAATTGGATTCCATTTTAAAAGCTGGAGAACGAATAAATATCTTACCAGGCAGTAACTAGCTTTGGTGAAGGTACATTTATTGGTGGTATTATGTCCATTGGCTCTGATGAAGAGCTAGGTATCGGAGCATTTGAAAATAATACAAGGGGGTATGTTGCTACTAAGCTAGCGTCCTCAATCCTTACAATCACAGCCGGCAAGGAAGAAGAAGAACCGTTTTTCCTCTCAATAACATCAAGTACGGTTAATGCAACCACACCCAAGTTCTCGCCCTTAAGATTTGCATTTAAAGGGCTATAGTTGATTGATATATCACTATCATAAACAACAGCATATACTGTTTTACCTATTAACATTTTGAGTCCGGTGGCTCTTAAAGGAACAACTCCGGGCACTTTATCCAGATAATCTTCTGTGCTATCATGTCCTAATCCCGGACCAGCCATAAAATAATTAAAGGAGCCTTCTGAGCCGGGACCGGCATTAGACCAGCTACTCGGGATATAGGTAGGAGCAAACCAACCTTCGTCGCCAACCTGACCAGTGTAAAGTACAATCTGTTTCCCTTTATTACTCTTACTATTAAAATAAGGTAGTATTTTGCGTAATCCTACTTCAGATATATCGTCATTAATTTCCGAATCTTTAAAATAGTTCGGTTCATTTCCATTGTCAATACTTTCTTCGTCAATCAGCAGAAATACAGCTTCTGATGTTTCTGATTTCGAATATTGTTTATTGATCTCTTCATTGTATAGTGCGTTGTCATCTCCTAAAGTGTCCATTTTATCATCAATTAATGTACAGGCATTAAAAGAAAACGACACCATCATAACAGATAAAAAGCTTAATAGCTTATTAATTTTAATTTGTCTCATAATTTAAAATTGTCTTAATTGATTGAATACCATAAAAGTAAGTATAAATAAAATATTATAAAAATAAAGTCGGAATTATTACTATTTTTTAATTACATGGTATTACACTTAACAAAGATTAGACCCTGTTTTGTTGCAAATAAAAGACATACAGCTATAAATCTATAGAGTATATCATGACTGAATATTAAAATTGTCAATAAATGGCTCTATTCTACTTGCTTTTATGTACTTTTGCCAAACAATTAATAATAACGAATATGATTACTGCAGACCAGCTTAAAGATATACTGGAGCGCGAGAAAGCGCTGAGGGGGTATCTTTGACATCGATTCAAAGACCATACAATTAGAAGAAGAAGAACTTCGCACTCAATCACCAGATTTCTGGAATGATGCTAAATCTGCCGAATCGCAGATGAAAATAGTCAGGGAACTTAAATTCTGGATTAATGCTTACAACGAAGTAAAGTCAGCTGCTGAAGAACTGGAGTTGGCTTTCGACTTTGTTAAAGATGGTATAGTAACAGAAGAAGATGTTCAAAATAATTATGACCATGCAATTTCTCTCATTGAAGACCTGGAGCTAAAAAACATGCTTCGTCGTGAAGAAGATAAGCTCGGAGCTGTTTTGAAAATAAATGCAGGTGCCGGGGGTACAGAGAGTCAGGATTGGGCTTCAATGCTTTTCAGGATGTATCAGCGTTGGTGCGAAAGTAAGAATTATAAAATCACAGTAACCAACTGGCAAGATGGTGATGATGCTGGCATTAAAACCGCTACTCTACAGGTTGAAGGAGATCTGGCTTATGGATTTTTAAAAAGTGAGAACGGTGTACACCGTCTTGTACGTGTTTCTCCATTCAATGCTCAGGGAAAGCGTATGACCTCTTTCGCATCTGTTTTTGTGGTTCCTTTAGTTGATGACTCCATTGAGGTAGAGATTAACACAGCTGATATAAGCTGGGATACTTTCCGTTCATCGGGGGCCGGAGGACAGAATGTAAATAAAGTAGAAACCGGAGTAAGACTGCATTACAACTATAAAGATCCTGACACCGGTGAAGAACAGGAAATTGTTATAGAGAACACTGAGAGTCGATCTCAGATGGGTAATCGTGAGAATGCCCTTCGTCTGCTTAAGTCGCAGCTTTATGAAATAGAGCTTGAAAAAAGACGCTCTGCTCAAGCAGCTATTGAAGCAGGGAAGAAAAAAATTGAGTGGGGATCACAGATACGCAGTTATGTATTTGACGACCGCAGAGTAAAAGATCATCGAACAAACTACCAGACTTCCGATGTTAATAGTGTTATGGATGGCAATATAGATGCATTCATTAAAGCTTATCTTATGGAATATGGAGGCGAATAGACCTTTAATAATTTAATTAAGGTGTTATGGCGCAATTGCAGAAGAGTTCACATTACCGATATGTCCTGATTGGATTAATTCTACTCCTCTCAATTGTCATTTTTACCCAATTCAGATATTATTTGGGCGGATTTATGGCTGCTATTGCAATGTATACC